>Ga0114923_10000111_pt1 | contig 63510 bp, 58 predicted proteins | sample SumtaG_FD_89578 | JGI IMG/M metagenome (GOLD analysis project Ga0114923, IMG submission 89578) | Deep subsurface microbial communities from Indian Ocean to uncover new lineages of life (NeLLi) - Sumatra_00157 metaG | ecosystem: Environmental > Aquatic > Marine > Oceanic > Sediment | place: near... | reverse complement strand
CAGGAGCATTGAGTGATATCTGGATTCTATCAAGTCCTGCTTCAGCAAGCTCTGTGGGAATGTCCCTCTCAGGATGAATAAGCAAAGCTTGTCCATTGGTGTTCATCCGAACTTCTGCAGAACTTAGGTTCTTGATTTTCCTGATAGCAGCTAGAGTGCTTTCAATGTTCATTGTAGGTTCGCCAAAACCAACGATAGCAACATCATCAAACTCATCACTCCATGTCTTCTCAATTTCATCAACAAGTTCCTCAGGAGTAGGATCATCATCTAACTCTAGATTGAATCCAAATACACCATCGGAAAAATTCCGAACACAAAAGAAACAGTTGTTTGTACATCGAGAAGTTGGATTAATGTAGAAACTTGTCCCTCGCCAGTAAGTAAGATTCGACTCTGCCATCGGATGAGCACTTCGGTTTGCAAATTAATGCGCAACAATGGAAGTCCTTTGTTCATGGCATTTAATATTGTCGAAACCACGTAAGAAGGTAAATGCACACTTAGCTATAGTTATCTTAGTAGTTGCACAACGGTTTCTTGTGAATTGAAGTGTCAAAACAATCAAGAAAAGAACTCGCATCTTTATCATGCGTTCCGTGCAGGGGAGGTATTCCGCCTTTGGAAGAGCAGAAAGTGAAGCTCATGCTTGATGTAATCCCCGGTTGGAAGAAGGTAGAGAATTCAGTAGATAAGATTTCCAAGAAATACACGTTCAAAGATTTCAATGAGTCAATGGAGTTTGTAAACAAAGTAGCAGAGATTGCAGAACAAGAGGATCATCATCCGGATATTTTCATTCACTGGAATGAAGTGACCATCACTGCTTGGACTCATGCTATCAACGGTCTTTTTGACAATGATTTCATTGTAGCCGCGAAGATAGACGAACTCTAGCTAAGTTTCTTCGTTCTTCCCTCTGAAATACATGAATATCCCAATGACTACAGGTATCGCAATCATCATTCCCGTAATAAAGAGAGTCAGAGGACTAATGGGAAATGCCATCAATAGTGTCATTATCGAAGTTGCCCATGTCATTAGAAAAGCAACAACTGCACCAAACCTGATTACTTGCCCTTCTATTCCAATCTCATCTATCACTGCAGCTGCATTTTGAATCTTGGCAGGACTAAGGATGCTAGCGAGACCTCCACCAATTCCACTTGATGCAGCTACGACTACAGCACTTGCACCTACTGCAGTACTTGTTTCAACATGATACTTTGTGAACATGGCAATTGCAGAGGTTTCAGAACCTGAGATGAATCCTGCAAGTAGTCCTAGGAAGGGAGCCATCACAGGATAGAGGATTCCAATTCCTGCGGTCATACCTGCCAATAGAAAGATCATATTATTTGTGGGATCAAGACCGTTTGCAAGATTTGTGGGATTAAGCCAGACTCCAGTACTATCAATAACCCACCCACTATAGTTCATGACGTCAGCCATCGCAAAGAAAATTGCAGAAGCTAAAACAGGCTTAGGTGCTCTCCTCTTGAAAGAAGAGAATGTACGCTTCAAGACATCACGATCAGTTTTGAGAAATGGCATTGACACTACTGTTGCAATAAGCATCAATGTATATGCTTGCCAAAGAAATCTAGTATTGATTATGCCAGGATAGGCTCCGATAGTAACGGGAAAAGCTAAGCCATGGAATAAGAACTGGAAAACCTGTGGAATCAGATTCGTACCGAGGCTGAGTATAACCAATACTATCCAAGGAATACTTGCTCTCCGAAGACTAATGCTTCTTTCAACTTCGAAGTCCTTCTCATCTAGTGTTGTTCTATCAATGACTGGTTTGTTTCTGACCTTTAGGTATAAGAAGAGGATTAGAAGTACTGCTGCTCCGGCAAAAACATTGGTTAAGGTCGTTAAAGGTAATAGTACGTTGCAGACGATTGCCATCAATCCAGCTGTCAAGCCACAGAGAGTTGCTATGATGAGTCCTTCTCGATTGAAGAGAAGCTCTCTTCCTCCTCCAATCCATAGCATCGCAATTGCAATCCCCAAACTCACCACAGGCATGAACCAAGCAAAGACTGCTCCAGCTTCTTGAAGTGTGATTACTGAACCCCATGCTGAATACTCTCCAGTGAAAACAACAGCAGGAACACCGAGAAGCGCAAAGGTTGTGAGGGGGTCATAACCGATAGAGGGGAGGGCAACTGCAACCATTGGATTGAACCCAAGCGCTAACATAACCGGTGGTAGCATAGAGGTCGGTGTAGCTCCAATACCCACCAGGAAGAGACCTAGACCGAAACTGATCAATAGTATCTGCATTGGTCGACTTCCTCCACCTAAGGTCTTGAAAAAGACAATAAGCCTTTGAAGAGCTCCAGTTTCCTGCATAAACGTCATCATCAAGATTGAGGTACCAATCATCACAGAGATAGGAAATGATTTGACGATTCCAGCAGCACTTGCAGTGAGTGCGATAACTGCATCTGTCTGAAAAGCAAATATCGCAATGACCAATGTTGTCAACCAGACAATAACACCAGTAACATCTGCAGACTTTCGCAAGAAAACCAAGAGCACTAATGCCAAGACAATTGGTAATATGATTAGGATAATACCAATAATTGGATCCACCGTTTATTCCCTCTTTTTGAGAAAACCGTTTTCAAAGTACCAATCTATCGCTCTTTGAAAACCTTCAACCATTGTAACTTTAGGAGCCCATCCAAGTAGACGCTTTGCTTTCTCATTGGAGTAAACTCTGGTAGCGTACATCATATCAACAGACTTGCCATGCCAGAAGAATGAATTCTTCTTTCTGTTCTTGAAAGGACTAAGAAGTACCATTCCGAATTTTGCGAATATTTTTGGTACTCTCAAGCGAGGAGGTTTGACTCCAAGCTTTGTTGTTATTACATCAACAAATACTTCCCAGCTTATTGCTTCATCGGGACAGAGAATGATTGTATTGTTTAGTGCGCCCATGGGTGTAAGTGCTGCAACAAATCCAGCCACAACATCATCGACATGAGTAAACATGATCTTAGCACTGAGGTCATTTGGTAAAGCAAACACCTTGCCTTCATACAATTGTTCTGCAACCTCATACATAACGTAGAGGTCTCCTTCACCCATCATACCTGTGGGGCGAATGATAATATGAGCTAAATCAGTATCTTTAGAGATTTCACGAATTGCACGTTCAGCTTGAATCTTACTTTCCCCATAACTGTAGCCAGGTATGAGCTCGGTATCCTCTGTTCCGGGAGGGAATCGAATATGACCCATCGTTTCAGTTGTTGAGCAATAGATGAAACGTTGGACCTGAGTTCCAACACAGGCATTCATCAGATTCTTCGTACCCTCAATATTGACCTTGAACATCAGTTCTTCATCGCGAGGGTAGAAGTCAAAATATGCAGCATAATGGATTACTGCATCAACATCCTGAACTGCTTTCTCAAGACTAGCTTCATCGAACAAATCAGCCTCTCGAACTTCAATGTTCTTCGGGAGACCTTCTCGGTTGCTTGTGGATCGAACAAGAGCCACAACCTCGTGTCCTTCTTTAAGAATTAGTTCGATTGTCTTTCCACCGAGGAAACCAGTTGCGCCAGTAACGAGAACCTTCACAGAACTCAACCTCTTTGTCTGGCCCTGTTAGCTCCCATTTATCTGTTGCCTCTCACCGACTGCAACTCTAATTAGGCCTCACGCGCAATAGTAAATTGAAGAATGGTGTGACAAAGTGGAACAGGAGCGGAGTACAGGTTCAGAAAAAGAACTTGAGAATTCAACACCAGAGGAAGACATTCCCGAAGAGTGGTTCAAGGTAGCATGCGATCTAGCTTCTCGTGGAAAACTGGAAGAAGCAGAGCTAGCAATTAGAAACGCTTTGAAAGATCAAAATGAATTTCCAATAGCCTGGGCAATATTGAGTGCAATTCTACTTTCGCAAGGTAAAGAAACAGATGCGGAGCAAGCAGGTAAGAGGGCTATATCTCAATGTAAAGGATTGAAGATGACATGGCCAAAGATGAGATCTATCATCTTTTCTCGCGGCATAATTAGAGGGGCTTCTTGGAAAGATCCCCGGAAAGTAGTGTTTGCAACCGACACCAATAGTGAATGGGGAAAACTTCTTTCTACACTGGGTGAAACCAGTCAACAAGATATCAGTGAAATACCCAAAGCTGAAGAAGCAATGGATAAGAAAGACCAACCATACATGTATGATTTCGCTGCGAAAAAGTATGATTCACGAGCAGACTCAGAAAGGCTAACAAAGAAAGAAGAAACAAAAGAATTGGAAACCTATATTGATTATGCAAAGAGGTCCGAAACCAAAACAAGGACAAGAGAACCAAGAAAAATTAGGGAACCCGATACACAGGAGAAATCTGAGGTTGTACAAGATTCTTCAGAATCCTCTGATGCGGCGTCCTTGTTCACTGCAGCAGAATCCTATTTGAAAAGAGGAAAACTTGCTAAAGCAGAAGAAGCCTTTGTCAAAGGATTGGCAATGGATCCAAGCAAAGGGCATGCATGGCTCAGTCTCGGTAGTCTTAGAATGGGTCGTCACAAGTACGATGAAGCAATTCCTGCATTAAAGCAAGCCACAGATAAAATGCCAACAGATTCAGCGGCCTGGTTTCAATTGGGTTATTGCTATCAGAAAATGAACAAATGGAAAAAGGCCGTACAGCCACTTAAGAACGCATTAGATATCAAACAGAATAATCCAGATTTCTGGATGGCACTAGGTCTTTCTAGGTATCACCTTGGACAAATTGAAGTTTCTGCAAAAAACTTCCTAAGAGTTCTGAGAATATCTCCGAATCACAAGGACGCATTGTTCCATTTGGCAAAGTGCATGGAACAGCAGGGGAATAGAAAACATGCACTCAGTCTGTACTTGAAGCTCATAAACCTTGGAGGGCTTGATCATAAAATGCTACAACGATTGGCGGGTGCGTTTGAAAGACTGAATAGACCTCAAGAAGCTAGTCAAGCTAGAAGTAAGGCTGCATTTCTGAGATCTACTGGAAAGCGTTAGTTACTTGTGAGCAAGTAGCGAGTCTAATTTAGGGAGGATCTCACCAGCTTTCCCTGATAAGTGAAAGTCAACAGCAGAACTGAGCGGAGTTCGTTCAACATTGACCTCTATTAATTGGCCACCTCTCTGTTTTACCATAAGTGGAAAAGATGCTGCCGGTTGAACCAGTGATGAAGTTCCAATCACGATACAAACATCAGCAAGCTCCAATTCATTGTAAACATTGGATATAGTATTACGATCTAAACTCTCACCAAACCAGACAACATCAGGTCGTAGATTGCTGGCACAATCTGGACAGGAGGGAATGCCAACAGCTGGAGAGTCTAACCGACCTTCATAATCGCATGATGAACACTTCAATGCCCAGAGATCTCCATGGACTTCATGAACATGTTTCGAACCCGCACGGATGTGAAGACCGTCAACATTCTGAGTGATGAGAGTCTTGAGTAGTCCCCGCTTTTCCCAAGTAACCAAAGTGTGATGAGCTGGGTTGGGACTACATTCAGCAATTAGCCCCTGTCGCCAGGTGTACCATTCCCAAACAAGAGTAGGATTTCGTCTGAACGCATCAGGAGTTGCTAATTCCATTGCATCATAATTTCGCCAGAGACCATCCTCGCCACGAAAAGTTGGAACATTGGACTCCTTAGATATGCCCGCACCTGTTAAAGCAATCAGATATTCTGCATTAGAAATTGTATCAGCAACCGATTGTAGGCTTACTTTTTCCATCTGCAACACACAATTCTCTAGCTTATTGTAACTTAATAATGATGCCAGCGCCAGCAATCTTATTAGGCATGTCCGTGCAAATAAATTCACTATTGTGAACGATTTACGATGAGGGAAACCAATGTCAGTAACTGAGAAGAAGCAAATCAAAAGACGAACATGGATGATGCCGCAAGAAGTAGAAGTGTGGTATGTCCTTCCCGCAATGAGACGTGAATTGGCAAAGGTCATGAAGACAAAGACCGTTCCCAGAGTTGGAGAAGATGGGAAGAAGAAAGAACACAAGATTACACAAAAAGAGATCGCTAAGATGCTTGGTGTAACAGAACCAGCTATTACTCAGTACTTACTGAAGAAGAAGGGACGCAGGTCTAGAGGAGACCAAGTGGTTATTCCTGATAGATTTCTAGCAGACCTTGAGAAGTCAGCAGACGCTATGATCAAGCAATACGAAACTAGGGGAGCGAATGAGGATATGTTTGAGGTCATGACGTTTCAGATTAATCGATTGATCAAAGTGATTCGTGATGATGGAGCAATGTGCGATATCCACAGAAAATTCTCTGCTCACGTCAAGGACAAGTGTAGTGCGTGTGACCGCTAAGAACGAAGGTTTTATCCGATTATGACGGTCCTGAGATAATATCTCAGGGTGAAACAAGTGACTGGAGAAATCATTGTAACAATCAAAGATTCCTATGCGATTGTAAAAATTTCAAGACCAGAGAAACTGAACCCTGTCACAAAGGAGATGCTCGAATCCTTCAGCGATAAGGTGTCAACTATTGCTAATAATCCAAAGATACGAGCTATCATTTTCACAGGTGAAGGTGAGAAATCATTCTCAGCTGGATTTGACCTTGATACAGTGACAGGATTAGAAGGGCAAGCAGCGACGGATTTCTTCAAACTACTAGAAAGAACAATACGAACTATTAGACAGAATCGATCATGTGTAACGGTTGCAGCTGTAAATGGCTATGCAATTGGATTTGGTGCGATGATTTCCATTGCTTGTGATTTTAGAATTTTCTCAGAGAATGCAATCTTCCGTCTTCCCGAGGTTGATTTGTCAATCTTTCCAGGTGCTGGTGCAGCGTCGAATCTGTATCATTTAGTAGGTCCATCACGAAGCAAAGATATTCTAATGACAGGCCGTAAGGTTTCAGCAGAGGAAGCTATGAAAATCGGACTTGCAGACAGATTAGTCAAACAAGAAGATGTCATGAATATAGCTTTAGAGTTAGTCAAGGAACTATTGACGAAGGATCCCAAGATACTCATTCGAACCAAGACTCTTGTTGACGCGATGACTGGTAAAGACCTTGAGGATGCCGATGGTTTGGAAACCGCGTATCTCGATGAATGGTTACATGAAGGATAAATATTAACTGCGTTCACTCAAAATTACACACCCATTTGTTTATGAGGGAGATAGGACTCACCAGAAGGTCCATCAATAGAGATGATTACTATGGCAAAGAAGGCAATTGTAGCAATTGGAGGAAACAGCCTCATCAAAGACAAAGACCACAAAACAATCCCTGATCAGTATGCAGCGACAGCTGAAACCTGTAAGCATATTGCGGATATGATTCAGACTGGCTGGGATGTTGTCATTACATCGGGTAACGGACCTCAAGTTGGATTCATACTGAGAAGGTCGGAGATAGCCGAAGGGGAACTGCATGAAGTTCCGCTAGATTATTGTGGCGCTGACACTCAAGGTGCAATAGGATATATGATTGAAAGAGCGATGTATAACGAATTTCACCATCGCAATATGGACAAGCATGTCGCAGCAGTGGTAACTCAAGTGAGAGTTGCTAAAGATGACCCAGCCTTCGAAGATCCAGCAAAGCCCATTGGTTCATTTATGGATGAGAAAGGTGCTAAGAAGAAAGTTGATGAAGAAGGATGGATTGTGAAGGAAGATTCTGGTAGAGGATGGAGACGAGTAGTAGCTTCACCAATACCAAAGGAAATCATAGAACTCCCAGCAATCAAAGCCCTCATAGAAAGCGGGATAGTTGTCTACGCAGTCGGTGGAGGCGGCATTCCTGTTGTAGCTGATGAGAATGGATACCTGAAAGGAACCGCAGCAGTCATTGACAAAGACCGTGCCTCAAGTCTTCTTGCGACTGGATTGGATGCGGAAGTATTGATTATTTCCACAGCTGTTGAGAAAGCCTACCTGAACTTCGGGAAGGATAATGAAGAACCCATTGATAGGATGGACCATCTTCAAGCTAAACGATATTGCGATGAAGGACACTTTACTCCAGGAAGCATGTTACCTAAGATTGAAGCATGCATCGAGTTCATCAAGAACGGTGGAGAGATGGCAATAATTACAGACCCACCAAACATCAGTCGAGCTCTCAAAGGCGAAACTGGCACAACAATCGTTAAAGGATTCGCAGTACCACCCGCACCTGAAAGAAGATAATCGCATAGACCGCTACATTAATTGTGTAGCTTGTTTACGATTTCGATGATGCAATATGAGTCCAGAACAGGTTTCAACTGATAATGCTCCGAAAGCAATTGGTCCCTATTCACAGGGAATCAAAGCAAATGGATTTGTTTTCTGCTCAGGGCAGATCCCAGCAAATCCTGAAACAGGTGAACTGGTCAAAGGTTCGATTACTGAACAGACACGACAGTCTCTGTCCAATGTCAAGGGAGTGATTGAAGCAGCTGGTTCATCGATGAGCAAAATTGCTAAGGTCACCGTCTTCTTGAAGGACATGAATGATTTTGCTGAGATGAATGCAGAATATGCAAATTGGTTCTCAGATCCACCTCCTGCACGAGCTGCAGTTGAAGTTGCGCGGTTGCCGAAAGACGTTGACGTCGAGATTGAAGCAATAGCAGAACTCTAAGAATCCCATTTAGTTTGTAGGTGATTATAAACCTACGAAGTAACATGAATCTGCATACTGTGAGAAACGCACTCATAGTGTGCAGGATTCATTGGGAAAATGAGTGCATGTTAGCTGTGCCACCGCCTACTCATTCATTCAAAGCACGCATCTCATCCTAAACCTTTTAACTCCAGCCGATAGGCATGGATGTGCATATCGGATAGTGCTGTGACTATGGATTCAAATCAAACTAAACTTCTTGCCATTGTTCTTGTTGCTATAATGGTATCAGGTGGAGCAATGGCGGCACTTGTCCTCATGCAACCCACTAACAATACACCAGAGCAGTTCGTGGAAATAGTAGGAATAGGAGCTTCGCAGAATATTACACTTTCAGATATGTTGGCAATGACAACTGTGACTGGAAATAGCTCCTATCAGAATACATATGGAAACATTAGAGGTGGAGGTTTCTACACAGGAGTTAGAGTTTCAGATCTCGTAGACCTCGTGGGTGGAATGGGTGAGAATGATTCACTACGGATTGTTGCTGCTGATGATTACAGTCTATCATTCGAACGTTCCAAAGTGTACCCCAACTCTACATACCTTGATATTCAAGGTGAAATGATTCTTGCTTACAAATATAATGAATCAACAGTACCCGATTATGAAGATGGTTTTAGATTGGCTTTCATTCCACAAGATGGATACTACTCAAATGCCGATGCAAACGAAACGACAGATCCGAACCCAGCAGCAGCAGGTCCGCAATGGGTGTCTAATGTCGCAAGGATAGAAGTAATGCTAAATCTATTCAGTGAAACTCTAGAGGTCAATGAAACCTATCTAAGATCGCTCCCATCAATAACTGGTGAGGGAGGATACAAGAAAAAATCTGGGGACATTGTTGGACCATTCAATTTCACCGGTGTTGCCATCAGTGTTTTACTTCAGCAATTCTCAACGCTTTTAGAAAACTACATGATTTTAGCACGAAGCGGAGATGGGACAACAAGTGAGTATTCCAAAACAGTTGTAGAAGGAGCAGTCAGTGGTTATACCCCGAGTGGAACTCCACTTGACTCGATTAACTCAACTATGATCCTTGCCTATGAACAAGATGGTGCTCCAATTACTGATATAGGACCGCTACAGGTAGTTTTCTTGAATGAAGATGGTAATCTAACAGATGGATTCAGATGGGTAAAAGATGTTGTGAGCATTACACTCATGGAACAAAGTCCTACGACATTGATACTCTCTAACTATATATTATCTCATACAGATTATTGCTCTGTTAATGATGCATATATTACAGACCAAAAATGGTCCTGATGAAATAATGCAGTCAAAGCAATGGTTTTATTCACATCTGCGTGGGCCGATGATGAATACAAGCTGATTTTGACAGCTTTTGGTAAGGATTGAGATAGAGTGGTTCGACACACAATTGACTGCAATGAAGCAGATACACTCATTGGTGAGGCTACTTCTTTGATAGAGAAGAAGCGGTATATCGAAGCAGTGTCCACTCTTCAAAGAGGAATCACTGTTGATCCTAACAATCCCAAAGTTTGGGAAAATATGGCAATTTGCAATTTAGAATTGGGAAAGCCAAAGATGGCCCTTCAAGCTTTGAACAATCTTGTTAGAATCCAACCACAATGTCATACTGGTTGGGCAGATAAGGGATTTCTTCATCTATTACTCAACGAAACAAACGAAGGCATTGATGCCTTACAAGAAAGTCTGAGAATAAACCCTCGAAGAGTCTATGGTTGGGAACTTCTCGGAATGGTTCTTGTTACCGAGGAGCGTTGGGAAGAAGCAATTGATGTTCTTGAAAGAACTCTCGACCTGAATCCTAATTCTGCAGTTACTTGGTACAATCTTGCAGTGTGTTACTTGTTATTTGATGAATTAGGTCTAGCTGTTCAATCTGCGGAAGTAGCTTTCTCTATTGATCCTTCATTGAAGGAGCTTGCAGAAGATTGGTGGGATATAGTTCAAGATGATATTGTAGATGATGTCTTCATCTCACTGACAAAAACCTCAGCAAGTTAGATTAAGTAGCATTATCCTTGTCAAGTAGGGCTAGTTCTTTTTTGAGTGCTTTGATAGATTTTGTGAGTTTGAAACTCTTTGCTGATTCGAGAGCTTGCTGGATTGCTGTAACAAGACGGAGTCGTTCTTCTTCTTGTTCATCAGGATCTGTGATAACGCCAAGGGCATCTCTTCTCTTTGGAATTATCAATAGAAGTGTGTCAATGGTTTCCGTAGCCTCCTCACGATTTGAAAAAACCGGTTCAGTTTTGGATTCAGATGATGAAACAATCCAATCGATCTGTTCGAATAGTTTCTTGTATTCATCCAAAGCATTTGCTAGAACAGTCCTTACTTCACCTTCAGGTTCTGCTTCATCAAGTGCAGAAGAAATTCGTTCAATTGAGGTTCCCAAGAAATCCTTTCTTTCAACAAGGCTAGAACGCTTTCGCTCCATCTTGTGCCATTCATTTGATATTTGTCGAGTTAGTGCTATTGCTTGATTGATGGTTTCTCGAAAAGTATCGTACAGAGTCATTGCATCTGTCAATATTGAATCAAGCGTATCTATCTCGTGAGTCAGTTGCAAACTCAACATGTCGCTAGACTGAGCATCAGCTAGAACGCGACTCTCTTTTATCACACGACCTGCAGCTGCCCAGAAACGATTGACATCTTCAGGGTTCATCTCCGTTCGCTTATGTTCTTGAAGTTCTTGAGAGAGTTGTGTGATATCTTGACATATTCCCTGGACTTCACTGATTTTTGCTTTGAGAAGTGCTTTGCCTAAGCGTGTATCCAGTTCATCAGTAAGCAACTGTCGTTCTTCAGGAACTTCCTGAAGAGCACGCGTGTTGTCAATTATGAGTTGCATTGCATTCTCGTACTCGATTACAGCTTCATGGTAGAGACCTTCCTGATACTTTTGGTCTCCACTTCGCTCGAGTTTCAAAGAATCTTCTAGAACATCATATGGTGATGTCATGAGAAGACTGTCTTGCCAAGTCAGTGAACCTTCACTATGAACGTCTAGAGGTCTTCCAGAGGCTTTAAGCTGCAATATGTAAATACCAGTAGATGTTGCTACATATAGCAAATCGTGATCAGCTGTGACGTACACAATCTTGCTCCCATTCAATTCGATATGCCCAACTTCATCTCCACGTTTTGTGTCCCAAATAGACAGATTACCTGATGATTGAGCAACAACTAGATAGTTATCACTTGCCCACATAGAGGATATCATACTCGAATTCCTTTGTTCAAAGGTTTTCGAAAGACTCCATTCAGTTCTCTCGTATACATCAACCTCTCCGGATGGAGATCCAACAAAAACAAATTCAGAGTTGCCAGTTACTATTCCACCCTTTCCCTTCCCGTTAAGACGGGTGAGTTCAGATGGTGCACTACCAGATTCTTTCTTCCATACTCGGGGTTCTTCCTTTTTCGTACTGGTACAGATTATTTGGTCATCAGACCAGATACTGGATAAATCAGATTTGTGTAGTTGCCAGCTCGATGTTTCGTGAGACTCTTTTTGTATAGAAACGAGACGACCTTCTTTTGCTCCAATAAAGAAGAAATCACCTTGAAGCAATGAAGTGATAGCTTGATAGCTTAATTCAAACCATCCAATCATCCCCCATGATTCCTTTTTCCAAACATAGACCCGCTTCTCACAGGTTGCATAAACTTGCCCTTCATCAACATCAACGGCAAGAGGTTCTGCGTCAGTTACATTCAACTCTGCGGTAAGTTGCCAGGTGGTTTTGTCAAATACACGAATATGATGGTCAGTACAAGCGGCATAGACATACTTGTCATCGTAATCAATGTCTATAGCATCTACTTCCAAAAGGGAAATGGATTCATGACTAACAATGGTAGAGTCACTTCCACCCTTCAATGAATTATCCATAATCATCCCCTTGTAAAGTAGTGTGTCTAATAACTAAACTTAGGACTGCTTATGTTAGTTTCCTTCTAGATAAAAAACGCACAAACTAGCGATTTATTGGACCAGAAACGGGAGAATACATGACACAATCGTTGAAAAGGGGCGGTACACAGAAAGCAAATAAGATATCCCCAGAATAGATAGCCGCACTAGATGGAGGTAGGCACCTTGGATTCACACGGATGGAGGCGAGAACTCGACAAATTCGCCGAATTGAAAGGAATACTTGTTTCAGTTAATCCTGCAATGGAGGAACAGTCAAATCGTCAGGTTCGACATTTATACGATATTTTTGCGAACCTAAGCAAGTTTGAGAATGATCTAACAACAGCAGGTTTCACGAAAAAAGGAAAGATAAAGAAAGAAGTGGAAAAATCAGCTAGTGAACTTGAAGACGCGTTCATGCGTGCAACAAGAGATTTTGCTGAACACTTCAGAAAGGAACAGAAGGATGTAATTGCGATTGCTCCTAAACTTCAAGAGATAAAACCAGCTGAAACTAAGGCAATCACTGCCATCAGCTTCCCAGGAGTTGGTGCAGGTGATTTGAAGGACTTTGAGAAGTTACTTGAATTCGCTAAAGCATTCGCAAACGTACACGCAGGTATTTACGGAGACGTAAGTCGTCAGGTGAAATCCACTCTGGATGAGAACAAGGCTATTGTGGAAACTTATGAAAGACATATCACCATTGACAAGGGCGAAGTCGCTACTACAGTTGCAAATGATGATGTAGTCGATCTATCAATGAAAGACCTGATTATTCTCAATGATAAACTAAATGAGGATAAGACGTACCTTGATGGTCGTAAGGATGAGGTAAGTAGGTTACTTGGAACTTCTTTAGTTAGCGATACTGGCTCCCTACAAGCTTCTGTTGAAACTGCATCAAGATTGGGTCTAGAGCTACCTATGGAATTCTCACAAAAGCTCAGGATTCTCCAAAGAGATGCTGGAAAGGCTAATACACTAACAGACTTGGTAAGTCTTGAAAATCAATTACACACCTCCAAGGTCAAACTTGCCAATATGCTCCGTGACAAAATCATCAACATCAAACACGAGGTTACTCAGAAGATTGTTGATGGAGGAATTCCAACTACTTCAGATGTTATCCCAACTCCACCAGAAGTAAGTGTTGAAGGAGAAGGTGTTGCAGGATTACTATCAAGCTATCAACGTATGGTTGAGTGGGAAGGTCAGGTCAAGATAGCTCTACGTGAGCAAGTGATGGAACTTCTTGACGACGTTGAGAAGGCTACTGATGTTCCAGAAGATACTGGAATTAAAGACGTAGATGCGGTTCGTCAGTTCATTGCAGAGTCCAAGAAGACACTCAAGGATACAGAAGTTGATGAGATGGTTAGGATCTATCTCAAGGCTTCAGGTATGAATGACGATTACAAGAAGAATATCACTGAGAGCATTCGCTCCTACCTCGGTCGTTTCAACGAGCTTGCTACCTCAGCTGATAGAGTTTTAGATTATGCGCAACTCAGTAAGAAAGCACCAAAGGTAGAGGAGCTTGAAGGAGGGATAACTTACCTCCTCGAATCACTTGCAAACTTACGAACTGCTGTTGAAAGCGGTGTAGCAACCTTTAGGGATGCTTGTCAGCAAGAAATCGATGCAATCGTTCAAGTTTTGCAGACAATCAAACCTGCCTATGCTGAGATATTCCTACCAATCATTGTTGACCTCGATGGTGGAGCAAGTAGAATTCAGAAGATGGATGATTTCTCAGAAATCAAATCAGAGATGCGTACCATCAAAGAAACCATGCTAGCAAAGGCTAATGATTCACTAGAAAACCTACGCTACAGATTAGGAGTTAAGATACGACTAGCTGCTGCGAAACTAATGGGTGCAGGAGTCGAGATCCCTCCAGAGGTTCAAGAGGCAATAAGTGAACTCAACAGTGTTTCAATTGCAGCTGACAATGTCTTTGGTTTACCAGCAATTGCACGAAAGATGGTTGAAATTTACGAGAAGAAGATCTCATCCAAGGTCATCGTTCAATTGGATGCGGAGGTTGATTCTCTCACAATTTCTCTTGAAAAAGCTCAGAGTATTGGAGTCAAAGTTGGTAAAGAGCTGAAGTTGCTCGAAGGGATGAAATCCAAACCACCTCAAGAACTTGAAGATGCAGCTGATTACTTTGATAGACTGATGAATCTAACAACCTCTCCAAATGTGCATAAGAAAATCAGAGAACGTGTTGATGAAGCCTATGAACAAATCAAAAATGCAGTTTCACTGTTTGAAAATCAGGGCATGTCAGAATTTGTAGAGCGTCTCAAGGCACTCATTGATCAAGTTCCAGCTAAATTAGAAAATGATTCTCCACACGTCAATGAGGCATTAGATGTGTGTTTGACCCTGGCGAATATTCAAGAAGAAATGCTCACTGTCATCAAGAACATTGCTAATATCAGTGCACAGAAGTATGATACAGAACTCAAGGAAAAGAGTCAGTACATCTCAACTATCGAAAGAGTCGTTGAGAAATATCCTGATGAATTCAGTAAAATCGTCTTTGACACAAATAAGATGAAGGGACTTGAGTCCACCTTGATAGAGTCAAATGGACTTGATGAAGCAATAGCTGCTTTCCACGAACTTGAAGGTATGCGAAAGAAGTGGTTAGATCAAGCCGTTGCGATGGATGATTGGCACAAATCATTGAGAATGTTCATGACAGGATTCAGTGCAAGTGCTAAAGCTGATGATCGCGATAAGTTCCTTGATGATGCCACAAGGAAAATAAGAGAAACCTATTCAAGAGAAGACATCAGTTCCTATCTCACTTGGGCAATCAAAGAAACTGCTCAGGCTCTAGTCGATAAGAAGAAGTAAGGAGAAATAGTCCATGTTAAGAGGCAATTCCGGTACGGTAGAGAGTGATGAAACAACTAAGGCTGCAGAAGTATTCGCTATAGGTATAGGCGAATGTGGCAGCAATATTGTGGGCTCATATCTCCAATCAAGTCGTGACAATAAACTACCATCAAGAGTCCGTGGCTATCTTCTCATCAATACTGATCGAGCAGACCTTACAAAAGTCCGACAGAAGTATGGCATCCCAAAGGAGAATACTCTCCTCTATGGTGCATCTGAAATCGGTGTCGGTGGTCGTTTCATGGATGGATATAACGCCATCATGGAATCAAAGGATATTATCTTCGACCAGCTTGCTAACCTTGGTTTTGAAGGAGTTTCAGGCTTCTGTATCTTCACCTCCCTAGGAGGCGGTACAGGTTGTGGTGGAACCCCAGCTATCATTGAGTTACTCAAACAGAGATTCCAAGAAGAAGAGGGTCGACGAATCTTCGTCTACGTTGTCGGTATTCTACCATTCGAAGGGCAGTCAAGTGAAGCTCTGAACTCGATATGGGCGGTTTCCAAACTGCTCCGTGCACAGCTCCAAGAGCGGGGTGCAGATCTTACAATTCTACTTTCTAACAGAACTATGCTGAAGAGAATCTTGCAATGGAGAAAGGGTGAATCTGTTGATTATCTTCGCAGAGAACTCGATGTTGATATTGCAGATATCGATTCAATCGAGAAGATGGTTCCATCTACATTAGATGAAGGTGGCGTAGTCGAATCTCGAACCGAACAGGCGTTCGTTGAGCTTGTAAATCCAATGGCACTCGATGTTGTTGAAGCCATGCTATCACCAGGTGTTTGGGAGAGTCACAAAGATGTTTTCCCAACAACGGACTTGGCAGACTATTCGAGAAAACTTGATCCTGTAGTAGTACCAGCGCTCTATTCAGATATCGGATTGATTCCTGATGCGGGTAGCATGCCAAAGCAGCTCGAGACGATGATCGACTATGCAGTCAAAGAGTGTAGTTACGCAGACGTTGGTGAAGAACCGAACGCTGAGAGTGTATACTACGTCATGTCAGGACCAAGGAATATTGCTAAAGCAGAATATGGAATGCATGTTAAAGAAGCACTGGACAAGTTCATTGCTCCAGGAGCAGCTATCACACCATGTTATGTACAATATCACATACCTGATGCAAAAACCGACCTTCTCTTACTTTTAGGATTACCAAAGATACCAGAGCTAGTAACAATCATCAATGAGGCAACTCAACTTGTGAACCTTCATAGTGGTTCTTCACCTCTGAAGCAAGGATGGTTTATGAGATCTAAGGGAACCTCAAGGAAAGAACTTGTTGATGCAATCAATGACTTCCGTGAATTGTTCAGCTACTATATGACACCAGGCGAAACAATGGAATAAGGTGGTTACAGTTTGTCTGAAGACTCATCATTTCATTTCGAAGACCTGATTGATAGAATGCTGTTGCTAGTTACATTGAATTCAACATTAGTTCATTTTCTACTAAGTTCCCAAGTTGAAGGTAGTATTGATCCCGATAGGGTCGACTCGCTCACTCAAGGATTACTTAGAACAAGAAAATGGATGGAAGAAGCAACTACAATGAAAGGAGTTCCTCCATCAACACAGAATATCTTGAGTCTTATCGTCAAGCGACTATCACAGGTTGAAAGTCTTCTTCCAAAGCTCTCCGACAAAGCCAGACAGGCAGAAGAAAATCCAGCTCAGGAGATACTCTCATTCCTTGATGGAGCAAAGGCTCCCACTGGTGCAACCACAACAACACAAACTGGGACTACTACCGCTCCAGCAGAAGCCGAATTAGTACCGCTAGTTGGAGAAACTGAAATAAAGACGGTGGAAGCATACAGAAAGGTGGATGTAGAAGATGATCAGTTTGGACTGATTGGTCAGATTCAGAGACAGATCCAACAATACTCCGCTCGTTGTCACGTAATGTTACCAACATGGTGGTTAGAAGTTCTTCGTGAAATTCATCGATATAAATCAGAATCACCATATCTTGGCGATGTTATCGAGCTACCTTCACGAATTCTAGTTAAGATCACTAAATCTTTACTCACAGAAGCACCTGGTGCAAGACTCCTTCAAGATTTGATGAAGTCTCGTCAACAGGAGAATTATCTCAATGCCTCGGAACAAGAACGGATTGAGAGAGCTGTGAGCAAGTACTTCCAAGGTCTTGAGGGGATACTCAAAGAACAAGATGTCAATGTTCAAGAGAAGATCCTGGAAGCTCAGACAGCCTTTGATGGGTTTGGCTGGGGTGGACCTGAACTTGAGAAACGACTAATCAAGAGATTGAATCAGCAGTGTGAAGAAGCTCTTCAGAGTGCAGAGTCAGGAAGTGATGTACCACGACAGGTCATCTATGCAGAGATTACAAAGATGCTCTGCAAACTTCAGCATGCTATGCTAGCTGAACCAAGACCTCGAGAGATACTTGCTCAGATGAAGCCATAGATTCCCTACAGACTTGTTGCATAGATTTCATAGGCGCAGTTCATATAAGGGATAGTTACAATTCCGACTCTATTACAACACGAGGGAAAGTAATGTCCAGTCTAAAGACTATGCTAAAACCCAAGGTCACTGCAGTTGTTGGTGTATCTACTTCAAATCCATTCTCTCCAGGGAATGTTATTTTCAGAAAACTTGCTTTTGAAAATGGACTACCGACATATCCTATCAATCCGAAGGGAGGAAAGGTAGAAGGTGTTGATGTTTACAAATCAATTGCAGAAGCTCCAAACGATATCGAACTCGTAGTTATCTCTGTACCAGCCAAGTATGTTTCAGGCGTTTTGGAACAGTGTGGAGTAAAAGGAATTAAATCTGTAATTGTTGTTTCAGGGGGATTCAGTGAGGTTGGTGATAGTGGAGCAATTCTTCAGACTGAGATAATTGAAATCGCAAACAAATACAATATCTCAATGGTCGGTCCAAATTGTATCGGAGTATTTGTTCCTGAAACTTTAGACACATTCTTCCTCCCATCAGAACGAGTTGCACGTTCAAGAAAAGGTCATGCAGCAATCATCTCACAGAGTGGTGGCTGGCTAATAGAAAGATTAGAGGAGTTTGCAGATAGACGAGTTGGCGTAGCAGCTGCAATCTCTATTGGTAACGCCGCTCAGACTAAGGTGACAGATTTCATTGAACACTTTGGTAAGGATGATAACGTAAATGTCATCCTATGTTACATTGAAGGTTTTGGCAAAGGTGAAGGACGGAGATTTGTAGAAGCTTGTAAGAAGATTGCCAAAAAGAAACCTGTAGTAGTTCTAAAAGGTGGTGAGTCTGAAGCTGGACACAGAGCAACTCAGAGTCATACTTCTTCGCTAGCTGGTGATCAGGCTGTGGCAAGTGCTGCTTTTAGTCAGTATGGCGTAATTCATGCTAGAGATGAGGATGAAGTCATGGCATATGCCAAGATATTCTCATTCAAACCTAAGTATATGAAAAGCGATAGAGTCGGTACACTCTCAGTAAGCGGTGGGCATGGAGTAATTGCTAGTGATGAGGCTTCACAATATGGAATTGAGTTTCCACCCTTCTCTGAAGAAGAACAAGCAAGGATGAGAGAAGTCATGACTCCTGCGTATCAAGGAATCGCTTCATTCAGAAATCCTTGTGACCTGACTGGATCCGCTTCAGATGTTGATTATGAAAAGGTCCTAGACATTATGCTCTCTTTGGATAAGATAGATGCAGGATTGTTGTTGTTACTACCATATGCTCCAGGTATTTCTCTGCAGATAGGAGCACGAGTTGCTAACGTATCAAAACGTCATCCAAAAGCAGTTGTTGCATATGTTCCGGATCTAGACAAATACGAAGTAATCATACGAGGCTTCGAGCTTAATGGAATTGCTGTGGCTGACACTATAGAAGAAGCAGTTCAGATGCTCAATGGTATTCGAACAAGAACAAGGTATTTGCAGAGTATCGGTGCTTGCTAGGTTCCTCGTGCAACCTTCTTGAAATCGATATCAAGAGACTTCAATGCTTCGACAAGCTTGCCCTTTAGGATAAGTGGTCGTGATGAGAAATCACTCACGCTTTGACATCCATTAAGATACATTGCTACCTTGAGTCCTTCTAGAAATCGTTCTAACTCAACGACAACATCAAGGGATGATCCGTGAACAGCGGGTCTAAGAACTGGATGAGCTAAACCTGCAGAAATAGCTCCCAAGCTTAGCGCTTTTGCCACATCCATTCCTGAACGGATACCACCTGTCGCAATCACATCAAGTTCCGTAGAATCAAGAACCATAATGACACTCAGGGCTGTAGGTATTCCCCATGACCAGAACTCAAGACCAAGTCGAGCTTTAATTTCATCCTCTTCTTTGAGAGCTCGGAAGTATTCAACAGCAGCCCAACTCGTACCACCGACGCCACCAACATCTACACCATCAATACCAATCTCTTCAAGATTACGAGCGACTTCTGATGATATACCAGCACCAGTTTCTTTTGCAATCACAGGAATATCAACTGAGTCAACAATAGCAGCGATGCTCTCAACCATACCTTCGGAATTGATATCACCCTCTGGTTGAATTGCTTCCTGCAGAGGATTGAGATGAACTGCGAGAATATCCGCGTCAATCATCGATACAGCATCAGGCGCAGCCTTCACATGTGTAGCTCCAATATTTGCTATCACTGGAACAGATGGAGCTTTCTCTCGTACGATTCTGAAAGTATCTGCAAGAGAGGGATCTTCGACTGCAGCTCGTTGACTCCCAACTCCAATTGGAAGACCTAATTCTTCAGCAGCTATTGCAAGCCGTTCGTTGATTCCATGCGTATGGGGATGACCACCGGTCATAGCTGCAATAATTAAAGGTGCAGAGGCCTTAAGACCAAAGAAGTTAGTTGTAAGATCGATTTTTTCCATGTCTATTTCAGGAAGAGCATTGTGGACAAACTCAATATCCTCAAACATGGCAGATGTTCGACATTGAACATCCTCGTCTAGACAAATCTCAATATGCTCAATCTTTCTTCGACGGGTCATCGAAGCTTCTGAACTAAGATCCTCTACATCATCGCGGGAGAAAGGTTTGTCATCAACCAATACTCTACCTCCATGGATATACTGAGAATCATAGCCAATACGCAGATAGCACTTGCGGTGCAACTCGCATCACTTTTTTTTCAATACTTGCGCGATACAAAGCCTTTATTCAATATTCTACATCAAAAATACTCAGTGACAAAGATGACGGAAGAGGAAAAGTATAGACTAGAGGACCCAGAAGAAGTGGAAGTAGTTGAAAAAGAGAAGAAGGGTCTCTTTAGACCACTCCCACAAGTTGAAACTAAAACACGTATGAAAGATGGAAAAGCACAGCCTATTGTCAAATTTCTGGGGATTCCGATGTATGAGAAGAATCGTGATATTCTCCTCCTCCTCCTCATGCCAATGCTTGCAGGTCTCATCAATTCATCAATCTACTCCTATGTAACGCTTAGTCTCGTACCGTCATCAGCAGAATACCTGTTCTACCTTCCTGTACTTGTTGCAATTCCAATTGGTCTTGTCGTATCTGAAACAGGTCCAGCATTGATCGGTGGATTCCTCAGTGCATTATTCTTCTTCATATTCTTCATAGCGTTTCTAACAACTCCAGCACTCTTCACACCAGAATTGGGAGTCGCTAATTTTCTAATTAGCGGAATTGCACTGTCTGTTGGTTACTTCCTATTCGTAATAGTAGCAGGATTACTTGGCGCTGTAATTGGTACAATCATACGTGAATTCGCGTGATGATAATAAAATCAGCATACCTCTTCAGAGTACATTAGAATTAGTGCTAATGCCATTTCAAGCAGGAAGAGATTTTATTAGGAGTTATTTTTCTGATACCTTCGCATGAGAAGGATAGGCGTCCTTGTTAGTGGGAGAGGTTCCAATCTTCAGGCTCTCCTTGATGCCGAATCCCGTGGGGAGCTAAGTGGGCAGATTGTTGTTGTGATTAGTAATAAGAGTCAAGCTTTTGCGCTGGAAAGAGCAAGGAAGGTTGGTGTACAAACAATACTGGTTACAAAAGCAGAATTTCCTGATAGAGAGATGTTTGATGAACAGGTAGCTGAAATACTTCGTTCTTACAAGGTGGACCTTGTTGTACTAGCAGGATACATGAGAATGTTCACTGAGCAATTCATCAACGAGTTTCAAGGTAGGATAATCAATGTACATCCATCGTTGCTTCCCGCATTCAAGGGAGTAAGAGCACAGTGGCAAGCGATTGAGTATGGTGCCAAGGTATCAGGATGTTCCACTCATTTTGTGACGCTCGATATGGATGCAGGTCCAATAATCATGCAGAAGGCAGTACCAATTCTTTCTGATGATACAGGTGAAACACTGGCTGAAAGGATTCTTCCAGAAGAGCACAGAATCCTGGTGAAATCGGTTCGATTATTCTGCGAAGATAAACTTATGCAATGATCGTGAAGTAACAATTAGGGAGTAGTGGTGGTATGTGTGGAGTACTAGGGATACTTGGGAATTTTCCACTTCGAAGTGCGAGAGAACTTCTTCTCCTGCTTACTCATAGAGGGCAGGATGCAGCAGGTCTCCTTTGGAGTGATAATGGAGTTGTGAAGACCAGCAAAGCAATGGGACATCCAGGGAAGATTTCGGTGCCAGAAATCAATCAGAACCATATTCTCGGGAGCACAAGATATCCAACTACGGGTAAGCGTGTTGTATCAGATGATGATCTTGACACGTTTGTAGGACCTTTCAATTTAGGTGAGATATCAATGACTCACAATGGGAATATTACAAATATGCCCTCTATTTCAGACACTGTCTTTGATTGTGACTCAGAATTTCTTGCAGAAAGACTCTCCCATCATTTGAAAGCACACAACGGAAATCTTCCTGATGCCTTCAAACAACTTGATGCTGAAGTCGACGGATCATATAGTCTTACAGGACTTTACCAAGGGAAATTGTTTGCATATCGAGACCACCAGGGATTCAAACCACTTGTCTTTGGTCGAACAAAAGAAAGAACAGTTGTAGCTTCAGAGAGTACAGTTCTAGATATGGCAGATGTACCTCTTGAGAGAGATGTCTATCCAGGAGAACTCCTGATTTTTGATAAGAGTGGAACAATGGAGTCACATTCAATTTCGCAGAATTCAACTCATTCGCATTGCTTTTTTGAATACGTCTACTTTGCACATCCGGCAGCTAAAATGGAGAATCAGCTTGTGTATGATGTGAGATTTCGCCTAGGTCGAGCTCTTGCCCAGAGTTTCCTTAAACGGAAACTTGAGGTCCCAGATTATGTTGTACCAGTTCCAGATACAAGCCGACCCGCTGCACAAGCGATGGCTGAAACATTGTCAGTGCCTATGCGGGAAATCATATTGAAGAATCGTTATCTGGGTAGAACGTTCATCGTTCGGTCTCAAGAAGAAAGGAACTCGATGGCAAAAAGCAAGTACATCTACTTGGATGATAAGATTGCAGGAAAGACCATTTTAGTGGTAGATGATAGCATAGTAAGAGGAACTACTGCAAAGATGATTATTGCTAACCTCAAAAAGAAAGGGGCAGCAAAGGTCTATTTTGCAGCAACATGTCCGCCACAGACTCATCCTTGTTATTATGGAATAGATATCGCAACAGATAGCGAATTGATAGCTTCAACAACTGATTTGAATTCAATCGCTGATTTCATTGGAGCAGACGCACTGATATATCAGGAAGAAAACACTGTTGAGAACGCAATCGGTCTCAAAGACCTCTGTCTTGCATGTCTAAATGGAGAGTATCCAACAGAACATGCACGTAAAATTCGGGGCAACCTATCCGAGCATGGCTCAACAACAAATCAACGAGATTACGAGAGGGATTTCTCATAATGAAAATAGGAACTCTAGCTAGTCATAGTGCATTGAATATAATCTCTGGTGCAAAAGCAGAGGGATTTGAAACCGAATTATACTGCACTCCTGATAGAGTTCGATTTTACAAATCATTTGGCATGGAAGACTCCATTGTAGAGATTCCTTCCTTCGATGCAATTCTTGAGATGGATCTTTCAGATGTAGTCATTATACCACATGGCTCATTTGTTGCATACATTGGATCTGAGAGGATCCTTAGGTCAGACCTCAGAATGTTCGGGAACAAAGAACTACTGAAGTGGGAAGAGGACAGGCAGCTTAAATCTAAGCTAATGAAGGAAGCAGGGCTTCGCGTTCCAAGAGAGTTCGACGCGATAGAGGAAGTAGATGCTCCAGTTATCGTAAAGTCAGATGGGGCAGCTGGTGGTGAAGGATATTTCATCGCAGCAAACAAAGAAGAGATAGCAGCAAAATTAGACTCTTCGAAAAAATACACATTCCAAGAATATATCATTGGAACCAAAGTCTTCACAACATACTTCAATTCTCAGGCTCGAAACAGGTTAGAGGTCTTTGGAGCTGATATCAGATACGAAACTGATGCAGATGCAAATCTGCGTTTTGATGACAAACCCTCTTTTGTCGTAGTTGGAAATCTACCACTTGTTCTTCGAGAATCCACACTTGCACAATATTATGAGATGGGACTGGGATTCATTGATGCGTTCAAGAGAGAAATTGGACAGGATTTAGTTGGGCCATTTTGTATTGAAACAATTATTGACAAAAATCAGGACATCTATACCTTTGAGTTCAGTGGGAGAATTGTTGCAGGTACTAATGTTTGGATGCCATCTTCACCATACTCCTTTGTCATGTTTGGAGAGGATATGTGGATGGGAAAAAGGATTGCAAGGGAGATTCGAGACCTTATGAACACAGGTAGATTGGATGATGTTTTGAGGTGATACAATGTTGGATTTGAAATTAGAACATAAAACTTACAAACCAGCACTCTTCAAGTCAATTGGGAAAGGCCAAATTTGGCACGTGGAGGTTACGAGATGAAGCTCCCAACAATAGGAATGCTCGGTTCGCATAGTGCAGAGGAGATAGGAACATCTGCCAAAGTCAATGGATTCCAGACAGTGATTGTTTGTCAGAAGGGGCGGGATAAACTCTATACTCACTATAACAAACACCTCTACGATCACGTTATTGTTCTAGACAAATTTGGTGAGATGATCCAAGAAGAGATTCAAGAGCAATTAAGAGAGCTCAACACAATTTGGATTCCGAACCGTTCATTTTCAGTTTACGTGGGTTACGAAGAAATTGAGAAGAACTTCAAAATCCCAATCTATGGTAATCGTGGTATCTTAAGAGTTGAAGAAAGAGGTCCAGAAAAGGATCAGTACTGGTTATTGAAGCAGTCTGGAATCAGGATTCCCAAATCATTCACCCCAGATTCAATTGATAGATTAGTAATAGTGAAGGTTCAACAAAAAGGACGCCCCTTGGAGCGAGCATTCTTCTATGCAGCATCACCAGATGAGTACAAATCGATAAGTCAGTCGATGATTAAGAACAATCTAATTTCAGAAGAAGACTTGTCTCAATCAACAATTGAAGAATTTGTCATTGCGCCACGATTCAATGCAAACTTTCAAGCATATGCAATGGATGATCATTTTGGTGACTTGGATTTTGTAGGATTTGACGATAGAATACAGACAAGTCTAGGCGGACTACTCAACCTTCCAGCAAGTGAGCAATTAAAAATCAAATTTACTGTAATGAATGAAGAAGCGGGGCATAAGGGTGTTACAATGAGAGAGAGTAAGAAACCCATTGTCTACAAAGCAGCTGAAGCGTTGCTCGAGGGAGTGAGAGAACACTTCCCGCCAAGAATGATTGGACTTTTCTCATTACAAGGTGCTCTAACAGAGGAATCCGAGTTTATCGTCTTCGACCTCAGTCCACGAGTACCCGGTGCACCGTGTGTAGGCCCAACAAGTCCAGAAATGAGAAGATTGTCACTCAAGTTCGGCAAGACTGTTCAGTCACCATTGGACTTGTGTATATTTGACATTCAGAAAGCAGCGCAAGAAAATAGAATCGACGATGCATCAACATAAAGGAGAGAGAACAATGGATTTGATCCACGAAGGAAAAGTGAAGCGAGTCTTACAGGACCCAGATTCATCGGAACGGGTAATCATTGAATTCACAGACTTAGTCACTGCAGGAGATGGAGCAAAGAAGGAAGAATTCGCAGGTAAGGGAGCAGTTGCCTGCGACATGTCGGAATACCTCTTTGGATATCTTGAAGGAAAGGGAATTGATACACACTATGTAAAGAAACTGAGTGCTAATCAGATTCTTTGTCAGAAAGTAACGATCATTCCTATCGAGGTTGTCTGTCGAAACATTGCGGCTGGTTCATTCTGCAGAAGATATGGTACTGAGAAAGGAACACGATTGTCAGAACCTCTTATTGAATTCTTCTTGAAGGATGACGCATATCATGACCCGCTCATAACTGTAGATGCAATCATTAGACTTGAACTTGCAAAACGAGAAGACTTGGACTTCATGAAATCAATAGCTCTTTCAGTAAATTACTATCTAGGAGAGTTATTGAAACAGAGGAATTTGGTTCTCGTGGATTTCAAACTTGAATTTGGAAGAACAGAGAAGGGAACCATCGTTCTAGCTGATGAGTTATCTCCAGATACATTTCGAATCTGGGATTCTAGTGCAACATCAATGGATAAAGATGTATTCAGAGAAGACAAGGGAGACCTGGTTGCAACATATCTCAAAGTGTTTGAGGAGATGAAGAAAGCAAAGCCACAGGATGTTGAACCTAGAACTGAATCAATACAGGTCATTGTAGAAACTAAATCTGGAATCAAGAACCCACCTGGGGAAGTAACAAAGAAAGCATTGGAACGATTAGGTTTTGCAGATGTCAAAGATGTACGGATGGGGAAGGTATTCACAATCGCATTGAAGAAACCCATTACATCAGAGATTCTCAATCAGCTAGCGATAATGAATGTGAAACTTCTCTCAAATCCCATTTCAGAAAATCATAAGGTGAGGATTGAGTAGTGACAATTGCAGTGCTTCGATTTCCAGGTACAAACAATGAGAATGATGTTCTTAGAGCACTCTCATTGATTGATGGTGCGGATCCAGTACTAGTGCCATCACGGAAAGGTCTGGCAGGTCTTGAAGAAGCAGATGCAATCGTAATTCCAGGAGGATTCTCATATGGTGACTACCTACGTGCGGGAGCAGTTGCATCAGTAGAAACCATTACTGAAGGAGTTAGAAACCTAGCAGAGGATGGAAAGCCGATCATTGGAATTTGCAATGGCTTCCAGATACTTACAGAAATGGGACTATTACCTGGTGTGCTACTTCCTAACAAATCAGCACGTTTTATTTGCAAATGGATCTATCTGAAAGTTTGCGACAACACAACGATGTTTACTGAAGGAATGGAAGGTCGTGTCATAAGGGTTCCAATTGCTCATGCAGAGGGCAATTACTACTGTTCTGATGATGAACGTGAATCTTTGAAAGATGAACTTCGAATTCCCTTCAAATATTGCAATGAAGCTGGTGATTTGGATGATGCATTCAATCCAAATGGCTCAATCGACAATATCGCAGGAATCATCAATCAAAAAGGAAATGTCCTTGGAATGATGCCACACCCAGATAGAGCATATAGACCAATTCTTGGGTCTTCAGATGGCTTAGCGATCTTAGAGAATTTTGTGAGGGCAATAAAATGATTACCAAAGAAGAAATGGAACATGCAAGAACAGTCTTGGGTCGTGAACCGACTGAGACCGAACTTGGAATGTTGGATGTCCTCTGGTCAGAACATTGCAGTTACAAGAGTAGTAAACGCTGGTTCTATCTCTTTAAAACCAAAGGAGATAGAGTAACACTTGGTATCGGAGAAGGAGCAGGACTAGTCGATATTGGTGATGGGTATCTCGCGGGAGTAGCAATGGAGTCACACAATCATCCAAGCCAAATCGATCCATTCAATGGAGCAGCCACTGGAGTTGGAGGAATAATCAGGGATGTTATTTCACAGGGGTGCAAAGCTGTTGGCCTGATGAATTGTCTTCGTTTTGGACACCTCGCAAAACCACACAATGCTTACCTTTTGGAAAACGTTGTAAGAGGAATCTCAGAGTATGGAAACTCAGTCGGAATTCCAGTTGTTGGTGGCGAATTAGAATTTGATGATTCATACGATGACAACTGCTTGGTCAATGTTGTTTGTATAGGTTGGGTGAAGCCAGAAGAAGTAGTCAGAAGTTCAGCAAAAACTCCAGGACATCATCTCGTGATGTTTGGATCCACTACTGGGCGAGATGGAATTGCAGGAGTAAGTTTTGCTTCAGAAACATTCTCTGACGAAGAGGAAGAGAATCGAGGTGCAGTCCAAGTTGGAGACCCTCTTTCGAAGAAGATTGTCATTGATACACTTCAGGAATTGATAGAAGAAAAGCTTCTGGATGGATTACAAGATTTTGGTGGAGGTGGAATGACCTCTGCTGCAGGTGAACTCGCACGAGCAGGAGGAACGGGTGTGGAAATAGACCTCGACAAGGTTCCACTCAGAGAAGCTGATATGAAACCCTCCGAGATTGGAATCTCTGAATCCCAGGAACGGATGCTAGCAATAGTTGCACCTGAGAATTTGGACAGAGTTGTATTGCTTCTAGAGAAGAATGGAACACCCTACGGAATCATTGGAAAAGTTACCGATGATGGAGATTATACTGCTAAGTGGCATGGAGAAGAGAAAGCTCGTCTACCCATTAGTTTGCTAGTTGATGGATTTCCAGTTCCTGAACGAATCGAAAGCAAGGTTCCAGCACAGACCGAATCAATGGCGTGGTTCAAAGAACCTGAGGATTACAAAAAGAATCTACTAGACATGCTTGGTTCTGACAATCTCTGTGACCGATCTTGGGTGTATAGTCAATATGACCAGCATGTACAATCTAACACCGTAGTAGATCTCGGTGAGAATAGCGGAGTATTAGAATTTCCAAATGGCCGAAAGCTTGCATTCACAAGTGATTGCAATTCTTTCTGGTGTCTACTGGATCCACAGCAAGGAACTGCTAATTCAGCTTGTGAATCATTGCGTAATCTGGTGGCTATGGGAGCAACTCCGATATTCATTGCGGATTGTCTTAATTTTGGAAATCCTGAGAGACCAGAATCCTACGGTCAATTCGTGGAATCAGTTAGAGGTCTTGGTAGATTTTCAAATGATTTTGACATACCAATCGTCGGTGGAAATGTTTCACTCTACAATGAAGCAGAGGTTGATGGTGAAACTAAGAGAATCAATCCAACTCCTCAAATTATGATTGCTGGAATTTTCGAGAAAGGATTCACACCTGTTCGGCGAAATCTAGTATCTCCATGGGCAAATATATTCCTTATCGGGGAAACCCTACCTGAGCTCAACGGGAGTGAATACCAACGAGTCACAACAGGACGGGTGAAGGGAATCCCACCAAGATACAAACCTGAACCTGAGAAACGCGCTATGCGTGTCATTCAGGAAGCACATCAGAAGGGATTGATTCGCTCATGCAACAATGTTGGAAGGGGCGGCATTGCAATCGCATTGATGAAAATGGCTCTCAGAAGTGAATACGGTTTCAAGCTTAATATGGACTATATTCCAGGAACTGCAAATAGCCTAGCACAGAGACTCTACTCGGAAACCTCTGGTAGATATTTGGCAGAAGTAACAGAAAGCAAACAGCCTGAGTTTTTGGAGATTGTTGAAAAACACGGATCTTCAGTTTGTGAACTTGGTCTCACCACCAAAGAACCTGTAGCTGACTTTGGTGTATTTTCTCTTACAATGGAAGAAGCACGAGAAGTGTTTTCGAATGGATTGAAGCAATATATGGAGTGACTTGAAAATGGCTGATGTTTTAATTATTGCAGGAAGCAAGAGTGATGAAGCAATAGTCAAGAAATCAACTGATGTTCTTGATGAATTAAAGATCAGTTATGATGTGAAATATGCATCAGCCCATAGGGAGCCAGAATTAGTAAAGACTATTGTCACAAATAGTGAATCCAAAGTAATGATAGCGATTGCAGGACTTGCTGCTGCACTCCCAGGTGTTGTAGCATCACATACTATCAAACCAGTGATTGGAGTTCCTGTTAAGGTTGCATTAGATGGTCTCGATGCACTGCTATCAATCATGCAGATGCCCAAGGGAGTCCCTGTCGCAACTGTTGGTATAGACAATGGACAGAATGCTGCACATTTAGCCGCTCGTATCTTAGGTATTTCTTCTCAGAAGAAATCTGTTCCAAAGACATATGCTGAAGCGGGAGTTGACGAAACCCTAGTTGCAAAAGGTTTGGAATCCCTTGGCAAGTATGTGAGAGAGTCGTTCAAGTATGGAGAGGTAATGCAAGATTACGGACATTATGCAAATACGGTCAAAGTATCGGATGACCTGTGTTTAGCTATGTCTACTGATGGTGTCGGAAGTAAAGTACTCGTTGCAGAAATGGCAGGCAAGTATGATACCATAGGAGAAGATTGTGTCGCAATGAATGTGAATGATCTAATCTGCATCGGAGCAACACCAGTTGGATTTGTCGATTATCTTGCTTCGGAAAAACCACTTCCTGAGGAAATCATTGACGGAATTGGGAAGGGTCTCCTTAGTGCTTGCGCGGAATCAGATATGCCAATACTAGGGGGAGAAACAGCAATTCTTCCAGATATGATTCGCGGGATGAATGGACTGGGTCTAGATTTGGCAGGTACAGCAGTAGGGATTGCTAAGCCAGACGAACTCTTTGATGGCTCTAGCATTCAAGAAGGAGATGTAATCATTGGTGTTGCATCCAATGGTATCCATTCAAATGGATTCACTCTTGCACGGAAAGTACTCTTCTCCAAGTTCAATGTAGGAGACGAGCTCGAATGGAATGTAACTCTCGGTGATGAACTACTTCGTCCCACACGAGTGTACGTGAAACACTTCAAAGAACTCAAAGAAGCAGGTGTCGATATCAGAGGGCTCGCTCATATCACAGGTTCAGGTTTTCGTAAAGTCCTGAGACTGGGACCATTCAAGTTTACATTTGAGAAGTTCCCAGAGATCCCACCAATCTTTGAACTGATCAGAACAACAGGTGAGGTTCCATGGTATGAGATGTTTACAACCTTTAACATGGGAATTGGACTAGTCGTAGTTGTCCCACCCTCACAAGGCGACCAAGCTTTGGCAGTCCTTTCAAAACACGATAACACCTTTCAACTAGGAATTGTCGAGAAAACGAAGAAGGGAAGAGTTGAAATAAAACCGTACGCGGTGTCTATAGTATGACAAAAGTATTGCTCATTGGAAATGGTGCAAGAGAGCATGCTATTGCCACGGCACTTTCTCAATCGGAAGTTGAAATACATGCACATATGGAGAGAAAGAATCCTGGAATAGCAAAACTCAGCAAAGAAATCACAATAGGTTCAACAACGGAAACTAAGAAACTTCCTGACCTCTTTGGCATTGATTATGTATTCATCGGACCAGAAGCACCACTTGATGTAGGAATTTCTGATTTCATTACGTCTCAAGGAGTGCCCTGCATTGCTCCTAGTAAGGCAGCAGCATTGATTGAAACGAGTAAATCCTTTGCACGTATAGTAATTGATCAAGTTTCTCCTAAAGCAAATCCGCAGTTCAAAGTAGCGCGCAGTTTAGATGACCTGAGAAGGTTCGAAAAAATAGTTGGCGTGGAGAATATTGTAGTAAAACCAAATGGTCTAACTGGTGGAAAGGGAGTCAAGATATTTGGTGAACATCTACACTCTCGAGACGAATTAGAAAAATATGCGATTGATCTGCTAATCAAAGAAGGCGTTGTAGTACTTGAAGAAAAACTAGAGGGTACAGAATTCACCATGCAAGCATTTTCAGATGGACAACGACTTGAAACAATGCCTCTTGTGAGAGACTACAAACGAGCGTATGATGGTGATACTGGACCAAATACTGGATCCATGGGGTCTCTTTCAACTCCGGAACATGGATTACCATATGTCACAATCGAAGATTACGAAGCTGCACAAACCATCATGGATGCAACATTGATTGGCATCAAGAAGAAATGTGGTTCAATCTTCAAAGGGATCCTCTACGGTCAATTCATGAAGACAGAATCTGGAGTCAAAGTAATTGAATACAATGCCAGGTTTGGAGACCCTGAAGCTATGAATGTGCTCTCGATCCTAACGACGCCACTGGATGAGATATGTCAAGGAATAATTGATGGGAATCTGGGACAGGTAAAATTTGAAAACAAAGCAGCAGTTTGTGTATACGTCGTTCCTGAAGGGTATCCAGGTCCAGATGTTGTGAAAGATAGTCCGATAGATCTCAGCGTTGCAACCACTGCTCAGCTATACCATGCCTCCGTATACGAAGAGGATGGACAAATCCTAACAACAGGAGGTAGAGCAATTGGAGTTCTAGGGAAAGGCGATACAGTTGCTCAAGCACGTGAGATAGCATATGCTAATGCTGAACGTATCAAAGGGAAAGTTCGATTCAGATCGGATATAGCAAAATAGAGGGAGGAACCTGAAGTAACAGTTAGTGAGAAAGTTATAGTCATCGACTATGGGGGTCAATACACGCACCTAATATCCCGACGTTGTAGAGAGTTAGGTGTTTACGCAGAAATACTTCCCCAAGAAACCTGTCTTGATGACAACATACTCGCTGATGTGAAAGGAGTAATCCTCTCGGGTGGTCCCCGTACCGTTGCAGAGGATGATATTGGCTCTGTATTTTCTGAAAACCTCGCTAAGGTTAGTGCTCAAAATATCAAAGTCCTAGGGATTTGTTTTGGACACCATCTTCTTGCAGTTCACTATGGGGGCACTCTTGCCCCAAGTGGAAATCCAGAATACGGTCAAACAGACATTGAAGTTGTTGATTCATCGATTCTTGTACGTGGTCTTCAAACAAAGCAACAAGTATGGATGAGCCATAGTGATGAAGTCAATAAACTTCCAAGTGAAATGCGACCCTTAGTCATCAGTGGTGACGATAGGATTGCTGCATTTGCTAGCTCTGACAATTCGATATTCGGAGTTCAGTTTCATCCCGAAGTGACTCATACACAAAATGGACTCACAATTTTACAGGAATTTCTGCGTGAAATTTGTGAATTCAAGAATGAGTGGAAACCCGAAGACCAAATTGGAAATATCGTTGAATATGTGAAAGAAACGGTTGGCTCTTCACAAGTGCTGATGGGAACTAGCGGCGGTGTAGACTCTACTGTTGCTGCATACCTCATCAGGCAAGCTATCGGTGAACGGTTATACTGCGTATTTGTTGATAATGGACTTCTCAGAGAAGGTGAGAGGGAAGAGGTAGTTACAGCATTCAGTGAGATGGGCTTCGAACATTTCGTTGCTGTTGATGCATCAGATGAATTTGTTGATGCATTAGAAGGAATAGAGGACCCTGAAGAAAAGAGAAGAATCATTGCAGACAAATTCATCGAGGTCTTCGAACGGAAAGCAAAGGAATTAGAGTCTGAATTTGGAGAGTTTGAATTTCTGGGACAGGGAACTATCTATCCAGATCGAGTAGAAAGTGCAGCCACAGGGAAAGCTACAGCAGTGATCAAGAGTCATCACAATGTACGACTTCCAGATTGGATGAAATTGAAGTTGGTTGAGCCATTAAGAGACCTATACAAGGATGAAGTTAGACTAGTAGGTTTTGCAATAGATATCCCGAAACATATGATTACGAGACAACCGTTTCCCGGACCATCACTTGCAATTAGAATAAGTGGACCGGTGACTCGTAAGCAGCTAGAGATACTTCGTCAAGCTGATTCAATATTACAGGATGTTATTGAAAACGAAGTATTCTATCCGGAGATTTGGCAATCATTTTGCGTACTACTCCCTGTAAGAACTGTAGGAGTCATGGGTGATGAGAGAACCTATGATCAAGCAGTGGTAATCAGAATGGTCCAGAGCTTGGATGCGATGACTGCTTCAGTAACCACACCTCCATGGGATGTACTTCTTCTTGCAGCATCCAGAATTGCAAATGAAGTGAAAGGCATCAATCGGGTTGTATATGACTTGACCTCCAAACCACCAGGAACGATTGAGTGGTATTAATTCAGAATCATATGTCGAGAAACAATTGATTGCGAAAGTGATATGTAGAGCTGTAGCGATGGCATCAAGAGATGAGAGGCAAACTGGTCTACCCTTATTCCGATTCACTTCTAGATTATGAGTTCAGTCAAGAACATCCTCTAAAGCCCGAGAGATTGAAGCTAACGTATCTTCTCTCTGAACAACTGGGACTTTTGGACAAAGTGAATGTTATCGAACCAACTCCTGCAACGAGAGCAGACCTTGAACTGTTTCATTTGGTAGAATTCCTTGATTCCGTTCAAAGATGTGGTGAGGAATTATGTTCAGATTATAAACACGGAATAGGAACTCCAGACAATCCAATTTTTCCAAAGATATACGAAACTGGCGCAAAATATGTAGGTGCAACCTTAGATGGAATGAAGCAGATAATTGATGGTGCTTCCAATGCTTTCTGCATATCTGGGGGATTACATCATGCTCACCGAAATGCAGCATCAGGTTTCTGTATCTTCAATGATGTAGCAATTGCAATAAACTATCTTCAGCAGAAGATGGACAGTAAGGTTCTGTATCTCGATATTGATGCACATCATGGTGATGGAGTTCAGAATGCTTTCTATCGCTCCAAGGACGTTCTAACCATTTCTATCCATCAGACTGGGAAAACGCTCTTTCCAGGAACCGGTTTTGTATATGAAACTGGAGGCGCAGAAGGTACAGGATATTCAATCAATGTACCCGTCATCCCAGGCGCGGGAAGTCTTGAGCTGATTAAGGTCTACAATGAAATTGTCAAGCCACTCATTGAATCCTACAAACCGGACCTACTTGTAACCCAGCTTGGTGTAGATGGTCACTACAATGATCCACTTGCTCATCTTGCATATACATCGCATGGATATGAAACGGTACTAAGTGGTCTAAGAAACCTCTCTTCTGACATATGTAGTCAGGGATGGTTAGCAGTTGGTGGCGGTGGCTATCATCCAGTTACTGTTGCTAGATTGTGGACTCTATTTCTAGCAATCATCCTGGATGAAAAAGTTCCCGAGAAGATTCCTGAGGAATTCAAACAATCATGCGAGTCCTTAGGTTTTTCCAACTACCCCGAAACAATACGCGATGAGGAGGATGTTGTACAGATGTACTTCTCAAGAGATGAAGTTACACTCGATCTTGATAGAACAATCAGAAGAGTGAAAGAGTTGGCATTTCCATATCATGGACTCTAATCTGCGCTTGCAAGTTGAACATCGATCCATTTACGAATCATCTTTACAACAAGATCTGATGCGGTTGCCATAATGACTGTGTCAGCATCTTCAGACAAGAGTGATGATGGATCTATTCCTGATCGAGCTACACGCAATAGTGAGGGATAGCACAAAAGCCCTAACCCTTGAACAACATCCAATGAATCCTCCCCTTCAATCTCAATATCTTCACCTATCAAATCGGGAGGTGATATCTTCGAATCACTGTCAAGAGATGTAAGAAGAACTTCCAGCTTACCTAGAATAGTGACACTTGGTTCAATGCATTCATCAAATACCTCAGGTTTGCCATTGGAAAAAACAAGCGATACCTGTTCATCAGTATCTGTGGTTTTGAAACAAATTCCAATATCCTTGTAGGAATCATCGGTTGTACTCATGTACGACTCGAATTCAGGTTCAGTTATTTCGTCCAGTGTTTGCGCACGATCAAGACCTACGTTGAATGCAGCCTTGCATCCATCAACAACTGGACCCAAATACTCCATTAGCATGAAACGATCCTTCTGGATATCTTGAGCGATTTGTTGTAATCGCTTTTCCAAGGTGATCAGTTTCTCATCTTTTTCATCGATCAAGGTTCTCATTCTAATTGAGCAGAGTTTTCCATATAGAGATAGTGTTGAAACCAACTGAACCCATCCTACATTAACTGAAAAGCAATTTTCCCTCTCGAATAGTATACTGCGAGGTGTTAGGATGACTACAGATATCCATACTCATCTGGGAAATAGTCTTAATGAAGTCCTTAGTGTGAACAAGGATAATCTTGTGGAACATGTAGACATGTTGATATCAAGAATGGACATGTTCGCAATAGACCAAGCAGTTCTAATTCCAGATGATCCACTTATCAAATCGGATCTATACCTGAAGGCTGCAGAAATCTATCCCGACAGATTGTACAGTGCTTGTTCAATAGCACCTCGACCGATGGATACTGCGAAAGAAAAACTTGCAGAGTACATCGACAAGGGATGTTGTGCAGTTGTGTTGAATGGCGATTCTTATCATCCAACCGATCCTGCTATTCGAGTTCTTATCCACGATGCAATTGGGCAAGATATGCCGATTTTCTTTAGCAACGAAAATATGACAAGCGAAACAATCACGTTTTTAGATTCAATAACAACTGTTTGCCCAGAAGGAAAATTCGTGATTCTGAGTATGGGGGGGCTCTTCGGATTTCCCCAATTAATCCCATTGATTTCTCGTCAGAATATATGGCTTGAACTATCTTCAACATTCATTAAACTAGTCGAGTCACCAATGAGAGTCTTCTTAGATGCCTTGGTTCAAGATAGTGGAGTTACAAAGTTAGTATTCGGTTCTGGGTATCATAGTCAATACGTAGACATGATGGGAGCTTTGAATCTAATTGATCTTAATATTGAAACTCGACGACTCGTTATGGAAGAGAATGCTTGGCGAATTCTAGGTGTGGAATTCTAGCGCACAGTTAAACGAGCAGTTAGCCCATCAGTATTTTTTCATGGATGAGTCGTTCAATGTCATCTTGATTGGGCAATCCAATTATCTGAGATCTACCCACTTGTATCAAGGGTAGTGCTACTAGATTCAGAGCCTCAATTAATTCAGGTTGTTCATCCACTGAGGTTTCTACGACTTCAATCGGGTTCGACAGATATGCAACTCGTCCTGCAGCAGACCTAGCAACTTCCAGAGCATCCTTACAGAATGAACAATACTCACTGGTGAATACGTCAATTCGAATATTATCAGATTCTTCAGGAACCATTCCAAGGTCTCTAATTGCTCTTTGTTCTGAGTTCATCCTTTGCAATCTTCTCTAGCCTCCTTAGAAACTGAGTGAATATCTCACTCAGCAAAGGCAGGTGGTTTGAGTCGTACGTGTTCCGAAACGGAGTCAACGGCTCGTAGAGGAATTGCTTCCCAAGAATTTAATTTTGATTCAAGATCTCGTTCAACAATGACCAAAGGACCATCTACATCGTCAAACCAAACTTTCTTCACTCGTCCCAACGGGAATCCTCTGAAATCACAAACGATCTTCCCTTTCAGTAGCCATTTCATCTCATCTGTTTCCATAGGGCTCAACAAGAATTCACCGTTTAATTTGCACAAGAGCTTGTGTACAACCGTGGTCATTCTACCGTAACACTAAGTCGGGATGAAAAATCACACTTCGAGCGGACTGTCTGGCTAATGCCTTTGAATAAATTCGAAGAGTTGGTTAAAATTGATGATAAATCAAAGATCTATTTATCGGAATCTTGTTCATCGTATCCCCATTCAACTATTGTATCGCTATCGGTAGGTAGGAACGTGCCAGGTACAAGGTATCCCAAAATCCCCATGATTATACCAAGGATGTTCATCGACCCACCAGTAACAATCCAAACACGAGAGTCACTGATCTGATTTAGACCGAGATCAATACTCCCAACACCTTCAACATTATCAAAATACACTGTGTAATTGCCTACGGCCAGATCAATGATTTCAGCGTATTCGTATAGTATAAAATCTGGACCTACGACTTGATCTTCAGGTGTTAATGTCATATTGAGAAATATTGTATCAAGGGTATCATTGTTCCATATTGCCAAATCTAAGATAACGTCCGTTAGATTATGCGGCCGTATAGATATGGATATCTCAACCTGAGGGTAGTATCCAGATGCATCATACACCTCCCATGGTCTCTGAACATTCTCAGTTACTGAATAGTTGATGTAGTGATAAGGAGATGCAATAACGATTAATCCCCCAATGAGGATTACGGCAATTCCGCCAAAGTACAAGAAAGCCTTCTTACTGAACCAGACACTTCCCATATGATAGACCCAACTTAGAGTGAAATTACGCTGTTATAGGTCTAACGAACAGTGTAATGAAATCAGTTTTTGAAATTGGTAGTTTATATACAGCTGACTTGGTACTGAACTGTGTATCTTAGGTAAAGGCTTAGGATGCAGGGTGAGATATGCATGGGGGCAGTTAGAAGAAAGAAGAAACTATCACGTCTCATACCAAAGAATCACTTCTGTTCTTTCTCACTATTTCGTGAGGAACCATTAATTGATTGGAAATTCACCAAAGCCGTTTTGTTTACTGCTTACGACGTTTATAGGTCCAATGATTTTTGGTTGGATGGAATTATCAACTCTGGAAAGACATTGAAGGAAGGTCTGATAGATTTGGGGTTTCCCAAAAGTAACGCCCTTGTTGCAGATACGGGAGTATTCGAAATGGAAGCGAAGAAAGCAGGAATCGCTCGAAATCTTGGAATAGAAGTTGATATCGAGTTATCAAACAAGCAAATTTTTGAAGCTTATGAGCTCTCAGGAGCAGACTATTTTGTAGCGCCTGATGAAATAGTTCTACCTCAAGATAGCGGGGAGGAAGTTGCTACAAAGACCAATAATATCAAAGAGAATCTTCTAGAGCTGCTAGAAGTCGTTCCAGCTTCAAAAATTATAGCTGTTATTCAAGGTCACACCGATGATGTGATCACAGATCTCTATGACTTTTACAGAGAGCAAAAGATATCGTGTTTTGCAATTGGCGGGGTAATTCCTCTATATCATCATAATAAGAAACTACTCGAATATGTACTCAAGTTTACACGGAAACTTACCAAGAATCACTGGCTCCATATCTTTGGCCTTCCTCGGATGAGTCTCCTCCAATACTATCTGCACGAAATTGGGGTTGATAGTGTTGATACTTCAGCTCTTCTCTACATGACTGCAAGACGGAGATATCTTGTAGGGTATAAAGGAGAACAGGTAAGAAATGCAGTCTTCAAAGATTGTGGTTGTATGGGGTGTTCCAATCTAGATCCAATGCCATCATCAAGAAGTCCAGATTTCTTTGTGAATCTCTACATTCACAACATTCTAGCTGCAGTAAAACTTGCCAATACGCCATCATCATATTTACAGAAAGTGTCAAACATAGAAAAAACAGAAGTGAAAAGCCCAGCCCAAGTTTCTGATGAGCGGATAGAGAATCAGAGAGTTGAAGAGGAATCATTGACATCTACTTGGATGACTGCAGAAGAATCTCTGGAAGTTAGGATGAAAGAGAAGAAAAAAGAAAACTTGCCGGAGTTTGAAGACTTACCAAGGTTCCTTCAGCCAGATAATGATAGCTCCAAGGTGGAAGATAACTCCGACTAGAACTAGACTCCCTCCAAGTACACCAAACCCAATTGTGCCAGCTTGAATGGTAAGAATGAAATTTGCAATAGGTCCTAGGGATACAACAATTACAAGAGCAGCACCCACAATTATAGCGATTTTGTTTGGAGGCCATTGCAAACCTGCAAATAATATTACAGAGAAGATTGCGATTTGTAACAAGAATGCGATGTTGTCTGCTATATCAAGACTAACAATCAGACAGCCTAGATAATAGAATAGCAGGCCAATTATAGGAAATACTCTTCGATACTTGTGTGGGCTAGGAGTCACCTCATCTATAATATATTCTTCAGCCATACCGTCATCACCTGCAGCTACACATTGTACCTTGATAACTCAAACTTAAATCGCATTCTAACAATAGAGCTAAATTTGATAGAATCTTGAAAGCCCTGTCGCAGACCACAGCCTTTATATCGTAGGCCAAAATTCGATTTCTCAACACTCTGGAGTCATCGGAAATGTGGCTGGAAATCTTTCTTATACCCTTCCTCGCAGTGATATGTCTGTTTATCATCTTCTGGATAGTCCATGAAGGAACTCGTTGGCAGAAGCACAAATACCTTGGTGCCTTTGCTCGAGTAATACAGGCATCACCAAAACGAGCTTTCTTCATATTCCTAGTACTTACGATTCTTACTTTTCCAATGGCAGTTCTTGTTATGACTGGTCTTTGGTGGGACAAGCTTATCCTTGAGGTTTCACCTGAGAAGACTGATGTCGTGAATGTTATGCTAATTATGTTCCTCGTTTTAGCATTCACCGTCACCATTCTATGGGGTAGCTTCAGAACTTGGCGCCATTCGTCAAGAGCAGAAGCTGAAGAAAAAATCAGAATGACTGAGTAATTTCTGAAGATTGAAAATGGTGGATAGTCAGTAATCAGGCTATCCAACCGTTACTTATTTTCTAAAGTGAGGTTTTTTATTTGACTCACATCGAAATAGGACCGCATCTCTTTCTTGTGATTGGTGGAACATTTCCTAGATGCAACACTTTGGTTGCTATCGATGAGGAAATTGCTGTTATCGACCCTGGATGCAATGTGGAGGACCTTCGTGCACTACTACAGCAAAACAATCTAGTCTTGAGAGATATCGATACAGTCATTCTCAGTCACATCCACCCAGATCATATCACTCATGCCATGCGATTGAATCGGCTCTCAAATTGTCGAATTGCAGCAAATGAAATTACAGCACCCTTATTTGATGATAAAGAGAAGATGAAGGAGTTTCTTGGATTTCATAAAGGACAACCGGTTCGAGAGATGTGGGAACAATTAGTCAATTCCAAAATGTATGGCTGCTTGGATGAGGGTAAAGTTGATGAAGTCCTTCATGACGGGGATAAGTTCACTCTTGGTAACATAACACTGAGGATGCTCTATACACCAGGTCATCTCCCGGATCACATGTGCATTGAGATTCTTGAATCAAACATTGTGTATGGTTCGGATATTGATCTTACAGAGTTTGGACCATACTATGGTCATCCAAATTCCTCAATCCCAGAATTCAAAGAATCAATTCAAAAATTACAGCAGAAGGATTATCGTGCACTCATTAGCGGGCATCTAAAGAATCCAGTAGTGGAAGATTACAAAACAGCATTGGATGCATTTGGACGACAATTCGACATTAGAGAGGATATGATACTGGCTGCAATCATGGGAGGAGCAAGTTCGGTTCCAGAAATTACTATGAATCCAATCATCTATCCTTCACTCACTCATCCAGTCTTCATGCAATTTGAAACCTGGATGGTTGAGCACCACGTCACATCCCTCATCGAACTGAATTTAGTAGAGGAGAAGAAAGGAAATCTTATTCCAGTCTAATCGTTTCTGAGATTAGTTCCAGTTTCAAATGAGCTAGGGGAAAAGTAACAAGCTCGTGTATAGAATAACTATAGGAATGATTAGGCATAGAATCGCCTCAATTAGTCTGGATTTGAAATTCACAAGAGGAATAAGAAACCCAACTTGATTCTGATATGCATCCCACGTAGGACCAAACAGCTTACTCAAATGTAGCTCTTCAATCCACGCTATTCCAACATATGCAACTAACATTGCTATCCATAAAAGAATAGTCTGATCGACCGTTAACCAACCAATTCCAAATGTGTTTTGCAGAATCCACACACTCTGGAACGTCAGAATAAATGTGAATATTGTCACACTGAAATATTGAGGGTGTCGAACAAATCTGTAAGGTCCTGTTGTTACCAGACCCGCTTGTCTTTTTCGCCGCCAAAGATAGGTAACACAATAGATGAATAGAATGAGTGATCCAAAGATTGCAGCTAGATTGAAGACATTCTCTGGGTATATCGTTGCCTGCAGATTTCCAATTAGGCCAACAAGATAGAATAGAAACGGGAGAGTCATGATTCCGCCCCAGAAAGGAGGAATGGAAGACACCAAAGGAAGCAGATAGCTAGTTGCACCAAGGACACCCATCTTCGCCTGATCTCGCTTACTCTCACTTATTGTCTGTGAATCGCTTACGTCACTCACCTCTAACACCTAGCCCTATTTTGACGTTCAAGATTTTTAAACATTGATTTGTGCGTAAGACATCTTCCATATAACTATAGTTAATATAGCGTGTTGCAAATGGGAAGCGACCGTCATGACGAATCCAGTATTCCTTCAATTTGAATCGGGGATGATTGAGCATCATGTAGAGTCTCTTCTTACTAATGGCCTATTAGAGAAGGATAATTCCGGTAAGATTCGTTGCCCATAAGAGAATTTGCAGCATGACGATTGGAAGAATAATCCCAATTAAAACTTCAACAGAATCACGTGATGATTTGATTCCAGGAAAGAAGTAACCAGTGTTTTCTTTGTAGATATTCCATTGCTGAGAATATTCCTTCTTCAAATACCTCTCTTCGATCTTTGCAATCAATGTGTAACTCGTCAACATAACTAACCAGATAATCTGAGTTTCAGTGGCAGTAAACAAACTCATACCAGAAGTCTGTAGAATCCAAACACTTTGTAGAGTCATAACTCCTGTAAGTATGATGAAAGCAAGATATTGAGGATGCCTAACATATCTATACGGACCACCTGTTACTAGATCACTTACTTTGTTTCTATGAAGATTGACAATAGCCCACACGAGAAATACAAGAGTGATAATTACACATGTAGTCATAACAAAAATAGCCGGGTTAGCTAGATTGGGTAATGGTATAGGGTACATGGGACCACCAATTAGAATGAAGTATATGTGGAAAAAGAAGGGCATTATCATTATACCCATCCACCAAGTTGCATTGGGAAGTGTAGTCAAAAAGGGGAAACTGTAACTGGTAGCACTTGTAATCCAAAGTACAAAACGTTCTCGCCTATTTTCTTTCTTTGATGTAGTTTCTTCATTCATGCTCCTAACCACTCATCTTATCTAAAAATGTAATAAATGGTTTAGTTTCCCAGTATTTTGTCGTATAACTATTGTTAATAAGAATAGTTTCAAAATTAACGGGAGGGTTATGACAAGCACAAAAGAAACCAAACAGAGCAATCGTTTAGCCAATGAGAAGAGTCCCTATCTATTGCAACATGCAGAAAACCCGGTTGATTGGTATCCCTGGAATGATGAAGCCTTTGAGAGAGCAAAGAAAGAGAACAAACCAATCTTCCTTTCGATTGGGTATAGCACGTGTCATTGGTGCCATGTTATGGCCCACGAGAGTTTTGAGGATGAAGAAGTTGCATCACTAATGAATGATGCTTTCGTGAACATCAAGGTAGATCGTGAAGAGCGGCCTGATATCGATGGAGTTTACATGCAGGTTGCCCAAATGATTACTGGTCGAGGTGGATGGCCTTTGACGATTCTTATGACGCCTGACAAGAAGCCATTCTATGCCGCGACGTACATCCCCAAAGAGAGCAGGTACAATATGCCGGGAATGAAAGAGCTCGTTCCACGTTTCAAAGGACTTTGGGAAACTGGACAAGGAAAAATCGATGATGTCATCGGGCAAATCGAAGAGGCACTCTCTCGATCCAGTGGGACAGGACCCATAGAAGACCTAACTCTTGATGACATCAATCTTGCATACTCACAACTTTTGCAGAGATTTGATGAAGAAAGAGGTGGTTTCGGCTCAGCACCTAAGTTTCCTTCACCACATAACCTGATGCTAATTCTCAGATACTGGAAGAGAACTGGAGATGAGAAAGCACTATACATGGTAGAGAAAACACTCCAAGAAATGAGATTGGGAGGTCTCTTTGATCATCTTGGTTTTGGTTTTCACAGATATTCCACTGATGCGGAATGGTTACTTCCACACTTTGAGAAAATGCTCTATGACCAAGCGAGTCTGATGATGGCTTACACAGAAGCATATCAGATTACGAAAAAGTACGAGTATGCAGATGTTGTTCGAGATATATTCGAGTATGTTACGCGAGACCTGATGAGTCCAGAAGGCGCATTCTATTCTGCAGAAGATGCGGATTCGGAAGGTGAGGAGGGCAAGTTCTATACTTGGTCCCAGAAAGAAATCGAAGACACCTTAGAAGGAGAAGTGGCGTCAATCTTCATGCAGGTGTACAATGTTCACAAGGAAGGTAACTTTGATGATGAAGCGACTAGAGAGAAGATTGGTCTGAATATTCTTCACCTTAAACAGAAGGCCGATATTGTCACAGATTTGACGAATATGGGTAGAGAAGAATTGACCATCCTATTGAATAATGCAAAAACAAAGTTGTTCATTCGACGGGAAAGGCGAGTGAGACCAAGTCTTGATGATAAAATCCTGACTGACTGGAACGGATTCATGATTGCAGCTTTAGCAAAAGCAGCAGTAGCGATAGGCGATGAAAAATACAGTGAGGCTGCTGAGAAAGCACTTTCATTCATCCTTGAAACCATGCTCGATGAGAAGCAGGGTCTCTTCCACAGATACAAGGATGGAGATGTTGCTATTGGAGCGTTTCTCGACGATTATGCATATTTGATTTGGGCACTACTGGAAATGTACGAGGTAACTTTCAAACCCGAGTATCTCGAACAAGCAAAGAATTTGACAGATGATTTGATAGAGAAATTTTGGGATGAAGAAGCTGGGGGATTCTACTTCACAAGCATTAACGCAGAGGAACTAATTGTAAGAAAGAAGGATGCCTATGATGGTGCAATGCCTTCAGGAAATTCAGTGTCCATACTTAATCTCATACGATTAGCCAGATTACTAGGGGAAAGCAAGTACGAAGATTATGCTGTTGAAATTGGTAAAGCATTCTCCGCAGACATCAAACGAGCTCCTTCTGCATACTCGTTGATGATGATAGGACTTGACTTTGCAATTGGACCTTCATTCGAGATTGTGATTGCAGGGGATCCAGAGAAAGAAGATACTCGTGAAATGATCAATCAAGTAAGGAAGACGTTCATTCCTCGAAAAGTCGTACTTCTTAGGGGAACTGAAGAGCAGTCAAAAGCCATCACAGAGCTCGCGCCGTTTACCAAATTCCACGAACCATTACAAGGCAAAGCAACTGCTCATGTATGTGTCGACCATAACTGCAAACTACCAACTACCGAATTGAGTCGGATGATGGAACTCTTGGATGAAGAAATTCACTGAGATGGCTTCTTTCCGGACCACCAGAAGAACAGAACCACCATAACTGCAACACCACCAATACCGAAGGCTAGAATTGAGCCGTATTGGGATAGGAAATCATTTGGCCAGAGCAAAGCAAGTTCATCTCCTGCGGCTTTCCATGAATCAGCTATTCCAAGAAGAGCTGCAGAGATATCTGCGAATTCATCATCATACGGAGCAAAGGCAGCATCGACATCGCCCGATGCATTATAGGAATCTGCAATAGCCTTGAAAGTTGTAGCTACAAATCCAGTAGCTTTAGTGAGATTTGTTGGATAGATAAGTGTCGAATTGTCCACTAATACTTCGAAATGAGGGAGCGCTTGTTCCCCAGCAGCAACAAAGTCAGTCAGGTCAGTATCAGTCATTATTGCAGGTAAAGCTTCGAGAGCAGTACGGTATGACAAGTATTGCAGAGTAACTTGAGCCTCGAGACCTAAACCTATGAACATGATTGCAGAAGCCTTGAAATTAACTTCATTATCAATTCCATCAAAGACTGAGAGAAATGCCTTGATACCTGTTGGCGTCATATCAGTACTCATTGTTCGAAATGCAGTTTCACCAAATTTGCCAACAAAGGCGTTTGCACTATTTGGAGAATATATCGTTCCAACACCCAACAACTTGTCTCTGATCAACGGACCAATACTACCATCAACTGCACCAGGAATATCAGCACTTGGTAGGAATGTATTCGATATGTAGTACCGATTTTCCCACGCAGTGTTCAAAGCTGAATAAGTGATAACTGAATAGTTACCCCGCCCATCATCAGGATAACCGAAGTCATCACCAAATGAACCAACTCCGGGATCAAGGTAAGTTGCTGTGTGTTCTGTATCGTTATATCCTACAAGCAATATACCATGTCCTCCACCAGAGAGACCTTCAGCTCGTAGAATATCATAGTCTGGTGCAGGAAGCCAAGATGGATCAACACTAATCAGCAAGGGATAACCTGAATCAATGGTATCTCTCATTAAATCAAATGCCTCGGTTTCTCCATCAACAATGCCAATTGTGAGACCTTCACTCTCCCAAACCTGAACGTTCTGTTCCAGATTAGGAATACCCGCATCGACGTAGAGAGTATAGTCTAAACCATAGAGATCAGCAAGATAGTTAGTTGGTTGAGCTTGGCTGTAAAGGGCACCGGGAATCATTAACAGAGTATCATTGATGTTGAAGTAAGCAAAGGAGAACCCAATGGATGAAGCTGCGAACACGTCATAGAGAGGAACATCAGCACCAGCGTATTGCATTGCCATTGCTGTTGCGGCCCATGCGCAGAATCCATTGATCTCCTGCCAAACATATGGCACCGATGGCAAGATTGCTTCATCAGCGGGTGTATAGGACGTTTCTGAAATTGGATAATCAGAGAAGGAATTCGCTACTATAGGTGTAAGTAGCAGAAATGTCATGAGTATAATCATTGCTGGTAGTTTTCTCAATTGCTAGGTCTCCAGACTCTGGTTTTGTTGGAGCAATCATAAGCTTGTCGATTGAGCAGTGAATGTATCATCAGATTTCCTCTGACGGAGTAACAATTATCTCCTTGTTTGTATCCATCTGTCCTTGTTCAAGGAGCATTGAAGATTGAATCGTGGCAATATGACAATTGCAGTTATTCTAATCATTATAGTCGGAGTTGGGATTGTTGGCTATTCGTTTACAATAGAACAACCTACACCAGTTGTAATCGACCCCAACGCAACATTCTCAGGATTTATCGAAACAGAGCAAGAGAGTCGTTATCATTCAATGCGTGTTTCGGAGAATGTTACAGGAATCCATTTCATTCTCAAGTGTGGTTGGAATGATTTTGATATCTATGGCCGCTTAGGAGCTCTACCCTCAAGAAGTTACAATCATTTTTCAGGCACTGCATCAGGAGGGGAAGATTTCTACTACGAGGATCCTGAGCCGGGTATATGGCATCTGATGATCTATACATATTCAGGTTATGGTCATTATGATCTTATCGTAGAATTCGATTACGAGTAGACAGCTCAAAGACAACCTTTATGCAATCATCGTTGAGAGAAAGAAACTGCTCTAGGAGTGTTATCTGTTGAATTACCACCTCGTCTTGACAAGAAGATGCAATCTCAATTGTCAATACTGTCACGGTGGAGAAGAAACCGGTCCAAACACAGAGATTCAATATAATACAGATGAACTTGCAGCTTTTCTCAGCAAGGATGATGACATTCAACTGATGCTATATGGAGGGGAACCGACACTTCGAATACCCCTGATTACTGAGCTAATGGATAAGTTTCCTCTAGCACGATTCATGCTCCAGACTAATGCACTATTACTAAACAAAATCCCCGAAGTATATGCAAAGCGATTTCACTCAATCCTCATTTCAATTGATGGACCAGAAATGGTTACAGACGGATATAGGTCTCAAGGAGTCTATCAGAGGATTCTAGAAAACACTCGATGGCTGGAGAATATCGGATACGAAGGGGATATCGTTGCACGGATGGCGGTTAGTCAGGGATCTGATATTTACAGGGATGTAACGCATCTGTTGAATCTAAGAAATCCCAGCTTCAATCACGTTCACTGGCAGCTAAATGTCATCTGGGATGCAGATGGCAACTGGCAAGATTTTGATAGATGGGTCGAAGAATCATACAATCCTGGAATTACTCGACTTGTCAAAGAATGGGTAGATAAGATGGAACATGGGATTGTTGAAGGAATAGTTCCATTTATACCATTGACCTATACTATGCTGACGGGAGAAGCATCTAGAATGAGATGTGGTGCGGGGATTGATACATTCGCAATTCATGTGAATGGTAGCATTGGTATATGTCCAATATCACCAGATTGGGAATTCTCAATTGTCGGAGATATTTGGAAATCCGATCCGAAAGATCTGCATGACATCATGAGTGTGGATGAGCCGTGTCCATCATGCGAAGAATATGGTGTGTGTGGAGGAAGATGCCTGTTCACTAACAAGCAGAAACTCTCGGGGGATGAAGGTTACAAGAAAGTCTGCAGCACAGTAACCCATCTTAATGATGCACTTCGAAAGCAAATTCCCAGAATTGAAACATACATTGCAAAGGGACTGATTTCCCTTGATGATTTCAAATATCCAGAATTCAATAACGGGTGCGAAATAATACCCTAGTTTTCTGGCTCCAATTCCGATTCTACAAGACTCTTCTGCATTACAACTATCTCTTCGCCAAGTCGTTCCATTCGACCTGTTTCTTCATATCCCATTTTCTTATAGAAATCAATTTGGGGATCAACTGCGCCATAAATCTCCACTTCCATAACTTGGGCGTTATTATAAGTCATCAGGTTTTCTGCATAATCAACCAGCATAGAACCGATTCGTCTTCCTCGAAAGCTCTTTCGTACAGCAACTCGTGACACAACACCAACTCGACCTACCAAACGTACTCTCATTGTAGCAACTACTGTATCACCAACGAGTCCAACATACTGATCGCCCATCTGTATATGTCTTGCAATCTTTCCTAATCCTTCGTCAAGCGCAGCGGGCACTCGCGACAATTGTTTCTTTATTGGAGCATATGCTTCAACAGTAATTTCCTTGATTAAATCAACTTCTGCAAGGTTCGCGTGACGAACAGTAACTTCAGCGTAATTGTAGATTGGAGGGACCTCCTGATGTGTGCACATTCTAATGTATAACGTAGTCCGACATAAATCATTTGGAGGGGGAACGTTTTTTGAACCCCAAAAACATGTATTCTTGACGCAAAAAGTGAGATTTGAGGTGTTTCCACTCTGATAATCAGTGTCAGACCTAGAGAGAATGAAGATGGTGATTGGATAACTGAGGTCCTTCTTGAGAATTGGGCATCGAACATCGTTGTCACAAGAGGGATCAGCTATAAGGCAGATCTTCTTCCAGGATTCATTGCAGAGATAGATGGAATCCGGATCGGTCTAATCACCTATAACATCAGCAATGATGAACTTGAGATAATCACGCTGAATGCAATCGAGGATGGAAAGGGAATTGGAACTGCATTACTCGAGGAAGTAGAGAAAATTGCCAAGATGAAAAACTGTTCACGAATTTGGCTAATCACTACAAATGACAATGTAGATGCGCTACGATTCTATCAAAAACGAGGATATGAAATGAAGTCAGTTCACCGTTATGCAATTGATGAATCAAGGAAATTGAAACCACAGCTTCCATTCGTAGGAAAATATGGGATTCCTATTCGAGATGAGATAGAGATGGAGAAGCTATTCTAATCATGTATAACGTAGGTTTAAAACGTCAAAATATTGACATAGAAAGGAGGCCACCCTATGACTGATGAAGACAAGGATAAGGATGAAGTCGTTGAATCACAAATCAGCAAGCGCGACAAAAGAGAGATGGAAAGGGGAGCTTGCGTTAACTGTGCAATAGCATCATTTGTAATCACTATATTGATGATGGTTGCATTAGTTTTGTAAGATGTTGATATGGAAGTAATATGTCTCCATTTTTACATTAGTTTCAATTAACAAACAAAAAGAGAAAGAGAAGAGAGTCTACAAGAGACCCTCTCCATTTAGACTAGTTCACTAATCGTCATCATCGCCAAGGCGTTTTGCTTTACCTAACCGACGACTACTATCAACTCGTAATCTACCATCATCACGCTCAGGTTCTGGAGCAGTGTATCGCTCAGCTGGTTGTGACTTTTCTTCTTCTTCTATTTCTTCAGCGATATCAGGATCTACTTCATCAGGATCGAGAACCTCACCGTCATCGCGAGCTCTTTCCACGACCCTTCCAGCTCGTTCAACCCGTAGATAGTAGATAGCTGTGAATATGGCAACTAGTGGGAATGCGATCATCTTGGACACATCTCTGAAGAGGAATAAGAATCTCGGATCGCTTAGAATACCAGCATCGAACCATTCCCAGATGAGACTACTGGGATTGGAGGCAACAGCAAGAATAGAATCTACGAAGAAGAATCCACTTGCTAAGAAGAAAGTGAGAAGCGGACCAAAATCACCAGTCCTACTTCTTGACTCCTCAACAGCTTCTGTTATTGTACTTCCAATTCCACTCATAGCATATACAAGGAAGAATAGAGACATTACGATATCGGTGGGGTCTAGCCCAAATATCTCACCCCGCCTCATCACATTGACGAGGAAGTAGCCGGCATATATTCCAATGAACAAAGTTAGAACTGCAATGTTAAGTGAAGCACCTCTACCGGAATATTTGAGGAATGAGACAAACATAATCACAATAAATAGAGCAAAACAGGCGTATGCGATTAGTAACATGAATTGTTGAGTAACTAGATTCACAGTTGCACTGGCAAAGATCCCGTCCAATACAGGTCCAAGTGCCAAAATATCGAAACCGTAAGCTATCGACAAAGCAACAAAAGCCTCAGCAGCAATAATACCAATTCCAATAATGAGAATGATGAAGCTTCCAGCTCCTAATAGAAAACCACCCTTTTTTGGTTCAGCTAAAGTTGCTACTCGTAGACCTGTACGGGTTGAGAGATACGCTTGGAATCCAATCCATCCTAACCAACAGACAATAGCAAAGAAAAGAAGAACAATTGGTCCAGCAAGTATTCTCATAAAGACTGCTATTGCAAAAGAGATTGCCATCCAGGCTACACCCTTGAGCTCTGTAGTTCGTCCTCTGCTCCGTCTAGTTATCCAGAGTCCATCTACTCCAAGTCCTGTAAAGATTGCACCGAATGCAAAGTAGATTGTACCTGCAGAACCAACGAAGGCAAAGAAGTTGACCAGCAATTCTTCAGTAAAAGTTCCAATTGTCAGCGTCATTAACCACGTAACAAATAGACCGAGAAACGTGGTGGCTACAAAAATGATAGTGTAGGCCAAGTATCTTCGTGTTTTGAGGAACACACCTAGACCTTCAGTAATTCCAGAGATAACAGGGATATTCAATAATTCATCCTCCCTTGATAGTCCACTGTTGTAATTGGAAGGATTTAAGCCTTCGCGGAACAGGGCTAAGGTTTCTCCAGTGAAAGATAATAAGGCAACAAAGCAATGTGAGCGAGCTGAATAGGGGATTTTCCCATGACAGTGCGTGTACTAATGGTCGATGACGATTCTGTTCACCTTGAGCTCAGTGAACGATTTCTTACTCGTCAGAGTCCTGATTATGAGATAGTTATGGTTGAAACCAGTGAAGAAGCAGTCAAACTCCTTGAGGAGAATAATTTTGATGCTGCGGTCTGCGACATTGATCTTGCAACAGATACATTGAGTGGACTTGATATTCTCGAGCATATCAGAAGTTCTGGTGATGATGTTCCAGTAATTATATTCACTGGAAAAAGTCGGGAAGAATTTGCGATTCAAGCACTGAACCTAGGCGCTGATTATTACATAAGAAAGAGCTCAACTAATATTGAAAGTCTGTACGCCGAGTTATCATACTACATTCTCACTGCAGTGGAGAAACGAAATACAAAGGGCGCACTTAGAGAGTCAGAACAACAACTACGAGAGAGTCAAACAAGATTAGCTCAAGCACAGCGGATTGCACATTCTGGAAGTTGGGTATGGGATATTCAAGAAGACGTGATCTCCTGGTCTGACGAGATTTATCGAATTTTCGGCCTAGCACCCCAAGAATTCTCTGCTACCTACAAGGCATTTCTTGATTCAGTTCATCCAGATGACAGAAACCTAGTGAAGGAATCTGTTGATGCAGCTATACACAAGCAGAAACCGTACAGCATAGACCATCGAATCATCCGACCTGATGGAAGTATCAGACATGTTCATGAAGAAGGAGAGGTTACCTACAATAAAGCGCGAAAACCTGTTCAAATGATGGGTACGGTTCAGGATGTCACTGAAAGAATACAAGTTGAATCAATATTGCGTGATGAAAGAGACAATGCTCAGCGCTACCTCGATTTGGCGGGTACAATGATACTTGCTCTTGATACAGAGTTCAACGTGACGATGATCAACCACAAAGGATGTCAGATGCTTGGTTGTGATGAGAATGATGTCATAGGAAAGAACTGGGTCAAATCGTTTATTCCTAAGAGATTCCAAGATGACGCTATTGAACATCTAACCCGATTACTAGAATTAGAATACAAAGAAGGACCATGCTGTAATTTTACCATCGTTTCAAAGGATGGTGAAGAGAAAGCAATACAATGTCAAGATACTACAATTTGTGATGAACAGGGAAATGTCACAACAATTCTATGTTCAGCTCAACTACTAGAGGATACGTCATCTGAAGAAGAAACCTTACTAATGAAATCCATCGAGGATAGAGAACGCTGGTGGAAGGATGCTTTTGAAAGAGCTCCAGCAGCAATCGGGATCTTTGATTCTGAAGGATTACTTACTGATGTCAACAGTGCAGGTGTAGAGTTGTTAGGGGCAAAGGATAGAGAGAGTTTACTCGGCTTGAGTGTATTCGAAGGAACAAGACTTCCTCAAAAGGTACTTGATAATCTCAAGAAAGGAGAAGTATCAAAATTCATCTATAAATGGGATTTCGCATATGTAAAAGAAAAGGGTATACTAGAAACATCTAGAACAGATACTATCTACATGGAAGTAATCTTCTCATCTCTAAAGAGCTCAGAAGGTGAGATTGACGGATACATTCTCTATGCGACAGATTACACTGAGAGACAAATTTCAGAGAATGCAATGAAAGCAAACGAGGAGATGTTCAGAGCAATTTTCGAAGAGTCACCAATTTGTATTGAGCTATTCGATTCTGATGGTTTGCTTGTTGGTGCAAACAAGAAATGTTTCGAAATCTTTGGCTTGGAAGGTCGTGGAGATATCATTGGGTTTGACATGTTCAAAGATCCTAATACTCCTGAATTTGCGAAAGAGGAAGTCCGTAAAGGAAATTCCGTAACCTATGACTCACGATTTGATTTCTCAAAAGTAAAAATACACAATTTGTATGAAACCTCAAAAAGTGGCATCATGCACCTGAATTGTGTTCTTTCACCACTAAAATATGGAAGAGAGGAAGGTCTTCAAGGGTATATTATGCATGTTCAAGACAACACCGATAGACATCTAGCTGAACACGCCTTGATGGAAAGTCGAGAGAGTTACAAAGAACTCTACAATAACGCCCTCATTGGTCTCTTTCGAGTCAGAATTTCAGATGGAATGATTTTGGAGTGTAATGACCAGTTCGCCAAGAGTTTTGGATTCGGTGATAGACAGACGCTTATTGATGATTCAAGTTTCTTCAAGGACTTTCTTCAGAGCTCCGATACATGGAATCGGTTGAAAGGTACAATAAAAGAACATGAGCGATTGGCCACAGAACTAACTGTCACAACAAAAAACAGTCAACGTCTTTGGATGAGATTCTCACTTCGCATGTGGCCTGAAAAGGGATACATTGAGGGAGTTATGGCAGATATCACACAGGAAAAATTTGCGTTAGAGATGCTAAGAAAACAGAAAGAAGAACTTAGTGATTTTGCGCATTCAATGAACCATGATTTGAAGAATATCTTCCACAACATGCAAGGATTCATTGAACTTGTAGAAGATGAAAATGACCTAAGTCATCTAATACGGTTGCAATCGTTAATCAAAGAAACCGGGGAATTACTAGACCATTCTGTCGCCTTAGCAGATGCAGGTTTGACTGTAGAGGAGAATCTAGTAGAAGTGGATCTTGACCATCTTGTAAGAATCATTGCGGAGTCAGCTGTCCCAGAATTGATACATTATGTTCAGGATCCATTACCGGTTGTACGAGCTGACGAAATGAAAATTACACAGGTATTCAGGAATTTGCTGGATAATGCAGTCAAACATGGACAGCCTAGTAAGGTCGAAGTGAAATATGAAGAAAGGAATGGAACCTTCTGTATCATGATACGTAATGATGGGAAAGAAATTCCAGAAGCAATTCGTTCCAAGCTCTTCTTGAAAGGATTCACAACGAGCAAATCAGGACATGGCTACGGTCTTACGATTGTTAAGCGTATAGTCGAGGCTCATGATTGGAAGATACAATTCTCAGCAACTGGAATGACCACGTTTGAGCTGATAATTCCGAAGCAAACAACAACTTAGGACTCATTGCGGAGGCGCTTCAAGCCTTCACTCGGCTACACAATACAACATGCTTAATAGGTTAAATTGCGAAACTATATTCGTGGTCAGTGTGTACGGTAGGGCCTCGTTTTCGTAACATGCCCTCATTACATAACTCCCCCCCTCCTACCACATGAGCCCTATTGTTGCCTGGCCACACCTTTTGCGGGGTGTATCTTCATTCCTTCATAGGAGCTATGATTTCAAATCTCATTTTGATTTTGACGAATTTCAAAACTTGACCAATTGTTAAGTTGCAATATTAGTATGATGCAACAGAAACTCTAATGTTTCAAACTACACCTATAGCAATTCAATTCGAATATCTCTCAAAATTTATAGCCATTCGATAGTATTACGATATTGTGGTAAATGAGTTGAGAGATTCAAAAGAAACACGTAGAATCTACTTAGCCGCCGATTTGAGCAAGGTAAATAGATGTTCATGGTGTGGAACAATTGAGAGTAAAGGATGGGTGGGTACTTTTTGTTCCAGAGATTGTAGTACTGCTAATCGATGGCAATACAGGCTTTGTATGACAATCTTTGCTATTGTGTGTATACCGTTGACACTTATTTCACAAGGATTTGCAAGAGGAGGATTTTTTGCTTCCCTATTTCTTTTGGTTTTCATCGCTTCCTCGATATTCGCTTGGAAGGGTTATTTGAGTGCAAAAAGAGTTCCAAAAGATTCCAGAAAGGACTCAATTTCTTTGGAAGATGCATATGTAAAATCTCTTGTTAAAATTATGGAATGTCCGAACTGTGATGGGAAAATTGATCTATCACAAATTGGACCTGAAAGAATCTTCCGTTGCGAGTATTGTGGTATAGAGGGTGTTGTTGAAATTTTGCATGAAGATTGAAGTGAAAAACTCAAAAATAATCACGCACCTCGCTGAAAATGGAATTAAATTCTTGCTCCGAATTTTAACGGCGACTGCAAAGGGGATAATACTTTAGCACATCCATTTTCACTAGTGAATACCATGTATAGCATAAGAGAAGCAAGGGAAGAAGACAGAGAACAATCGATCCAACTACTGGTGAAAACATTCGGTGATATGGGAATACTTGAAGATAGTTGGATTCACTCGTGGAAAGAATACATGAACAAACCAGAGAATCATGATTGGAACATTGTCGCGACTCTTGAGGATAAGGTAGTAGCAAATCTCGCATTCTTTGGAAATAAGAATAATGTCATCAGAGGAAACCCGGTACCTTTTGCGGGAGTCTGGGCGGTTGCTACTGCGGAAGATCATCGTAGGAAGGGTATCATGAAGAGCATCTACGATATCGCTTTCAAAGATATGAAAGAGAAGGGTTTGGTGTTATCAATTCTAGAGCCCTCACCGTATCCAGGTGCTCAGATAGCTTATGAGAAACTTGGTTATGCTCTTGCTGAAACATACACGATTTTCGAATTCCCACCAGAAGCATTGAGAACGGTGAAAGGTCCTTCTACCATTACAGTTAGGGAATTGAGTGATACAAAGGAACATGTAACAATAGATAGCTTAGCAAAAGAGATGGCGCAATTTGGGTCAAGAGTATTCACTTTCCCATTCATGCATATTGGCTCTATTGAGAAGGGAGGCTTTTACCTCTTCGAAGAGAATTCTAAACCAGTTGGATGCGCATGGCTTATCTTTGATGAAAGAGAAGACGGGAAAGTCCTGAACATCTATTCCAATTACCTTTCATCCGTAAGTGTACTCCCATCGGTTGTTGAACTTGTGAAGAAGATGTCCTCAGACTGTAGCACAATAAAGTGGGTAACAGATCCACAATTTCCAATCCCAGAATATATTCAAAATATACAGAAGCTCATAACAAAAGTATCTGGGAAGATGATGATGCGAATCGTTGACTTTGAGAATTTCTGTTCTTCAATCAAAGTATCGGACCAATGTAGTGAGGAACTTACGGTGAAGCTGATTGATGGTGAATGTCCTTGGAATGCGGGAGTCTTTTCACTATTAGCAAACAATGGAAAATTAATGGTTGAGAAGATCGATGATGACACGAAACCCGACATCACTCTCGAACCGTACACACTCTCACTAGTAATAGGTGGCAGAACTCCTGCTTTAATGATGAGAGAACTGAGTAAGATTGAATGTTCTAAGGAAATTGCAATGAAGCTTGATGCTTTCTTTCCGGTGGAGAACTTCATTTCATACTTTAGATTCTAAGATGATTCATACAACATGTGAGATTTGCGAGCCCTGAAATAAGCTCTTGCTGTGACAATAGTACCGATAATGAGTGCAGGACCGATTACAATGAAATGTGAGAGGACACGAATGAAACCATCCCAATCGACACGAACTATCGAAAACATGACTAGGATGCAAGCTAATCCAATCCATGCTGCTACAACAGTTAGTATCCACATCAATACTAAAACTACGATCCCCATGATTCTCATAAATATCACCATATCAGGATTAACTACATTCGAGTCAATACTCTACATTCAGAATAATTCCAAGTAAAGATTTTGTTCTACTGAGCTTTAAATTTTAGAAGTGAACCAACACCAACTTCTTTGAAGATGTCTTCAAACGCATACATCAACGCAGCTTGCCCACGAAGACCTGTACAGTGACAAGGAGATAATCTTGTGAGATTGTAACCTTTCAGATATTCCACAGTCTTAGCAAGTCGTTCTTTCGATGCATCATGGAGGTGGAGACCTCCAACAACTCCTACGATATTTGAAGAACCGGTTATCGTGGTTGCATGGTTCATCGTGTTCACAAGCCCTGCATGACAGCATCCAGCCAGGATAACTACAGAACCATCCTTTAGTTGAAATATCAATGATAGATCATCTTCTATCATGTCAGGAACCTCTTTGCCATCTCGTATCGTACGTATCTTGGTAAGATTTCCAGTGAATTTCTCAAAATCATTAGATCGAGGAACTTCACCAGTAGTCCAGACTCCCTCTCGGATCGAGTAGGGGTCAGTTGTGCCAATGATGTCAGCATACTCCTCTAGTTCCTCTAGAGTGAAATAATTCGATATCCCGATTTTGTAGTCTTTGCCATCATCAGCTGTAAATATCTTCGGGACTGTAGCAAAGGGATGAAAGAGAACAGGGACTCGTTTACCGATTTGCTTCAGGATGTCCAGTAGGCCACCTACATGGTCCCAATGCCCATGACTAAGTATGATCATGTCCACTAGTGATATCTCGATTTCCATCTGTTTCAGATTATGAAGTAGAGCAGGAGTCGAACCTCCAGTATCAAACAACAATTTCTTGGCACTCTTGTCATTATAATAGACATCGACAAGTGCAGCAAATCCGCCCTCACCCATTAATTTCCCAACATTGACTATCCCATCGACCAAAATGCGTATGTGTACTTCATCAATTTTCCTAGCCATCTTTAATTACACCAGTCCTATTTTCTGAATCCTCAGATTTACCTCCAAAGAATACTATGAAGAAGATGATACTGACAGCGTATAAAATTCCTGCTAAGAAATAGGGTGCTCTTAGAAATCCAGAAGCTAGCATCATTCCTGCAATGTTCAAACCAATCGCGCGACCTAGAGCATCACCTGTATTGATCACACCCATAGCAGTTGCCTGTTCCTCAGGTTCCAAACCTTCCATGTAGAAGACTTCCATCACAGGCCATGCGATGTTAATGAACAATGCGCGAGAAACAAACCCAATGACACCAATGTAAAGTACTGGAGACCATGATAGAAGGAAAAGGAAGGGAAGTGAGAATATTTGGAACCAGATGATTGTACCCAGCTTGCCAAATCGATCTACAATTGCAGGTGACGTAAAATTCCCTAGAGCCATCACCAATGTATTGATTGCAAATATGATCCCAATCGTCACCGCATCAGCAGCAAACGCTAGGCTGAAGAAGACGTTGAAGAAATGAACAAACATACCTGCTCCAAGTCCAGAAATAGTCCATGCTAGTGCATATTTCCCAATGAATCTACGGTGGATTACATTGCTAAATCCGAAGCGACGCTTCTTCACAATTTTATCTGTTTTCATTGGAATTATAGCAAGTACACCGAGTCCAATAGGAATCAGAGCCATCCATAAAGATAGTCTGTAAGCAGATAAGAGATTAATAGCAAGACCCAAGCTTGAGAATAGACTAGGGAGGAAACCACCTACCAATGAACCTAGTAGACTTGCAACTAGGAATAAAGCAAATCTCACACTAAATACATGCACTCGTTCTTCTTCAGATGTCACACTGGTTGTGTATGGTTGCCAACACACTCCATTGAATCCATATCCGATTCCATAAAGCAATTGCGAGAGCAGAAGGTAAATCGGAGTTAGAGTAGAGTACTGAATAAAGAATCCAATGAATATGATGGTATTGCTAACAAGTAGAATCTTCTTTCGAGAATATCTATCAGCAACAATTCCTGCAAAAATTGCTAATCCCCCGACCAGGAACATAGAGATGGACAGGAAGAATCCCAGAAAGTCCTCACCATATCCTGCTTCAAGTAGATAGAGATTGAAGAGGACATCATTGATTCCAAAAGCAAACGCATAGAACATCCAACTTACAATTGTCAATCGAGCGTCTCGGCCAATGAGTCTAATTTTGTCCATATATCGAAGACTAGTGGTTTCTATTTCCATGACTTTTTCGTGGTAAAACGGTCTTTTCTTCTTTCTCTTTTGGAGCTAGAGAATATCCAAGTTATTGTTTCATCTATTGTCGAGGTCATGTAACCTCAAAATACAACAGGGAATGAACTGAGTACTTCTCTCTCCACTCCTTTTGTTTGTCCTCAGGCTCTGAAACCCATCCTCTGACATCTACCTCATAATCTCCAAATTTCTTGAATGTGAGATGTTCAGCCGCATAGACATGATCAAAATCTCCTTGCTCACTTCCATCACAGCTCATGTACGTCAAATCATGGGATTTCTTCAAACGCCGCATATTGTACTTCTTGCACTCTTCCTCATCCCACTTCCTAAGCTCTGTCTCAGGATCAATACTTTTATTGAAAGGATGCTCCATTCCCATTATCTCAAAATCTCCAAGAAAGATGTAGTTGACTTTCGCATCACCCATCTCCCATGCGAGTTTGTTCAACTTCTCACGATACTTGAAGGCTCTGAGCATCATCTCATTTCTTTGACCCATCCCCTGTATAGTGGGTTCACTATCAATATTCATGAAAAGCAAAGGATAGATGCGACTGTCACGAATAACTGTCACAAGGAGTCCTGGACAATAGAAATTGGAGCCAGAAGTATACTCTAATTTCTGCGTGATGAAAGTATCAAGTGAATCACGTATGCCTATGAGAATTTTCTGAGCACTTTTTCCCTCGGTTATTTGAAATGAATACCCGGAGAACTGGTTGACCAATTCTAGGAAGACATCTTTCCCAGATAACTCGTATAAAGCAAATATATCAGCATCTTGCTTCTTGAGAAATGAAATTGCACGATCTACTCTTGCTTGATTAGATTTGAAATTCTTTACATTCCATGATGCAACGGAGAATGCTTTAGTCATATGAACTCCTCTTTATGTTAGGTTGATGCGGCTATTCTTCACATTAATTACGATTTGTAACTTATGTCACTAAAGTATGGTTCTACTCCTATAAGAATTGTTTCTATCCATTCAGAAGAGCTCTTAAGTTGAGGTTATTTTCGCCATTTCAAAGGTGTTAGAATGCCAATAACGAATGTCCTCTTCATCTGGGAAGTCAGATCAGAGCTACAAGAATATCTTCAGAAAGGTCTTCTAGATGTTGAAGATCTGAACTTGCTTTTTCTAGCAGACACCTCAGAAGAGAACCTCTTGAAACATGCACCCGAGGCTCATATTGTAGTCGGTTGGAGACCTACAAGGGAATTCCTTGATACGGCTTCAAACATGAAACTGTTCATCAATCCAGGGGTAGGCGTTCAGCATCATATTGATACCTTTAGAGAACTTACTCAGAATAGGGACATCACTCTGATCAACGGTCATGGAAACACCTACTTCACTGCTCAGCATGCAGTAACTCTTCTACTTGCTGCAACTAACAAAATAATCCCGCATCATAACTGGATGGTTGAAGGTCAATGGAGAAGAGGAGACTCTCATGCAAAGTCAGTTCCACTGCGGGAACGAAAGATTGGACTTCTAGGATATGGAGCTGTAAATCAGAAGGTACACAAATTCTTGGCTGGGTTCAATGTAGAATTCTTAGTGCTGAAACGAAAATGGAATGGTGATGAAGAGTTGCCTACACCCGTGAAGCAGTTCCTACCAAAGGATCTTGATGAGTTCCTGGAAGAAACGGATATGCTCATGATTGCAGTTCCCCAAACAGAGGAAACAATTGGAATGATTGGGGAGAAAGAGCTCAAACTCTTGGGACCTGAGAGTTTTCTTGTCAATATTGCACGAGGTATTGTGGTAGATGAAGAAGCCCTTTACAATGCACTACAGGATAAAACCATTGCAGGAGCTGGTATCGATGTCTGGTATGAGTACCGACCTGAACCTGATGTGGACCTTCGGAAATATCCCACAAAGTTTCCATTTCACGAATTAGAGAATGTTGTACTCTCACCACATAGAGGAGCCTCACCAATGGATGACTTGAAGAGATGGGATGAAGTTGTTGAGAACGTCACTAGGTTCACTGAAGGTCGTGAAGACTTCATCAATGTGGTTGAACTAGATAGAGCCTATTGAATCCCTAGACCTCTTCAAGTTCTTGGAGATTAAGGGTCAATTTTCTGGGATTTGCAAGCAAGCTGATTTCGTATCTATGCTGCTTTGGAATCTTCTTCCCTTTTTTCCAGAGATTGATTCCTTTTTTGATCTTGTCCTTAATATCTGTACGATATGCAACCATAATAGAAAAGCACTGAAGAACTCTGCAGAACCATTCATTCTCTGCAAGAACGGGATCTTTCACATTTACCTTGAATTCTCCACCGAGGTCTCCAAACTTACTGTCAATTTGAGCAACTTTCTGACCTCCATTGAGTCGGACCACATCGTAGTCATCACCCATCGAACCTCGGGCACCCTCTATTCTAAATGCCTCAAAGGTTTTGTCTGGACCAAGAATGTAAAATGAATAATTCTCAGTAGAAAGTTTTCCTCGTTTTTGCTGTCGTACCCAAGTGATCATCTCACTTTCTTTAGATAGAACAGTAAATGTAACTAGGGGCTCACCTGAAACAAAACTTGCGGCATATTCTTCTGCAACCATCTCTTCCATCGTGGCAATCCACCCGCCACTACTTGAGAAAAGCTTGACAACAAGTCGTCTATCTAATTTATCCACTTCTTTCCATAGAGATTGACGACGTATGATGAATCCAGCTTTCTCGAAGCCTGGTAATTTTTCCTTGTCATCAGAACGCTTTGTAGTTTCAACATTACCAATAATCGCGGCATCCTTAGAAAACTGACGGCTCTTCGAACGCCACATCTCAGCTTGACGAAATCCAATAGCTTCCCCATGGAGCTGTGTTGAATGAAGGTCTTGTGAAAATACACGATATACTGGTCCAACTTTTCTCTTCTCATCCTTTGGCAAATTAATCACTCAGGCTGTTTAGTAGTAAGTTTCAGTGATAAGTGTTAGTTCCTCAGGATTTAATCCGCTTTCCGGGAATTACAGTCCCAAATTCGGAAACCAAAAACCCAGCGATTTCACCATTCGTATCTTCCTGAAATGTAAAGGTCTTACTTGATGAAAGCTTAGGTCTGAAACCCATTCCCCTGATAGGGACTAATTCCATTGGAGGAAATCCTGCCATCTTGAATACGAGTGTATTTTCTCCTTTGATAACTAGTTCCGCGGGTTTTCCGTAGTATTCATACTTGCCTACTATTTTGCTAAGGAATTCTGGGTTCGACAAGTGTTCATCGGGCAATCGGAGAAACTTGATTGGGGGAACCTGCATTTCTAGACGGATAGTAAAGGATTCTATATCACCACTTGATTCTGTATAGAAAGTGAGGGTATCTCTGAAATCTTGTCTATCATAGTGGTATTGAAAGGTATCATAATGATAGTGCGTCAGCCGAAATTTGAGGGATCCTAGCGTAGCCCGTAATTCACCTCCTTCAGATATGATGGCGAAAGTACCATATCCAGGATTGTGATAATTGCCACAATAGTCCTCTACAAGATGAGCTGGTTTTGTGTCGGCAATCCTTAGATCAGCTTCCTTCTCTTTTGTTTGCTGAATGACTTTCAGGAATTCGTCATAGCTTGGTTTGATGATCTTTGACCAATCTACTGGTTCGAGATTGAGTAATTTATCCAAGATGATTTTACCTATTACATCTGTGAGTGGATTGCCATATTCGTTTACCATAACTCCTACTCCAATCCCCTCATCCGGAAGGAAGTAGATTTTAGTTGATGATCCCTCTGTGTGACCACTATGTGATACACGAGTAAAGCCCCTGTATATTTCCGTATGCCAGCCTAATGCATAGGCACTTTGTTTTATCCACTTCTGGCCGGGAACCCATTCGTCCAACCTTGAGTAGCCTCCGATTACAACTGGGGTATGAGTTCTTTTGATATTCTCAGGGGAGAGAAGCTGTTTCCCATCAACAGTACCGATATTCAAATGGAATTTCAACCACTCAGCAATATCCGCAGTACAAGCATTAATCGTACCAGCACCCGTCGCTGCAATATCATCCGCATGCGCTATTGCATCATACTTGACTTCACTTCTTTCAGCATTAAGGTAAAGATATCCTTTAGTATGGTCTTTATCTTTCAGCATGTCCTGAAGGAACATATTCGCATTGATTTTCAGAGGTTTGAAAATACGTTTGGACACAAATTTCCTGAAGTTTACACCCGAGATTTCCTCAACGATAGCTGCCGCCGCTATATACATGAGATTGTTATATTGAAAGGTTGTCCGGAAATCTCTACTGAAGTCGAGATGAGGTAGATAGTCAAAGATTTGATCATACGTAAATTCACCATCCATCCATACAGCATCATGTCTGGGAAGACCAGTACGATGAGACAACATGTCAACCAATGTTGTCTTTGCGGATGCTGTTGGATCCTTCAACTCAAACTTTGGAAACATCTTATGGACCGGTGTATCCCAATCCAGTTTGCCATCTTCGACAAGCATTGCAACTGCTGTTGAAGTGAACGATTTTGAGCACGAGCCAATAGGTTGGATGGTCTGTGGCGTCATTGGCAGATTTTTCCCGATATCTCGAAGACCAACCGCATGAGAATATATTATCTCGTTGTCCTTCAAAGCAACACATGCAATACCTGGAGCATCCCAGTGGACTCTAAGTTTCTCTAGCTCATCATCAAATCCATTTAATTCTGAAATATCAGTCAAAACTATCTCCCTTCTATGCACACTCTAATAATCTAGTGGAAATCCATCAATAGTTAAACCATCAAATAATTGTTTTCATTTTTATAACAAAGATGAATACCGGAAAACCCTGCTCTTGTCGAAAGCTTAAAACCAAAGGTCAGTTGATTTCAGCCCATGAAACTAGGTGATATTTACAAAAAGATCGTCGATATGGGAATCGATGCAGATCCCCGAGGACGAGAGAGAGTCAATGAGATTCTTGAGAAATCTAAAAAGGCTCTAGAAAAGCTAGAAGGGAAGAAGAAGGAACTAGCTG
>Ga0114923_10000110_pt1 | contig 63572 bp, 93 predicted proteins | sample SumtaG_FD_89578 | JGI IMG/M metagenome (GOLD analysis project Ga0114923, IMG submission 89578) | Deep subsurface microbial communities from Indian Ocean to uncover new lineages of life (NeLLi) - Sumatra_00157 metaG | ecosystem: Environmental > Aquatic > Marine > Oceanic > Sediment | place: near... | reverse complement strand
CGCGATATCCTTGCCAGGGGGGTCTCGGTGAGAATTGGAGTTCGGGTGCCAAAAACCGACAGATATGTATGGGCGCTCGTCGACCCGGAGGACTTCGGTCGCGTCGCGCTCCGAACTTGGACGCTGAACAGTGGATACCCGGTCGCGTGCTTTCCTCATCCGACGCTTCGTCGGTGGCGTGCTGGGAAGGGATGGGACAAGCGGAGCGTGTGTGTTCAGCTTGGTCGTTTCGTGATGGGGTTATCAGTCGGAGATCCGATCCTAGTTGATCACTTGGACGGAAATCGGCTCGACAACCGGAAATCGAATCTCCGGTATGCGACACATGGAATCAACGGCCAGAACAGACGCGGCGCGAATAGGCCTCACAAGGGGACTCGACAACCTCAGTCGATACACCGGGGCGTCATGTGGGAGCCATCGTCGTCGAAATGGAGGGCCGTTGTTCGGGGGAAACATCTCGGGGTGTTCCTGGACGAGGATATCGCGGCGGAAGTAGCAAGCGCCGAACGGCGGCGCGTGATGCCGTATAGCTTTACTGATCGAGAAACATAATGGGACGCCGACCGAAGTCGACCGCTCAGAAAAAACTGGAGGGGAACCCAGGACACCGGGCGCTCAATCCAGACGAGCCGATCGCGAAGGTCGGTCTCCCTCCGGCTCCAGATTTTCTCAGAGCGGAAGAGAAGCGGTTTTATAAACGGATCGGCGACCAGCTCCTCGCGGAGAAGCGAATGGCGATCGTGTATCAGCCGACCTTTGTCGTCCTGGTTCAGGCCTGGGGGAGAGTCGCTCAGGCCTCCCGCGAACTAAAAAAAGCGAAGCCGATCGTGAAAACCTCGTCTGGCTATCCGATACAGAACCCCTGGTACGCGATTCTGTCGAAGTCCCAGGCGACAATGATGAGGGCGGCGGCTGATCTTGGCATCACGCCGACCTCTCAGAGCAAGGTTGGGACTGTGAAAAAGCCGGGGAGCGTGACGAAACTTCAGGACTTTATCGGTCGAAGAGGGAGAAAAAAGACATGATTACGAGGCGGACGCTCCTCAAGGCCACGGTCGGCGCGGCGGGAATCGCGGCGGTCCCGACAATCCAGTCGCTCAAGCTCGAACCGGACGACGCGATCGTGTTCAACTCGCCGGACCTCCTCGACGACGAAGCGCGGCGGGAGGTCGAGTTAGAACTTCGATATATCTTCGGCGAGGATCGGAAGATCATCGTCGTCGACGGAGGCGCGTTTCTCTCGAAGGTGAAGGCGTGAAGCGGCATCCACTCGACCTTGGACGCGACCACTTTCTCCACTTCTTCGGATGGGCACCCGACGATCTCCCGGCGAATGTCGAACAGTATGGTCGGCCGCTTCCAAACGTCGAGCGAGCGGGCGCTCGTGTCACTCACCCGAACCTGAAGGTTCCCGGTGAGACGTGCGATAGCGCGGTTCACTTCGATATCCCCGAGGCGATCCTAATGAGGAGCGAGAAGGATTCCCTCTGGACGGTTGTCGAGTGGGAACCACTTGCGCTCACGCCGTCCCTTCTCTGTCGGCTCTGTGGCGATCACGGGTTCATTCGGAAAGGGAAGTGGGTGCCGGTGTAATGCCTGAAAAGTTTAAGAAGTCGACTCTTCGTGAGGCCGCTCGGGTTCTTCGGGAAGACCACAAAGGGTATCCAAAGAACATAATTCTTTCTCTGCTTCTCGGGTCTGCCGCGAATGAGATCTCCGAGCTGGAGGAAGGATTGCGCCGAGTTGAATGGTCGGGATTTAACACGGCTCTCGGCGTTCGTTGTTGTCCGCTCTGTAGAGCGGCCCACAACACAAGACACGACGCGACGTGTACGTTCCGTCGATTCGAGGAATGATGACGCACACGACGACGGAGTACGCCGAACACGTTCGCGACGGAAAGATCCTCGCGTCCCGCGCTGTTCGTCTCGCCTGTGTTCGTCACCTGGGGGACCTGGAGCGCGTCGGATGGGACGCGAGCTTCCCGTACTACTTCGACGAGGACGAGGCGAACAAGTGGATCGACTTCTTCCCGACGTTCCTCACGCTCGAAGAGGGCGACGTGTTCTGGCTCGACGGCGGCGCGGACGTGGTCGGCTGGCAGAAGTTCGTCATCGGGTCGATCTTCGGCTGGCAGCATGACACCGACGAGGTTCGCCGCTTCCGACACGCCTACATCGAAACCGGCAAGGGGAGCGGGAAGACGCCGCTCCTCGCGGGGATCGGTCTCGGCGGTCTCGTGATCGACGGACACCAGGCGTCGGAGATCTACTCGGCCGCGACGCAACGGGAGCAAGCGTCGATCATGTTACGGGACGCGATCCGCATGGCGAGCGCCTCCGAAGAACTCCGCGACGTGATCACGATCGGGAAACACAATCTCGCGGTCGACGAGACGAACTCCTTCTTCCGCTCGGTCTCCTCTGAACACAAAGGCCTCGATGGGAAGCGTCCCCACTTCGCGCTGATCGATGAACTCCACGAACATCCGGACGCGATGGTCGTCGACAAGATGCGCGCCGGGTTCAAGAAAGATCCCGAGCCGCTGGAGGTCGACATCACGAACTCTGGACACGACCTCACGTCGGTCTGTTGGGAACATCATCAGCGATCGATCGACGTCCTCGAAGGGGTCGTGAAGGACGAGGCCTGGTTCGCCTACGTCTGTCACCTGGACCCGTGCGACCCGTGTTACGACAAGGGATATCGACAACCTCGGGAAGGGTGTTCAGACTGCGACGACTGGACCGACGAGGAGACCTGGCCGAAGTCGAACCCGTCGCTCCTCCTGAACATCACGATCGATCACGAATACCTCCGGAAACAGGTCGAGCTGGCGCTCGCGATTCCCTCGAAGGCGGCTCTGATTAAGCGGCTCAACTTTTGTATCTGGACGCAGACTCATCGGATATGGATCGCGCCGGACGACTGGAACGCGTGCAAGGTCGACGCGGTTTCGACCGCGAACGAGGATCGAAACGCGGCGGCGCTCGGCCTCGACCTCTCAGCGAAGCTCGACCTGACGGCGGCGGTCGTCGCGATGCGACACGAGGACACCAGCGGGCGCGACGCGGAGAAGGTCGAGATCGAATCGACCGACGAAGAGGGCGCGCCGATCGTCCATAAGCTCACCCTGAACTATGAGGTCGAACTGATTCCGTTCTTCTGGCTCCCAGAAGAAACACTAATCGAGCGCGTGAAGACGGAACGGATCCCGTATGATAGCTGGCGACAGAGAGGGTTTCTGTCGGCGACGCCTGGCGGCGTGATCGACTATGACCTGATCTATCAGACGATTGTCGGAGACTTAAAGAAGCGGTTCCGACTTCAGGCGCTTGGCTACGATCCTCGGGAGGCTACACAGCTCGCGGTTCAACTCCGCGATCGAGGTCGAGTGAATGTCGTCGAGCTTCGACAGGGACGAGCGCTCTCGGAAGCGTTCAAACTGATCGAGGTTCTTATCCGGTCGCGTCGACTCCGACACGACGGGAACGAGGTTCTCGCCTGGTGTTTCGCGAACGCGGAACCCAAGTACGACAAGTACGAGAACCTATGGATCGAAAAGCCTCAGGGAACCAAACGAATCGACGGCGCGGTCGCGTCGGGGATGGCGGTTCATCAGCTCATGCTCCTTCCGCACAGACGGAAGGGTCGACGGATCCGCGCCTCCCTCGTGACGTCGGGCGGTGTCCGGAATCTCCGCGAGGTTCCGAAGCGTGACCGACACTCCGGCAATGCGACCAAAGACGACAAGAAGAATACGTGAGAGGCTAAAGACGATCGGCGCGCCTTTCGCGACGGCCTGGCGGACGGTACGGACGCAAGAGACGATCGGACGAGAAGAGGTTCTATTCGTGGGGAGCCTGTTTCTCATAGGGTGGTCACTGTGGGACGTGTACCGACCGGCGGCGACCGGCGTGCCAGCGATCTTCCTCCTGTGGGTCGCGCTCCCTCCTCGACCTCCCTTCTTCGATCGTGAACCAAGAGAGACGAAGAAGCGGAGGGGCTAAGCGTGGGATTCCTCGGGTCACTACACAGAAGCGGACGCTACGCCTTCGGCGGCGCTGCGCCGGACGACGACACACCGGGTCTCTGGTCCGACAGTCTCACGGGTCTTCCGCAGTCGTGGATTCAGGGATTCATGGACACCGGGATCCCGATGACGCCTGAGCTGGCGATGACGTCCTCGGCGGTCTACTCGGGGATCACGTTCATGGGTCGGAACATGGCGGCGACGCCGCTCCTGTCCTACACGCGGATCCCGAGCGACACACCGACCGGCCGGTCGTCGCGACGTCGAGCGCCGGAGCTTCCGATCTATAACGTCCTCCGCAACAGACCGAACCTCGATCACACCGCGCTCGAATACTGGGAGATGGTGATCGGACACGTCCTCCTTCGAGGGAACGCCTACAGCGAGATCAAGCCGGGGTCCAGGTCGTTCGCTGATCAGATCATTCCGTTCCATCCGGACCGCGTGTTTCCCGAGCGCCTCCCGAGCGCGATCGCGGGTTCCCCTGGTCGCATCATTTACCGCATAACCGATCCGGTTCTACAGGATCGGTTCCTCACTCAGGAGGAGATGTTTCACATTCGCGGATTCATGAGCGATGGTCTCATGGGCCTGTCCCTCACGGCGGTCGCGGCGCGATCGATCGGCGGCGTGATCGCGGCCGACACGTACGCGGCGCGCTTCTTTAAGTCGGGCGCGTCGGCGTCGCTGGTCGCTCAGGTCCAGGACGAACTCGAAGACGAAGGCGAGAAGGAACTTCACCAGTCGATCAAGCGCTACCTCTCCGGCCTCGGGAACGTCGGCGGCGTCCTCATCGTCGACCAGGGAACGACGGTGAATAAGCTCGGGATCAATCCGCAGGAAGCCCAGATGTTGGCGACACGCGAACACGGCGTTCGCGAGGTCGCTCGCTGGCTCGGGATCCCGACACAGGTTCTCGCCGACGCCGGGAAAGAACCAACGCACGCCTCGGCGGAAATCTTCTCGTCCGACCTGGTGAAGTTTGCGTTCCGCCCGTTCGGCGCTCGAATCGAGCAAGCGGTTCTCCGCGACCTCATCGTCGACGAGGACGTGTTCGCCGAGTATCTGTTCGACGACCTTCTTCGCGGCGACCTCAAGGCGCGGTCCTCGTTCCTCCAGCTCGCGATCTTTACCGGCTGGATGAATCGAGCGGAGGCTCGCGAGATCGAGAACATGGTTCCCGGTCCGGAGTCGCTGGAGGAGTTCCTTCAGCCGACGAATATGATGATGGCCGGAACGGAGCCGGGGGGCTCCAGCTCGAACGGCGGGAACCCAGGCGGGAACGGGAACCCGAACCCGACACAGGGGCAACTCACAACCGGCGAGCGCGCCGAACAGCTCCGCTCAACTCACGGCGTTCGAGAGACACTGTTCGCGCTCGAGCTGGCGTCGCGTGTCGTGAACCGCGAACTGACGCAAGTGAAGAAGGCGGCGCGAAAGTTCTCAAAGGACGGCGTCGCCTGGTCGGGCTGGCTCCGCGAGTTCTACGGCGGACACGCGGAGTACGTGTCCGAGACGCTGAAGGTTCCGATCTCTCAGGCTCGCGAGTACGCGGCGCGCCAGGGACTCGTACTCGAAGACAAAGGGATCGCCGCCGCCGAAGACTGGAAACAAACGCTCGGACCTCAGCTCGCGGAGCTGGCGCTCGGACAGACAGGAGATCGAAATGTTGTCACGACTAACTAACCTCCTTACGCGACCCTACCTAATGCACAAGGATCACATGGCGGTCCTGTTGCGACGGATGATCCAGTTCGAGAAGGGACAGGTCTCGGCCGACGAAGTCGAACGGATGCGCGAGGCTCAGGACCGAGGGAAGGCGTTCACGCAGTTCGGATCGATCGCGGTGATCCCAATCCTCGGTCCCATCTTCCACCGAGGCGACGCGTTCAGTGAGTTCTTCGGGATCAAGTCCTCACAGTCGATCGTTCGTTCGATGAAGGAGGCGGTATCGAATCCGGATATCACGTCGATCGTTCTCGACGTCGATTCCCCAGGCGGCGAGGTCGACGGGACACCCGAGGCGGCGGCTGAGATGTTGGCGCTTCGCGGATCGAAACCGATCATTGCGGTCTCCAATACGATGATGGCCTCGGCCGCGTACTGGCTCTCGGTCGCGGCGGATCAGATCGTCGCGTCGACGTCGTCGATCTCCGGAAGCGTCGGCGTCTGGACGATGCACGTCGACGAGTCGAAGTTCCTCGAACAGATCGGTCTGGACATCACACTGATCTTCGCGGGCGAGCATAAGGTCGACGGGAATCCGTTCGAGCCGCTCAGTGAGGAAGTTCACGCCGATCTCCAGAAGGAAATGGACGACATACACGCCGACTTTATTCGCGGCGTCGCGAAGGGTCGAGGCCTCACACCGAACCGGGTCCGGAACACCTTCGGGGACGGCCGGACGTTCAGCGCGGCCGAGGCGGTCGAGCTAGGCGTCGCGGACCGTGTCGGGACACTGAACCAGGAACTCGCTCGTCTCTCTGGAGGCAGCGCTCGAGGTCGTCGAAGCATGGTCACAGTCCCGGCGGAAGCGCTGGAGTCGGCGAGAACATTCGACCTGAGTCTCGCAAACATCGCGAAGCGGACAGCGGAAGACGAATGGGAAGGGCGACAGCTCCAGGCCGAGCGGGACCGGCTGATCGCCCTCGGCGTCAACGCGGCCGACCTGGACGAGGTCGAAGTCGAGCCCGAGGCTCCGGAACACGTCGGCGTCGACTGGGCGCGGACCAACGACGAGACGGTCGTGAGCGTCGCGATCACGGCCGAGTGTGGCTCGGTCGTCGTGATGCTGGCCGACGACCTTCGGGCGGCGTACGTGAACTGGAACTTCGACAAGGGAGGCCTGGTCGTCCACGGCGTCGAGCTGTCTCACGAGCTGGCGTGTCGGATCCTCGACACGACTCAGCCGTTCACGTTCGTCGGGGAGTTATTCAATATCGTCGCGCTCGGCGATCAGACGTTGTCCGTTAATCGGATCAGTATGGCGCTCATCGAGACCAAGGAGAACCCGATGAGGATCCTCGGGTTCGAGGGCGAGGTAACGATCTCGCGACGAACCGCTGTCGACGTCGTGAAGGCGGCGGCAAGGGGGCAACACGAGGCGCTGAGCCGTTCCGGCGCTCCTGGTGATACCCCGGACGACCCGAACGCCGCCTCGACGCTCTCAGAGGCCAACAGGAAGGAACAACACCGACAGATACTCCGACTGACCGAACTCTCCTGTCGGTGAGTGTGATACGCTCGATGAGATTCGATTCAGGCCGGTCGCCTCGCTCCCTCCGATGAGCGGCGCGGACGATCGGTGAACACAGAGCGGCCGGTTCCGATGAACGCGGCTGAGCTGTTCGTGAGTGGTTCCGACATTCGAGGGGTCTCTGGCTGTCCCTCGGCTGGCTCGGGGTTTCTTTCGATCGGTTCAGGCGCGTTTTTCTTTTGTACGCGCCTCACAACAGGGAGGACAGAGGAATGAGACTGAAAAGACTTCAGAACCAGCTTCGAGAGAAGCAAGGCCGAATCCGAGAAATCACGGCCGCGCTCGAAACCGAAGATCGGCTAATGACCGCCGAAGAGACCGAGGAGATCAAAGTTCTCGAAGCGGCGATCTCTCAGATCCAATCCGAGATCGCAATCCTCGAGCGGTCCGCTCAGCGTGACCGCGACCTCGCCGCGTCGGGCGCAGGGGGACCGGGACCGGACGCCGCCGCCGCTGCTGCCGCGAACCGATCGGCCGGAGTGATCTCGGTTCATGACCGGGGCGAAGATGATCCCATGTGTGGGTTTACGGACATGGCGGACTTCGCGGTCGCCGTTCGGGACGTCAGTCGGCCGAACGCGGGCCAGCGTCTCGACGAGCGCCTGACCCGTATGTGGTCGGGGACCGGACCTCAGCCGGTCGGACCTGTCGCGTACGGCGACCTGGAGGGGAATCAGCGGCGGGTCGATGCGCCGACGAACTTCCATCAGGAGAGCCACACGACCGAGGGGTACATGGTTCCGCCTGAGATCCGGAACACAATCTTTCAGCTCATCTTCGCTGAGGGAGGAATGTTGGAGGCGGTTCAGCCGGAGCCGACGAACTCCAACTCCGTCGAGGTCGAGGCGGACGAGAACACGCCCTGGGGCGCGACTGGCGTTCAGGCTCGCTGGAGAGCCGAGTCGGCACAGATGACGCCAAGCCAGCTCGAGACGAAGCGCGAGACCGTTCGCCTTCACGAGCTGTACGCGTTCGTCCTGGCGACCGAGGAACTCCTCGCCGACGCGCCGCGACTGAACAACCGCCTGACGCAACAGGCAGGCGCGGCGATTCGGTTCAAGGCGTCCGAGGCGATCGTCACCGGGACCGGCGCGGGACAGCCGCTCGGTTGGTTCAATGCGCCGGGGACCATCACCATCGCGAAGGAGGGGAGCCAAGCGGCGGACACCATCGAAGCGGCGAACGTCCTCAAGATGTTCGGGGCGCTCCACACGGATGGATCCGACACCGCTCGGATCTTCTGGCTCGCGAATCGGAACACGCTCCCCCAGATCGCTGTCATGACGATCGGAGATCAGCCGATCTGGACGTCGCCGACGTCCGGCCTCACCGTCACGCCAGGCGGGATGCTGCTCGGCTATCCGATCATGTGGTCGGAGCACGCGGAGACGTTGGGCGACCTCGGCGATCTCCAGCTCATCAACAGCGCGGGATACTACGCGGCTGTGAAGGGCGGACCGAGCGCGGGCCTTCAGTTCGCGACGTCGATTCATCTGTTCTTCGATTACAACATCCAGGCATTCCGCTGGATCTTCCGTCTGGCCGGACAGCCGTTCCTGTCGACGCCGATCGTCGCAAACAAGGGGGACAACAAGTCCCACATGGTTCTTCTCGCTGAGCGCGCCTAGTTTTTCTAGGTACCTGGGAAGCTGGTTCGTTCATCTGAAGATACGAAGGAGAAAACAACATGGGCGACGTGAATGTGAAACCGTCGGATCGAGCCAAGTACGTTGGCAAGATCGATCCGGACGCACACGCAGCGGGAGCAGTTTCGTCCGCGTGGATCAACGCGGCGAACGCTCACAACTACCTCGCGACGGTTCAGACCGGCGTCCTCGGAACGGACGCGACGATCGACGCGAAGCTGGAACAGGCGACGACCTCGGGCGGCGCTGGAGCGAAGGACATCACAGGGAAGGCGATCACGCAGCTTACGGATATCGACTCACCGAACGACGCGAGCAAGGTCGCACAGATCAACCTGGCGACCGAGGAGCTGGACGTCGAGGGTGGGTTCGACTTCTTCCGGCTGACGGTTACCGTCGCTGTGGCGACGTCGGACGTCTCCGCACTCGTGCAACAGTTCGACCGGCGCTATCAGCCTGGAGCCGATAGCTCGGACGTTGCTGAAGTCGTCACCTAGCGATGATCGTTCCCCGGCTCTGGCCGGGTTCGACGATCGTCTGTGTAGCACCTGGACCGAGCTTGACCTCGGAGGATTGTGAATACCTCCGAGGTCGAGCGCGTGTCTTGGTCGTGAAGGACTCGGTTCGACTCGCTCCGTTCGCCGATGCGTGTTACGCCTACGACGCGAAGTGGTGGGTGTACCACAAAGGCCTTCCGGACTTTGCTGGTCTCAAGATCAGCATGGTCCAGACGAAGAACGATCTCGCGAAGGCGAAAGACTACGGCCGGGATCAGTGGCCGTACGCCGACGTGATACAGCTCGCGAACGGCGGGGCAACAGGACTCGACACCGACCCTTCGATGGTACGGACGGGGAAGAACTCGGGATACCAGGCGATGAATGTCGCTGTCCACTTAGGAGGGTCACGGATCGTCCTCCTGGGGTACGACATGCAACACACGTACAACAAACATCACTTCTTCGGTCGTCACCCCTGGAACACCGCGCCGATCACGCAGCGGTTCATCCCTGAGTTCGAGGGGATGCTCGACGACCTCAAGCGGCTGAACGTCTCGGTCGTGAACGCGACCCGCGAGACGGCGCTTCACTGTTTCGACGAGATGAGTCTCGAAGAGGCGCTTCCGTGACCCTGCCGATCACGTTCGTCGATTCGGGTCGGTCGCCGACGTCGCCGAAGTTCGGCGCGGCGTTCGTGGCGGGCCTGAGGGACGAGGCGGCTCAGCTCGTCGACCTCACGCCTCCGGAGGGCGAACAGCTCGGACCGCTCGACGTCGACGCCGTCCTCGGGGACGCAGGACGCGGCGAGCGACCGCCGCCGATCGCGCTCTTCCCGTCGCCTCGGATCTTTCCGCTCGTGAAGAAGGCGCGGGACCAGCGGCGGACCTTCTACTATGGCGATCACGGCTACTTCAGCCGGAAGCGGTTCTTCCGCGTCACGAGGAACGACTTCCAGTATCACGGGACCGATCCCGGCTGTATGGATCGCTGGCTCGTTCACCGCCGCACGATCCGCGAGTGGCGCATGTACGGGGATCACATTCTGGTCTGTCCGAACTCGCCGCTTCACTTTCAGCTTCGAGGCGAGGAGAGCGCCGACGCCTGGACGCGCCGCGTGGTCGCGGAACTTCAGGAACACACCGACCGACCGATTCGGATTCGCTGGAAACCCTGGAGTCTCAACGACCGGGACCAGCATCCGATCGAGCATCATCTAGCGGACTGTTGGGCCTGTGTCACGTACTCCAGCGCCTCCGCGCTCGACGCGCTGATCCAAGGCGTGCCGAGCTTCACCCTGTCGGAGGAGTCGGCGGCTCACGACCTGAGCCTTCACGATCTCAGCCGTATCGAGGATCCGATGTACCCGCAACATCGGGAGCGCCTCATGATCCAGCTCGCGTCGCAACAGTGGACGCTCAGCGAGATCCGGAACGGGACGACCTGGCGGAAGATTGGGGGACACTGACGGATGAGACTCTTTATTGGACACGACACAGGCGAACAGCTCGACTTCGACGTCGCGGTTCGCTCGATTCAGGACACGTCCCCGAACGCGCCGACGATCGAACCGATCGAGCTGGCGGACATGCAACGCCGAGGACTCTACACGCGGCCGACGCGAGTCGTCGAGCCGGACATTCCAGGCGGACCGACCGCGCTGTTCGACGAGATCAGCGACGCGCCTATGTCGACCGGGTTCGCGATCTCACGGTTCCTGATTCCTCTCCTCTGCGACTTCCAGGGATGGGCGTTTTTCGCGGATCAAGACGTGTTGTTTCGCCGTGACCTGGCCGAGCTGTTCACCCTGGCCGACGACCGATACGCGATCATGTGTGTTCCGCATATTCACGATCACGGCGTCGACCGGAAGAAGGGCGGGCATGCTCAGAGCTACTACGCTCGAAAGAACTGGTCGAGCGTGATGCTGATCAACTGCGGACACCCGGCGAACCGGTGTCTCTCGCGGCCGGTCGTGAACACCTGGCCGGGTCGGACGCTTCACGGGTTCGGCTGGCTCGCCGACGACAACCTCATCGGCTCGCTTCCGTTCCGCTGGAACTATCTGATCGGCGTGAGTGAACCGACCGACGACGTCGCGATCGCTCACTTCACCCTCGGTTCGCCTCGGACCGGCGAGTTCCGCCAAACCGACCGCTGGCTCGTCGACGAGTTTCACGCCGTCGCCGACCAGGTCGAGGAGATCGCGTACTGATGGCCGGTCGACTCCTGAACCCTGGACCCGGCGAGCTGGCCGACCGGCTGTCGGTGATCACGCTGAAGCTCTTTCACAAGTCGACCGCCGCCTATCTTGAGGAGCGCGGTCAGCTCATCCTGGCGATCGCGGAGGCGCTTCGAGACTCGGCGTTTCAGTTCGAGGACTATCTCGCGCTCGCCGCGATCAACGGGGAGCTGTGGGCCTTCGAGGATCGGATACGTGCGTTCCGCGCCGCGACGAAACCGCTGGAGCTGGACGAACGGGAAGTTCTCGACGTCGCGCTCGGGATCCAAGTCCTGAACGACCAGCGCGCCGCGCTCATCGCGAAGATCAACGGGGGGCCGTCGTGATCGAATGTCGCGGGATCTACTTACCGGACGGCGAGGTTCACTTGGTCGACATGATCGAGCGCATGCCGAAGGTCGACGGGCGCGGCGCGTACCAGTTCCAGAAGTGGACGGCGGCTCAGGGACATATCACGAACCGGAGGAACGCGATCGACGTCGGGTCTCACGTCGGCCTGTGGACGATCCAGCTCGTGAAGTTCTTTCAGGAGAACGTGTTTTGTTTCGAGCCGATCGCGGAGCATCGCGAATGCTGGAAAGCGAACCTCGCGCCGGAGCTGAACCCGAAGCGCGTCGCGACGCCGTGTCTCTTCGAGGTCGCGCTCGGGCCTCACGACGGCGGGGTCGCGGTGATGAAGCGACACGCGGGAAGCTCCGGACACACGTACGTCGACCCGAACGCGAACGGGAACCAGGGCGACGCCGTCGACGTGAAGACGCTCGACAGCTTCGAGCTTACGGGGATCGGGTTCCTCAAGATCGACTGTGAGGGATACGAACGGTTCGTTCTCGAAGGCGCGACGGAGACGCTTCAGCGCGAGCGGCCGGTCGTTCTCGTCGAACAGAAACCAGGACACGCGGACCGCTACGGAATCGGTACGACCGACGCGGTCACGTTCCTCGAAGGCCTCGGCGCTCGGAAGGTCTCAGTGATGAGCGGCGACTATCTGATGAAGTGGTAACGGACGAACGAGGAGAACGAATGATGGGATATGGCGATGAGATCATGGCGTCGGGACACGCGAGGGACGAACACGCGAAGCTCGCGGATTCGACGATGAAGATCGCGCTCTGTGGAGAGCGCTCGACCATTCGGTATCATGAGCTGTGGGAAGGTCTCTCGTACATCCTCCAGCCTGGGGACCAGGAGCGCGGCGTGAAGTATGTCCGCGTGAGGAACGGTCCGAACTGTCGGCCGTATATTCAGTATCCCTTCACGCGAAAAACCGGCTGGCGGTGGGCGGACTGGAAAGCGCAAGACCACGTCGGCGAGCTGTCGATCGAACCGTACGCGCAACCGGGACGTGACCTTGCGGAGAGCGGGGACTTCTACGTGTTCGAGCCGAACACGAAGTTTAACGCCTCGAACAATCGGCGCTGGCCGTGGGGACAGTACATGGAAGTCGCTCGCCAGCTCCGCGACGACGTGAAGCTCGTTCAGCTCACGTACTCGAAACAGCGGCCGATGAAAGGCGTCGAGTCGATCGAGTGCGACTTTCGGACGGCCTGCGGATTCATCGCCGCGTCGAAGGGTCTCCTCGGATCTGACGGCGGCTATCATCACGCCGCCGCCGCGCTCGGCGTTCCGGCCGTCGTGATCTTCGGCGGGTGTACGAGCGCCGAACACCTGGGGTATCCGAACCATTTCAATATCGTCTCGGACCTCCCCGGTACGCCGTGCGGATCGTGGCTTGACTGCGATCACTGTTACAAAGCCATGACGGGGATTTCGCCCGACCAGGTCGTCGCCGAGTTCCGACACCTGGTCGCCGGAGACGCGCCAGGCGCGCCGGTCCCGCGCCAGGTAAAGAAACCGAGACGGCCTCGACAACCGCCAGGCGGCGCGGTCGCGGAGCGCTCGACGACGTCTGAGACACCAGGAGGTCCACCTGGTCCGACTCCTATCGAAGGGGACAGCTCATGAGAATAAACGGGGACGTGCCCTGGAGACTCGAGCAACTCACCGAACCGACCGCCGAGCCAATGGAGGTCGACGAGGCTCGCGACGAACACGTTCGCCTGATCTCGGACGCCGACGAACACGCGTACTTTCAAGGCCTGATCAAAGTGGCGCGAGAACACGCGGAGGGGTTCCTTCGTCGGCCGCTGATTACTCAGGACTGGGTACTGTTCCTCGACCGCTTCCCTCGACACCAGATCACCGTCCCGCTTCCGCCGCTCCAGTCGATCACGACGATCGAATATATCGACACGACCGGGGCGCTCGTCACCTGGGCGGCGGCAGAGTACAAGGTCTCCGGCCAGACGACCGCCAATAGCAACGCGATCCGACCGCCACGAGCGCGAATCCGTCCGGCCTGGGGTCTCACCTGGCCGACCGTTCGCGGCGAACAGGACGCTGTGAAGGTCACGTTCAAGTGTGGGTACGGCGACAACGGGAAGGCGGTCCCGGCTACGATCAAACACGGAATGAAACTGATTATCGGCGAGCTATACGTTCAGCGGAAGCAATCGCTTCAGGACGTCTTCCAACACCCGGCCGTGATCAGCGCGGAGAATCTCTGGTGGAGGTACAAGCTCCACTAGAGAGGCGATCACTATGGCGAAGATGAGACTGAAACCAATCAACCCTGGAGAACTCAACAGGGTGATCACGTTTCAAACACAGACGAGCGTCACGGGGAGCGGCGGGTTCCCTACCGACGTCTGGGTCGACTCGTTCGACGTGATGGCGCGGAAGGTCGATCTTCGCGGCGACGAACGGTTTTCGGCGGGCCAGCTCTCATCGCCCTTCGATACAATGTGGCAAACGTGGTACCGAGAGGATCTCGACCCCGATCTGATTGACGTCCAGAAGGAGTTCCGGATCGTTCATCGGTCAAGGATCTATGACATCGTTCGAGTAGCGCCGATCGAAATGTGGAGCATGAGACACGGGATCGAGATCGAGACGATCGCGAAGGGAAGGATCGAGGCGTAGCGGGAATGGCATTCGTAGTGCGAGGACTTCGGGTCGAAGGCGTCAAGGGTCTCGCGGAGAACCTGGCGCGCCTCCCGCTGGCGACAGCGCGGAAGAAACAGATCGAGGCACTGAAGCTCGCCGCCGAACCGATCCGCGATCAGATGGGACGGAACGCGCCTCGGGGGAGAGAGCCGCTCCGCGAGGGACGCGTTCGCCTGGCGGGGAGTATGACGATCTCCACGGTCCGCGCTCGTCGAGGGTCGACCGACGCGACGGTCGCGGTCGGTCCAGGGAAGGGCGCGTTCCACGGTCTGTTCCAAGAGCGCGGAACGATTCACCACGGACCGCAACCGTTCGCGACTGCGGCGCTGAACGCGAAGACGAAGGAAGCGCTCCAGATCTTCGGGGATGAGATGTGGTTCGAGATCCGATCGGTGATTCGATCGACGGGAGCGGTCCCGGTATGAGTAACTTCTATCAAGCCTTCCGCGATCACGCTCAGACGCTCGCGCCGCTGACCGCGCTCGTCGGAACGCGCATGTATGCGATGAAGTATCCGCAGACGCCGACGTACCCGGCGATCCGCGTGAACAAGATCAGCGAGGTCGATCGCGAGTATTCACACTCGGGCGACTTCGGCCTGATCACGTCGCAGTATCAGATCGAGGTCGCGTCGAGCGAGGAACAGGCTCCGAACGGAAACCCGTTGATCGAGGTTCAAACGGTCGGCGCGATTCTCTCGGCGCGCTCGGACGCCGGAGGGTTCTCGGGATTCACCGGAGATCTCGGTGTGTCCCCGAACGAGCTATTCGTCGGCGTGATGATTCTTCAGGACTTGTCGGAGACGTACGACCCCGACGAACTTCGGGTTCTTCGACAGATCCAAATCTGGAGGGTTCAACACTGTAGAGAGACCTAATCACTTCTCGAACGAACGTACGGATCTTACGGACGGAACGCCAGCGACGGCTCGACACTAACGTCGGGTCGGGTACACACAGCGAGGGAGTACGACATGGCGCTATCTGTAGGATTCACAACTTTCGGCGCGCTGTTGGCAGTAGGCGACGGCGCTTCTCCGGAGGTCTTCACGAACGTCGCGGAAGTGACGAACGTTAAACTTCCGTCCCAGGATCGAGGACAGGTCGAGTTCACTCACCACGAGTCTCCGAACGAACACCGTGAGCTGAAGGCGGGTCTCCGGACGTCCGGTCCCTGTACGTTTACGATCAACTACATACCGGATAACGCGACCCACCAGAACGTGGCCGGCGGTCTCCTGTTCTTCGCGGAGGAGTCGTTTCTCGCGGCGATCCACAACTGGCAGGTCACCCTGCCAGATTCACCCAACACGCTCTGGACGTTCCCGGCCTTTCTCAGCAAGTTCGACCCCTCCGACATGCCTGTCGAGGGGAAGGGCGAAGCTCAGATCGAGCTGACGATCTCCAGCGCTGTGACGCTTCCGTAACTGAGCGCCTAGCGTTTTCGTACCGCGCTGGCGTTCGAGCTTCGAGGGCGGACCCCGCTCGCTGTGTCGGGGTTCGCTCGACGAGTGTCGTTCACCAGGTACGAGAGGAACTGACGGATGTTGACACCACTAGAAGAAGACGCGGGACCAGCAAACCAGGAGCGCGGCGAGTTCGATTTCGTCGTGAAGAGCGGACGCTATCGGCTCCGCGTCGGTATGAACATGCTCGTTCGGCTCGAAGGAGTTCTTCCGGAAGGGGAGACAGCGGTGATTGTTCAAACCCGCCTGATGAAGGGCGGCGAGACGATGGTCGATTACGTGAACCTCTTCTGGGCGATGTTGGGCGAGTTTCATCCAGGCGTGACACAGATCGAGGTCGGGGATCTATGCGACGAGATCGCAAAGCTCGGAAGCGCTCAGCTTCAGTCGGTTCTTACTCAGGCGCTGAACGCCTCGACTCCGGAGCCGAGTGAACAGGACCCTCGACGGCGGTCGGCGAAGAAGACAAAGGCGAAGAAGGTCCGGCGAGCTGGTGGGACTGGAAAAGGCTCTATCGCTACTCGCGCCGGTTCGGGATCGACCGCGAAGAGTTCTGGTCGCTAAGTCCTCGCGAGCTGTTTCGCGAGTTCAGAGTGATCCGCGAAAGGCGGCGGGATGAATGGGTTCGGGATCGAGCGCTGTCGTTCTATATCGCGCAGCTGCAGCGACTCAAAAAACTTCCCAGGCCGGAGGAGTATCTCGACCCTGGGACGCTGTTCGGCGGGTCGTCGCGACGCGGGGCGCGAGCCAGCGCCAAAGGCGAGACCCCGCCAGGCGTTCAGGGGATCAACAGCATGAAGAACGCGATCTTCCAGTTCGCGCACCAAACAGGAACCGAAGTGAAGCAAGGCGACAAAGTCTTGATCGCGGCGAGGAAATGATCTGTGGCCGGTAGTGCGATCGTCGGAATCCTCCGAGCGCTCCTCGTGTCGAACGCGGCTGAGTTCAACCGCGAGGTCGAGAGTTCGTCGAAAGCGCTCAAGGCCTTCTCGCGTGACGCGGGACGGATGGGGCAACAGCTCACGAACATCGGGCGGACGGCGACGACCGCCTTCACCCTTCCGATTATCGCGGGCGGCGCGGCGGCGGCGAGCCTGGCGATCTCGTTTGAGAGTTCCTTCGCTGGCGTCCTGAAAACCGTGGAGGCAACTGAAACGGAGCTGGCGACTCTCGCTCAGGGGTTCCGCGATCTCTCGAAAGAGATTCCGATCTCGGTCAACGAACTGAACGGCGTCGGTGAAGCGGCCGGACAGCTCGGGATCGCAACCCAGAACATTCTCGGGTTTACGGAAACCATGTCACTCCTCGGAGTGACGACGAACCTCAGCGCTCAGGAAGCGGCGACCTCTCTCGCTCGATTCGCGAACATCACCGGCCTCGCGCAGACAGATTTCGATTCCCTTGGTAGCACCATCGTTTCCTTAGGGAACTCGTTCGCGACAACCGAGCAAGAGATCGTCGAGATGGGCCTGAGGCTCGCCGGCGCGGGAACCCAGATCGGCCTGACTGAGGCTCAGATACTCGGCCTCGCGACGGCGCTCTCCTCGGTCGGGATCAGAGCGGAGGCCGGAGGAACCGCGCTCTCTCGCGTGATGATCGAGATCGCGTCGTCCGTCGACTCCGGAGGAGAGGCGCTCAGTAACTTCGCCGACGTCGCTCTTCCTGGCGTGAACGATGCCGCCGCCAAGTTCGCGAAGCTGTTCAAGGAAGACGCGGGGGGCGCGCTGGAAATCTTCATAGAAGGACTCGGGAAGGTCGAGGACGGCGGCGCGTCGATCTTCGCGGTCCTCGAGGATCTGTCGTTCGGCGGTATTCGGGTTCGCGATTCTATGCTCCGGCTCGCGAACGCCGGAGACATCACGGCGCGAGCGTTCGACAACGCGACGACCGCCTTCCGCGAGAACTCAGCCCTTACCGAAGAGGCTCAAAAGAGATTCGAGACGACCGAGGCTCAGCTAACGCTTCTCTGGAACCGGATCAAGGACGTCGGGATCACACTCGGGAACGCGCTCCTCCCGATGATCAAGCGGCTGATCGATATCTTCAACCGGCTGATCCCGATCCTTGAAGGCGCGGCGAATCTCTTCGCGAACATGCCGGTCGGTCTTCAGCTCACGGCGGTCGGGTTCCTGGCGATCGTCGCGGCGGCGGGTCCGGTTCTCCTCATCCTCGGACAGCTCGCGTTCGCGGTCCAGTCCCTGACGCTTGCGTTCACAGCGAACGGTATCGCGAGCGTCGGCCTCCTGGGTCCGCTCGCTCGAATCGGTCCGCTTCTCTCTCGGTCGTTCCCGACGTTCATCGCCTGGGGCGCGGCGCTCGGCGGGGTCTTCACGGTGGTCGCCGGGAAGATGGGGTTCTTTACCCGGATGCTCGGCGGAATGTTGCTGTCGCTGAAGGCGCTCGGTCCAGCGGCGCTCGTCGCGGGCGCGGCGATCGGCGGCTGGAAGATCGGCAAGTGGATCTCCGACGTGACCGGCCTCGGTCTTCAGGTTCAGATCCTCTGGGGAAAACTCCTCGGCGTGTCGGAGGCGTCGATCCGAGCGTCGGACGAATCCCGCCGCCTCGGCGAAGCGCTCCAGCGAGAACGCGACGGGTTCGCCGATCTCTCCGCGACGCTCGAAGCTCTCGCCGCGAAAGACATCGCGGGGTTCACGAATGCGACGGTCGCGGCGAAGCTCGCGGCTCAGGAACTCGCGGACAATCTTCCGTTCGCGGTGATCCAGGTCGAGAACCTGGCGAAGGCGGCGACCGACTTCGCGAATAAAGGCAAGCTCACGCCGAGCGTCATGCGTGAGATCGCGACCCAGGCGCGAGGCCTGAAGACTCAGGTCGGGGAGCTTCCTCCTGTTCTCGAAAATCTCGTGACCTGGCTGAACAATACGACCGAGGCGGCGGAAGAGGTCGCGGGCGACGACGGCGGCGGACTCCCGGCCGCGAAGACAGCGGCCGAGGAATACAAGGAAGCGCTCGACCGGCTCCTCGAATCGATCGGCGGCGGTCAAGCGTTCCAGGCGGCGAACCTCTGGCTCGATGCGATCGAGAGGATCGGCGGCGCGACGAATCTCACGAAGGAGGAACAGGCTCAGGCGACCCAGGCGCTCAGCTCGGCGCTCGCGAAGTACAACGCGATGGGGATCGAGGCTCCGTTCGCGATCCTCACGACGCTTGACGCGCTCCGTCTTCTTCGCGGGGAACAGGAGCGGTTCGACACGACTCAGCCGGGGAAGTTCTTTCAGCTCCCGCCTCAGCTCGGCGGCGATCTGACCGGACTGTTCGACTTCCAGCTTCCGCCCGCGTTCATCGCCGATACGTTCCGGCCTCTTCGAGAAGGTCTCTCGGACTTCTTCGCCGGGGCCGGGTCGATCATCACGAGCGCGATCCTCGAAGGGAACCGGGACCAGATCGGCGCGGCGCTCGGGTCGTCGCTCGGAAACATCTTCGCCGGGATCGGCGCGGACCAGCTCGGGGAAGGCGCACTCGGACAGGCGCTCGGCGGCGCGATGCAAGTCGCCGCACCGATCGCCGCGTCAATCTTCTTTGACACCTTCGGCCGACATACGACGGGCGCGTTCGTCGCCTCCGGCGCGGTTCTCGGCGCGACGATCGGAACGGCGATCCTCCCAGGGATCGGAACCGCGATCGGCGCGGGAATCGGCGCGATCGCTGGTTTCTTCCGTGGCCTGGGTCGGTCGCTCGCAGACAACATCGAACGAGAAGGCGAGACGATGGGGTTCGCGCTGACCGATGGGTTCATTGATGCCCTTGGTCAACAGAGCGATCGGTTCGGGAAAGACGCCGGAGCCGCGCTGATGGCGAATCTCTCGGCGGCGATCGAGGACTCTGGCGGTGTTCTCGCGGTCGGTCTCGAACGGTCGATCGCGCTGGTTCACGATCTCTTCTCGTTCTTCGAGCGCGGTCAGATCACGACCGAGGAACTTGGGGAACAGTTCAACCTCACGTTCGCTCAGATTCTCCCCTTCGCCTTCAACGAAGCAACCGGCGAAATGCGGGAGGACTTCAAAGAGCTGATCGAGCTGGCGACCGAGTTCGGCGTCGAGTCAGAGAATCTCGCGGCATTCTTCGAGGCAATCGGCGAGAAGCTCGACGACGTGATCGAGAAGCGGAAGGCGCTTCTCGCTGAAGTCGCCAGGGATGGCGCGGCGGCGCTGAACGATCTCGTCGAGTCGGGGTTCGTGAACACGAAGAATCAGGTCGAGGTCGCCGGTCGAGCGGCGGTCGCGATGTTCAACCAGTTGATCGCATCGGGGCTGAGCTTCGCCGAAGTGATCGAGATCCTCGGTCCCGCGATCGGAACCATCGCGGACCGCGCTCGAGCCCTGGGGATCGATCTCGGGCCGACCTTCCAAATACTGAACGAGGGCGCGACCCTCTTCGCCGACGAAGGCCTGAAGAAAATCTTCGATCGAGCGGTCGCGGCGGGCGACGTCCTGAGAGCGCTCACTGAACTCGGTGTTGTTGCTCAGCAAGATTTCAACGTTCTCGGCAATACGATCGGGAGAAACTTCGACCGGCTCGTCGCGGGCGGGCTCAGCGGGGAGGCGGCGCTTCAAGCGCTCCGACCTCAGATCGCGCTTCTGATTCGTCTTCAGGACGAGTACGGATTCTCTGTCAGCGCGTCGACTCAAGAGATCATCGACCAGGGACGAGCGGCGGGGATCTCCGGCGAGGAGGCGAAGAGCGCGGCCGAGAAGCAGCTCGAGGCCTTCGATAAGATGATTCTCGCGCTACAGCAGATCGTCGTTCTTCTCGGCGGAACGATCGACGAGGCCGGGAGACTCGACCGAACCGAGATCAATCCGAAGGTGACGTTCGAGGTCGACGATTCACAGCTGCGGACCACGCAGATCCCCGACTTCGTGAACGTCCCCGTCACGTTCGTCCCGACGAACACGGTCGGCGGCGTCGCGACGACGTCCGCGAAGGCGAGTGGCGGAAGCATCAGTTCGAGCGGGTCGTTCCGTCGACAGTTCGGATCCCCGAATCTCGACTTCGAGGACTTCGGCCAGGAGACGGAGATCCGCGTTCACCGGGACGAGGCGATCATTCCCAGGGGCGGCGGGCACGACCTCGCCGAGGAGATCGCGACCGCGCTCGGCCCGATGATAGCCGGAGGAGCCGCTGGCGGTGGCGGTGTGACGCTCCAGGTTCAAGATGGCGCTATCCGTATCGAAGGCCTTCAGGACGCGGGAGAGGCTATCCTCGACGGCCTCACACGCGCTCTCACGTCCGGAGGGCGACCTGTGACACGACTCATCGGAACTCTCAAGGCTCAGACCTCATGATCTATACGCTCCCGACAGAGAATGTCGCCGACGACGTGACGCCGGTCCTCTCGATCGCGACACCCGACGCGGAGAACCCGCTCGCGAATCTCACGAACTCGGACCCGGCGAAGGGGTTCAAGTCGACGACGACGACGGGCGCTCGGTTCGTCTGGGACTTCGGATCCGCTCAGCGGGTCGACTATGTCTCGCTGCCGATGCACGGGATCCCCCCGACCTCAGCCGTCAAGTTCCAGATGAACGCGACCGATTCCTGGGGATCGCCAAGCGTCGACGGCGACCTGACGATTCCCGCGTTTCAGGGGGACTTCCCCGTGAGCCAGGCGCTCGACGTGACCGGCGTCGCGGGCTACCTCGTCGGCGGGTTTCAGTTCGCGTCGCTCTTCGTGCCGAACATCGGCGTGATCACCGAGATCGGCGAGTTCTCGATCTGGAGTCAAAAGCGAGAACTCACGAACTCCTTCCGGTACGGGATCCGGTTCCCGACGCAACGGAAGATGACACAACACGAGCGCCGGGACGGCGGACGGTTCGAGTACGATCACCAGCTCCTCCTCCGCGCTGTCGTCGGATCGTTCCGGCACGACTCGACCGACTACGACAAAATGAAGGCCCTCCAGCGTGCCACCTGGGGACAGCGCCGAAACTTCATCGTCAACCCGGCCGCGACCGAGGAACACCTATACGTGTGGTGGCCTGAAGGGTTCGACCCTCAGCTCTCGACGCTCGGGGCTCGCGATATCGGCGTTGAGTGGGTCGAGGTCGGGAGAGGTCAACCGCTCTAATGGCCGAATGTTGCCACGACCCCGCTACCCTGTGGAATGATGATTTCGAGTACGTGGAAACGCTCGCCTCTCAGGGGTACTTGCAGATCAGTTCGATCGCGAACGGCGGAGCCCCAACGGCGGGGGCGGGGATCAACGGCTCTCGTGGCGTGCGGTCCTCGGCAATCACGGCACAGTTCAATACACCAGCGATTAATATCCCGACGAAGTGTACCGACCGGCTTCGATTTGGCTTCGGTGGATACTGGACCTTCGCCGACATTCCCAACGGAGGCTTCTACTTCGCCGAACTTCGGGATGCCAACAGCACGATCATCTCGTTCAATGTCGAAGACAATCCGATCGGTTCTGGCACTCCGTTTGACATCGTCGCGTTTAAGGGGGTTAGCACGAACGAACTGTTCCGAATTGCCAACGCGGTACCCGTGCAGGCTGGCTTCAGAAAGATCGACATTGCGGGCTGTATCTCGTCGGTCGGTGGGGCGTCCGATGGAGCGGTTCGGTTGGCATTAGACGGTATCGAGATGGCCTGTGTTCAGGGAGTCATTGTTGACAACTTCGACTCCCTTATTCCTCAGTGGGACAACATCGCGATCGGGATTCCTGGGAACGGCGACGACTTCGATTGTCTCTACGTCACCCAGGGCTGGATCTGTGGGCAGGGGCCGGTTCAGCCTGGGACGATTGTTCCGGGGACCAATGAGTCGTTTGGGAATCCCTGTTGTGGCAGCGGCGGACCGGGCGGCTCGACCACACATTTTTCCTCACTGACCCCTCGGATCAACTCACCGTCGTCGACGACTCCGGTAATCATTCCTCCGGGTGGAGCGACGCCGAGTTTTACCGCCTGCCCAGGCAACGGCGTCGCGCCGTCGCTGACAGACCCGACCGATCCTCAGACGATGAGCGGGATCGATTCGCCGCTGGTCTATATCGATCTCACGCTTCCCGACCTTTCCGTTCTTAGACTCGCGCAGGAAGGCCTGTCGACTCCGGTTGAGAAGTTCCGCGACGGACGGATCATCACGATCGGATTCATCGCGCAAACACTGAGCGATCACTATGGGCGAATGTCAGCCTCGTCGCTCCGCGTCGTCTTCTCAGATACGGACGGCCTCTTTCGCGGGTTCGTCGACACAGCGGCGACCAAGTTCCTCAAGAACTCACCAGCCGTCGCCTTTCTTGAGTCGGACGCGGCGCGGCGTGTGGGGACCGCGCCGCTCAAAGTGGGAACGTATCTCCTGAAAAACTGGAAACCGCTCGACGAGTTTCGATTCGCGATCGAGCTAGTCGACGAGCTGTCCGCGAAGCAAGGTCCAAAGAGCCTTGACCGGCCGATCCCTGACGTGAATGTCGCCGACCTGTTTCCGGACGCCCCGGAGAACATTCTCTCGATCCCGCTCCCGTACTACTACGGCCAGTACGGGGACGACGAGAAGTGGACCGAGGATCCAAAACGGACGCCGGTCGGGATCGTCCCCGTGATCGGACCGTGTCGCGAGGAGACGCTGAGCGACGGCCAGGCGTGGCGGTTGTACCTGATTTGCCGATGGGCCTCGAAGGAGATCAGTTCGGTCTTCGCCTCGAACCTCGCGGCGGATGGCGTCTCACCGGGTCCGATCCGAATGGACCTCTCCGACGTCGAGGGAACCGAGTTCCTGATTCCTGGGAACACGAACTGGACCGCGATCGTAGGCGTGGCGAAATACCTCGATATTCTCGGGATCGACGGTCAGACGTATCGAGTAACGGCGTTCTATGCAAAGGGACCGCGAGCCGACTCACACGACACGGGCGGACCCCCGTTTTCGGTGAACCTGTGCGGGGTCGAAGACGTCGGCGACGGAACGGGTGACGTGATTGATCAAGCGGCCGAGGTCGCGTTTCACTTCTGGAACTATATCGGCCTTCAGCGTCTTCCCTCCCCTGGCGGACAATCGCCTGAGGCCTGGCCGGATCCGCCGATCGATTCGACGTCGACGCCGAAGGTCAACCGAGCGAGCGTCGTCACGTTGAACGCGCTCCATCTGGCGCGGGTCCCGACCACGGGGTATGAAGTCGCCTGGGCGATTCGCCAGCGCCGACCGATTCGATCGTACTGGGAGGAGTTCCAGGTCGGGACCCAGATCCGCCTCGGCCGGTCGCGACACCAGATCACGTTCGACGACCTCGACGACGCGGCGACGGTCTCCGGCCTCACCGGGTTCGATCACTCGAACATCATCGAGGGGAGCTTTCAGCTCGATCCCCAGAGCGACGAGATCGTGAACAAGCTCACGTATGTCTCCGGACCAGAGCCGTCGACCGGCCGCTTCTCGAACGCGCTCCGGTCTATGACGGACGGCGGCTCGGTCGCCGACTATGGCGAGACGTACGAACAGCCGGACATCGAGATTCACCCGATCCGAAGACCCGACGTCGCCGACGACGTGATCTCGCGGAAGCTCCTCCGGCTCCGGACGGAACCAATATACGGAGGGTTCGGGACCGACCTTCAGGGGATTGACTTGGCGCTTGGCGAGCTGATCGAAATCACACATGACCTCGGCCTCGGCGCGACCGGATGGGTCGATCACGTCGTCAAGGTAACAGGGATCATCCTGAACCCCTCAAGCCAGGGGAAGGGCATGATCGCGACCGTCCTCTTCGAGAGCGTGAATCAGACGCTCGTCGTTCAATCGATCGCCGGGAACGGTTTCTCGCCGGTCGGCCTGGAGTCGAGTTCACCGTCGACCGCTGGCGTCGTCGGGCTAGAATCTACCGGAACAGCGAAACGAGTCGGGAGCGGATAATGGCGACAGGCTGGACAGACGTCACAAGTGGAAGCGGCGGCGCGGGCGAGATTCAGGGCGACGTCGACGACGTCGGGGCTGATGGGTTCTTCGAGCCGGTTCGCGCCTCGCTCATTGCGTGCGCTCACTCGATCTTCCACATGGGCGGATCGCGAATCCAAGCGATCACCGCCATCACGCCGACCTGGGAACCGATTCTTGAGTATGAGGACTTTGACGTTCCCGCAGCGAAGGAGGGCGGCTTTAGTTATGAGGCGGTCGTCGAGGGTGCGGTTGCCAACGCTGCGACGTCGGTCACGATTCGACTCAGAAACACGACGGACTCAACCACGGAGTTTACCGGCACCGCGATCACGTCGACCTCGTTCACGAAACAGACCACCGCATTCACTCCGGTCGCTGGAAAGAACTATCGCTTCGAGGCGATCCGATCAAACAACACACATGACGCCTGGGTGAAGGCCAAGATCGTACGGAGGGACTCATGATCAGACACGAACGCGCGCTATGGTTTTTTCTCGCCGCTGGAATCCTCACCGTTGCGATTGGCGGCGATCTGCTCCCGCGTCCGCTCTTGGCGCAACCGCCACAGGTCGCGAACCTGAACGGGCGCGATCTTAATCTGACTGGTCGGACGAACACGGCACCGCAGGCCGTCGATATCGACTCTGCGACGACCTTCGAGGCGACCTCGTCCTATGTGCAGCTCACATGTACCGGGGCTGAGACAATCAACACGATCACGGGCGGTCTCTCCGGAATGCGCCTTCTGATTGAACACCGGGATACGGACTGCACGATCGCTGATGACGACGTGACAACGGCGGCTGATGCGATCGACCTGGAAGGCACGGCGACGAACGATGTCGGCGCGGCGGCGAAGGTGATCGAGCTGTACTACGACGGCGCGAACTGGCTGCAAACGGGAGAGTCTGAAAACTAGACGCCGAGCTATGACACCGAGCGAATGGTTAGTGATTGGGGAACGGATCGGGCTGGTCTCGTTCATGTTCCTCGGGTACGTCGGCCTCGTTCGCGGTTGGTGGGTTCCGGGGTTCGTGTATCGAGACATGGTCTCGGATCGGGACAAGTGGCAAGTCGCCGAGGATCGACAGAGCAAGATCAACGGGAAGCTCGTCGAGATCGTCGACGTCGACGCGTAACGCGGGGAGGGAGGAGCTATGGAACTGATGGATTATCTACGTCGGCTCTTCGGTCGGACCAACCGTGAGAACGGTTGCGTGAAGGAAGAGTTCGGGACCGGGAAGTTTGTCACGCGGTCCGGCTATCGCGGGGAGCTGACCGACCCGACACGCTTCGAGGAGAAAGACTCTCGCGCCGCGCAGCTGGAGCAGCGGATCGAGGAACTCGCGGCGCGCCGCTTAGATCGCCGACAACGCCGGGCGGTGCATCATGGGTGAGATCCCTCCCGAGGCATATCTCGCGATGACACTCTTTCGGCTCGCGGCCGATGTTCGGATCGGGTCGTGGCTGTACGCGAAGGACTCCGGTCCACTCCTCCAGGTTCTTGGCCTGTACTTCTACGCGGAGGCGTTTCAGAAGGGCGTCTTCCTGGCGCGGACCGGGTTCACAGGCGGGAGTGTCGACGTCTGGCAAATGATCGGCGTCTTGAGCGAAGTCCTCTGTCTCGCGATCCTCACCTGGCGCTTCTATCGGAAGGGTCTCTAATGACACCCGAGCATGTGATGATTCATCACAGTCTAACGAAAGACTCGGGAACCGTGTCCTGGGGCGCGATCAGGAAATACCACACTGAGACGAAACACTGGAACGATATCGGCTATCACTTCGGGGTCGAGCTGGCGAACGTCGGCCGCGACGGTGAGCCGGTCCCCGAGATCCTCATGGGTCGCGGCTGGAGCCGTAACGGCGCGCACTGTCGACACGCCGGGATGAATCGGAAGAGTCTCGGCGTCTGTATCGTCGGAAACTACGATGAGATCAAACCTCCCGACGACGTGTTTCTCGCGAGCGCGAAGTTCGTCGCGTTTCTCTGTAACTACTTCGGGATCGACGTCGAGGGCATCGTCGGACACCGCGATTTCAACCCGGCGAAGAGCTGTCCCGGCGAGCTGTTCGATCTGGACGACTTTCGCGAGTGTGTCGAGGAGAGGCTATGAACGTCCGAACGATCGCGAACGATTTCAAACCGAAGAACCGAAACCTGAACGGCGTCTGGCGCGGGTATAAGTTCAAGGGTGGACAGCGAACCGACGACGTCGGAACGGTCTTCTCGGTGAAGAAGAAGATCCCTCTCGACCTGGTCGCGGCCGACGATCGCCTTCCGCTCGAGATCGACGGCGGACCGACCGACGTAATCGAGGTCCCGCTGTTCGAGGCTCCGCGTCCGATTCTCCCGCGAGTGGTCGACGTCGAGTCTCAGGCCGGGACCGGGCGAGCGCGTCCGTTCCGAGGCGGGTCCTCAGGGGGACACCACAGCATCACAGCGGGGACGAACGGCGGGTTCGTGAAGTGGGGACCCTCCGGCGACTGGTTCCTCCTCACGAACGCGCACGTCGGCGCGCCTCACTGGTCGACAGCGGTCAAGGTCGGCGATCACTATCTCCAGCCGGGACCACACGACCAGGGAATCGATCCGGTCGACCAGGTCGCGACGCTCGCGGAGTGGGCCGAGATCACGATGCGAGGCGCGAGCGTCCCAGGGAAGAAAAACACCATGATCGCGAAAGCCTGGTGGAACTCGGTTCGCGCTCTCGGGAATGCGGGCGCGAGGGCGACGCGCTGTCCGTTCCGAATGCGGGTCGGTCCCAGGTACTTAGAACAACCCTGGGGGAAGAACCACGTCGACGCGTCGCTTCAGAAACTTCTCGACCAAGACTTGATCATTCCGGAGATCGAAGGGATCGGACAGCCGCAGAACTTCGGCGTCGCGCCGCTCGGCGGTCTTACGAATAAGCTCGGCCGGACGACGCTTCTCACTCCGCTGATCTGTACCGGCGTCGAGGGAGTCGTCGACGTGGGATACGGGGGCTCGAATGTCGCCGAGTTCGAGGATCAGGACATCTACACACACCGGGACGGCGTGAGCGCGGGAAGCGCGGGCGGCGACTCGGGGTCGTGGATTGTCTCGGACGATGGATCCGAACTCTGGTCGCTTCTCTTCGCGGGCGGTCCTCAGCAAGGCGGACCGGACATCACGATCGCAAACAAGATCAGCGACGTCGTCGCGGTCTTCGGACAGGGAATGAGGCTCACATGATCGTACGAACGCTGATCTCGACGCTCGTCTTCTGGTTCGTCCTCTCGATCACCGTCGCGCCGGTCTTCGCTCAGGAGGACGAGGACGAGGTCGACCCGAACGGCGAGGTCCGATGGTGGGCAGTCGGGACCACGTTCCGGACAAACTTTAACGACCCTCGCGCCGGTCTCGCGATCTTCGGTGAGGGGAAAGACGCGATCGTGATCCAGACCGACGAGGATCTCGACTCCGCTGTTCGACCTGTCGGATCGCTTCAGCTTTTGTTCCCCGTTCTCCCGTGGCTTGAGGTCGGACCGAGCATCCTCGCCGAGCCTGGGGAAAATATCATAGACAAGCTCTGCGCTGGACCGACGTTCGCGTTCAAGCGCGGCGGAATGGCCTTCGGCGTCGGCGTCGCTGTCTGCGCGCAACCGAACGCCGTCTTCGCGGATCCGACGTTCGTTCCCGGCCTCGCGCCTCCAGGCGGCGCAACGGAGATCCGGACGTTCACGAAGACAAACTATACGACCGCGATCACGTTCACCTTCTCCGGCGTGAAGCGACCGACTCCGACGCCTCGCCGCGTCGACCCGCAACCTCCACGAGGGAACGCGCCGGACCGGTTCGTTCCACTTTCAGACCGATGAGCTATCCGCGATCAACGATCGATCGGTTCTGGCAGAAGGTCGACGCACACAGCGGCGAGTGTTGGATATGGCTCGGCCAACGTCGGGGAGGATACGGCCGGTTTTGGATCGGCGAACACAGGAAAAGCAACAGGAAGATCGACGCTCATCGGTTCAGTTACGAACTGACGCACGGAGCTATCCCGCCAGGCCTTCAGGTTCTCCACCGCTGCGACAACAGGCCATGCGTGCAAACACCACTATATCTCGTATCTATTAGGCGAAAGTAGAAAGTTCTCTCCCTAATGTTGGATATATTACCACGAAATATGTTTGATATTATGTCTCTTGTAAGATATCATACGCCTCAGAGTTGGTTTATAACATACATTCTTACATGGCACCTTAAATGTTATTCAGAGCTATTGACCTTACCCCACATGAGGTAGAGGTCCATAAACGTATTGATGATCTCAGGAAGCGGCTACGCAATGCCGTCCAGCCGCGCCGCTGGACCGGTTTGCTTAGTCGCTTTGCGGCTGCCAAAGCGCTCCAAGGGTCGAATAGCATCGAGGGGTATCACGTAAGCGACGAGGATGCTGTTGCCGCCGTTGATGGTGAAGAACCTATTGAGACCCCAGGGAAAACCTGGGCCGCCGTCCGTGGTTATCAAGAGGCAATGACATACGTTCTGCAGCTCTCGGACGATCTTCACTTCAAATATTCAGATGACCTCATCCGAGGGTTGCACTTCATGATCATGAAATACACCCTCGACTACGGACCACCAAAACATCCCGGCCGATACCGCCCTGGGCCGATCTATGTCCGAAACGAGGCAACAAAGAAGGTGGTGTACGACGCTCCTGACGACGCACTTATCCCTGAGCTAGTCACGGAATTAGTCAGCGACCTGTCTGAAGCTTCTGCTCTGCCACCGATGATACGGGCAGCTATGGCGCACCTTAACTTGGTAATGATTCACCCGTTCTCAGACGGAAATGGTCGAATGGCCAGATGTCTCCAAACCATGGTTCTAGCTCGGGAGGAGATCCTAAGCCCAGAGTTTTGCAGCATTGAAGAGTATCTATGGAACGAGCGCGCAGACTATTACGCTGTGCTGTCAGACACGGCAAAAGGAGCATGGCATCCTGAGAACGACACAAGCCGATGGATTCGATTCTGTTTGATTGCCCACTATCGCCAAGCGATGCGATTGCTCCGTCGAACTCGCCAAATGCAGCGCGTGTGGGATGAGGTTGAGCAATTAATTGCCAGCGCGAAACTTCCGGAAAGGATGGTGGCTAGCTTAGTCAATGTGACCATGCGCCCGCAAAACGGTATTAGGAATCCCCACTATCGGCACGCAGCGGGCGTTCCTGAACACGTCGCAACTAGAGACCTTAAGATGTTAGCCGACCATGGGTTCATAGTCACTGCGGGTGAGCGAAAGGGTCGCCGCTATTTCCCAGGCCTGCAACTGCAAGAGATTTGGAAAAAGGTGCGTGAAGCGGAGCGTGGTCCAGAACACGAAGACCCGTTCGCTAGCGAAACAGACTCAGTGCCTGGCTTGCAATCAGAAGCGGCGACCGTGTGAACTTCGGCGAGGAAACCAGGATGCGGGCGTGGTGAAAATCGGTAAACACAGCGATTTCTAGAATCGCCGCCTGGCAGGGCTTGTGGGTTCGACTCCCACCGCCCGCACCTAGTCTGATGCAGCTTTCTTTTTCCTGGTCTTAGCTACTCGTTCGCTTTCTCGTTGTTCGTCGATTTCGTGCTTTGGGACTTTGAGCAGACGAGCCAGTAGATTCGTGAACCGCGCGTGCGGTGTCTCGCCTTCGGTCGCCGGTGGTGTCCACGATGGTCGCGCTGTCATCTGGCCTGCGCCGTCTTCCTCGAAATTGGCAGTTCCGTGGCCCCTACAAATCGCCTGGGCGTCCCGTTAGTTGCTGATAAGTCACGCGCCGTCCTTCGACTGAACTTAGCACACCCGCGAACCGCTCCGCGTCCGTCTGCTTCCGATGGTTGAACCGATACGCCTGCTCGTCAAGATACCGGAATAGGTGGAAGGGTTCAACACTGACATATGTGCCGGAGAGCGACCGCTTGAGCAAGCTCCAGAAGTTTTCGATGCCGTTCGTATGCACGTTGCCGCGCGCATAACTCTCCGCGTGGTTGATGACCTTGTGGGCGTAGTGGCTGTCGAGTCCATCGTAGGACTTTAGCTCGTCCGTGTAGACCTGTGACCCCGGCGCGACCGTGTCGAGCACTTCGCCCTGAAGGACATACTTGCGAGGTCGACCAATGACCGTCGTTCGCACGGTCGAATGTTTGTCTGGCCCGTGCCGCTGCAAGAGTCCCATGACCACTGCCTTGCCGACACCGCCCGTCCCCTTTAGCTTGCGCTGCCCCTTGTGCATGTTCCGAGCCTTGCCGCCGATGTAGGTCTCGTCTATCTCGACCTCTTCCCCGAGCTTGTCGAACGTCTTGGCCTGCATCGCTTTCCGAATCCGCTGAAGCATGAACCAGCCGGTCTTCTGGGTAACACCGATGGAGCCGGCTAGTTCGTAGCTACTGATACCGTTCTTGCAGTTCGCTATCAACCAGATGGCCGTGAGCCACTTTGAGAGGCTAATCGGGCTGTCCTCGAAGATCGTGCCCTTCTTGACCGAGAAGTCCTGATTCTTGCTATGCTCACGGCAGCGCCAGGTGCGCTGTTTTGCTCGGTATTTTACTTCGATATTGCCACAGGTCGGACAGGCGACGCCGTGGGGCCAGCGCATCTGGACCATCGTCTGGTGCGCTACCTCTGGGTCAGCGAAGTGGATAATGGCTTCTTGGAGGGTTTTAGGGGTGCCTACGTCTGACATGCCCCTATATTACTGGGTAAGTAGTGGGGAGTCAAGTATATTATTACCCTAATTTGTGGGTAGGTCAGCCGGGGTCCCACTCGCGGTCTCTTAGTAGCGCGCAACGGAGGCGTACGGGTCGTCCCGGCTGTCTTACTCAATCGCGTGATAGGCTGTCCGAATGAAGACACTCACTGTCGCGCTGATTCTTCTCGTCTCGTTCGTCCTGGTCTTTCTGGTCGCTCCCGCACACGCACAGGACGTCGTCAATCCCTCAGAGGTTAGGTTCGAGCTGTCGGTCGATCACAGCCTGGTCACGAGTTACGAGGTTGACCTGGTCGATTCATCCGGAGCTATCGAGGCAACGATCCCGCTCGGGAAACCGACCGGCGTCGCGGGTCAAGATGTCACGGTGTCGATCAACGTCCAGCCGATCACCTTCGGGACCTATACCGGCGTGTTCCGAGCGGTGTTCGATCCGACGATCGCCTCGGTCGACGTCCCCGCGACCAACAACGCGATCCGGCAACCTGGCGGACCGTCGAACCCGCGCTTCGCGGAGGTCGTCGGAACCACTCAGATTGTGATCGGATGAGAGCCGCGATCGTTGTCGCGCTGACGCTTGCGACGGCGAGCTGTTCCGTCCGGACGCCGATCACGTTTCAGAATCCGTTCGGGTCAGAGCCGCCGCTCGGGGTGTTCGACCCGCTCGCGCTCGGTCCGCTCCTCGTCTGGGGCTATGCCGACGCGGCGCTCGTCCAGCGCTGTCCGGACCCGTCAAACCCTGGTCTGAATCCTGGCTGTGAAGTCGCTCGGTTCATGGTGTACGACGGGTCGACCTGGTTCGACGCCGGTCTCGTTCCGTGTGGGGATCCGACGTGCGCCGCAGAACAGTACGAGTTCCGCCTTCAGGACACGTACGTTCAGCTCAAAACAAAGGTGATCGCCTGTAACGATCTCGGGACCGCGACCGGCGTCTGGGACTCGGCGGACGGATGCTCCGTCGAAGGGGCGACGCTCATCATGATCGCGCCGCCGACGAACCCACGATTCATTCCGTGAGGAGAAACCGATGATGGACGAATACTCGCTGAGGCTCGCGAAGGGAAACATTCAGTCCCATCGGATCGTGAACAAGTTCGGCCGGAACGCCGACGTCGACCTCGCCGCCGCTGAGGAAGTCTGGGCGACAGGCGGACTCCGGACGTACCTCGCAGCGGCAGAAACGCTCGACATTGTGAGTACGGATGCGGCCGACGCGGGCGCGGGGACCGGCGCTCGAACCGTTCTGCTTGAAGGTTGCGACGCCAGTTTCGAGGAGATCACCGAAATCGTTACGCTCGCCGGACTGACGCCGGTCGTCACGACTCAGGCCTTCATCCGTCTGAACCGCGTCTTCGTCGTGACAACCGGGACCGGTCTAGAGAACGCCGGGATCATCACGATCGATCCGACCTCGTCCGGATCCGGCGCTCGCCAATGCACGATCGCGGCGGGCGACGGTCAGAGCTTGATCGGTCACTATTTGATCCCGGTCTCTCATAGCGTCTATATGATCTCGATGCATACCTCGATCGCGGCGGCGGCGGGCGGCGCATCAAAACAGGGAAACTTCCGACTCTTCTACCGACCGACTGGCGGCGCGTGGCGGATACAAAACGATTTCCGCCAGCGGTCGGACGGTTCTCCCTCGCCGGACCTCGCGAACGGCGTTCCGACGAAATACGAAACGGGCGATCTGAAGTGGATTGTCTCCGTCGACGCGGACGATACAGCGGCGTTCGTTCAATACTCGATGATCCTGGTGAACGACTAATGAATAGACGAGTCTTCTTCTCGATACTTGCCGCGCCGGTCGTCGTCGCATTCAGGACGCCTGTCGCCTCCGACTATGCCGCGAGGTTCTTCGCGATGGGCGCGACCGCGCCGCTCCACGGGAAACAGGCGATCGTCTCCTCTGGAGAGTTCCTCGCGCTCCGCGAACTGCAAGCGAAGGAGATCGCACGCTGGTTCGGGATCCCGCCTGGACTCCTGAACGATGGGCCGACCCCTCACCGGTTCTACGGGTGAGCTTGACGCCGAGTCGCTTCGCGGAGTAGATTCACAGCTCCTAACGGACGGACGGACGGAGGTTTAGACATGATCAATCTCGACTTGGTTCGAGCGACGTATCGGCGCTGGAGATTGCGTCGAACCTGCCTCTCGGTGAAGCGCCACTTCGCCGCTCTCGGGTTTCCGTCCGTCCAAGTCCTCACCGACGACGAGCTGATCGAGGGTGTTCTCGCCTTCATGAAACTGGCTCCTTCGCTCGGTGTCACTGTCACTCAGACGACGGAGGCTCTATGTTCATCAGACTGCGGAAGGCCATTCAGGACCACTTCGAGCACACGACGCAAGACTCCATTTCTCATTCACGTCTGACCGCGATCGTCGACGCGGAGGAGAAGGCCGAGCGAGAGATCGAACGCTCTCCGTGGCTGGAGTTCGAGAAGCGCTGGACGAGCGCCGACACCTTCACGTTCTTAGTTCCGGAACCCTGGCGGATTCAGCCGCTCCCTCACGGCGGGTACGTCGAGCTTCGGTACCAGGTCGACGGGGAGATTGTCTCCTCGATCAGCGGTCGCGCTGTCTGGCCGAAGGGACTCCCGGCCGATGCGGTCTGAGTTTCCGGACGGCTACGTTCACGACTTGAGCGACGAGGCGATCGCGGAGGCTCGCGCCAAAGTTCCCGCGCTCCTTCTCTCGGGTCTCGACGCCTACGTTCGCGACCGGATACCGGTCGGGTCCTTTCTGATGGCGGTCCTCCAGAACGATCTCGTCGACGCGTTCAGTCGAGCCGAAATGTTCAGCGAGACGGCGCTTCCCGACCTGGTCCGATACCTGAACTGGTGTCTCCCGTCGCCGTGCTACGGCTCACCGGAGAAGGTGAAGGCCTGGCTCGCTGACTAATGGAGTGGTTTCTGGATCAAGTCGTCGCCGTCTTGTTGGTGATCGCGCTGTTCGCGGCGTTGCGGGCGCTCTGGTTGCAGCTATGAACCGAAAGCGAATAAAGGAGATCGACCGAACCAAGCGGAAGGGCTATCGAGCGATGACCGGTCGCGATCACGAGAACCTTCACCGGGCGGGACACACGCGGAAGTACGCGAACGCGGTCTCGGCCTCCTCGCCGCCGCCGACGTCGTCCCTCTGGGATGACCTCGTGAGCTGTCTCCGATCGAAATGAGCGGAGCGAGGCGGGCGCGGACTGAATACTGTCCCTTGTGCAGGGGAATCATCCCAGGTTCCGATCGGTCGCTGTTTCCCCAGGCGACGACCTGCGAGGTCTGTATGTCGAAAGCGAAGAAGAAGAAGACGAAGCGAATCCGAAAACCGAAACCGAGCGGGGAGACCGCGCCTCGGCCGAGGCCTAGCGTATGAGCGATCTCGATTGGACGAGCGCGAAGAAACACTTCGACGGCGTCGAAAGACAGTACCTCGATCTGCGAGGCGTTCAAGGCGTGAACGTCGAGATCGCGCTGGCTGGTGTGTTCGCTCCATTATCTGAGCGTTACAACAAAGGCGAGCGGACGGTCGAACTTCACGACGCTATGAGGAGTGTCGAATGAGCTTCTATCTCTGTCCGCTCTGTCGGCGGAAGACGTATCACCCGAAGGACGTCGAGCACTCGTACTGTCCGTGTTGCGGGAGCGCCGACCTCCCGAAGAACTGTGAACACGTCGACTCGCCAGCGCGCCAGCTCTCGCGAGTGGAACACGGGGAATAGGTGTGAGACACGAGGATTCCCCCGAGCTGTTCGGCGGCGGCTGTGGCGTGTCGACGGTCGGGAACATCACCTGTGGGTTCTGTCTTACTGACTACACCGACCGAGAGGATCCGAACGACCCGAGCGGCGGGTTCTCCGACGTGTCGATCGCTCATACCGACTTCGCCGGTCTCCAGGTTTGTGACTGTTGCTATGAACGGATCGAGCAGGAGATCCTTTACCGGATACACGACATTCTGATCTGGTACGGGAAGATCCTCGACAGACAGAAGCGGACCCTCGTCGCGAACGAGGACGCGCTCGCCGACGTCGAGAAGAGGATTCGCTGATGGGCGGACAAAGCGGGAAGGTTCGGAAGCGGACAGCTCGAGCGGAAGACCCGGCGTCATCTCGGGCGCTCGCTCAGGTAAAACCCCGGAAGCTCTCCCGCCAGGCTCGACCCGATCAGATCGCGCTCGAGAAGATCGGCGGCGACGCGTCCCTCGCGGCGCAAGGGCTCAGCCGATCGAACTGGACACCGACGCAGGTCGAGACGATTCTCGAACCCTTCACCGTCGACGAGCTGGAGATCCTCCCAGGCGGTGAGGTCTACATTCCGCAGATTCACGTCCGAAACAAACTGAACAAAACCTTCCGGCCGGGGAACTGGGGTCTCGACTTCGACCCTCCCGTCGAGAAGGGCGGGCGCGTGATCATCCTCTGTCGCCTGTACGTGAACGGCGTCGCCGTCGCGAAGGCCTTCGGCGAGGGACGATACCAGGCGTCGAACAAGAAACACTCCTGGGGAAAGGCGCTCGAATCCGCGAAGTCAAACGGCCTCGTCCGCTGTGTGAAAGATATCGGCATGGCGAACGAATGCTGGAACGGTCGCTGGACCGCGAGGTTCCGGCGCGAGAACGGCGTGTATGTGAAGCGCCAGCGTAGCTCGGACGGCTGGCGGAATGTCGAAGGCGAACCGTTCGACGACGAGATCGATATCGATCCGAACTCACCGAATGCCGACCGCTACCAGCGGCCGACCGCGAAGGGACGACTCGCCGCGAAGACTCGGCCGCGCCAGGACGAGGACGAGGACGCCGCTTCGCGGGCCGACGTGCGACACACAACGTCGGTTCAGCCAGCTGGCGACGGACCGATCACTGAGGGCGCGCTGAAGAACCTCATCGGTCACGCGAGGACGCACGAGATCACCGACAAGGCGCTGAAGGATTTTCTGAAGGCCCAGTTCGGATACTCGTCGAAGAAGGAGATCCTGAAGTCTCAGTTCAAAGCGGTGAAGGAGTGGATCAGCGCACCATACGACGTGATCCTCGAGGAAGCGCCTCCGGATAACGTCGACACGAAAACAGGAGAAGTTTCAGAGGGGAAGGTCGTGGAAGTCTGATGATGAAGTTTGCCGCGAAGCACGTCGAGAGAATCATGGACGGACGAAAGATCGAAACGCGGCGCGACTGGCCGACTGTGAAGTTCAAGGTCGGGTCGATCCAGTCGGCGACCGTCGAGCGCGGGGAGGGCAAAGAGAAGAAGGCCGAGGAGTTCGCCAAGCTGGAGATCCTCAAGATCGACGAGGAGCGTCTGTCGACACTCACACGGGCGGCGGCTCGCGCCGAGGGCTACGACTCCGTCGCGGAGTTCGTCACGTCCTGGCGGAAGCGGGTCGGGATCTGGGATCCGTCGCTGGTCGTGAAGGTGATCCGGTTTCGTGTGGTTCGATGAGCGGTCCGGCAGACGTGATCCGGAGGCTCCGCTGATGGGCGGGACACCATGACGATCCGAACCTTCCTCGAGATGGTTGACGACGAGCTACATATCGACATCCGCGACGTCGACCTCGACGGCGAGATGACACTCGAGATCCTGGGTCGTCTGTACATGGCGTGGTCTCGCGTCTGTTCATCGTTGAAAGGGAACATCTCCTGATGGGCGGGCGATCAGGAAAAACCAGGTCGACCGGACCAGCGCTCCTCCTGTGCGGTCGCCGTATCGTCGGCGCGGTTGCGACGATCGGTCTTCGTGAACTCAGCACGCGGCGTCCGATGATCCGGTTTCGGTTCGACTATATCCGCTTTATTCCTCGCGATGCGCCGACAGCCGATCACGCGTACTCGCTGAGGATCCCAGGCGAACCGGATTGGAGGTTTCGCGGCGTGATTGTCGAGGCGAAGTGTCCGAGGGTCGGTCCCGAAGAACTCACCATCGTTCCCACGACACATCTCAGCGGTCCCGAAAGAGAGGCTCGATAGTGTGGATCTATCTAAAGCGCGAGGGCGCGGGGAAAGCGCCGAACGAATCGGAGTGTCGGAGCTGTCGCCAGCCGGTAACGTGGGTCGTGAACGTCGCGACCGGAAAGTCGAACATCCTCGACGGACACGATCTCGCGTTCAGTCGAACGGATCGAGTCGCGGATCTGAACGGTGATATCGTGACCGCCGCCGAGGTCAAGCTCAGCGGTCGACTCGGCGATCACGTGAGCCATTTCTCCACCTGTAAGGATTCCGATAAGTGGAGAAGGTAGACCTCGCGTGGGCCGCTGGTCTCCGACGATGAACGACGACCGACGTCTAGCCGATACCGAAGTGGAACTGTTCGAGCTGGAGAGAAACCTGCGACGCTTTCTCGAAGACTCGATAGTTCGCGCCGAGTTCACGATCGAGATCGCTGAGAAAGTGATCCAACAAACTGGAACGTCGGAGGGGTCAACGAAGCTACTCGTCGAGGCGGGAGCCTTGCGCGACAAGTGGAAGCGTGAACTCGCCGAGCTTGACGACATCGGAGGCGACCGTGGTCGAACCACTCACTGATCAAGAGAAGGACGAAGCCTCGACAAGGCTCCGAGAGAAACTGTTCGAGCGGGTCCTCGCGATCAACGCTGCGTACTCAAAACAACTTGCGGACCTTCGTCGCTCGTGACGGTCGACAGGACGCCTCGATTCGCGATGGGGAACGAGGGCCTCGTTCCTCACGGGGAGCCGAGTCACCAAGTATGGGACGCGTACGGACGGACGCTCTTCAGGATGGGAAACGCGCTGAACTTTGTCGTCGGTGACTGGCTGGTGTACGGCGAAGAACGCGGCTGGTCGGACGACTCGACGTACTACGACGTCGCGAAGGCCTTCAGCCGATCGTACGAATGGGTGAGTCAATGTGTCCGCGTCGCTCGACAGTTCCCGCGCCGCCTTCGGAAACCCGGCCTCGCCTGGTCGGTCTATCGCGAGCTACTCGCCGCGCCGGAGTCTCAGCGCCGAGGACTCCTCGACCGCGCCGCCGATCAGGACTGGACGAAAGACGAGACGATTCGTCAGACAGGGCGAACGATCCCAGGTTCGCGCCAGCAACACACACCACGACCGACGAAATGGGGAGGCCGAAACGTTCGCTGTCCGAAATGCGGCGAGCGATTCCAGATCACCTGATGGCGCTCCCTGGAAAGTTCCGATTCGACTCCCGCCTGCATCAGTACTGGCTCGAGCATGGCGAGCGGCGGTACTACCTCCCAGGGACGACGGAGATCCTCAAGACCGCGAACCGGTTCGACGACAAGTGGATCCCTCACGAAGCGCGAGAACGCGGCTCCCTAGTACATCAGCTCACCGAGGACCACGACCTCGGCCTCGTCGACCTGAACACGGTCGAGGGTCCGCTCCGTCCCTGGTGTCTTGCCTATCTGAAGTTTCTCGCCGAGGAGCGTCCCAGGTATGACCGGATCGAGCTCGGCGCGTTTCACCGGAAGCTCGGGTTCGCGACGATTATCGATCGCGTCGGCGCGTGTCGCGGTCGCGGGCCGATGGTGATGAACATCAAGACCGGCGCGCCAGCTCACGCGAACGAGCTTCAGAGCGCCGCCGAGATTCTGGCGTACGACAAGCGACGCTCGAACAGGAAGCGGGCGATCCTTCAGCTCAAATCGAACGGTGATTATCGCTTGAAGTGGAACGAGAACTTCGCCGACTTTGACGAGTTTCTCGAATGCCTAAAGACGTGGCGCAAAGAGTGTCACGATCCGGCGCGGAATGGTCCGCTCGAACAGTTGGACAGGATCCGATGAAGCCGAGGCCGGTGCAGACTCGTCGCGGAGGTCGAGCTGGGGAGGGTGGGCGCCGGAGTTACGAGCATCGGTTGGTTGCTGAAAGAGCCCTTGGGCGGGAACTCGACGGGAGCTGCCCAGTTCATCACGTCAACCAGGTCAGGAACGACAATCAAAACAGGAACCTAGTGATATACCAAGACGCGGCGTATCACTCCCTCCTCCACGTGAGAACACGAATACTCAGGGCTGGCGGCGATCCGAACCGTGATCGGATGTGCTGGGACTGCAAACAACCGAAACCCCTTAGCTTTTTCCCGGCGAACTCTCCGAATGGTGAATGCCACGATTGTTCGAGGGAGCGGGCCAGGATTCAAAGACGAAAGGAATGACGTGACTAAAGCGAAACGGACCTCTTTGACAGCTCTCGCGACTCTCAAAACGGAGGGGACGCTGGAGCTTCGCCGCCTGAACGCGGCAAACCTGACACCTTTCAGGCCGTCCGCCCTAAACCGCCTCCTGAAGCTCGCGAGCGCGCTCCCGACCGTGACGACCGAGGGGTCGGATGAGTTCTCGTTCGCCCTTCAGGACGACGCTCAGGCCTCCTCAGCGCGGGATCTGGTCGCGGGCCTCTCGGCCTGGTCGAAGGATCTGAAGACCGATCCGACGTACGCCAGGCTCAAGGCGCGGTCCGATGAGATGGTGAAGACTCTCCGCGCCTACGTCGCCGCTCACGAGAAACCCCGCCAGGCGGTCGAGAAGGCGCTCAGGAACGCGATCGTCGCCTTTACTGAGGCTCAGGCCGACGAGAAGGCTCGTTTCGCCAGGGAGGAGGCTAAGGAGGAAGCTCGCCAGCAAGCGGCCGAGAATGAGCGGGAGGCGAAGAAGCTCGACCGGGCGGCGAAGAAGTCGAAGAGCCGAGGGGACCGGGTCGACTTCAAGGCCGAGGCTCAGGCGCTCCGCGACCAGGCGCTCCCCGACGCGGACGCCGCCGCCGAACGCGCTCGGAAGGAGGCGCTCGGCGGTGAGAAGGGGAAGGGGACGGTCGCTGAGAACTATCTCGTCCTGGTGGACGATCCCGGCCTCCTGGTCGCGGCGATCGTCGCCTCGAACCCCGAGCTGATGGAGATCGCGAAGGGACTCGCGAAACAGAAGCTCGCCGAGATCCCCATCGCGGCGCTGAACCTGAAGCGGGAGACGAAGAACAGCGCGACGCGCTCGAAGGGGGACCTCGTCCCGGCTCCCTGGCTAACCGCGCTCGCCGCCGCTCACGACGGGGAGATTCGGATCCCTGGCGTGATCTGTAAACGCGACCCGAGGTATCGATCGATATGACGAACGAACAGCTAGCTATCGTCCTCGACTCGTTTACCGTGGGACTTCAGGCCGCTCGTGAGCAGATCCAGAACGGACTCCCGCCCGAGTGTGCCGTCGAATCCCCGCCTCTGATCCCACCACTGTGTTCGGATCCGTTCATCTCGTATCCGGTACTCGAACCGCTCGACGAAGAGATCCAGCGACTCCTCCGGTACGGCGACGAGCTGAGGAAGGACAAGTGAGGCGCGAGCCGGTCAGACCGGACGACGAGATGAGCGACCGACAACACGGGTACCTCGCGACGATGGTCGGCGACGGGGAGTACTGGCGCTGTGATCATTGTGGTCGCCAGTTCGTACCCGAGTACCGGACGGCGCGGTACTGTTCGCGGGTCTGTCGGGGTCGCGCCGGGAATCTCAGGAGAGGGAAGCGGTGAGGGGGGAAGAATGAAAGTCGAAGAAGAAGAACGACCACACGGGCAGATACGCGAGCGGCTGGTGTTCAGCTCTGGCAGACGGTTGGATATATGGGGAGCGATAGGACTGAACCCGAAAGCGCTCACGCTTCACTACGGGTACGACGGCGACCTGTGTGAAGACTTCGAGCTGACAACTGACGAGAGGATCGAGCTAGCCCTTTACATGGTCGAGAAGTGGCAGACGGCGCTCGCGCTTGCAAGGGCGGATCAATACAAGGAGACGCGGCGTGTCGAAGAAGGTGCCTAAGAAGAAGGCGGCGAAGAAGAAGGCGGCGGGGAAGTCCGCAAAGAAGAACGTTCAGACGGTCGGTGATCCCGACGCGATCGCGCCGACCATCGAACCCGTCGAGCCGAAGGTTCTCGACCCGACGAAGGCTGAGGGCGTCGAGCCGCGAGGGTTCCCCTATATTTGGGTGACGTGGCTCTGTGGTCCGCTCGACGGCGAGGAACAGTGTCAGTACGCGGGCTGGTTCAAGACTCACTTCAAGTATCCGAAAGAAGACTCGGACCTGGACGAGTGGAAACGGAAACACGCGGCGCTCGTGGCGAAGCGGGCGACCGAGCTGATCGCCGAAGGCTGGAACGTCACGATCGAAGATCAGAACGCGATGAAGGTGAACGGCGACGCGGCGACGGTCTCAGGGAAACCCGATATCGTCGCGAGGAAGAACGACGACGTTCTGATCGTCGACGCGAAGACCGGGAAACAGAAAGGGAAAGACCGCTGGCAAGTCCGGATCTATATCGCGCTGATCCCGTTCGCGAAAAAGGCGTGGGCGAACCTGAAGTTCTTCGGAGAGGTTCGGTACACAGACGACGAGAAGCTCGTTCATATCACGTCCGAAGCGAAACAGCGGATCTTTGAGCTGGTCCGAGTCTTCGCCGCTCCGGAAGCTCCGGCGCGCGTCGGGTCGAAGAAGGAGTGTAGATGGTGCGAGATTCCCGCCTGTCCGGACCGTGTCGACACCGGGCTCGAGGGCTCGGCTCAGGGCGTCTTCTAGAATGTCGCTGTGTCGCTTCGCTTTAGGAAGGACGGAACGGTGTATCGGGGCGGCGAGGTTGTCGGATCGATTCGGTATCACAGACACCGGTTCGTCTTCGCGGCGAAGTCGAGGCTTCTGGTGTTCGTCCTGGCGGACCTCGAAGCGATCGGGTTTGAGATTCGGAGACGCGCTCACCAGATCGTTCTCGATCGTGAATGTCAAAAACTAAAGTCGAGGTCGTCTCACTGAAGGGCGGGTTCATGGTTCCACGTCCGGCGATCGAATGTCTCTGGGACCTGGAGGATCACGGGTACGAGGTTCGGATGCACGGGTCGAAGCTGATCCTCCGAGCGCCAGCGGGCGAGAAGGTCGGGAGCGAGACGCGTCACGCGGTCACGGAACACAAGCCGAACCTGATCCGGCTGATTCGGTACGTCGAGAAGGCAAGGAAGCTATGAAGAAAGGGAACGGGCCGTACTTCCTGTTCTGGTCGATCGCTATCACGACGGGCGTCGTCCTGGCGATCGCGGTTCTCCAGCGGCTCGATATTGTGATCGAGTTACTCGGAAAGATCGCGGGGATGGAATAAGAAGACATGGGCGGCTGAACCCTCGTGTCGGACCGAACGACGACGTCTCGTTTCCCATTCGGGTACGGTCCGATCGCCAGGAGAGACGAATGAACAAACCGCTCGCACAACGAAGCATCCTCCGAATGATGATCGCTCGCCTAGAGGAACGACCGTCGCTCCTCTCGGACTTCGAGTTTCTACACCGGATGGTCGTCCCTCCTGGCGCGACTGTCTCGAACGAAAGCGAGGAGGAGGCGGTTCAGATGACGCTCGACCGGCTCCGCGAGATCGTTTCCGATTGACGGCCGAGGAAGGAATGAGGTACAAAGCACAACGCCGCCGAGCTGAAGACTCGACGGCGCGAAGACTTGAGACGGAAGTCAGCGGGTCACGGTTGGGAACCGCTTCCCTGTGTCCCGCTATTCTCCCCTCCCAGGTACCTAGAAAGCAAATCTTCAGCGGGTCCAGGCAGAACTCCGGCCGAGGGACCTGTATTGGCGGAACCAGGCTATCGGGCGGCGCGGTCACAGCCTGGCGGGAGGCGCGAAGAGCCAGCTCCTGATCGCACGAGCGACGACGCTCGAAGAAGCTGGCGAAACGCGAGCGGTCGGACCGTCCGGCTCGCGGACTCATACGCTCCGGTAGAACTCAGGGCGCACGAGGGAGAGCGATTCCCCTACGGAGTCGCTCTGTCTCAAAACAGCAACCGGATCCAATCTAGGACGAAATCAGACGAACGGATAAGCGAATGAAAGTAGAACGACAAGTGAGAATCCAACACGGAACCGGCGAGGTCATACTCTCATGGGAGGAGTCACTAAAACTCCTCGCTCAGCTCCTCGTGTTTCACGCGAGCGATATCGACGGCTTTGTCGACGAGGCGATCGTCACACGCCTCGACGAACTCACAAAGGCGGGATCATGAAGAAGGCGATCTTCTCGCTGGCGGTTTCGATTATTGGGTGTGTGTATGTCTCGGTCGAGAGTCGGAGCGTCGGATGGCTGGTCGTCTTCCTCCTCACGTCACTGGTGAATATCCTGCTGATTCAGTGGAAATGGTCGCGGCTCACGAAGGGGGAGTGATGGTGTTACCAGCTTTCGATCCCTCGTATATCATTCGGACCGAGCGTGTTCAGCTACGACTCGCCGCGCTGTTACGTGATGAGTTTCCCGAGGAGGAGGCTTATATTCTCGCGTCGGCGCTGAGCTATCAGGTCGGTGAGATCATCGTGAAGGAAAACGTTCGCCTCGGGACCGACGAGACGGAACAGTTCGCGACGCTGTTCACTGGGATCCTTCGACTCCACGTCGAGACGATGAAGGATCGATCATGAGACCGATAGCGACGAACATCGCGGCCGAACTGGGCGAGAGCGCGGTCGCAGCGATTGAAAGCCTTGAGTCGTTTCCCTTCCCTCAAATACGCGAGGCGGCGTTAGACCATCACGAGAACACCGCAGAGTCGCACGCGATCGCGGCCGGTCACTATGGGAACCAGGCGCTCGATCACCTGGACCGGAGTCGACACGTCCTCGACCGCCTTTTCGAGCGTCGACGATGAAGCTCTTTCAGTGTCCAAACTGTATGGAGGTTCACGCGCTCCCTGATTCATACGAGGGCGGGTATCACTGTGGAAAAGATCCCGGTCTCCGCTCTCGCCTCATCCTCACGATTAGCGGCTCAATCCGATACCCTGAACCAGGCGACGATAGTGAAACAGATTACGGACGGAACGCCAGCGGACAAGATCGAGAAAGCGGAACAGCGGAAGAACGCGAGGATCCTCAAGGCGGTCAGTAACTTTCGGAAGCTCGCGGCTCAGCTCGTCGACGCGGCGTCGGAGGTTGAGGAACTCGTCGCACAGGGAACCACGTCGACCGACGCGGTTCGTCTCCAGTTCGTCGCTAAGTGGGAGCGCCGGTACCCCGGCGAGAAGTATCCCGGCGCGGTCGCTCGCGACATGAAGAGCGTTCGGGACCTCCGGAAGCACTACCTCGACGCCGTCCTCGTCGAGCGAATGGATCCCTTCTTCGCCGAGACTGACCGCTACATCGCGAAAAACTCTCACTCTCTTGGTATATTCGCGCAGACAATCGTGCAGTATGGGAAGGGCGGGCGACAAGTCGCGGGTCGTGGCGCGCAATCAGACGACGCCGACCTATTTAATCGGACACTGGACGACAGGCGGCAGCGATGACCGACCAGGAAGAGGAACAGTTTCGCCGCTGTTATCACTGGCTGTGTGCGGCATGGCAGAAAAAGCGCGACGTGAACGAGTACGACGTGTTCCTCGCGACGTGTCGGCCGCTGTCTCTCCCGGCGATCGAGGCGGCGACACTGGCGCTCTGTCGCCAGGGGACCGGCACGGACGGCCGACACTTCTTCCCGAAAGCTCCCGAGCTGTTCGGCCTGGCGCTGAGGTTCGAGAAGAAGGCGCTCGAAGCGGCGATCGAAACACACAAGTCGATCCCTGTCGCGGCCGACCAGGTCGCGGCCGACATGCCGGGTCTCGGGCGAGCGAAGGCGAAGGCGATCCGAGAGCTAAAGAAGGCTTATCCCGGCGCTGAGAAAATCCTCCAAGCGATTCCGATTCGACACCCGATGGAGGGCGGCTGGATTTGTGTCGAGTGTCGCGACTCGGGGTCGATCGTCGTCGACGACAAGTCGACCCCGTGTCACTGTGCGGAGAAGAATCCGGTCGTTCGGCTGAAGTTCCTCGGTGGCGTTCGCGCTGGTATCTTGTCGGTCGACCGTGAGCTGGCGACGCGGCGGTCGGACTTCGCGCCGCTCATCGGCGACGGCTCGGGGTAGAATGTCGTCACGTATGGACGGGACGGACGCGGTAAGTCTCTGGGTCGAAGGTCTTCCAAAGCCGAAAGGTTCATGGGATGCTATGTGGAACGCGAAGCGGCGCTGTTGCATCCTCTTCGCGAAGAACTCGCCGGAGGCTGAGGTTTGGCGGAAGGCAATCTTCTACGAAGCGAAGCGCGCTCACGTCCCGCGCTTGATGGACGGACCTATTCAGATCAAGATCGTGTACTACCTGCCTCGCGCTCAGAAGACGTCGGTCGAGTTACTGTTTCGGGATAAGACACCGGACATCGACAAGCTCGACCGCCTCGTTCTCGACTCACTCACCGACGTCGCCTGGCGCGACGACTGCCAAGTGTGCGACTCCCACTCGATCAAGCGCTACCTACCAGATGGCGGGAGGACCGGCGCGCAGATCACGATCGCTCCGCTTGCGCCGACGATCGCGGGGCTGTTCTCGTGAAGGGGAAAATCATCAGGCATATCGGGAAGAAGAACTTCGGGTTCCTCGCGTGCGAGGATCAGAAGGAGCGGTTCTTTCATGCTGGAGACGTGAACGACGACTCGAAACTGTTTCACGATATGGAAGTGAACGACGTCGTCGAGTTCGATCCGATCCGGATCGATCGGATGGTCGCGGGCGCGATCAAGACACTCGACCGGGCGGTGAACGTCATGTGGGTCGAGCGGAACGGGCAGCTCTAACAGTTCGGAACTCACGAACGGAAAGGACGGACGCAATGGTGAAGAAGAAAACTCCTCAGCGAAGACTCCACAGGAAGAAGGCCACAACGAAGACAACGAGCGGCGGGCCTCCTCGCCAGCAACGGCTCCCCGGCGACCTGGAGAAGACAGGGATCGCCGAGATCGAAGACGCCGCCGCCGAATACGAGAATTGGCGCGACAAGCGGCTCGCGAACCTGAAGAAGGAGAAGGTCGCGAAGGACCAGGTCGACGACGTGATGAGGAAGCACAAGAAAACGATATACCGTCGTCGGGTCGGCGATACAATCATGACGGTAACAGCGCGGACGACCGAGAAGCACGATGTCCAAGTGAAGCGCTCGCCGGTCCCGAAGGCGTAGTTCGTGAGCTGGCGTCCGATCAAACTCCCCGGTTACACACTTCAGTCGAGAGGGCTGAAGGTTCTCGACCCGACGCTGAAGCAAGCGGCCGAGGTCGGGGAGTTTCTTCGAGACCTTGAGGAACGGACACCGTTCTTTATCGGCGAATGGTGGGCCGACGCGAAGGCGCGGTTCGGCGATAGGGCGTACCAACTCGTCGACGGCTCAGGGTTCGAGCTGACCACGCTCACCGAGTACGCTCGCGTTCACGAGAAGATCCCCAAGGGTCGCCGGTTCCTCACGGGCGGGATCTCCTTCACGCACTATCAGGCGGTCGCGGGTCTCGACCCGGCGCACCAGCGGAAAGTCCTCGCGAAGGCGCGGGCCGAGAACCTGAGCGTCTCCGCGATCCGAGAGGAGGTTCGTCACGTCAAGCGGAGGCCGGTCGCCGAGGGGAAGGCGAAGCTCGTCGGGAAGTATCGGGTCCTGGTGTGTTCGCCAGACTACGGCGAGATCACGCTCGACGAGCTGGCGAAGATCCCGGTCGCGTCGCACATGCAACCGAACGCCGCGCTCTTCCTGGTTCACCCCGAGTCGCTTCGCTTTGAGATCGCGGCGCTCCTCGACGCCTGGGAGTTCGAGTACAAGCGGGCGATCATCTGGGACCGTGTACTGCACCAGCGCGCCGACGCCTACCTCGACGAGCGACACGAGACGGTCCTCTGGTGTGTGCGTGGGAAGCTCCCTCCGGATAGACTGACTCCGATGTTCGACTCGGTCGCGACCTGGCGAGCCGAACCGCACGACGGGGAGATCCCCGAGGAGTGTCGAAAGATGATCGAGCGGCTGTATGAGACCGGACCGTACCTTGAACTGTTAGCAAAGCGGAAAGCACGGAGGGCCGGATGGACGTACTACGGGAAGCAAATCGGAGAGAAGATCGCGTGAAGCCTGGCCTTTGTCAGTGTGGTTGTGGTGGCCGAACTAGACTCTCGACTGAGACCAGACCAGATCGCGGATGGATCACGGGGCGACCGTTGCGCTTCCTTCCTAATCATCATCCGAAGATGGCGCAGAATCCGAACTGGAACGGCGGATGGAGAGAGAGCCGTGAACGGGCTTACGCGAGGCGAAGAATTAGCGGTCGTGAGCGCGAACTTCACGCGTCAAGACGGCGATCGCGTCGCTACTTCCGTGATCAGCCTGTTCTTATGAGTCGCGCTCGCGCTCTCCGTAATGGAATAATCACGAGAGCGAGAGAGAAACAGCTTCCGGCCGATCTCGATATCTTCACGGCGGTCTTTATCTGTGACTGGCTCCAGCTCCAGCCAACCTGTGAATGTTGCGGCGTGACCTTCGACGTTGGATACAAGTTCGACCGACAGAAGAAAGACAACTCGCCGAGCCTCGATCGCTTCGAGCCGAGTGTCGGGTACGTGAAGGGGAACGTCTTCCTTGTATGCTGGCGGTGTAACAACCTGAAGCGTGACGCGACAGCCGACGAGCTTCAAACGATCGTCGATTGGATGAAAGACAAGCTCGGGGAGAAGGTCGCGTGATCGCCGATCGGAAGGTAAAGAACGTCGACGGAACCATGATGAGGCGGCTCTTCGCTCGCGCTCCCACGGGCGGCGACAAGCGCTTTCTGCGTAGCCTGAGAATCGCTCAGGATCTAGACTTACGGACGGAACTTACGGACGGAGGAGACTATGAAACTCGCACGCATCAGAATCAGTCGCGAGCTGTTTCTCGCCGCGATCCCGCTACCAAACGACACGCTGCTTCTCGGAGCGTCCGTCGTCGACCCGCAGACGATCGAGCTTGAGATCGAACACCCGTCGCTCCGCGACGTGAAGCTCTTCGAGGGCGAGACGCCGCCGATCATCAGGCCGACCTTCACGCAGGATCCCGAGGTCGAGAAGGCGCTTCGCCTGATTCAGACGAAGGTTCGAGCGCCGCTCTTTACTGAGTGGGGACAACACTCCCCGCGTCCGTCCGATGGCTGAATACGACGCTCGCGGTCGGTTCAGGCTGGAGTTCTTCGACCTCATTACGCCGAGGCTTGTCGAGTTTGAGAAGCGTATGGCGGAACTTGGTCGTGGGTTTCAGCTCGCGGGTGAGGCGATCGCCGGACTCGCGCCGGGGCTGAGGTCACTCGCCTTTATCCTGGCCTGGCCTCAGAGTTCCGACGAATGGGTCGAGACGGCATGGCTCATCCTTCGGCGAGGAAAACCTCGGCTCTCGCTTCGAGCGCTCCGACACGCGTTCCGCGCTCACTGTAAGGAGATCAACCTATGACGAAGCGCTGTCGGAACTGGCTGTGTGATGAACCGATTCGAGTAACCGTTGTTATCAATCTCTGTCCGGCCTGTCGGCGCATGGCGAGACTCGGCGCGGAATGGGTCGGGATCTCATGGCCGGTCTACCTCTTCGCTCGTTGGCTGGAGATGGTTCCATGAACGTCTACCCTATGAACGTCTACGTCGCCTCGAGCTGGCGGAACGCGAGACAGCCGAGCGTCGTGAACGATCTTCAGGCGAACGGGTTCGAGGTCTACGACTTCAGGAATCCAACTAGTCGGCCCGGCGTCGGTGGGTTTCACTGGAGCGATATCGATCCCTTGTGGAAGAGCTGGACGCCGGAGCAGTTCCGCGCCGCGCTCAAGCATCCGATCGCCGTCGCCGGGTTCTCGATGGATTACGGCGCGCTGAACGCGGCCGACGCGTGTGTTCTCGTGATGCCGTGCGGCCGGAGCGCGCATCTCGAACTCGGCTACTGTCGCGGGCAAAGCAAGCGGACCGGGATCCTCCTCGACGACGGCGAGCCGGAGCTGATGTACGGCCTCGCCGACTGTCTCGCCGTCAACACGATCGAGATCGTTCACTGGCTCAGGAGTAGCGCGTGAGATTTGACCGGCGCATCCCTTGTCGGAACGCTCGCTGTGATCGGATTGTCACGCGGGCGGACCGGACGCTGTGTCCCGCCTGTTATCAGATCATGGTCGGCGGCGCGCTCATCGGCGCGATCATGGCCGGGTTCTTTATCGGTGGCGTTCGCCTGGTGATCTGGTGGCTGAGCTGAGGCGGTCTCACACGCCGTTCGCGACCGCCTGGCGCGGGCCGCTTCTCGACGCGGTCGCTCGAGCGAGGCTGAGACACCCTGGCGTGAAGCTCAAACAGGGTGGCAGCTGGTCGTCGCCGAAGATCCTCCAGACGTACGCCGGGTTCTCCGATCTGATTCGCTGGATCTGGACGCTCGAAGAACCGGCGTACAAATCGCTCGCCGAACTCGGTCTGTCGAAACCCTGGAGTGGGGGGAGCGACCTGATCATGTGGGCGAACATCCTTGAGCGGGGCGACTCGATCGCGATTCATCATCACGGGAAGCGACCAGGCGGCGACAGCCTTCGCGGTGGCGTGTACGGTCTCTCGCTCCCGGCTGGCGGTGGGCGGCTCTGGACGACCGAGAGTGTCGACGGCGCGCACGACTTCGTCGACCCGACGCCGAACGAGGGCGAGGCGATCCTGTTCAGCGCGAAGTGTCTTCACGGCGTCTCGACTCATACGGCCGACGCGCCGCGAATAACGATCGCCTGGAGTTCGCGCTGAGCGATGCGCGTGAAGTATCTCCTCGTTTGTTCGCGGTGTCGTCGGATGCTCGACGGACAGCCGGAGGGACCGTACCGCGTGGGCGACCCGTGTCCGACATGCGGGCACTCGGGAACACTCCGGCCGTTCCTCGGCGACGGGACGAACCGGAAGACACTCAGGGAGACGAACGGACGTGAGAAAAAACCTGGCAGTTCTGATGAGTTCAGGGAACAAGGAATGGGAAACGCCTCGCGACCTGTTCGAGACCGTGAGTTCTAACGTCGGCGGGTTCGCGATCGACATCGCCGCGACGCCGAAGAATGCGCTCTGTCGGTACTACTACACGGAGAATGACGACGCGCTGGCGGACGGCTCCGGCTGGTCTCACCTGGGACGCGGACCGTACTGGTGCAACCCTCCGTACGGTCTCGGTATCTATCACTGGACGGAGAAGGCGGTCGCGCAACAGCTCATCGGAAACTTCGGCGTCTTCCTCCTCCCGGCGCGGACCGATACCCGCTGGTTTCACGACCACGTCTATCGACAGCCTGGCGTCTCGTTCGAGCTGATACGCGGCCGACTCATGTTCACGCTCGGCGGGAAACCGATCCTCGATAAGAAGGGCAAGCCGACGAGCGCGACGTTCCCCTCGGTCCTCATCTCGTACGGTCCGATGATCTGATGAAGCGATGAAACTAGTCGAGCGCGTTCACTGTGGCGAGACCGTCATGGTCTGCGAGGAGGTCCAGCAACCGATCGACCTCATGCGGTGCGGCCGGTGTCAACAGTTCGTCTGGTTACACCCTCAATACGACAAGAGGAGAGCAATGTCGACGACTCCAAAGCGCGACGAGATTCAGGTTCGATACACAGCGGCGGACCGCGAGTTGTATCAGTTCGTCGGCCGTCGCCGCGCCGAACAAACGAAGGCGAAGGGGAAGCCCGACCGCGCCGGACAGCGCGGCGTGAGTGTCCCGAATCATATTCTCGGAGCGGGCGCGGAGCTGGCCGTCGCCAAACACCGCGATTGTTTCTGGAACGGATCGCTCGGCGATTACGACGCGGAGGACGTCGGCGGGTTCTATGGAGTTCGAGGCGTCGAGCGCGAGTCGCTTCGCCTGATCGTTCATGGGGACGAACACCAGAGACCGGACAACCCCGATCACCCGATGATCCTCGTCGTTGTTCGACACGAGTACGCGACGCTTCGCGGCTGGAGGTATGCGAGGGACGTCACCGGAGGACTTGGGGCGAAAGAAGTCTGGCGGAAGGGCGGGGCCGCTTGGTACCTCGAGAGTACGCATCTCCTCGACATGCGAGACCTTCCTGAGCGGCCGAAACGATGAAGCGAGGGAAGAGATTCCGGAAACAATCCGGAAAGAATCAGGAGGCTCCGAAGAAGGGGATCGACTGGAACGGGTTCGGGTTCCCGAAGGGGGAGACCTCCCTCGAACGGCGCAACCGAGAACAAAAACAGGAGCGAGCGGTGAAGACGCGTGTCCGTGCGATCATCTTCCGGCGCGACCCGGCGTGTATGGTCCCCGAGGATCCGCGCTGGCCGCATGGCGGGCCGGACGAGTGGGGACACCTGGAGGAAGGACGCCGGACGAAGACGACCGGCCAGGATCCGGAGGAGCGACACACGACCGCGCTCGGCTGTCGAATCTGTCGGACCCATCATCGGATGTACGACGGCCAACAGCGACCGCGTCTCTCGCTGGTGTTCCTCACCGAGGACCAGGCGGACGGCGCGATCGAGTGGTACGTCGGCGAGCAGCTCGTCGGAGGAGGGAGATAGGTTCCCCGGTCCATCTGAAACCGACGCCTCTACGAGCACAGGTTGTCGGCATATAAGGGATGGCATAAGCGACGTTGGGAACTGGGTTCCGTTGCAACGGTCCCAGATTGCGGCGCGGCCGGGATTTCACAGAGGAGTGACGGATGCGATCGCCGGTCGAAATCGTTCTTGACATGCCGTCGATACGTGAACGGCTCACAGGGGGACGGATGAAGGACTATCAGTTTCAACACGGCGACACGGTGAGGGATCTCGTCACCCGGTTCGAGGGCGTGATCACCGGCCGCGCCGACTACATCTCCGGATGCAATCAGTACAGCGTGACGACTCGACTCTCGGGGAAGAAGAGCGGCGAACACGGGGAGGCGTGCAAAGAGATCGAGGGACGCTGGTTCGACGAGGACCGCCTTCAGCTCCTCGAGCCCGAGCGGATCGTTCTGCCTGGATACGCGACGCCGACAAAGAAGACAAAGAAGACGAAGAAGAAAGCGGCGAAGACGAAACGGCCGCGCTATCGACCAGGCGGGCCGAGCCACAACGAACCACCGAAGGGATAGGAAGGACGGACGAATGAGCGACACACGTTCCGGCGAACGATGCAATCTCTGCGGAGGCGGCGAGAACCTTCCTCATCACTACATCAGGTGTATCGAGGAGCTTCGCGCGCTGGTCGCTCGCATCGTGACAGACCAGAAGACGGTCGAAGATCTGGTCTTCCTCGGGGAACTGGTGAAGTGAGGTCCGACGAGTGGGTCGGCGTCGCTCTCTTGATCGGGTTCGTCGCGTTTCTTGTCGCCGCACTCTATGGAGGCCTGTAAATGCCTGAGTCTCTCAAGCGACCGTGTTCGATGCCTGGTTGTGAGGCGCTGGTGAAGTGGGGACGGTGTGAGGCTCACGCAAGGCGTCGCTTCGTCGTGTGCGGTCCACCAGGGAGCGGGAAAACGACCTGGGTTCGCGACCATGCGGAGGCGGGCGATCTGATCTGGGACCTCGACGAGGTTCTCGGCGCGTTCTCGTATCGCGGCGCGGTCTCACCCGGCCGCGTGTCGCACTGGATCACGACGGCGGCGGTCCTCTGTCGCGAGACGCTGGTCGACTGGCTCGGGTCGACGACGCTCGACGGGGAGGTCGGCGTGTATGTGATCGTCACGAAGAAGAGCGAGGCCGAGCGAATCGTGAAGACGATCGGCGCGGAGTTGATCGAGCTGGCCGCGAGGAGGGACGGATGAGCGGCGAGAAAGACGGCGCGTACGTCGGTAACTATCAACTGAACTCCGGAGTAAACATCTCGCTCCACGTCGACGGGTCGACCGGCCGCTGGTACGCGTACCAGAAGAGCGTCCGGCTCGCGAGTGGCAAGGATCGCGAGTCGGTGATCAGGAACGCGTCACGCACGTTTCGCCAGAAGAAAACACGCGTCGCGATCCCGGCCTCGTATCTTCACCATGAGGGGCGCTGGTCTGATCGCTACATCGTCGACCCGATCACCATCACAGGGATCGACGGTCGAACGGCGAAGGTCCGCTTCAGGAACGAACGCACGAAGCAATCTGACACGCTCGACGGCTATCACGATCAGGACGAGACGGTACTGAAGCGCCTCACAAAGACACAGGCGGCGAAGCTCCTCCGGCTAAAGAAGCGAGTCGAAGAGAGCGATGACGTGTACGGCAAGTTTCGGCATTCACTACAGCTCGACGGAGACCTCGTCGGCCTGGTTCAAGCCGCAATCGAGAAAGAAGGGACGGACGGATGAGAGTTCTTCTCGGTCTCTCGGCGCTGAACTGGACGGACCGCGCTCAGCAGTTCATGTTGTTTCGGTTGACGGAACCAGACGGCGACCCGCTCGCGGAACGGCCGCTGTTCATGGCGGCAATCTCGCCGTGTCTGAACACCGACGAGCCGAAGGAGAAACAACAGCCAGGCGCGTACGACTGCGGCGTCGCGTCATGGGGCGGGCCGATCGAGTTTAAGAGTACGGCGCTGTGTTGTTTCATACACGATCCAGGCGTCGAGGTTCGGACCCGCTGGCAACCGGGAGGGACGGATGAATACTGAGGTCGTGAGCGTCGGCCTCGACGGACCGATGGCGATCTGTGTGAAGTGTGGAAGGCCGTCACATCTGGCGGCGGTTGGCGGGGACTGTCTCGCTTGTACGATGGGCTGGAAGGAAGACGAGGACGCAATGGGACCAAAGGCAACGACAGCGGCGGCGGCGGCGAAGACACCGAAGACGATCAAGAAACGGAGCGCGGTCGCGTTCGAGAAGAAGCTCGGCGAAATGATCGAGGCGGCTCAGGCTGAGGTCGCGACGGCTCTCCAGGGGATCGACAGGGCGACGGGGATTCACGCGCTCGCGCTCGCGAAGGTGAAGACCCTCGAAGACACACAGGTCGCGCTCGCGGCGACGGCCGAGGAGAATCCAGAATGAGGAGAGTCTCGAAGGAAGTCCGGTCGCTTCGCTCGAAGCTCGCGGTCGCAAAGAGGGAAGCGGAACACAATCTCGAAACATGGTCTCGTGAGCGGGAGGCTCGCATGGATCTAAAAAGCCAGGTCCGCAACGTGAGCCAGATCGCGACGGATGCGATAGGGGTCGTTCGTTCGTATCGCCACCTTGATCACTTCGCGATCTACACAGCGGACGGCCTCAGCCTGGCGCTCGACCGCGTCGACGTCGTCGACCAGGCGATGACAGTAAACGAGGAGAAGCGAGACTAATAATGGGAGGTACAATCAAGGCGGGCATGAAGGGAGCGACAGCGGAGTTCCGAGCGCGGATCACGAAGGTCGCCGACGACGCGACCGAGAAGGAGATCATCGGGTTCGCGCAAACGATCATCCGAGGTCTACCGGAGACCAAGCGACTCGGCTCGCTACAGGCCGCGCTAATGCTCGCGGCGCACGCGTTCGGGGAGTACGGCGCGGCGGCGGCGGTCGCGCTGGTTCAGGAAGAGCGGCTAAGGCAACGCGAGGGCGACGCGTATCCGGCGAAGACACTCGAGCGAGCGAAGAGGGGGAAGTGATGGGCGGACCGTGGAACGGACGAGGCGGCGGGAAGGGACCACCGATCGTGATGGGGATTCACCCCGAGAGCCAGGCGGGACTGAAGGCGCGCTTCGACAACCTTCAGGCTCAATTCTCGGAACTCTTGGAGTGGAAGCGGCACAGTATCATCGCGATCGCGGGACTCGTTCGGGGGGTCGGCGAGGTCGTCGACCAGGGCGAGGTCGCCGAGGGCGATACGCCGCCTCCGGAGCTGAAGCGGCTCGTCGTCCCGGCCGAGACGATGAAGGGGATCGACGGGGACGAGCGGGTGTTCATGAACCTGAACGGCGAGACGTCAATCCTCACAGTGACGGTTCGGGATCAGACCGAAGCCGAGAAGGCGGCACAGCTCGAACGGCTGAGGGGGTCGGCGATCGCGAGGCCGAACCTCGTCCTCCCACCTGGCGCGAAGCTCTCCTGATCGGTATAGTGGGCGATGTAGGACGGACGTTGCGGACGGAGATCGGAAACCCGAGAATCGACTAGAGGGTTCGCGACGGTGAACACAGAGGCGCTCGATCCGCTCGACCCCTCCCCTCGATCTCTCTCCCCGTTCACCCGCTCCAAGAGAGGGATAGCGCCATGAGCAAATCCGATACCTACGAAAACTCCGTACTCGACATTCTGTTTCGCGCCGTTGCGCTCGCGAACATCTGGGACAACGCGGCGGCGTCGCCGAACACCGATATTCATGTGTCGCTACACACGGCGGACCCTGGCGATGCCGGAACACAGATCACGAGCGAAGCCGCGTACACGTCCTACGCTCGCCAAGCGGTCGCTCGTCCGGCTGGCTGGGCGGCGGCGTCGGGCGGCTCAACCTCACCGGCCGCGAATATCGACTTTACCGAGGCGACAGGCGGCGGGGAAACCGAGACGCATTTCATCTGCGGGAAGCTCCTCACGACAGCGGGCGTCTCGTTCTATCACGGGACGGTCACGCCGAACATTGTCGTCTCGTCCGGCGTGACACCGCGACTCACGACCGCGTCGACGATCACCGAGGCCTAGGTACCTAGGAACCGTGGCACACTTCGACCCGACGCCGCGTCGCGCTGTGACCTGGGAGGAACAGGTCACGATCATGAGGCGGAACAGCGTCCTCCAGATCATGATCGGCCTTCGACATACGGAGACGGTCGACGGCGCGATTCGCGCACAACGGGCGGAACTCGCGGGCCTGTGTCGGCCGCTGGTTCTCCAGGCGTGCGAGCGTCGGGTCGAAGAGCTGAGGGGGACCGAGCGCGACGGCGGTCTCGGTATGAAGATCCAGGTCACGGGCGCGGAAGCCGTCGACCCTGATCAGAAACAGTGGGAGCGAGATCATCATGACGAAACGTGAGAAGCAAACGATCACGAAGGACGACGTCGGCGTACTGAAGATCGACGGGGAAGGGAAGCCTCGGATCGTCGCGGCGACCGGCGTCGCAGTTGGCCGCGCCGCGACCGGATCCAGTCCCCTCGCGAAGATCGTCGAGGAAGCGATGGTCGACGCGGTCAAGAAGTGTGTTGCGGAGGGCGAAACCGACCCCGAGATCATCAAGGCTGCACAGCTCGAGGCGCGACGGAAGGTCCTCGGGCGGTAGGGCAGAAACCGTGCCGTTGTATCGGAAGATCGGGCCGCTGAACCCAGACGGGACCGGCCTCCGGATCGAGTTTTCCCATCCGCATCCGACAGCACTCCGGCCGCAAATCGTCACGCTCGACCGGCTCGATGTCCCCGGAAGCGTCCGGAATGGGACGCTATCCGAGATTGAGGTATGGGTCGACCAATGGCTCCAGGACCGCTTGTCGGTTGTGGTCGCCATCCCCGACGATCCCCTGAACGGGCAACGCGTCTGGGAGGCCTACGCCAAGAGTCACGTCCGCAGCAAAAACCCTTTTCTGATCGACGTCACCATCAGCAATAGCCCGATCCCGTGAGAGGCGACTGATGTCAGACGTTAATATACTGACCGGGTTCGAGACAGGCGATCTCGGCGAGGTTGAATCCTCGACGGGGACTGTTGAGGTCTCGTCCAGCACCTTCCGCACCGGGGCGTTCTCCCTCCGCACCAACCCGACGACGACCGGGACCGGGTTCGTTGACCTCGCGGAACAAGCGGCGGGAGGCGGTACGGTCCAGTTTTGGCGGTTCTATTTTCTAGTCGCGGCACGCCCATCTGCCAACGATGAGCCGTTCTTCGTCGCACTTAGCTCCAGCGGGACCGAGTTATTTGAACTGCGCCAAGACAGCGCAGGGCAGATCAACGTGTATCTCCCGACTGGCGGAGCGCTCCAGGCGAGCGGCACGACGGTTCTTAGCCTCGACCAGTGGTATCGCCTTGACGTGAAGTTCGACTTAAACGCAGGGGCCGGGAGCGACGACCAGGTGTCCGTTGAAATAGATGGCGCGGCTGAGCACACCAATATCGAGGCGGCGTTTGGCGCTAGCGCATCACTGGGGGCGTGTCGCTTGGGGAAGGTCGCTGATCGTAACGGTCAGGGCGTCGACTTCTTCTTTGATGATGTCATCTCTGGCGATGCCCCCGGCAGCGTCTTTTTCGGAGCCGGTCAGTGCATCGTGCGCCAGCCGATTACAGGGGGAACCCCTACCTACGACGCGTGGAATAAATCCAGCGGGTCCGACGTTGGTCCCTTATGGGACGACACTCCACCGGATGGGGCCACGACCGAAGCGGACGCGTCAGATACGGGGGCGAATACTCGACAGACGGCGGACATCGAGGACTTCGATGCAGCTCAAGCGGGGCATGGTTCCGAGACCATCGGGGCCTCCGACACGATTAACGCTGCGGCGATCATCTTCTCAGCTAATCGCACCAACGGGTCCGGAAAAACCATGAACTCGATCGACCGACGGAACTCGATCGATAACGAGATACAGGTCGATGGTTCTCTCGCGGTGGCCTACCAGATACACGGCCCCGCCACTTCTCGCGCCTACGGGGCCACACCTGCCTCTGAAACTTTCGCGAATATCAACATCTGGCAGATCGGCGGCAACCGGGTGACGAGCGGCGCCGGTCGCGACTTTTTTATTACGGCGGTGTGGGCGATGGTCGACTACACTCCGGCCCCGCCCTCTGCTTTTCCGATCCGGTCGGCGCAACTAAACCAGGCGGTGAAGAGGGCGAGCTACTTCTAACAACCATACGCGCCTCACGGACGGACGAAAGGAGGTTAGAGAAGGAGTGAGGAATGGGACAACGGCTAACGATTTTCAATGGCGCGGCAAACCCGACGATCGCGATCCCCGGCGTCGACTCAACGACGTCCCTTCGGACGATGCTCCAGGTCCAGGCCTCGAAGAAGTTCGAGGTCGTCGAGTGGGGATGGTCGGGTGATCTCTCCGCGCTCGCGGCTCCCGGCGCGGTCGAGCTGATCGATACCGGCGCGATCAACGCAACGGTCACAGCCCATGTGGCGTCGGGGATCAACAAGACCGGCGACCCCGACGCGGAAGCGGTCGACACCGAGCTTCGCGTCACACTCGGAACGGCGGCGACCGGATTCACCGCGACAGCGGAGGGAACCGTCACGGCGGTTCGCCGTTTCGACCAGCAGTACATCATGGGCCTCAATCAGTACGTCAAACAGTGGCCTCTGGGCGAGCGGCCGAAGGTGGATCACGATACCAACCTCCGGATCCGGAACACGTTCGCGGCGGCGGTGAACGTCGTCTGTTACGTGATCATCAACATCTGATCATCGAGTAGCGAATGGCGATCTTCGGACGCGGTCAACCGTTCGGGCCGAAGACTGGACTCCCTCTCCAGCTCTTCGGCGGTCCCGACATTCAGTCCGGCGCGATGTCGTCGGCTGGAGCCGGAGTCGGGACAGGTGTCGGCCGATCGATCGTCGCCGCTGTCGCGAGCGCCGCTGGCGTCGCTGTGGTGGCGTCGATTGGGATCTCAACTCACGCGGCGACCGCCTCCAGCGTTGGCACTAGTGTCGCGACCGGAATCGGCCGATCGACTCATGCAGCGGTCGCGGCGAGTGCTGGTGTCTCCGCGAACGCTGGCGTTGGAGCCAGTATCAGGTCCGGAGTCGGGTCCTCGGCCGGAGCCGCGACGACAGACGGTATCGGGATCTCCACACACGCCGCCGCCGCCGCCAGCGCGGGGGCTGGAGTCGGGACCGGCGTCGGGATCTCGACAGCGGCGGCAGACTTCTCTTCAGATGGGGTCGCGACCGTCTCAGGGGACGGTGAAGCGGGTCGACTCGCGGTCGCGTCATCAGACGGCGTCGCGGCGGTCAACGGAGTTGGCGCAAGCGTTCGAGCGGGGGACGGCTCCTCAGACGGCGTCGGCACAGCTACAGGTGTCGGTGAGACAGGTCGACACGCGGTCGGCTCTTCAGACGGCGAAGGCGTCGCGCTTGGAGTCGGGATCTCGACTCACGCGGCCGACGCTGCTTCCGCTGGCGCTGGTGTCGCGACCGGAATCGGGCGCTCGACTCATGCGGCGGTCGCCTCCTCTGCTGGCGTCTCGGCGAACGCTGGCGTCGGAGCCAGTATCCGAGGCGGGGCCGGGTCCTCGGTCGGCGTAGCTGTCGGAACTGGCGTCGGGAGGTCGACACACGCCGGAGACGCGTCGAGCGACGGGGTTTCGACGAACGACGGGGTCGGCCGATTAACTCACGCGGCCGACGCCTCCTCGGACGGTGTCGCGGCTGTTTCGGGCGACGGAGAGACTGGACGACACGCGGTCGCCGCTTCAGCGGGCGTTGCGACTGTCTCTGGTGTCGGTGAGGCGCTCTCAGGCTCCGAGGCGGTCTCGAACGGTGTCGCGTCGGTCTCAGGGGTCGGCGAGACCGGGAGACACGCTGTCGGCGCTTCAGCGGGCGCTGGTGTCGCCTCAGGCGTCGGGCGGTCGACTTATGGGGCTGTCGGAGCCTCGAACGGTGCTGGTGTCGCGACAGGGGTCGGGAACGCGATCTGGAACGGCGTCGGCTCTTCGGACGGCTCGGCGGCGGTCTCTGGTGTCGGTGTCGCCGTTCAGATCGTCTCAGCGACCGCGTCGAGCGCTGGCGTCTCCTCGAACGACGGGGTCGGCCGGTCCACTCACGCCGCTGTCGCGTCAGCGGCCGGGGAAGGGGTCGCTTTCGGCGTCGGCGCGCCTCGTGTCGCCGGAGACGGCTCCTCTGATGGTATCGGGACGGCGACCGGCGTCGGAATCTCCACAGCGGCCGGAGACGGCTCCTCAGACGGTGTCGCGGTCGTCACCGGGATCGGGGAGACCGGGAGACATGCGGTCGGCTCCTCGAACGGCGCGGGAGCGGTCTCCGGCGTCGGCGCGTCGATACGGGCGGCTGTCGCGTCCTCTGACGGCGTCGCGGCCGTCTTAGGGGCCGGGAGGTCGACTCACGCGGCGGTCGCCGCCTCCTCAGGCGTCGCGACGGCCTCAGCGGACGGTGAGACCGGGATCCATGCGGTCGGCGCTTCAGCGGGCCTCGCGACGGTCCTCGGGGTCGGTGAGGCGAAGGAAGTCGTCGCCGGAGTTGGGTCCTCGGACGGCGTCGCCGCTGTGAGCGGTGTCGGGCGCTCGATTCACTCGGCCGCGATGAGTTCGGCCGGAGTCGGGGTCGGATCGGGTGTCGGACGTTCGACAGCGGCGGCTGTCGCCTCCGCGAGCGGCTCGGGAGTCGGAACAGGGGTCGGGAGGTCTACTCACGCCGCGATCGCGTCCTCAGCGGGCGCTGGCGTCGGATCCGGCGTCGGCGAGGCCATCGTCGCTGGCGTGGGGTCCTCGAGCGGCGTCGGAGCTGTCTCAGGGGTCGGGGCGAGCATCCGAGCGGGCGTCGGGTCAAGCGCGGGCGTCTCGGTGAACTCCGGCATCGGGCGATCGACTCACGCGGGTGTCGCGAACGCGAACGGCGTCTCAGTAAACGCTGGAGACGGCGAAACGGGCCGACATGCGGTCGCGGCGTCGAATGGCGTCGCCTCTGTCTCCGGTGTCGGCCAGGCGCTCCTCTCGGGCTCGGCGGCGTCTTCTGTCGGACTCGCGACGGTCTCTGGAGTCGGGATCTCGACTCACGCCGCTGTGATGGCTTCAGCGGGCGTCGCGATCGCGGCGGCGACCGGACAGTCGGGCCAGGCGCTCATCGAAACGCCGCCGAGTTCGGATGTTCCAGCGAGAGACCCGGTCGCGAACGTTCCAGCGCTGGATCCGGTGCGAGTCGTCCCGAGAAACGGATGATATAGAGTTCTAAAAACAAGAAAGGGAGAAGAAGATGAAAACACGAACGTACGTCACGATCGTCGTCCTGGCGGTGTTTGCCGTTGGCTGTGAAGAGGCGATCCCTATTGGACCGGATCCAATCGAGATTGACGTCGAAGTCAACACGACCGTGATCAACGACCACGATGATCACAGCGGCGACAAGGGCGACGACGATAGCGACAGCCAGAATCGACGCCCGGTCCTGATTATTCCGCCCGACCAAACGAACGACGCGGGTGACCAGGTCTCGCTCCTCGTTCGCTGCGTCGATCCCGACGAAGATGACACGGTCACATTCAGCGCGTCCGGTCTACCGAGAGGACTTCAGCAAGATTCGGGAACGGGGCTAATCTCAGGCGAGATCACTAGCTCATCTGCTGACAGTTCGCCGTTTTCACCGAGCCTGACTTGTTCTGATGGAAGGGCGTCCGATTCTGACGTCTTCCGATGGATAGTGAACGCGTAGAAAAGGGGGATCCCTGATGAGAGTCGGTTCACAGCGGAAGGACCCAGACTCGATCTCACTGCATACGATCAACTGGGCGAGATGGCTCGCCAAGCGTGGGAGCGACACGATCGCCGCCGCTGTGTGGACGATCCCGGCCGCGATCGGTCCTCTCGTGTCGGAGAGCTTCACCACGACCTCGGCCAGTGTGAGACTTCCGGCGAAGGGAGTTGTCGGCGTCTGTCACGATATCGAGGTTCACATAACCACGGCGACCGGCCTCGAGGAAGACGCGGTTCTGCAGATCCGGATCACGAATGAGTGAACGCCTTCGCTACTGGCTGGCCGGTAGGTGTCGAACTGATATGTATTACTGGATTCGCCGCGCTGTGTTCCCTTCACGGTGGGAACAGTTCCTCGATAGAATCCTCGAATAAGTTGAGGCCTCGCAACCTTTGAGGGCATCGACGGCGCGCCTCCCATAGCGGTACGATCGTACGGACGGAGGACCTTTCCTATGAGCGACCTATCAGATCGAATAGATGCCGACCTGGAGCCAGCGGCCGAGCCAATCGGCCGATCCCGTGTTACGTTCGCGAAGGATGCGATCACAGCGAAGCGCCTCGCTGAAGGCCTCCCCCTATGCGACGGGAGCGGGAAAATCCCAGGTAGCGCGCCTGGATCGGTTCGACTGTGTCCAGGTTGCGCCGATTGTTCTCCTCTCGAGCGGCGGCGGCTGGCGATGGACAATATAAAAGATCGGGCCGAGGGCATAGCCACACAGTACACAGCGGCGCTCGACTTCCTCAGGGACCAGCGTCGGCGTGTGGTACCTGTCGACGTGACCGACGCGCATGAGATACCACAGGCCGACCAGCGCCTCGCCTGGCTCTGGCTCACACACGCACAGGACCACATCGCGGTACGCCTCGACGCCTACCTGAGAGGGGGACACACACAAGGCCAGGAGGCAGGAGCTGTTCTGAAGAGTATCGCTCTCGGTTTGGAGAAGGCTAGTCATTCCCTGTTCGATGCTGCTACCAGGTTGAAGGATAAGGGCGATGCTCATGGTGCGTCGATCACACACCAGGCGAGCGTCGAGATTCACCAGCTGTTCGAGGAGATCTCCGGCCTATCCCCCTCAGAGGAGGCCGATCCCTAGTGCCGATCCCTGTGGAGGGATCCCCTCCAGTAACAGACGAGCCAAAGCGAGAGCCGAACCCAGACAAGATCCCTCCTCCCTCGCGCCGTCCTCTCCAGGTCAGAGCGATAGCCCTCGGACAGCTCATCCCCTTGATCGCCGTCCCCTCCGATCCGGATGGCCGATCCTGATCCCCCGAGCCATGCCGGAAGCCCTGAAGCGACAGTGTCCGACCCCAGGATGCAACGGGAGCGGGACGCCGTTCTGTGACCGATGCCGGTCCGAAGGCCGATCCCCTCGAGCCGGACGCTCGAGCGCACACACCAGGGGCTACGATGCCTGGTGGAAACGCACAGCGAAGCGACACCTGAGGCGGTATCCCCTATGCGGCGATCGCGATGAGCGGATCCCGGATCCCCATAACAGCCTGTGTGTCGAGCAAGGGCGGATCACCCCTGCGACTGACTGCGACCACGTCGAACCGTGGAGAGGGAACGAGAAACTTCGCCGGGCGAAGCTGAACAGGCAGAGCTTGTGCCGAAGGTGTCACCAAAACAAGACAGCACGCGAGCGGGCGGGGAAGTCTGGGAGGGGG
>Ga0114923_10000109_pt1 | contig 63644 bp, 68 predicted proteins | sample SumtaG_FD_89578 | JGI IMG/M metagenome (GOLD analysis project Ga0114923, IMG submission 89578) | Deep subsurface microbial communities from Indian Ocean to uncover new lineages of life (NeLLi) - Sumatra_00157 metaG | ecosystem: Environmental > Aquatic > Marine > Oceanic > Sediment | place: near... | reverse complement strand
TTCACTGAATCTATACCAATTTCATTTAATACTTCTGCATATTCCGGTCCTACTCCCCCGATTCTCATTAAATCAGCGTGTTCCGCCCATTTATCAATTAATTTCTCTGAAATTTTAGTTTTTGACGCTAAACCTTTTATCCCATCTTTATCTAAACTTACCAGATTTTCAACGAATGAAAAACCCACTTTCTCTAATGATTTACTATATGTGTCACCAATTCCCTCAATATCAATTAACGGAGTTGTCTTTACAGTTACCTTAGCCTTCTTCTCTTCAATCTTACTTTTGGCTTCGTTAATCCACTCTTCTATTTGTTTAACCTCTGGGATTTTTCTAATTACATCTGGTTGTTCCTTATCAAATGCAACAATTTTATCAAGAGTATTATTGGGATTACGATAAGCAAGCTCTAGAGTCGAATCGATTCCAACTTTATTCAAAACTTCAGAATATTCGGGACCGACACCTTTGATTATCATCAATTCAGCTTGATCTTGCCATTTTTCAACTAATTTTAATGAGACCTTCGTTTTTGTTGCAAGATCCTTAATTTCCTTCCATTTTAATGGTATTAAGTCCTCAACATTTGCAATATCAGCTTTCTCTAGAATCTTAGCATATTTTTCACCAACACCTTCAATTTCTATAATCTTCATGCATAGTTCTCCTCTATTTTTTTAAATTAGTTTTTTAATTTGTATATAAAACATAGGGTCTTCTTTTTTAATCTTTTCTTGTTTCACTCAAACTTAGATAAAACTATAAAATTTTTATAGAATAGTAGTGACATATAGAAATAATGAAATAATAGATAAGAGATGATTTTAAAAATTGACGTTATGTTTTGTCTTAATGAAGATTAAAGCAGGTTTTGTTGAATCTGTAGTTAATGAATTAAATAAAATTCCAGAAGTTAAAGAAACTTACGGAGTAACAGGAGGTATTGATATAATTACTAAAATAGAAGGAACGGATGTTGAAACCATCGCAAAAACTATTTTGGCAAAAATCCATAAAATTGAGGGTGTTGATAGAACACAAACGCACATAGTAATTCCAATGTAAAATGGAAATTTTTGAGGAATTACCTGCTAGAATCAAAAAGTAATATTTAGAAAAATAAATTCGAATTATATTAAAATTTCAGATTTTTTAGGGATGTTTACATTCACACCTTGCTCAGCCATATAAGCTTTGATATCACCCTCTAACCATCGCACTGCATTGGGTTTTTTCTTAAGATGCGCATCCATGTGAGCAAGTCCAAGTCCACATAGGAAATCGTGTGCGTTCTTTTCAGAGCATAATTCAGAAAAAGAGAGCATATTTTCCTTCATTCTTTTTGCTATAGGAGAATCACCAAACACCATTTCAGGTTGTGAGCGAACCATTTCATGTGCAAGCTCAATATCCTTAAAGAAGTGAGAATGATCCGCATCATTAAGCACAACTAAGTTCTTTGGTTCATGTACTCGACTAAACAGATCATATATTAATTCAATAGGTACTTGTGTATCTTTGTCAGCTGCTAGGAATAGTGTAGGCACTTCGTGTTTCCAATTTAAATCAAGTGCATCAGATAATCCTTTGGATTCAATATATTCTTCGGAAAAACCTCCAGCTGAAGCAAGAGGTAATGCCGCAGAAATACGTTTATCGTAAGAAGTTGCCACAAGGATAGTCCATCCCCCCGCACTATGACCAGAAACCCCAATATGGTCTTCCTCAATTGCATCTGAAGAGATCGACGTTTTATTGTTTAGCATACAACTAATTAAGAAAATAATATCCCTAGGTCTGTTACCAAATACTTGTGCATTTAACACCATAATTTCTTGCTCGGATTTATTTCCGAGACTCATAACGTCAAGAAGAGTATTACCGGTGTGATCAGGAGAAACGACAATATATCCATGACTGGCTAGATGGCAACAAAGATGCGAATTTATTCTTCTAAGACCTCCGTATCCATGTGAGAAGATTATAAGAGGAAAAGTTCCTTTACGAAGTTTAGCATCCCGGACGGCATCCTGGCTTGCAGGGATATCTAGAATAGAGTATTTATCTTTGATTTCTTCAGATAAATCCTGTCCACTGTATTCATCAGTCGCGGGATACCAGATTTCAGTAGGAAGTGCCCGATCTCTCCCGGAGTCATGTAATTCCTGAGTAATAACACCAACCGGGAAGGATCCACGTCGGAATGGATTATATTCTTTACTCAAACTATTTCACCTTTTTTTTACAAAACTAATTTCGAAAGTAAGATTTGAATCTGTAGGATAATATATAGATATATCCAAAATATATGATGTAATTAGATTATATTTATTAAGACCTAAATATTTACACGATTTTAAATATGATATCTTCCAGATTTCGCTTGGGAACATGCATATTGCCTTTTTCATCTTTCCAATATTTGAAAGAATCTGAAAATGGTTCTATTGTGGATTCTTCATCAGGTATTCCTAAACTTATTACCTGTTTTATCACATAGAAATCAGGGATTTCAAGCAATACTTTAAGTTTTTGAAATCTAACATTACCCATCCAACAACTCCCTAAACCAAAGGTTACAGCTCCTAATAAAATATTTTCAGCAGCAGCACCCACATCAAAATCGACATAGGCCGGTTTCACATTATTATTCACTAGAATTATAATGTAAGCTGTAGGTTCTCTCCCCTTTTCAGGAGTACGCTGATCTTGAGGTAAAGATCCCGCCCATCCTACTAATGGAAATAGTTTTTCTCTTATTTCAGGTTTTTCTACAATTATAAAATCGAGAGCTTGAACATTTTTAGCCATAGGAGCAACACGAGTAAAATCCACCAATTTTTTTAAGGTATCCAGAGAAATGGGGTCTTGCTTGAATCTTCTAATTGTTCTTCTTTTGAAAATGATTTCTTCAAAATTCATTTTTATCTCAGTTTTTTAATTTTTTTTTTTTCTTAATTTAACTAAAGAATCTGCTATTCTATAAAAAATATTTTCAAGATTTTTACCAGTTTTAGCTGATGTTTCGATATATTCAATGTTAAGACTTTCGGCGGCACGAATAGCCTCTTCAGCTGAAATTTTCCTCTCACTCACTAAATCTTCTTTGTTTCCTAAAATAAATCCTATTAATGTCTTATGGTAGACTTCGATATACCTCTTAATGTCTTTATACCAACCTGAAACACTTTCAAATGATTTACGATTGGTAAGATCAAATAAAACAATTACGGCTTCTGCACCTTGATAAAAATGTCTCCTCATTACTTCAAATTTACTTTGACCAGCTATATCCCAAAAGATTAAATTCACAATCTCTTCTTGCACTTTTATTTTTTTCTCAGAAATGCTTACACCTAAAGTTGGGATATAAGTCCGGATAAAAGCATTATCAGTATATCGTAGAATAGTACTGGATTTACCTACAGATGGATCTCCGCATACGATGATTTTATAATTGAATCCACTTAATTTCTCCTCAGTTTCTTCTTTAGGGAACGCTTCTCCTTCTACAGTTGATTTTTCTTTGCGTTGTAAATCATTCAAAATTTCTGTAAGGTGTTTTCTAAGATCATTTATTTCTGCATAAATCTCAACGCTTTCAACGTTCCGATTTTCTAATTCAATAATCTTCTTTGCACTCTCTGAAAACGTAGGTTCAAGATAATCCAAGTATTTATAGAATATAATATCGTCTGCTTCGTTAAATAACAGGGTAATTGATGATAATGCTATGCCACCACGGCGAGAATTATCAGCTCGTTCAATGTATTTTACTAACCCTTTTTGTCCAAATGATGGGAAGGGCATGATTGCAAGCGATTTAGGAACGATTCCTTGATCTGTTGTAAGCATGGTTATTGATTTAATACTTACACCCATTCGAATATCTTCAGATAAATCCAATGGAAACCATAAGAGTGGGCTTGGTCCAAGTTTTTCGTCCATAGAAGTATAGACTATGGCTTTGATAATCTCTTTTAGCATAATAAGACTAAAGGTTATATAACAATATACTTAATAATTCTTTATTTGTATAATTTTACTTATAGCTTTATAAAATATTGGCATACGAATTTATAAGAATTATTCATTCTCAATAAGTTCGTGAAACCATCCTTTCACGTAATTTTTCTACCAAATTATTTTCTTGATTCATAAAGTAAATTGGTGATCTTTTTGAAAGCAATATCGACATTTTCACCTGACATTGCAGAAGTTTCTATATACTCTAAATTTAACTTTACAGCTAATTCTTGAGCTTTTGCGCTATTAATTTTCAAATCCTTTTCCAAATCATTTTTATTTCCGATTAAAAAGCCAAAAACATCGTCACCACGAGACTTTAATTGTTGTTCTATGTCTGAATACCAACCAGTGATGTTATTAAACGAATCAGGATTGGTTAAGTCAAATATTAGAAATAATGCATCTAAACCTCTATAAAATTTTGGTCTCATGAACTCAAATTTTTTTTGCCCCCCAATATCCCATAAAACGAGTTGAATGATGGTAGAATCTTCAGCTTTAAATATTTTATTCGAGACATGGACACCCATAGTTGAAACATATGTTCTTCTAAACGCATTATTTGTATATCTTAAAACTAAACTAGTTTTTCCAACCGTTGGGTCTCCTACTATAATAATTTTAAATTGATAGTCTATCAAACTTCGATCCTTCAGTACCTCTGGTAACGCTTCTACCTTTGATCTCGCTAGTTCAAGGTTTCTTAATTCCCCAAAAAGCTCGGTTAATGCATTTTCAAGTTTTATTAACTCATTAATATAATCTTCTTCAGATGCCTTAGATTGTTCTAAAAAAGCAATATTCTGAGCTATATCATTAAAAGGGCGAGAAAGTTCATTTAAATACCTATAAAAAATGGCATCATCCATTTCCTCGAAAAAGATCGCTATATTAGATTGACCAATCCCTCCACGTAATTCAGGATCCTCCCACTGAATATATTTAATTAATCCCTTTAAATTAAGTGATGGAAATGGTAGAATAACCAACGAATCTGGTATAGATCCTTTTTCTCCAGTAAGAATTGCAAAGGTTTTTACGCTAATATGTATCAATTCCATTTGAGGAAAATCTTTGGGAGTAAATGCTTTAGGATTAGGACCCATAACTTCGTCTAAATTACTATATATTACTCCTTTAATTATTTGTCTTTCCATGCTTGTCAATGGATTTTGCTAATAAAATACTTATAACTAGTAATATCACTTTAAATATAAATTTTAATCGCTGAGAAAAAAAAAAAGAAATTAGGAGTAAAAATTACAGACCGTAATACATTAGAATAAATGAAATACCAAAACCCAATCGTATAAAAATTACCAGAATTCCCGGAACAGTTAATCCTTCTAATAATCCAAAAATACAGAAACATAGAGAACCAGCAGATAACAAGAAGAAGTTTTTCCGAATTACTCCTGAAGATTGAAATGCTTTATATAAAAATCCTAATCCTAAAAATACTATAACTAGTAATAACAACCCGCCCATTAGCATTCCTGCTAAAGTAAGTAAATTCACATTGTAATCAATTAAATTTATGCTTGGGGGATCGGGTATTGATGGGATAAAATTAAAAGAATTCTGAGGGTCTATAAATATTACTATTTCAAAGACAATAGAAATAATTAAAATGATCAAAACTATCGGTTTTTTTATTTTTGGAGCTATGAGCTCAACCCCAATATACATCGCTGATATTATTACTGGAGCAAACCAAATATAAGAAAGCAATGCTACAATACCATTATTTACAATATTTTGTTGAAATCCGAGTACAAAAAGAAAATCTAAAAATACACCTAAAAACATAAGTCCTGCAAACAAATTCGCTAAACCTAAATATGTTAAAAGTTTTGCTTTCCTTTTTCTTGATTGGTAAAAAAAGAAAAAACCGATAACAAAACCAAAAATTACTACACCAAACGCAGTGATGCCATCAATCCAACCATTTATATCTAGTGCCATTAGTAGAAATCACCAAATTAAGCTAAACAAATGAATAAATTCTTATCTAATATATGACATTTCACTTTAATAAATGAATGGTTAAAATAAATTGGGAAAGGGGGGATTTGAACCCCCGATCTCTTAGTTCCGAACCAAGAATCATACCAATCTAGACTACCTTCCCATTAATGTTGTAAGAAACGGAATAAAAGTCCTTATTTGGAGAAATATTGAAAATATTTAGCCAATTAATAAGGACAGTTTTAAAATTGCCCGAAAAATAATTTAATCTTTAATCTTTTCTAATATAGAAATAATTCTATAAATTGTAGTACGGGAGTGGAATGGAATATTCGGGTCAAGACTTAAGTCATCGACCATATACATCACATTACTAGCTAAAACACCCGGAGTTTCATCCTCTTTATGAAGTTCATCAATACCTTTCTGAGTAACTCTTTTTATGTTTCGTGGGACGCTACGATCACCTAATAAACCATTTAAAAGGTTCTCGACTTCTTCGAAAGCGGTTTTAACAACATCACTAAATCCTTCTGCCATAGGTTGAAATCACCAAAAATAGTATATTTAGGTCGTGTGGAACTTAAATTTAGAAATATTTTAAGAAATTTAATTTTTTTGTTTTTGTATTTATATTTCAATAAATGTCAAATTTCCGAATTGCTTAGTTTTATGAATTAATTTTACATCGAAATGTATTCAACAAAATGGAAAAAATAGAATTTTTTAAGTTGTTTGATTAATAAATCTTGAATCGTCTAATTTCTTTTTGAAGTTTCGGGATTTCATTTTTAAAAACGTCCATTTTACCATCAAAATTCTTAAATACATCACTAAAATTTTGTGTCTGGTCTATTCCTTCAACAAATTTCACTGAAATGTCTTGAATTTCTTGAAATATTTGATTATAGCGCTCTGTACATTCCCTAAGCTTAGCATCAACTTCTTTTCCTTGCTTCCTTACCAAATTTCGCAATTTCCCCCGTGGTACTCTTATCTCGCCAATTAGCTTGTCACAATCCATAAGAAATCCATAAGAGTCGCCTCTTCCCTCTTCATTATCCTTGAGTTTTTGCTCAATTACTTCAGTACGCCACGTGTTGATTCTTCCTTTGGCAAAAGTGTCGAAGTTTAATGAGATAGAATCAATTCCTTCTTGGACAAGGAACCTTAAGAAGTCTGGATCATCACTTGGAGCTTGTCCGCAAATACCGACCTTTTTTCCATATTCATGAGCAGTTTTAATGAGATGGGTCAATGATCTTCTTAAAGCGATGCTATTTGTTGTATATTTAAATTCTTTAGAGATTGGGATTAGCTTAGCTTCATCCCTATCAACACCAAAAGTGAGCATTGTAAGATCATTGCTTCCAATGGAAAAACCGTCAAGAATTTCACTGAATAAATCTGCACAGATAATATTCGAAGGGATTTCTGCCATTACATAAACTTTTAAACCGTCTTCTCCTCGTACCAACCCTTCGCTTTCCATGATTTCTAATATCTGAGCTGCTTCATAGCTGGAACGGCAGAACGGAAGCATTGGAACGATGTTAGTCAATCCCCAACTACGAGCTTTTTTAACAGCTCTTAATTCCAGGAGAAAGGCCTCTTGAAATTCGTCATGTGAATAGCGAGAGCATCCCCGGAAACCTAATAAGGGGTTGTTCTCTTCTCCTTCATATATCCAGCCGCCTATTAGATTTTTATATTCGTTAGTTTTAAAATCTGAAAGTCTTACAACACATTCAGCCATGCTCCCATCAGGTAAAGTTTTCCATACACCAGCAGCAATAGTAGCTATGCCCTCTGCTAACTTGTCAACATAAAATTCTCTTTTATCATCGTACCCATGAGTCACTTCTCTGATTTTATCTAAAGTCTGCTCCAATTGATATATCTCTTGATTAAAAGGATCTTTATGATATAAATCACTTTTTTTAATATTTTCTATTTTATTTCTTTGATCCAGCAAAATTTCAAGCCGCAAAATTAGAGCCTCGAAATCAATTAAAGCATTTGGATGGATTTGTGCCTCATCGTTGATAATAAATTCTAATCTCGCTAACCCCGTTCCATCAGGGTATTTTCCAGAGGAAAGTGCTCCTTTCGGTATTCCTAAATTCACTAATACCTTCGTTTTTGTATGGGGGAGTTTAGCAAATTCAATTGTATCAAAATCATATTCTACATCTTTTAGCCAAATTCTCGGTTCTCCCTCGCTGCAATCTATTGTTACATATTCAATTCCATCACGCTGCTTTTCCTTCATTACTTGTATGATATCATCAGCCCCAACAATTGAAGAAATATTCAACTCACGTGAAACAATAGCGGCGTGACAAGTGGGTCCCCCTCGTTCAGTAATGACACCTCCTAGATTTTGCATATATGATGTCCAATCTGGATTCGTTTCCTCAGTAATAAGAATATCCCCTTCTCTCAATAGATATGCATCATTAATTGATTCGATGATCTTTACCTTACCATAACCTATTCTCCGTCCTATAGCAATTCCGGAATTTTCTACTAATAACCCATCTTGGATTAATTTTGCTGGGTCCTCAAGCAGATAAAATATCTCCTCTACATCCCCCTTCATACTATGAACTGTCTCGGGACGTGCTTGAACAATATATACCTTACCATTATTCCCAACTGCCCATTCAATATCCATTCTTCTACCATAATGTTTCCTAATCTTTTGGGCGTATTCTGATAGGGTGATAACCTCATTTTCCGATAAGCAATATTCTTTTTGTTTATCTTCTGGAACTGAGATAATTTCTGTACCGATTTTTTCAGTACCTTCTAAAAATACCATCATTTTTTCTTTACTTACTAATTCACGACGAATTATCCTTAATCCTTTCGGATCATGTTTGAATACAATGAATTCATCTCCTTTTTCTACTCCTTGGACAATTAATTCTCCTAATCCCCAAGTTCCTCGAATTGAAATTACATTTGGATTGCCTGAATCGGGATCTTCAGTGAACATTACTCCAGAGGATTTAACACCCGTCAAACCACCTGCCATTTCTTGAACACCTACTGAAAGTTTCACTGAGAAATGGTCAAATCCTGCTCGTTCACGATACATAGTTGCTCTCGTGGTAAAAACAGATGCCATATCCTTTAAGATGTATTCTAAAATCTCTTTTTTACCTGAAATATTTAAATGTGTATCTTGTTGACCTGCAAAGGATGCATCGGGTAGATCTTCAGCAGTAGCAGAGCTTCTCACAGCGAATGTTGATTCCGTACCTATCATTTCAATCAGTTTAGAATAAGCTTCTAGAATCTCATCAGCTAACGAATCAGGAATTTGTGATTGTTCAATGACATATCGAATATTCGCACATATTTTATCCACTTTTTCCACAGCTTTTATATCTTCTGATTTAAGTTCATTAGAAATTCTCCTGATGTCTCTAGCAATCAACTCTCGAAGAGATACTTCCTTTTCTTTAATGGTAAAGAAGTTATTATCTAACACATAATCAAAAGCTTTTGAAGTTACAGCAAACCCAAGAGGAACTTCAATCCCAAAACTCAGTAATTCGCCAAGTGAAGCGTTCTTCCCTCCTACAAGAGGTACATCACCAACTCTTAACTCTTCAAAGAATTTAATATATCTATAATCACTCATTTTAAAGATAATCCCATTAACTATTATAATAATGACAATATTTTTTTCTAAAAATTAATCTTCTTCTGTTTATAAATTTAACTTTAATAAAAAAAGTAACGTCAAGATTTAACTATTTCAACATATTATCAAAAATTTTAAAATCTGATTTTGTATACAAACAAAAGATAACTTCATTAATCTTCGTATTACTAATTAAATAGTCTGTTACTGTAGATATCATTATACTTGAACATTTCTCGATTGGATAGCCAAAAACTCCTGTGGAAATTGCAGGAAAAGCTATTGTTTTTAATTTATTATCATCCATCAATCTTAAACTATTCAGGGTGGCATTCCTTAATTTTTCATCTTCATTTCCTTCTCCCATCCTTGGACCAACAGCATGAATAACATATTTTGCTTTTAAGTTTCCGCCAGTTGTGATAACAGCCCCACCTACAAATGTTCCACCAATTTTATTGCATTCTTCTTGGATTAAGGGGCCACCCTTTTTTTTAATTGCTCCAGCAACACCTCCACCAAGTATAAGTTGAGAATTTGCAGCATTTACGATAGCATCTGTACTTAACTCAGTGATATCTCCTTGAACAAGCTTTATCTTTGAATTTTTGATGGTTATTTCTCTCAAAATATTAGCTCTTAATAGTTATTCTCAAGGTATTATAAATAAGGAAATTATTAAATTTTATTGATAAAATAATAAGGAAAAAAAGTTAGTGTTCATGATCTTCCTCATGATCATGATCGTGATCATGTTCTGGTCCTGATTCTTGTTCTGTTCCTGGTTTCTTAAGAATTTCATCAATTTTGCCTCGATCCTCGTCTGACATCTTACTCATGGCTTCCATTTGTTGTTTCATAAGCATTTTCATGAAGTTATTAGAGACAATTTGATTTAAAACTGGAAGAGCAATTCTCATCCTTGTTAATTCATAATGCATTGTTCTTGCTGTTTCTCTCATTTTGACTAATTCTTCTTTAGTCATGCCGGATTCACCAATACCTGGACAATCAGCATCCACTACAATAAAATTTTTCCCATCAAATTCCAAAGGATATGTTCTACAACTTAGTGGGCGATTGTCATAAATAAGACACTTTTTATCATCTTTATTATACAAAGAGCACTTAACATTAAGTAAATCTTCAATTGGAACAGCATTAAATGGGTCTTTTTGAGCATCTTCCTCTCCTTTTTTAGGTGTTGGAGGTAACGGTTTTAAAACTAAATCAATTCCACCATCTGGTTTTTGATAAATGTCTAAATAAGGCATGAAATTCGCAACAACACCATTTTTTGCCCATAGTTCCAAATCCCAAAATGTTATAGGAATGGGTCCACGAGCAAGGCAACAATCATCACATCGTGTGCATTTAAAAGTGAATTTTGTCTTAGCCTTTTTTTCTTCTTCTTCCGGCTTTTCTACTTCTGGTTCCTCTACTTTTTCTGAGCTTTGATTTTCTTGGTCATTTTCTGACATTTTACTTCTCCCTTAATGAAGTTTTATTTTTATAAAAATTAACTAATTCTTTAAAATTAACAATATTTCATAGAAAAAAAATCTTATTTTTAATTAATATAAATTCTGATTAATATGATATGATTTTAGATTCCTCTAAATAAATCTTCCTCTTTTAATAAGCGACCAAGATGAACTAAAACCGGTTCAATTACTTCTTCACTTCTAATTCCCGTTAGAACTATTTTACCTGTACTAAAAAGCAAAAATACGGATTTTATTGGCATAAGTATTTTATAAATCAAACCAGGAAATACTTCAGGTTCATAAATAGCATTTGTTAATTTAATTACCGCAGCATCTAAGTTTATTTCTCTAAACAAATTTGCCGTAACTACTATATTAACAACCTCAGATTTAATTTTTTCTTCCTCAATCTTTATCGTTTTGATTTTTTCTAAGTTTAAAACTAACCTTTTTAGTATTAATTCAATATTATCAGATGATTTCAAACCAGTTAAAATTAGTTTCCCGTTCCTAAATATTATAACAACACATTTTGGATTGCTAAACCTTAAAAAGAGTCCTGGAAAGCGATTTGAATCATATTGAGAATTGTTTAGCTTGTTAGCTAATAAGGTTAAATCCAAATCTTTTTCAAGATTTAAACATGATTTGACTACGAAATTTTGTAGACTATATGTTAAACTGTTTTTTTCCTCTTTTGGTTTTGCTACAAGAACCATTCTTGGACTCTGCAAATTTAGTTTGATCTAAATTCTATTAAGATAAGTTACCATATTTATTTAACTATAATTTTTTGGTGAAAATGAGATGAAAAAGCATTTCTGATAGCTTTTAAATCTACTGACTAAAAGAGATAAGAATTAAAATTAAATATCAATAATGTTTGACCTTCTAATAAAGATTTTTTATCATGATTAATTAGTCTTTATATCATAAATTTCAGTTTTTTAAATCATGAAACAAATAATAAAGAAGAAAATATTAATCTGGCTTTTGTTATCAATTAACTTATTGTTTGCTTTTATTATCGGGTATACGATTCCTTTATTAACTTCAGCGAGTGCTAATAATCTTGGATTCATAATGATTCCATTATTAATAATTCTAAATTACATAATCATAGACAGATTTCATTACCAAATTAAACCCAGGAAAGACAATGAGGTAAAATTTAATGCAGAAATTTAAAGGACTAACAAATTTTAAGAAGCCTATAATCGAATTTGATGAAAAAAAATATATTTTTTCAATTAGATCTTTAATTCTATTGGCAGTAGGTGCACCTATTTCCGCTTATTTAATATACTTATTCTTTGATTGGGAGGCTCAATACTGGTTGCATGAAATTGTTGTAAAACAGACAGTTTATTTTCTAAATCTTTTGTTTAATATGAACGCTGAGGCTATTTATGATCCAGGACCTTTGTATCATTGGAAATTTGAGATTCCCGGGAAATCATCCATTTTTTTTGAGACTTTTTGCACAGGTGTCCAAGCAATCGTTATTTTTATCGGAGTAATTGTTTTTACACCTCATAGCCAAGATAGAGATACAAAAAGAGATGTAATATGGCGAAAAACCAAGGCTCTCATTATTTCATCAATTATCTTTTATGTTGTCAATATCATTCGTATGCTTGTGCAGATAGGGCTTTATAATATCGGATATGCATGGGTAGATATCCACTTCTCGATCAGTGCCGCAAGTTCATTTATTGCAGCTATTATTGTACTCTTAATGCATAGGTGGATTCCGGAATTCATAATTAGCATTATATATGTTGGAACTTTAGTGAGTGAACCAATAAAACAAAAAAGAAAAGAAACTGTTAAAGAGACTGTTAGCGAATCAAATAAAGTAGAACTGAAATTGATGAGAAAAATACTTAGAATGGAGAAAAAAACTTTTTCTGAGGATATCTCCTCCTGGTCAAAAGATTTTGGTTATTCAATTGAGGATGTGTATTTAATAATACCAGCTGATAAAAAATCTGATTTTATCGAACAACTTATGCAGGATAAACCATTTAAAAAGACCCCTAATGTTAAAAAGTAATATTATCAATTTCTTTCTTGGTAAAAAATCCAACCTTGAGAAAAATTAGAAAAACAGTGTTATATTCTTATTAATCAATTATATTAAGAAAAAGAATTTTTTTGAATTATGTTGGATTTTAAAACGGAGCAAAAAGTAGCACAAATTGGGAAAACTCGAATTGGTGGAAATCCTGGTGAAAATCCTATTGCAATGATTGGTACGGTCTTTTATACAAGTCATGCAGCCCTCTTAAATGAAAAAACGGGGGATATAGATAAACCTTTAGTCGAAGCGGAACTAAATGAATTTACGGAAATTATTGAAGATACAAAAATGCAGGGAATCATTGATGTCGTAGGGGCTTATCCAGATGCTCTTATAAAAGAATGCGAATTTATCGCTGATAATATTGACTATCCTTTTTTGGTTGATGGATTAAATGATACATCACGTATACCTGCAATGGAAGGATTAAAAGAAATAGGATTGATAGATAGAGCAATTTTAAACAGCATAGATAATGCTACTACTGAGGAGAATCTCCAAAAATTAAAAAACATCGGTGTTAAGCATGCAGTTTTATTAACTTTTGGAACTAAATATATTTTTCCTGAACAGAAACTAAAATTATTAGAAGAAACACTAATTCCAAAAGCAACTAAAGCGAATATTGAAAATATTCTAATTGATTCGGCTGTTTTAGATTTACCCTCAATTGCAATAAATTTTGAGACATCTAAATTAGTTAAAGAAAAATTTGGATTACCTACAGGATTTGCTCCAGCTAATTCGATTTATAGCTGGGAGTATATTAAGAAATATGGAGAGGTTGCAAGATGTGGTGGTATAGCATCCATCATGGCATATTGTGCAAGTGCACCAAGTGATTTCATGCTATTTGGACCAATAAAGTTTGCAAAGTGTGTCGTACCTGCCGTTGCTTTAGTCTCTGGCGTTACTTCCTATTATAGAAAAAGAGTTTTAAGAAAGAAAATATCAGGAAATACACCCTTAAAAGTAATATTTAAAGGGTAAAAAACAAGTTTAAGCTATGTATCTTAACAATAGCTCTTTCGTTTGACTCAAAAAACCGGGGAGTTTAGCATTAATTTTATCCTTTCTTTTTTCAGAATCAATCAGAAATAAAATAAACATATCATTTTCTGCAACCTTAACTTTTTTAAAATAAATTATAGATTCAGAGACCTTAAAAATTGCCTCTTCTTCTTGCAATGCTTTGAATTTTGAGAATATTTTAAATAACATGGCAAATTGCGGGGCAGTAACCTCAAATACACTAATTAATTCCTCAGACTTAGGTATTTTAGTTAATTTTCTTGCTTTTGAAGAATAAAAATCCGCTAATACTAGTCCATCTTCGCTTAATAATAATGCTAAATATGTTTTTGTGGATAATGCAAAATTCTTAAGATTATGATTTATTAGGTTTCGGTTAGGGCTTAATTTTGAGATCCCAGAAGAGAATGCTCTAAGAATGGTAAAAATTTGAAATATACTGGTAACAAATAATTCAGGTGAACCCTCTGGAGTATTTTCTGCTAATTTTTTTTTAATTGTTTCAATATTATTTTTGATTTCACCAGTATTTCTTATGTCAGAATCTCCTTTTGATAAAATATATACAATTGGTGTATTTTGATTAAACTCTCCTAAAACTTTTTTAATACTTAGGAGATATTCTATACTTTCTTCAAACCTACTTTCATTTCTTATATCAATGAAATAGAATATTAGATCTGCCTCATACAAATAAATCTCGGCTTTATCAATATATTTTCTTCTAAATTTTAGCTGTCCGCCTAAGTCCCATAAAAAGATTGTTGCTCCCAATGCCTCAATTGATTTAATGCTTGCTCCTGTAGTTGGTTTTAATCCTATTAATTTACTATACTTCCGATCAACACTTAATAAGAAGCTAGTTTTGCCAGAGTCATCTAATCCCGCAAAAATTAGCTTTAATTTTCTATGAGAGGTTATCGGAGTAGAAGGATTTCTTTCAATTTCATTAAGCTTCCTAAACAAATCCATAAAAAATACTTCTATTGTCTCCTGAGGAGGATAATTCTTCAGCATTTCTAAATCGAATTTACTAAAAAATTCAGAAACAATCGGTTTTATTCGGTTAATATTATTGTATAAAAAACTTCTACTATATTCATCAACTAAAATTGAAAATGCAGTTGGGACAGGTTGATCAAAAGAGCTATTCTCAATATAATGAAAGTAAGTGAGAGATGTTGCCTTAAAATCGGGATAAGGTAAAATCGCGAAATATTTTAGATCTTGAAACTCTTCTTCCTCTGAAAATTCTCTGTCACTAATAAATAAGCTTAGATTTTTAATTGAGATTTGAGTAACATCTCTTAATGATAAAACTAAGGATTTTATATCTTCTCTCTTAATTTGTTTTAATTCTCTTTCACTGTAATAATTTGGCCATGTATATACGGGCTGTGGTCCTAGTTCTCCATAAGAACTAAAGATAAAACCCTTAATTACCGAAGATTGAAAAAGGTTCTCCATTATTTAAATTAATCTTTTGTTTATTTTATATTTTAAATTACCTTAGTTAAATTAAGCAAACTTAATTATTAATCTTTATATTAATTTCATAGATGATACTTAAAAAGATAGCCAATAGCATTAAAACCAATCAAAATATTATAGAAAAGAAAGAAATCAATCCTATAATTCAGTACATTGATGAAAATTCATTTAAACATACGAGAGTTCATTCAGGTATAGGAGAAGATGCTGCGTCTCTTAAATACAATGAAAAACTGATTTTGATTACAACTGATAGGATAAAAACATCCTATATAGAGAAATTTGCTCGTGGTGCGGGGTATAGCTCTATTTTAGTCAGTGTTGACGATATATATGCGTGTGGTGGTACCCCACTTGCCGCGAGTATAATAATTTCTGTAAAGGATTCTGAATCTTGCGAAGAAATCCTTAAGGGGATTTGTGAAGGATCTAATAAATTTAAGGTTCCTATAATAAGAGGACATACAAATATCCACGGGAAATGTTATGAATTGAGTTCTACCATGGTAGGTGAAATTAATAAAGAAGATTATATATCTGCAGGGAATGCTCAAGTAGGAGATAATATAATTTTAGCTGTAGATTTTGATGGAAAGGTAAGTAAAGCGAGTAGACTTTATTACGATACAACTACTTATAAAAAACCTGAAGTGGTTTTAAAGAAACGTAAAGCTATGAATAAAATAGCTAAGAAGCGTCTAGCTAATGCCTCAAAAGATGTATCTAATGGAGGAATTTTTGGTACTATTCTACAATTAATTAAATATTCAGAAGTAGGAGCAGATGTGAATATAAACAAAATAGAGATCCCACCAAATTTGATAACTGAGGGATACGATTTAGAAACATATCTTAAAATGTATTTAACAACCTCATTCGTATTAACAGCTCCGAATTCTAGTAGCAAGGGAATTGTTGATATATTTCAAGAATTTGAAATAAATGCAAATGTTATAGGTAAAATTATTGATGATCAAAATCTTTTGAGAATAAATAATGGTACCGAATCCCTTGATGTAATCAGGTTTTGAAAGACTAATTGTTAAGAATTTGTTTTTAGCTAATGGGGGAATGGCAATTTGAGCAAACAGAGCGAGTCCCTTCATTTAAAGTTCCACATGTTGTACATATTATTCTTTTCGTTTTCTTATACTGAGTTTTAACTTTTTGCTCAGATGTGATCTTCATTAATTTTTCATCTATTTCCTTGAAAGTTTGTTTTCTTTCTTTTCTTTCTCTTTCAGCTCTTTCTTTTTCCTTCTTTTCTAGTATTTCTCTTTCCTTTCTTTCTATTTCAGCTCGTTCTCTTTCTTCTTTCTCTGCTATTTCTCTTTCTTTTCTTTCTATTTCAGCTCGTTCTCTTTCTTCTTTCTCTGCTATTTCTCTTTCCTTTCTTTCTCTTTCAGCTCGTTCTCTTTCTTCTTTCTCTGCTATTTCTCTTTCCTTTCTTTCTCTTTCAGCTCGTTCTCTTGCTTCTTTCTCTGCAAGTTCTTCTTCTAACTTTTTCTTTTGTAATTTTTCTTCTCGTTCGAATTCTTTCCTTGCTTTTCTCTCTTCAAGTTTGAATTTTGCTTTTTCTTTACTCTCTTCAAGTCTTTCTTTAACTCTTGAGGTGAATTTAGTTAATTTATCCCTCTTGCTACCCGATTCTTCTTTGGTTTCGGATTTAGAAGCATCTTTTTTTTGTTCGTCTAATTTTAGTAATTCTCCTAATTCTTTATTCTTTTCTTTGTGGTTTTCTGAGTCATTCATTAAAAAAATTCACACTCATTTAATTTACAACTTTTGTAAATCCAACCTTCTGGATGATCTAAATAAATTTTGTAATTCTTTTATATTTAATTAATAGATTTAAATCATAGTAAATTTTGATTTCAAGAAAGTTGTTATAGAAATTGTTTCTTTAATAGGTTCAAATAAGATTATTATAGAATTGAGAGAAAAACAATTGAAATTGGAAAATTGATTGAAAAGCACAATTAACCTACCATGTGTAACGGCTATTCTGGTGCTATGAACCTCTCTTACCGACAAACAACTCTAATTTCTAAATGTAAGGAAAATGTTGATATATTCCAAAAATTCAAAATAAATGCAAATGTACTAGGTAAAATTATTAATGATCAAAATCTTTTGAGAATAGATAGTAGTATCGAATCCCTTAATGTACTTAGATATTAAAGGAGTTAAGAGAATATTATGATAAACTTAGAAGTTAAATTGCCAGATTCTCCCGGGAGTTTAGGTGAATTGATCAAACCGATATCTAAAAATGGAGGAAATATATACGGAATACTTCACTTCCATGACAAAAAGATAAAAGGTCTGATACCTGTTAATATATCATTTGAGTTAAGTGAAAACATAAGAGAAGTTAGCTTAGAGAATATTAGAAAAGAGTTAAAAGAAAATAATATTCAAATAGAAAATATAACTTATGGAAATGAAAAAAAAGAGATCACTGTTCTTTTAACAGGGCATGTTTTCGATACCGATGTATTAGACACAATAAAGAGGTTAGCTTCAAAAGAAATTAATATTTCAGAATTACAAGCTAAATTTACTGAATTAAAGGAAGTAAGTAACGTGAAATTAAAAATTGAATTCCCCGAAAACATGACTAAAAAGGAGTTAATTGATGAACTAAGAAAACTTTGTAAGGAAAAACAGTTATTGTTGATTACAAGCTAGAACATATGAAATATTAATTATTAAAGAGTAAGATGCAAACTACCCGCCATAATTTTGTTTGAACTCAAAAATCAATAAAATCGATTATCCTAAATGAAATGAAAGTTAAAATATGTTTAATTGGAAAAGGTATAGTAGGAACTAGCTTCCTTCGGCTGGTTGAAAATAGAAGGGATGAATTTAAACAAAAGTTTAATCTAGAAATAATCGTCAGTTCGATATTTGAATATGATGGAGTTCTAATTAAAGAAGATGGAATAAATATAAAAGAGGTGTTGGATGCAGATAAAGAATTCCGAAATTTACCCTATTGGAAAGAAAATGTAACTGCAAAAGACCTAATACCTACATTGGATGCAAATATATGTATAGAAACAACACCTACAAATTCAGAAACTGGAGAACCGGGGTTATCTCATATAATCGAAGCTCTTAATAATAAAATAGATGTTATATCTTCAAATAAAGGTCCCTTTTATCTAGAATATGAGAAAATTAAAAAGTTAGCAAAAAAGAATAACTGCTTAGTGAAATATGAAGCAACTGTAACCAGTTGTGTTCCTTCATTAGGGATAAAAGAAAAACTTATTGGAAATGAAATTTTAAGTATTAAAGCAATATTGAACGGTACGAGTAATTTTATTTTAAGCAGAATGGCAGCAGAAGGTGTTGGATTCTCTTTAGCCTTAAAGGAAGCTCAAGAATTAGGCTATGCTGAGACGGATCCTACCTTGGATATAGAGGGGTATGATGCCGCTGGGAAGATAGTTATATTAGCTAACGACCTATTAGGATGGTCAAAAAGCATAGGTGACGTTAAAGTTGAGGGTATTTCAAAAATAACTCCTCATGCAATAGATTTAGTAAAATCAGATGGTTTTGTTATAAAGCATTTAGCAATAGCAGAAGATAACGAATTAGTTGTTGAACCACGTTTAATCCATAGACATTCTCCACTAAATATAAGCGGAACCTTAAATGCAATCGAGTTGGAAACCAAATATGCTGGATCTATAATTTTAATGGGAAGAGGTGCTGGTGGCCTTGAAGCGGCGTCAGCTATCATAAATGATTTATTGAGTATAGTAAAACACAGAAGATATTCTGAATAATAATTCTGTATTCGTATTTTTTATCTTAAATCAATCTGTTTTTTGTTGAAAAACCAAATTTTATAATAGGAGAAAAAAATCATGGAGTTTAATATCAAAGATAAATTTAAAGCAACTATTTCTGTCATAGGGTCAAGTGAAATTGATAAAGATATCTGGGAAAAAACTATAGAAATTGGCCGTTTGCTGGCAAAAAACAATTATATTGTAGCTTGTGGTGGGCTCACCGGAGTGATGGAAGCTATCTGTAAAGGGGTTAAAGAAGAAGGTGGTTTAACCATTGGAATTGTTCCGCAATCAGTAAAAAGCATGGCAAACAAATATGTAGATATTGTAATTCCCTGCCCCTTTTCTCAAGCGAGAAATATAGTTGTTGTCCTCACCGGAGATATATGTTTAGCCATTAGCGGCAAGGCAGGAACCCTATCTGAAATCAGTTTTGCGTGGATATATAACAAACCTATTGTTGCTTTGACAAGTGTTAAAGGTTGGTCATCTAAAATTGCCAATCAAAAAATAGATGATAGGAGAAATGATATGATATATGGAGTAAGTACTCCAGAAGAAGTTATCAATAAAATTAACGAGTTATCAAAATCCCTATAGGATACTATATAGTTTAAATTGTCCTGACTGATAATTTAAAAAAGAAATAAATGAATTATCTTAATTAGGGATATATTTCATCCCATGCTGCTCGTTCATCTTCAAATGGTGCTTCATCTAACTTTATTTCCTTCCCTAAGAGCATAGTTGACCTCTTTTTAGCATCATAAGGAGTCCACTGAGGTATTCCTTTATGGTTTGGATTTCCAGTTCTAGCAAATGCGATCCAAGCATCCATTACTTTTTCGCTAAGATTCTCAACATCTTTTCCCTTTCCACAATAAAAATCTTGTGAATCATGTGTCCCGAACACAAAACCGACTTCTATCGCGTGTGGGCATCCTAATTGTCCATCCATCCAAGGAGACGACCACGTGAACATGTACATATAGGTATTTGCTTGATATTTACTTTGAGCTTCAGCAAGTCTAGTCGAAAATATTCGAAATCCAACATCAGTTTGAATGGCTTCCAGGATGTCTTGCAGGTTATTTCGATTCTTTTTATATACTTCAATTAATTCATTTGCTTTTCCATTTTTACTAAAATTGCTCAAGATTCTATTCACTTGCATATCCAATCCATTTGAATCAACCTCACTAAAATTTGGAATGAGGGGTCTAATAAATTTCATTTCATCTTTGTTGGTACCAATAAGAAGTGGAATTTCTGATGCAAAGCCATTGTTTATGGCATCTAATGGGGCTTTTTTTAATGTTAAATCGTCCACAGCTGGCACAAAGGGTGTTTCAATACCCTTTAGCATGTTTTCGAGACTCATTTCAACGTGAGTTTCAATAATTTTTTTTAATTGCAATTTTTGGAGTGATTCAAGGTCTCCCTCATTTACATTCAGTTTTGATAAAAAATATTTGGAGCCTTGTTCAGCGTTTGAAGCATAATAGGAATACGAACTCTGGGCTATAACCCGATGAAATAATCCTTTAGCACCGGGTATGGCTAATAACGTAACTACTGCATTACCTCCTGCAGATTCTCCGAAAATAGTCACATTATTTGGATCCCCACCAAAATTTTCAATGTTTTCTCTAATCCAACGTAAAGCTAATATTTGATCTAGATGCCCATTATTAGCAGTTTTCCCAGGAATATATAAATATCCTAAGGAACCTAATCGATAATTAATTGTGACAACTACCACATTACCCCTTTTGGCTAATGGTAAACCGTCGTATGTATCTTGAGCAGAGCTTCCATTCACATAGTTCCCTCCGTGAATCCAAAACATCACGGGTCTCGTCTCAATATCTGTCCCTGGAGTCCAAACATTTAAGGTTAAGCTGTTAACTTCGTTTTCTTCTCTAGGTTCCCCAAATAACCATTGGGCAGTTTCACCAACCGGTACTTGAGGGCAATTTGGACTAAATTCTGTCGTAATGAGAACATTCTCCCAATGTTCGGGTACTACCGGTGGTTTGAATCTTAGTTTTTCTACTGGTGGAGCTGCATATGGAACGCCCTTAAAAATTTCGATATTTTTGTCTTTATAACCTTGAATTTTACCATTTGTAGTTTCAATAACTTCAGTCTTTTCCATTTTACATAATCACTTTAAAATGTTGAAATTATAGTAAGAAATTATCCCAAATTAAAAAGTTTATCAGAAATTTCTACAGCTAAATTAACTAGTGGTTTAAAAGAAAAATACAATATGTTATTAAGATCTTTCTGATGATAGATGGAAAACAACAATCACAATTTTAACTTTTCTATTAGTTCACTTTCTTATATCGTAGAAAGAATATTTGATTGTCTACTTTTTGTTCTAAAATCTTAAATCCAGTATTTTTAGCAACTTCTTTGTAATATTCTACATCCTTTTTCCTAACCCAATATACACCATAACCCGTCTCTATTATCTTTTCGTGGATTTTAACGTTAAGAGAAACTCCAAAAATATCTTTTGATTCATTAACTTTCTCCGGTATATTGACATCCCAGAGTAAAAATTCCCCCTCTTTTTTTAAAATCCTATTAATTTCCTGAAAAATTACAGGATGATCACTAGAAGGAACATACATCATCGAAAAGAAAGCAGTAACGGTATCAAATGAATTATCTAAAAATTTCAAGTCTTTCGCATCCATAATTATTTTTAAGTCACCACTTTCAGGTGCTCCTTCTAACTCGTTCTTTTTTTTATCAATTGCGATTACTTGTTTGTTCTTAAATTGTCCTATAATCCCTTCTCCCCCTCCTCCTATGTCTAGAATTCTCCCTTCAATTCTAACATTTGATATATCCAATGTAAAGGGTCCAATCATGAACGCTCTTTCTTCACCTAAAAAGACCATAAAACTATTTATAGCTTTTTGAGTCACTTGCCAATTATCATTAACTTTCTCTCCCTCTAATTTACTTGTTTCAATATAATTTCTAATTTCTTCATGACTCAATTTTTTATCAAACATTTCATATATTTCTTCAATCCCATAGGTTTTCTTTTCATCTTCATTATCCATACAATTGTTACCTCAATGGTTTTCAGATATATGAATCATTATTATGTATTAAACTTTTGAACTTTACTTGATTTTAGTAATACAATTGAAATTGATTTGAAAAATCTATGATAAAATATCATTCTACAAATTATAAAACTCCGGACGTCGATTTTAAAACAGCAGTTTTAGAAGGACAAGCGTTAGATAAAGGATTATATATGTTGAATGAAATTCCTAAAATATCTGAAGAAAAAATCAACGATTTTAAAAGTTTAGCACTAAATAATATTGGATTTGAGGTTATTTCAAAAATCATAGGTGAAATTATACCGGAGTATGAACTAAGGAAAATCTTGAATCATACTCTAAATTTTCCCGTACCAATTGAAAGAATTCACAAAAATAACTATATTTGTTATCTAGATCAAGGTCCAACTGCGAGCTTTAAAGACTTCGGAGCTCGTACTCTTGCCAGAATTATGGAATATTTTCTAAAAATTGAGGATAAAAAAAGTATTATTTTGACTGCAACCTCAGGAGACACAGGTGGAGCTGTTGCTCAAGCATTCTTCGATATGAAGAGAATTAGGGTAATTGTTTTATTTCCAAAAGATGAAGTAAGTGAATTACAACGAAAGCAAATGACTACTCTTGGAAAGAATATAACAGCAATTGGGATAGATGGAAAATTTGACGACTGTCAACGTATAGTCAAAACCGCTTTTAATGATCCGGATTTAAAAGACGTTGGGCTCTCATCCGCAAATTCAATAAATATCGGAAGATTAATCCCACAAGTACTTTACTATTTCTATAGTTATTCGCGTATTGTAGATGAACCAGGTGAGAAAGTCATTTTTTCAGTACCTTCGGGTAACTTTGGAAATCTTATGGGTGGTTTAATTGCCTATAACATGGGATTACCAGTGAGAAGATTTATTGCAGCAGTAAATGAAAACAACTCATTTTCAAGATATTTGGAGACAGGGGTTTATAAGAAAATATCTCCTTCAAAAAAATGCGTTAGTAACGCTATGAATGTTGGTCACCCTTCGAATTTTGCTCGTATCATTGATTTATACAAAGGCCAGATTGATGAATCTGGTGAAATGCTTAAAAATCCAGATTTAAATCAATTACGGGAGAATATTGTATCATATTCAATAACTGATGAATTAACTAAAAAGACAATAGTAAATTTTTACAACGAGTATAATAAAATCATAGAACCTCATGGAGCTGTAGGATGGGCAAGTTTAAAGATTTATAGAAATAAGTATCTTGCGGATGATAAATATAAAATTATATGCTTTGAAACCGCTGATCCCGCTAAGTTTCCAGACGAGATTATTTCATTAATTAACATTACACCAACTACTCCTACATCATTAAGGATAATACAAAATAAGAGAGAAATCCAAAACTCTATTGAAGTTAAGAATTATCATGACTTCAAATTATTTATTCAAAACAAATTATGATCCGTAATCTAATTAAACGATTATATTATTTTTTATTTTGATAAAGAATATATTTGTTTTTTTATATTTAAAAGAATATAGGTGAAATTGACTTTGGAGAAGAATATAAAGCAATCAATAATGTATTTGAAAAAAGAGGAGCCGAAAGTAGAGGAAATTCAGAGTAAAATACTCTTTACGGGCCTTGATGATGCAGGTAAAACTAGCATAATTTTATCTCTTCAAAGAGAGTTTTCTAAAATTGCTGTATTATCTCCTAAGAGGGGAGCACAAAGAAGAATCTTCGATTTCTTAGGAAAAGAAATAAGTGAATGGGATCTTGGAGGTCAAACAGCTTATAGAATTTCCTATTTAAAAAATCCAGATAAATACTTCGATGGTACTGAAATTGCTATTTACGTAATTGATATTCAAAACAAACCAAGAATGCCCGAAGCAATAAGTTATTTTAAGGATGTTATTGAACAATTTAAAAAATTAGAAATCACGCCACCAATCTATGTTTTCCTTCATAAATATGATCCTGCTTTGAAAAGGGCTGCATTAAATGAAATGGAAAATCTTGTAATAGACTTAAAGGACCAAGTGGGAAGATCTACAGATTATAAAAAGATATATTTCTATAATACCTCCATATATGATTTTTCATCAATAATATCAGCTATGTCGGAGATTTTATTGAGTTTATATCCCAAATCTGAATTAATTGAAAAGACAATTACAGAATTCGCAAAAAAAATAGACTCAAGTGGAGTGGTGGTTATTGACAATAATTCACTAATAATTGGATCTTATTATAAAGATGATGAAACAAGACACTTGCTTACAGCTTCAACTCCATATTTTTTAACTCTTTCGGATTCCTTACAGTACACAGGAGTCCAAGACATTAGATCCGAGGAAAGAATGATCGTGCAGAGATTTGGAAAGAACTTTATATTTAAGCAGGTTACCTTAAAGAAGGATTCAGCACCTTATTATCTACTCCTCCTTAAAGACGATCCCGTCTTTCATAAAGAAGATTTCGAAACTTTTGTGAATATTTTAAAAGAGATACTTTATAAATAAGAGCAGTATCCAAGAAACCTTTTTTAAATCAACTTTTAAAACTTTACATATATCTTGGAATTTTAAAGATAATCAATAATAGAACAAACTAAATTGGTATTTTCTTGTTGATAATATTAATAAAATCGAATTTCTATTAATAATTTAAACACAATAAAACTATTAATCAGAAATTTCATAAATTTACTATGGGATTCGTTCTAAAATCATACTGGGGGAGAATAACCGATAATAATATGTAATAACTGTGGAACAACGAATAATGAGACAGTTACTCGTATCTGTAGAACATGTGGGGCATTACTTCCAATCTCTACTAGATCCTCTAGAACTAAGAAACCAAAAAGCAAAAAAGAAAAAAAAATAACCACAACTCAAAAAAAAGAAGAACTTAGTATTCCAGAAAAACAAACCCCTGAAAAATTAGAATTACAAGAAATCCCTATAGAGGAAGAGAAATTAGATGATTTTTCTAATTTAGATGAAATTCCATTAGAAGTTAGTGAAAAAATTGAATCTAATTCCCTTGTTGAAATACCTCCTGAGGTATCACACATTTTAGAAGAAGAAGAAGAAAAACCTATTTTACAGGAAATAACCCCAAAACCATTTAAAGGCACTATTTTATCAGCTAAAAATGATTACAGTTCTTCTGTACCTAAATCTGAGAATACAATCTTAGATGCTTTTACAGAACTTAAAAAATCTGTTCTTGAAGTTGAAATTAAAAAACCTAAACCATCTTTATCTCCACTCCCCCAAAAAAATTCCGTTTCTGATGCTGCCATTATAAAACAGAAGAAATTAGAGAAAGATATGTCTGAAGTACTTGGCTTCCTATCCAAAAAGATTACAATTAATGAAATAAAACCAAAAGAACTTAAACCAACTGCTACGAAAGAAACAGAAATTAGGCTACCACCCGCTTCAATGAATGAGATTTTAAAAGAATTAATTACATTAGATTCACGAATTGAGGCTTCAGCGCTTATAAAAACTGATGGGACAATGCTTGCTTCAGCGATTTCAAGCAGAATTTCAGAATCTTTATTTGGTACAATTGGGATAAATCTTTCAATGATAAGTTCGGATATTATTAATGGTTTAAGTGCTGGTACTTTAAAATCAATATCGGTGAAAGGCACTGATGGTATTTTAGATTTAGCATTTCTTGATTTAGAAAATTCGAGTTTAAAAGATATGATCTTAATTTTATTTTCACATCCTCAAGTAAAGAGCGGTATTATTTCTATTGCTACCAATCTTATAAAAAAGCAAGTAAAACATTATTTAGGATTAGGAAAATAGCTTCTTGGATAAAAACTCGAACCTAATTTTCGATTCTTATTCTCTATTAATTGAATTTTACTTTTTTCTTTAAAAAATGTTTTCTACTTGAATGGTCTTAAAATAATTTAGATTATTTGGTAATTCATCTATAAAAGAATTTAACTCATAAATCGAAACAAGTGGTACTTGATTATCATTCAATTTAATACTGTTATCTTCAAGGGTAACCATGATAGGGATCAAAAGGAAGGGTAAATGCTTTTGAAGATTATGTTCTTCGCCCAAAATTGTTGTTATAAGCTTCGTGAACACCTCTGGATTTTGGGTTAGTTTTAACATCCGATTATATTGCTTAGTTGCTGCTCTATTTAATAAACCATATGTATCTCTACGTTTCCATTGTTTTGCATCAATAATTAAAACATATTTAAAATAAATTCCAATTACATCAATTTCAAATCGTTTCTGGGAATTTTTCATCTTCAACTTAGATTTATCTGAAAATCTAAAGTTTGTTATTGAGCGATAATTGTTTCTACTTAAAATTTCTTTAATTAATGTCTCAAATCCGCTATAGTTTAAGATTTCAGAAAGGTGTTTTATATCAAATTGTAGGTATTTGATGCAATCGATGATAAATAATATTTTATTAATTACAACATAGTAAATATAGTTCCCTTTTTTGATAGAGATAAATTCAAACTTTCCTAAGAAATCAAAAAGTTCAGTTTTACTAAAATTCTCAAGAAAAGTAATTTGTCGAATTTCACTCCAAATTTCAATTATTAATTTATCCGTTCCCTGTAAGATACAATAAATGTCGCTAAAAAAACGTCGTAATGAAGAATGCGAGTATAATTTTGACATATATAATTTAAATTCCTCATATAAAATAACATAAAGAGAGTCAAGAAATTCTATAATATGTTTCAGTCTCAAACTAAATACTTCTGATGAATTTATTTAGAATTTGAGCACTAACATGTAGAAAGCATAATCGGTATCAAATTTAATCCATTAATAATATTTTTTTTTAAGGTTTTTGAATATAATAATTCAGAAGCAAATATTAAAAATTAAAAAGAAAAACTTGCGACCTCATTATGGACTTATTACCAAAAGTGTTTAGATCTGAAGGGGATTTTACAGAATTTGACTCATCGAGAATTTTTGATAGTGTTCTCAAAGAAACAAGGTTGAGTGAAGATAAAGCTAGAAAGATCACTGAGCTGGTGGTAAGGAGAATAATTAGTTCTGGAATTAGATTTCTTTCTGGACCTCATATAAGAGAAATTGTGTGCTCAATACTTTCTGAACAACATTTTGAAGATGAGCGTAAATTATATACTAGAATTGGAATACCATTAATGGATTATGAAGAAATTCTTGAAAAAAATCGAGTAGATAACCCAATAATGATGATAAATCCAGTAAAGATTCATAATTGGGCTTCAAATCGAATCTCTGAAGAATATGCTCACTTAAGAATTCTTACAAATGGAGAATCTAAAGCACATTTGTATGGGGATATCCATATTCATAAGTTGCGTTATTTTGATTTAAGACCATTAACCCAAATATGGGATCCCCGTATGATTTTAGAAAATGGTTTAACACCATTAAAAAATTATATCTCTTGCTGCAAATTGAAACCAGCAAAAAACTTGAGAGAAGCTTGCGATCATTTAATTAAATGGCTAATATTAACTCAACATGAAATTTGTGGAAGTCAAGGATATAGTAATATTATTACTTACTTAGCACCTTATGTTAAAGAATCGAACGAATCAGATTTAAATCAAATAATAAGGAATTTCATTTATGAATTGAATTACTTGTCAGTTATAACTGGTCGAACAATTTCTCCAACCATTATTATAACTCTCCCTAATGTTGTTAAATCTTTATTAAAAGTACCTGCTGTGGGGCCCTTTGGAAAAATCAATGGGCACTATGAAGATTATTACGATGAAATTTTAAAATTATTTAACTCCTTTACTTATAATTTTAAAGAGGGTGATGATAATAAAAATCCAATTGACACCCCAAAACATGAAGTTTGTATTAATGAATCTTTGCTAAAAGAATACAGTGATGCTTATCATAAGGTTTGGGATGAAACGATTACGATGAGAACCCCAATTTTATTAAATTCAAATAACATTATTTCTGATGATAAAGATGGTAAAATTATTTCACCAATTTCTTTTAATAATAAAGGTGTGCTTCAAGAGATTTGTATGAATCTCCCTCGTTTTGCTTATCTTAGTAAGGATGAAGGAGATTTTTTTGAAACAATCAGAGCTAAAATCAATCTATCCTCCAAGATACTATTAAAAAAACATGATATAATAAGAAGAAGATTAGAATCAAATCACTTACCGTTATTAAATGAAACAATAAATGATAAAAAGATATTTAAATTAGAAGATCAATGTTTATCAATAAGTTTTATAGGTTTAAATGAAGCTATTAAATCTTTAACTGATTTTGAGTTACATGAGAATTCAGATGCTTTCAATCTTGGTAAAAATACCTTAATTGAGATGAATAAGATCTGTAATGAACTATCTAACAAAAATAAGATTAATTATTTATTAAGTGAAAATATCTCAAAAAGTTCACCCTTTAGATTCGCAAAATTGGATCTAAAGCATTTTCCAAAAACAGCAATCCCACATCTCAATGGAAAAATGCACTATTATACAAATTCGGCTCATTTCCGGGAAGAAGCTGGAATTGATATGATCGAAAAAGTTAGAGATCAGGAGATATACCATCAATACATCAAAAATGGTGCGATTGAACATATTTCTTTAAATAAACTAAAGAAGAGCAATCTAGATTTGGAAGACTTTGTAAAAAGGATATTTATCCCTTCTAAATTGGCAAGAGTGAAGTTTTTTTCATAAATTATCCAAATCTTACAGATTTTCTGAGAGAAAAGTAATGATTTAATAATAATTGTTATCTTGGATCTATTAATGTGATATATAGATTTTATTAGATTATAAGTTCTAGAAGATAATAAAATACTATTATAAAACTTATTTTAGTGTTAAAGATAAGGGGAATACTTTGACAAAAACTGACTCAAAATCGAAAAAGAAAAAAATCAATGGAAATAACACAAACTACGAAAGATCCGATCTAATAAAAGCGGTTGTTTTAAGTATATTTGATGAAAAAGGTCCGACACCTAAAATTATATGGCCTGTTGATTTGGAAGAGAAATCAGGGCTTTTAATCGCCATGAAAACCATCAGTTTACTTATGGGGGATTCTGTATATCAAGATTCACAAGGTTCAGAGATAGGAGTTAATTATTTCGGAATTCTACCTTTTCCTGACCTAAAATTAAATGGTTTAACATATTTCTTTCTTATTCCTGATGAAGAGGCTCGTGGTCAAGCATTAGCTTCAACAATCACAGTATTAATTGATGAAGAAGATAAAGTTTTTTTTTATGAGAATATGAAATATTTAAGAATCATTATCGATAAATCTGCTACACAAATTCAAGATGTCAAAGAAACTAGTGAGCAACAAAGAATTATGGACGACCTCAGGGAAGAACTATTAGAATTTACTAAGGAATTAAAAGATCCTTTTTCCCCAAAAAGACAAATTAAAATTTTATTAACTGGATTAGACAAAGCAGGAAAATCAAGTTTCTTGTTTGGGATCAGAAAAAGATATTCAGAAATTATCAAAGCGATGCCGACTAAAGGCGTTGAGAGAACAGAAGAGAAGATCTTTGAAGAACAAAACTCCTTAATCTCTTTATGGGATTTAGGTGGTCAAAAAAAATATTTGGAAAAATTTTTCGAGCAGAGTAAAGTCTATTTATATAATGTTGATCTAATGTTCTTCTTTATTGATATACAGGATGTAGAGAGGATTGAAGAAGCTTTAAACCTTTTCCGAAGGATAACGAAAGTATTATTAGAATTAGATGAATTTCCGCCCATTGTTGTGTGCTTAAACAAATTCGATCCTGATTTGAAAGGCTCAAAAAAAATATTTAAAAATTTAGAGATTATTGCTGATGAACTTGAGAAGAGTTCTCAAAGATTTTTAACAAAATTATTCCAAACTAGTATTTTCGACCATTGGAGCCTTATTACTGCTTACTCTTACGGACTTTCTCAGTTAAGCCCGAATCGGGAATTATTTAAAAACCAATTAAAGCAATTTGCCAATAAAACTAATTCAGATGCAATTTTGCTACTTAATGAAAATGGTATAATATTATCAAATTTCTCCAAATCTGAAATTTCTGAAAGGGTTTTCGAAATTTCAGCACCCCACTTTCAGACATTATATAAAACATTTAAAGAATTCAAGGTTTTAAAACAGGATTTTCTGGTTTCCTCTGGAATTGCAGATGATTCTAAAAAGGTAGTATTTAAAAAAATCCAAGTTGATAAATATAACTTATATCTTCTAATGTTTATTGAAAAGTCTCTAGAAATCAAAAAAATAGAAGAAAATTTACCAGATTTTTCAAAGAACCTATTAGAATTAATCCATACCTATATATAAAATAGGAAAAAAATAGGGAAGAAATTTTGACCTAGCTTAACCCTAGTAGTCTTTCTTTCTTTTTATTATTAAAATTAGTGTAATTAGCACTGCTGCAATACCAATTCCTACAAATACAAGAAATAAGAATGGAAATTGCTCCAAGGGTAATAAGTTTGACTCTAAAACGGTTATTTTGACTTGATAGGAGTAGTCAAAAGACGATCCCCCTTCATAAACTACACAAGGATTTCCAAACTCACTATTATCAGGTAATCCAGGGATTGAAAACCATTGACCAACATTTAAGTGAAAACGTAGGTAATCATTTCTATTAAAATAGTTGGTACTACTTCCCTCCCAAGTAGGATCACACGCAATCCATCCTATATCGGGAGCATAATATTCTACCCAAGCATGCCCTAATATATCAGTTGTCTCAATTCCATCCTTTCTAGTAAAGGAAAAGTCCCATTCATCTCCAACTTGAGGTCTTAAAGCAGGATTATTTGAAATAAGAAATCCAGTAACTTTTCTAGCTGGAATATTTTGAATTCTTAATAATGTTACCATTAAGCTTGTATATTCGCTACAATCTCCCTTTTCGTTGTTATAAGCCCATAACGCCCCTTTTTCTTGTGGAGGTAGATTTTCGTCATAATTAAGATAATCTGAAACCCAATCATAAATCTTCTCAGCTTTTAAGACGGGATCAGTAATCGAACCAACAATGTTATTCGATTCGTTAATTAAATCTGTATTATTTCTTTCATAATACAGTTCCGACGTGTTACAATACAATTCAAACATTTTGTCGGATACATTATAGACTCCCCCTGCTCCACTAATACCCTTAAAAACCACTTCATTTAGAGTAATATTATATAGCTGATTCAATGTGATTTCCTCATTATTGCTTAACGAGTTGTTAAAGAGGTCATATGTATTGTTAAACTTATCTTGTAATAAATATGGGGGGTTGTTAGAACCAGTTATGTTACTAAAAAGCAGCTTACTTTCTTGATAAGGGGGGGAAAATTGAGTCAATAAAGAATTCGGTTGTTTATCATTCAATCTAGCGAATTTAAGCAAGTATTCATAATTTATCATAGATTTATGTGTTAGGGAAAAATTGAATTCTACTTGATATTTCACACTTTGTGGAATATTATAATTTGAAACACCGTAATCTGGTGAAGAAGTGAATGGAGATTTATAAAACATTGTTGTGGATAATGATGGCCATGGAAATGCTGAAACTGTCACCGGGAAAAAAAATAAGTACATAAAAAGAAATACTCTCGTTATTTTCATTCTTAAAGCCATGATGTTAAATAGTTTTTATAAAATGTATATATTTTCGACTTTTAATTTTAATTATTTAGAAATTTGATATTAAATAAAAATTCAAAAGGGTGAGTTTTTATTAATTTTATAATAAGAGTACATTGCAATTTATTGAAATTTTGATATATAAAGCATATTTAATAGACGGGGATAACGGAATCTCGCTTTTTGAATCTACCTTTAAAGAATTAAAGAAAATCCAAGATGATATTTTAACTGGTTTTTTTAAGGCTATTAATAAAACAATTGATATAGTTCAAGAATCTATGGCAAAGGGAAGACGAGTAAATGAAATGAATAGGGTTATAGAATCTGAAGACTCAACTATTCTTATTTACTATCACCCTTTATCAAGAATACTATTCTGTTCGATTTCTGATGCAGATGACGATACAGAAAAAATAAAGGAAGTGATTCATAAAATTGCCAAAAGATTTTGGAAAAAGCATCAGTCAGATCTTAAAGTTTTTAGAGCTACAACAGAAAAATCTCGATTTAAAACATTAAATGTTGATATCGAAAACCTTACTAGAGGTGGAAAAATCGCAGAAGTATTCCCTAAACTCCTTATTGTAAAAAACGTGTTGGAAAAGGTTCTGACGATGGGTATGATTAATGATTTTGATTTTCAAATTGCAGTGTTATGTACAGGAAAAAACTCACCTCTGAAAATCTCGAGAATATTAAAGTTGAAAAGAATTGAAACTAATGATGCGTTAAAGAAATTAGAACAATTCGACATCATTAAAATGTAAATGTAAAATATTACCTTCTAAGAGGTTTGAATCTTAAAATAACTATTTAAACTGTTTTTAACACATTTGATCTAAATAGAAAAAAATAAATGGTTTCTTTGTTTATCAAAATTACCTTAGTAATATAATAATCATGTGTTAATCATGGGGAACAAATCAGAACTCACTGCTTACGTAAAAAGTCCCTCCAGAGAATCTTTTTTGAGAAAAGGTCATGGTTACTCTCTGAAGGAAATAAAAGACGCGGGAAGAGAAATTAGTCAATTAAAGGAATTAAATATTAAAATTGATTATTTTAGAAGATCTTCCTATCCAGAAAATATCGAAAAACTTAAAACACTTAAGATATCAGAAAAGAAGGAAAAGAAAAGAGAACCCTTTGTAAAAAAAGATAAGAAGACTACTCCTTTCAAACCTAAAAAAGAGGAATCTAAAGCAAAGCCCAAACAGGTTATTGAAAAAGGCCCTAAAAAACCTACTGTGAAGAAAAAGACAGGAGTAGTAAAAAAAGAGAAAATTAAACCTGTTAAGAAGGAAAAAGTTAAAATTGAAGAAGTAGGAACTCCTTTAACTGAACTATCTGGTTTAGGTGCTGCCACAGCAAAGAAATTTGCAGAACTTGGGGTTGGATCCGTGGAAGAGTTATCTAAGGAGGTCCCTGAAGAATTAGCTTCTTTGGTTACTGGAGTTTCTGCAGAAAGAATAACAAAATGGATTGAAGAAGGTAAAGAATTAGTCAAACAATAGAAAGATTTGTTTTAATAATTGATAATCTGTCTATTAATCTATTTATTTTTAAGTATTTCATTGTATCAGAAGCTTTATAAATGCTAAATATATTTTAGAAATAAGTTGACTTTTATTAAGTTTTAAATCAGCGTGAATGGGTTTAAGCATGGAATTCAATTTTTATATATTCGAGAAACCGGAATGTAATCTATCAATTAATAAGATGGCGATTTGGTTTGGAGAAACCGAATTTGAAGGTGATAAAAACAATGGTTCAGTTATATTTCATTCTAAAAATAAATTTGATGAAATTTGGGGTCCAGATTCCACAATCGAATTAAATTGGGAAAAAAAAGCTAGAGAAAAGCTTTTCTATTATAAAGAAGTTGAAAGTTGCATTGAAACCTATAACGCAATAGGTCTCGTAGTAACGAAAAAAGAGAGGGATTGGCTGATGAGCCATGAAATTACATTCTGGTATGGACATCGAAGAAAAATGATAAGAAAACGATACTATATTGAAAGAGTAATACATGGCATCTTCTTTTGTGAAATATCTGAGCGACTAATAAATATTCACTCTGCAGTGATAGAAAGTATGTACGAAAGTTATAAACCAAGCTTGTTAAAGACATTCAACTCGCTTGAATGCCATTGAATGGTTTTTTCTGGGCTAAAATAAAAAAGTTATCATTATTAGTTGGACCACCCATAATTTTAAATTCTTTTATTATGAAGTTATTTAATAGATTCTTAATCTCATGTTTGGAAAAAAAATGATAAAACCTGTTAAATCTCTTTTTTTCTTCTGAAAGTGTCCATGGTATATATTTATCACCAAACTGCCCTAAGCCATCAATTTCTTGCATCTTTTTATGCTTAAAACTAAAATTTCTTTTAATTCCATCTAAAAGAAAATAACCTCGGTATTTTTTTTGCCATTTACGCCAGACTGTTATTATTAGATTTCCATCCGTTTTTAAAATTCTGTTAAATTGGGATATGAGTTTTTTTCTGCTAGATTTATCCCTAATATGATGAATTGTTGCTATTGAATAAATATTCTGAATTGAATTTTTTCTGATTGGTAAGAAATTTATATCTGCTAAAAGAAGTTGAATAACATTAGTTTCTGATTTTAGATAATTTTCCGAATTATTTAACTCATTCTTAGCTATTTTTAGGAATTCAAGCGAAAAATCAATTCCCAATAACTTTCTAGGATAACTTCCTAAAATCTTGAAATTTCTACCACTTGCACAACCCAGATCAAGAGACATCCCTTCAAGCAAATATCCTTTCTTTATTAAATAATTTAAAAAGAATTCAAGAGGTTTCCATGGTTTTCTCCTTTTTGAATGATAATCTCTGGCAATCTGGTTGAAAGTATTTCTCTCCATGAAATGAAAATGTTTTATTTTTTTATAACATATATATTGTTAACATAGATTTATAATTTTCAATACATATCTTTTGGAAAATTAGGAAATAGGGAGATGGAAGATCCTCAAACCTTTCTCACTGAATTTTTGTCGCTGATGAAAAGTGACATCGTAGATTATTTCAAGAAATCTCATTTGTATTTAAAAGACCTTGTTTCTTATAAAAATGTCAATTTAAAGATAGATACATCCACCCAAAATGAAGATGTTGTAGAAACTACTCTCAATACAATATTAAAAGCAATAAAAACAGGTTTAAATACTATGGGGGTGCCAATAAGCAAATTATCTGAAATTCAGAGTAATTACTTAAAAGAAATAAACAGGAAGGAAGGCAAAATACCCGATTACAACTTTTACTTGGATACATATCTCAATGAGTATGTAAATAAAATCTTACTCGAGATTATATTTGAATATTTATTAGATTTGGATGTTAATAAAATCGAATCTTTAAAATTATTTAAATTAATACATCCTAGTTTTATTGACAAGTTAAATCTATTCAAAGGAATGTACATAACATCTGATAAAATAAAGGAATATATTACTTACCCAAGAATTGAAGAATATTTAAATATTTCAGATTTATCTATTAAAGTAGAATCAACCATTAAGAATCCAAAGAAGATTGATATTTCGATTATGAATGACGAAAAAGAAGCTTATAAGTCAAAGAAAGCTGATATTGATACATTAGATATTTTAAAACAATTAGAAGAAGCTAAGAAAGAATCAATTGAAACCTTAAAAACACCAAAAACAGAAATATCCAAATCGTCTCTAGAACAATTAGAAAAGACAAGTCCAAAGGAGAGAATTGAAAAATCAGAACTTTTTCTAGATCTCCTAGGAAATTTACACCCCGTAAATCCAGAAGTTATTAAAAACCTTAAAATAAACACGATCAATCTGCTAAATTCAAGAGTTGTAAATCCTGATTTTTTAGATTTGGAAAATTTATTTTATTATATATCTATTGTTAAGATGCTAGGTATTGAATTTCCTTTTTCTGCAATAGAAATATTAGAGATCTTAAAAAATTACATATCTGAAATGGTTTTTAGCCCTTCAAGGAATGATTCTCCAGATCCTGTCTCTATATTTTATGGATTGGCAATTGTAACTGAGTTAGATTTAATCCATAGAACAAATATTATAAATCTTCACGTGATTGAAGAGTTTCTCCTAACAGAATTAAAAACCTTTATGCCAGGGAAATTAACATTAAATTACTATACTCTACTCTCAATTAAATTATTAGCTAAAAATGAAATTTTTATGGAAAGAAAAGAACAATTACTATCTCAATTATTAGGTTTAGATTTTAAAAATTTAGAAAAATTTAACCCGACTCTGGATATTTATAATCTTGTAGGAACGGTTAAGATTTTGGATAAGAATTACGATCTTTCAAATTTCAATGGATTGTATATTAGTGAGCTTAAAAAAAACTTAACTTTAAAGGGTTCTGTTAATAATTTAATAACGGAATCTGCTAGAATGTTGTTAATCTTAAGTTTACTTAATATGAAAAATCAAGAATCATTATTATGTAATCGTTTACTCAAATTCATTATAGAATCAACGAAATTCTTTAATCTAGAGAATCTTAACAAAGACTTTAACTGGAGAATTGATAAACTTGCATATAAAATTGAGTTAAAGATGTTATTTTGGACGTTATTAGCTTGTTCTCAATATACAAATAGTAGTTCTTTAAATCGTTAAAATATATTTAGTTTTTATTCTAAGCCTTTTTATAAGTAGTCTTCAATATTTCACTCACATAATTTTTTACATTAGGTACAACTTTCCTATTTTTAACTCTATTATTCCATCTTTCATTAAATAATAAGTTTTTTTCTAGTTCTACTAATGTCTCATTACCAATTTGACTCCAATAGTCAAATTCAATAATCGGCGAATCTGATTCTATACCAGGGCAATAATTTTTAGCTTTCTCAGTATAGCTGATTTTAATATCTACGTTAGCTTTATTGTCAACAAATTTTGGTAGATAAAATGAAAACGGAAAAGTCCTACAAAACATTGGCCTAATATTATATATTAAACATTTCAATTTTTTTATATCATAGAAAAAACAGTCTCCTGAGCTATTTTTAAGAAGACCAGTAAAAGTTAACCCTCTTTCAGTTTCAATGGGTGATATGACCATTTTCTCAAGAGTCTCTTTAGTCAGTTTCTGATCGAAAACGTAAAATCCTATAACATCTAATATTTCTTTTAGATCTAACTTAAGACTTTTTATTAGTTTTAAAATATCTAAGTATGTAATATTTACAAGCGTATCTTTATCTGTACAGCAATTTCCACACCTTTTACAGACAAACCTTATTTCTTCCGGATTTACCATTCAAATAAAAAAAAGTATTTTAAGATTTGAATTTATTTATTGTGAAATTAAGGATTGTTAGTAATAATCATTAGAGATATTTTCAAATTTAACCTCTATTTCTTAATCCGTCCGATTAGCCCAATTCGATGCGTTCCAGGATATTCAATCGAAAAATATATGTTATTGGAAGAAATTTCTAAGATTTTAAATTTATTCTTGAAAGATTAAAGAGTAAAAATCAAACTACAAACTTCAATTACAATTTCAAAAGATTTAGAAATGGTTTAATACACTTAATTAGGTAGAAATTCTTCTTCTAAACCAGCAATTAGAGATTTTCTCTCTTCATTAGAAATCTGATTAATGTCAACTCCATGGGTGTTATAAGTATCGGGAGAAAAATCTTCAAATAATGACAACATTAAAATTATAGAATTAGTAACCAAGTCCTCATTCTTTTTATGTTCTAACAATTTCATAAGTTCAATAAAGGATTGGTTTTTCCAAATTTCAGTATTTTCTTTGTTTATTCCGTCTTTTTGAAAATAATCAATTATTTTTAAATAATAATTCATCTCAAAATCATTGTTTGCTTTGCAGATTTTCATCTTTTTTTTAACTGACAATATGGTTCTATTTATTTAGTGATAAATCAGATTTTTAAGTCAATTTGTTTTTTTAATTTTGTGTTATGTTATTCCTCACAATAATATTTTAACTTAGGTTTACTCTTGCTTTAAGTCAAAGAGAGAGAGATTTTTGCAGTAAATAATTTGTGTGTAAAAAATCTTCAATATTTAGGTAAGATGTACTTCTGCATGTATATTTTCTAATATATTATGAAGGTAATATCTAACCCTTTGAGAATAAAAATATTAGATTTATTTTATTAAAGGGTTTTAAATAAAAACTATGCTTAATTTCAAGAAAAAATGAAGGATTTGCTTGAAAGTATAAATAATCTTAAAAAAAGTACAGTAAATCATTTAAGGAATATTGGTTATACTGGATACGCGATTATAGATTTTCATATCATCGATCTTCTTACCAAATTTAACATAATAACTAGACCGAAAACTTTAACCAAGAAAAGATATTTAGAAATAGAAGAAATATTAAGCAAAATCGCTGAAGAACTAAATCTTAATCTTGGTGAACTTGATCTTTTCATGTGGTACATGGAAACCGGTAAAGTTCTTAAATAAAACCTGAGCTAAAAGAAATTAAAGCTTTTAAGGGAGGGGTGTATATAGAATATTTTTTTTTAATGAAACAACAATTGTTTCCAAGTCTCGTGTATCACATATACTTATTTTAAGGCTAATGAAATCACTATCCCTTCTAGTACAGTGACTATACGTGTTTAGCTATATATCACCCCAAAGTTTTAGGGAATAGTACAGTACTCCAAAAAGAAAAGTAAGACATAAGTGTATATAAAACTTTGCTTTATAACAATTATTCTTATTTCTTTTAAATAAAAAATAGTATTATTTTTCAAATTATGATGCTATAAAACAAGGTTTTCAACATTATTATACAACAGGTGCCTTTAAATCTTTCCTTCGTGCGTGTTCGTCATAGTGTTTTTCTTTCCATTTAGTATAAAAGCCATATGAAATTAAAAGTAAGGAGAAAATTAAATATAAAATCCAAAAAGTTAGACCAGTTAGCCAATTGGCCATGTTAGTAATTTCAAACATAACAGAAACAAATATGATACCTGTTAAAGCTGTGATTGAACAAACTACTCCACATGTTAAATCAAAATAAAGGCTTTTCCTTTCACTTTTTATGGGGTCTTTAAGTACCATTTATTTGTTCCTTGTTTTATTATATATAAAGGTTTTAGAACTTATAACTTGATGAATTTAGCCTATAAATTCTTCAAGGAGATCATATACAGTCTTCAAAATCTCTAATTTTGGTAAAAAAGTAAATCTAACATGGTTATTTCCGTATTCACCAAACCCAGAACCGTATACTGTACAAACTCCTGTGGTTTTAAGAAAGTCAACAACAAATTCTTTATCATTCTTCCACTTTTTTAATTCGGTGAAATCAAACTTGGGAAATAAATAAAAAGCCCCATTGGCTTCTACACAAGTAATCCCTTCGATTTTACTTAATCTCTCATAAGAGTAGTCTCTTCTTTCCTTTAACTTAGCTACCATTTCTTTAGTATGTGTTCCAGGATTTTTTAATATCTCAATGGCAGCAAATTGAGCAATAGAACTAGCCGAAAGTCTTGCTCTAGCCATCTTAGCTATCCCTTCTTTTAAATCCTCCAGTTTATTTTCAGGATCATGGTAATACATATAACCTAATCTCCAACCTGTTGCAAGGTGAGTTTTTGAAAAACCGTTTAAACCAATAATCGGAACATCTTTACTTAAAGATGCAGGGCTTGTAAATGGTTTTTCATAAAGTATTTGATCATAAATCTCATCTGAAATTATGGGTAAATTAAATTCCCCTGCGATATCAATTATTTGTTTAATATTTTTTTCGCTATACATCACTCCGGTGGGATTGTTAGGAGAGCAAATCAAAACCGCTTGCGTTTTATTAGTTATTTTATTTCTTAAATCATCAATATTTGGTTCCCAATCACCTTCTTCGTCCAATTCATATTCTACAGGAATTCCATCAAAAAATTTAGTATAGTTTATATAAAGGGGGTAACTGGGGCCTGGAATAAGTAATTCATTCTTGTTCTCAATTAGTCCAGCGATCAAGAAAAAGATGCCTTCTGTTACTCCTGAGGTGACTAAAACATCTTCTTTAGTAATATCAATTTCATAGTTCTGATTGATTGTTTTACTTATTTCATTTCGGAGTTCTGGAACACCCATAGAATCGACATAATAGTTCTTTCTATCAAATGTTGCATCCGCTAATGCTTGGGAAATATATTTAGGTGTTTCAAAATCATATTGCGGAGGATCTCCTATATTTAAATGAAAAACTTTTTTTCCACTTTTCTTAACTTCATTAGCTACAACAGCTATTTCTCTTATGGCATAAGAAATTTCCTTTAACCTTTGAGCTACCATAGTATTACACTTGTGATTTGTCAGACAAACTTAAAAAGAACAATTATTAACTATGTGATGTAGATATAAATAATTTTTTTATTAATCGAGACCAATATTTCCGAAAATTAAAAAACAAATCAATTTCGGATAATTATAATTAGAATCAAGTAAAATAACATTTAAGTTCAATTATAGAAAATAAGTTTAAATACTTGATTCACTAAATTTATTAATATAAAACATAATTCAAAACAAAAATTAAACAAAATAAAAGGGGGAAAAAAAAATGATTTATCAATATGGTCTAGAACTTTTTGCTGGATTTATACTCATTTTGATTGTTTTAATTGTCGTTTTCTATATAATTGCGCTTTTAATAGCTCCCTGGGTATATAAAGACGCAAAGAAAAGAGATATGAATGCAGCTGTCTGGTTGTTGATCGTTCTAGTCACAGGTTGTATTGGTTGTATTATTTATTTAGTTGTCAGAGATTAGTCTAATCAAAATTTTTGATATAAATATACACTTTTCTTTTTTTATAATTTAATACAATTTATTGTCATTATTCTAAAATGAAACTATCTCGCATTTCACTTTTCCTTTCAGACATGAAACCCTTACTTTTATCACATCATCCTGACTGTGGTAAGTTTTCTAAACACGTGTATCATATAAGGAAATCTAAACTATGTATTGGATGTTTCACGTTTTATCCAACTATTGCTTTGACAATCATCTTTATCCTCTTGTTTGTAAACCTACAATTATTGAACCTTTTTATAATGTTTTTCACATCATTTGTTTTTTTCATACCAATTATCTTAAACATCATTGGACTCACAAAATATCAATTTTTAAAAATTTTATCAAAATTATCAATAGGAATTGGGACTGGTTTAATGATAGTTTCAACCGTTTTGCTTCCTATTTTTCTATTTATTAAAATTTCCATTCTAATCGAAATTAATTTCATTGTAGGAGCAATTGCGTATATTAGGGTAAAGCATGTAAAAAAAATTTGCAGAAAATGTGAGTATGAGGATAACTGGTCTATATGTCCAGCAATGAAACCAATAATGGATAAGTTATATGAGCATAATTTTAAAAAGCGGAGAAATTCTAATTAAAGTTTTGATAGGAAACATCGAAAATATATGGATATTTGAAGAGACTTGCAGTAACAAGCTCCAATCAATATTTTTTTAAATTAGGTATAAACTTATATACTTCAAGGTCTCATTAATATCATACACTTTCAAAGTGTTTCCTATATAAAAATAAATAAATGGTGTAAAAATTGGGAAAAGTATTTGGTATTCTTGCTTTAATTTGTGGTATATTAGGTTTCTTTGGATGGTTATTATTCCTTTTTATTCCAATATATCTTCCTTTTAATGCATTATATTTGCCTGTAGCGGCTATTATATTTGGTATTATTGGTATGATTGCTGATGATTCAAAGGGGATGGCGATTGCGGGTCTTATATTAGGTATATTAGGTATAGTGTTTGTTACATTCATCTTACCTATGTTAATACTATTTGGGATTCTAGCTTTGCTTGGACTATTAACCCCTTAAATAGATTTGAAGTTTTAAATCGATATTTATTTTTTTTTTAATTTTTTATTTTAATAAAAAATCCCAGTCAATATCTTTTTCAATTAGTTCCAGAACTTTTTCCATTTCATCTTCTTGAATTCCAGGTTTTAAACGTTCTAAATTCCTCATGGTTGTATATGTATCAGAGGGACTTAAAATAATCGGAATTCCTTTTTCATTTGCAGCAGTAATAACACTCAAATCAGGTTGGATGAATCCGGTTAAGATTAAAGCTGATACATCTTGGTTAAGCGCTGCCATAGCCAGGTCGGTCCGATCACCTCCTGTTATAAAGGCTGCTTTTTTCACTTGTCTTAAATATTTTAAAGCGCTTTGGGAATTCATTGCACCAATGAGAAACATCTCTACAAGATTATTCAATCCTGAAGAGGCTGCGTCGTTAATTAATTCTCCCCCAATTTGCTCTTTCATCTCGTTTACACGTGGAGAGAATAATTCAACGCTTTTTTCTATGATACCTAACACTGGAATATTATATCGAGTAATATGGTCATCCGTAATCTCTTTTATTCGTGCAATATATTCAAAATCAATTTTATTGAAAAGAATACCCATAATGCCGATTTTACGGAAATCAAAATAATTTTTCGTAAAAAAGAAGTTATCTATACATCGATCAGTTGAATCTACAGAAACAAAAATTAGTTCTTTAATACCAAGCATTTGTGCTATGCTAACATCGTCGATTCCTGTTCTTACAAATTTCCTAATACTTGGATTTCCTTCTATTACTATATAATCAACATTTTTAACGAGTTCGTCATAGGCACTTTTAATCTTCTGAAGGTATTCATCTTTTTTACTGGCATCAACCAAATCTACATAATATGCATCTGGAATAGAAACTGGTGAGATTAGATCATAGGGATGATCAGTCTTGAATGCTGTATTAAGGATGAAACTAACATCCGGATCAGCTTTATTGGAGAAGGCTGCTGTTGGTACCCCTATTGGTTTGAAATAAGCAAACTTTTTACCCTCTTTTTTTAACTTTTGGATAAAGCCAATTGAAAGAAAACTTTTCCCAGCACGTTCTCTTAAAGAACTTAAATAAAATATTTTTACCATTTTCTTCACTCTCTAAACTAATTATTTTAATTTTTTACTATTTCTTTTTTATCTTTTAATAGTGATTTTAATATCCACAACACTATAACCTTTAACAAATGCTAATAGAGGATTAATGTCTAATTCCACGATTTCAGGAAAGTCATTAACAAGCTGAGATAATCGGAGAAGTACGTCTATTATGGCCTCAATATCAGAAGCAGATTCACCTCTGACTCCTTGAAGGAGATTAAATATCTTTGTTCCACTAACTAATTTTTTGGCACTATCTTTGCTAAATTTATAAGCTAAAGCAAAAGATACATCTTGCATGAAGTTTGCATAAATTCCACCGGTGCCAAACATGAGAAGTGGCCCAAACTGAGGATCTTCTGACATCCCTATAATAATTTCATTTACTTTTGGTTCAGTTTTAAAATCGATCATTTCTTGTACTTCTACACCATAAATTTTCGCATTTTGTGGACCAAATTTCTTAGAGTTATTTACAATTTGTATATAGGCCTCAAAAGCCTCTTGTTCTGTTTCAATATTTAATAAAATTCCCCCAACATCGGTTTTATGAATAATATTTGGGCTGACAATTTTCATAACGGCTTTTCCGGTTTCTACAAGAAGTTTTCTCGCTTGTCGGGGGGTTCTAGCTAATCTAGATTTAGGTGATTTAATTCCATAACAATCAAAAATTTCGCTTGTTTCATAACTTAATAAAACAGTTCTTTTATCTTCTCTCGCACTAGAGAAAATCTCCTTTACCCGTTTTGCATTTACTTCAAATTTCGGTATATTTAATTTATCCAATGGAGTACTTCTTAAATATTCTTTCCGTTTTATTAAGGTTTTTAATGAGTGTGCTGCCCTATCTGGAAAGTGATAACATGGAATATGATTTCGTTTTAAATATTCCCTCCCTTCCGAAATACTTTTCCCTCCTATGAAGGAACATACAATTGGTTTTTTTTTTAAGGATTTAGAAGATATCTCATAAATTAATTTTGCTACTTCAGTGGGTTCTGTTTGAGCTTGTGGAGTAACAATTATTAAAGCACCTTGAGTTGAAACTTCATTGGATTCTGCTTTACCATTTAAACCAAAAACGGTTTTAATTGTAAATTCATATCTATCAGGAGCTGCATCTCCAACGATATCAATGGGGTTAAAAATTGATGCCTCTAAAGGTAATTCTGCCCTTAGAGCATGTAGAATCGACTCTGAAAACCCAGCAAATTTTAAATCTTCTCTTTCAAATGCGTCAGTAGCAACGATTCCAGGACCTCCTGCGTTAGTTATAATTGCAAAAGAATTATCTGTTGGAATAGGTTGATATAAGAAAACCTCACCATAGTCAAATAGATCTTCTATTGTTTTAGCTCTTATAACTCCACATTTTTCAAAAGCAAGATCATAAGCAATATCCGCTCCTGCTAATGCTCCGGTATGACTAGAGGCAGCTCTAGCACCTGCTTCACTTACTCCTGATTTCAAAATGACAATCGGTTTTTTTCGTGTAGCTTCTGGCAAAATTTCTAAAAATTTCTCACCATCAGTTATGCTTTCTAAATAGCACAAGATTACACTGGTCTTTTCATCTTTTGCTAGATAATCTATAAAATCTACTGCTCCTAAGTCAGCTTTATTCCCAAGGCTAATATTACAAGAGAATCCAAACGCTTGTGTCATGGAATAATCCATCATACCAGTAAGCATAGCACCAGATTGAGATATCATAGCAATTCCTCCTTCTTTAGGTGTTTCGGCCGCGAATGAACCATTGTAGTTAATCCCAATGAATCCTAAGCAGTTAGGACCTAAAATTCTCATATTGTATTTCTTGCCAATTTGTATTAGGTGTTCCTCTCTTTCTACACCCTCTCCCCCAATTTCTTTAAATCCAGCAGAAATTACTATTAATCCCTTTACTCCTTTTTTACCGCATTCTTCTGCAGCAGGATTAACAAATTTACCAGGAATTACAAAAATAGCAATATCAATGTTCTCCGGTACATCCAATACACTCTTATAGCAAGTAAGATCACAAACCTCATCCCCTCTTGGATTGATTGGAAAGATTTTTCCTTTATACCCAGAATTAATAATATTATTTAAGACTGTATTGCCCACTTTGCCTTTCGTAGCGCTTGCACCAATAACTGCAATACTTTCTGGACTAAAGAAAAAGGATATGTCGTTTTGAGCCATTTTCAGATCGAATGTAAATCTTGTTATCAAATCTTATACATTTCTATAATCGTACTTCCTTTTAAATTTTTCATTGTGATCAAACCTACTTTTACAAACCAATAATATCTGAAAAAGAATAAAAAATACTAAATCTTTACTTATTGTATGACCAAAATTGTGATGGTAACTAATAAAGGAGACATTAATCTTGAGCTGTTTGATAACGATGCTCCACTAACAGTAGCTAGTTTTCTATATTTAGCAAAACAAGGCTATTTTAATGATATTATCTTTCATAGAGTAATCGCAAATTTTATGATTCAAGGTGGAGATCCATTGGGTAGAGGTACTGGTGGTCCTAAAAGCAAGAATATTGCTTCATTTCCTTTTCAAGGAAAACAAATATCATATCCGTTTGCTGATGAATTTCAGAGTGGTCGTGAATTCAATACACCTGGAATATTAGCAATGGCGAATGCTGGAGCTAATACTAACGGGTCTCAATTCTTTATTACTCATGTTCCAACATCACACCTTAATAATAAACATACTATCTTTGGGAGCGTTGTAGATCCCAAAGTTGATCAAAAAGTCGTAGATTCTATTGTTAAGGGAGATGTAATAAAGGAAATCAAAATTCAATAATTTTGAGATAGATTTTTTTCATTTTCTCAACTATATTTTTCTTTTTTTAGTTTATAGCAACCTAAAAGATATTATATAGCTATATTGATATTATTATAATTGAGGTTAGTTTGTTTTATATAAAATACAATTATTTAGAATTCTGAGTCATGAAGAAAGATTTAAAAGAGAAACTTAATACTGTTGAAGAAGAAACAAAAAGTCATGCAGAATTAGAAGCCTCAATTAACTCACTCAAAGAAGAGATAAATAGGCTGAATGGTATTATAGATGAGCAGAAAACATTAATCGACGAAAATTCCGATTCAATTATATCAGATGATAATACTATCCCTAGTGAAATTGGTATTTTGAAGGATCTAATTATCTCCCAAAGACAAAAGTTAATTAAAAAAGACGAAACTAATGAGATGCTTCAAGATAAAATTAGTGATTTAGTATTAAAGTCCAAGAGTTCTAAAGATGGAACTCTTCATAAGGAAGCTAATGAGGATTTAATAGAAGCCCAAGAATTGGTTCTTGCGTTTACTGAAGAAAGTAAAAATTTCAGAAAGCAAATTAAAGAATTGGAAAGCCAAATCTCATCAATGAAATCTGGAAAAAGTGAATTTGATGTCACCAATCAGGAAGAAATGGGAGAAAGTGAGGAGGTGGTGAATATCAAGCGGTTAAATTTTCAATTAATGGAAGAAAATGGATTATTACGAGTAGAGAATGAATCTTTAAAGGTAAAACTACAAAAACAAATTGTAGAAATGAATTCGGAAGAATTGACATTATCCTACCAGAAGATTGAAACTTTAACGTTAGAATTAGATGATTATGAAGCGCAAGTTCAATATTTACAACAAAAATTAGGAGAAGAGGGAAGTGCTTCTGAAAGTCAACCTTACCCAACAGATGAATTAAATAAATTAAAAGAAGAATTATCCAGATATCAATATGAAAACCAAAGATTGAATAATATTTTGTTAGAATTAAACCACAGCAATAAAAGCCGACTGAGTGAGAATGATGATAAATCTGTGGTTTTTAATTTTCCCAATCAGTTTCAAATTACACTTTTTAAAAGATTGTACAACCTTTTAGATGATATTGACAAAAAAGCAGTTATTAATAGTTTAATCAAAGACTTGGATAATAGGAATCATGATGTTAAAAGAGTTGTATTAAAAATATTAAGTGGAATAAGGGATGAAAAAGTATATGAAGCCTTTTTTGATTTACTTCATGATGAAGATTGGGTAATTAGATATAAAGCTATTAAAACACTAACAAATTTTGGCTTTGATAATAAGGGATTTAAAGATTTATTAAAAAAGCTTATATCGGATACAGACGTTGATGTTAGGGAGCTTGCGTTAAAAGTCTTGGGAGATATGGCTTAGCTTATTATTGATAAATATATAATACATGTATTTCACTACATTTTATTTAGAAAAATGATCTACCTAATTTAATTATCAAATGTGTGAGAAATTCTTAAAAACTCATTCTTATACATCACTCAAATTAATAGATTTATTAGTTTGTGAGGATCTATAGATACCGAAAATTATTTTCATTGTATTTAAGTTGTCTTTCCCACTACTTATTGGTTCTTCATCAGTTTGACAACAATCAGCAAAATGAATAACTTCGTTAATAAAAGGATCACCTCCTTCTAAAAAATTTGGTTTTTGATTTATCTGAATAAATTCCCCTCTCCTAGATGTTTTCTCGTCGATATCTAATTTTTTAGATGATACCATAGCATCACCAATTTGATAGTGACTCTTCTTTATGGGAGGAGGATTTGAATAGATTGTTCCTGAATCACCGAAGATCATATACCTTATATTCCAAGGAGTTCTCCCTGTAGAAAGAGTTCCGAAGATATTCCCAATCGTACCATTTTTGAATTCTAAAACGGCGGTTGAGAAATCTTCAGCTCCATTTATGAATAAAGGACTATTACTTTTGCAGAAACCACTTACTTTTTTCACATCTCCGATAAAATATCTTAAAAGATCTATAATATGGATTGAAAGGGTGATCAAAACTCCTCCACCGGCACGATCACCATCAAACATCCAATGATCGTGAGGTAATATCATTGATTGCTTTAAAATAGAATCTCCTTGAACCGCATTAATCGAACCAAGTTCTTTTTCTTCCATAAGGTTTAATACCGCTTGAGAGGATGGTAGGTATCGTAGTACCTGAGCAAGCATATAAATAACATTTGCCTTTTCAGTTGCTTTAACCATATCTCGACAATCTTGCATTGAACAAGCCATCGGTTTTTCAAGTAATATATGTTTTCCCGCTTCAGCTGCTAAAATTGTTTGAAATTTATGTTGATCATGAATAGTACAGATGTCAACTGCATCAATATTCTCTTTATTTAACATTTGTTCGTAGTCAGTATAAACTGAATGAACGCTTGCAGCTTGAGCATAAGTTTTAGCTGCTTCCTCTCGTATGTCGCATACAGCGGTTAACTTAATTTTCTCAGGAAATTTAAGATAAGCTTGCAAATGAGCATATGCCATTGCCCCAGTTCCTACCAGTCCTACTTTTAATGGTTTTGAAATTAAATTTCACCGATTTAATAAACTTTTTTTATTAAGGAGTTACCTACAGGAACAGATCTTTGCAACACACCAGAAATATTCAATCCTTCAGGAATTAATCCTGACCATGGTTGATTGCGATCAACAGAAACTGAAACCATTCCTTGAACTCGTTCTTGAACACTAATAGGACCATAAGAGAATACCAGCATAAAATCTTTCCTTATCGGATGCATAACTGCCATATTATTAATTCCCCACATATCTCCCTGAGGAATAATAACATCTTCTTCGTTTAAGGAAGGAGCTGGAATAAAATAAAGAGCTAAATGTGTAACACTCTTATCTCGGATTATGGTTTTCTCTTTTGTAACTTTAATATCAAAAATACGTTTTGGGAATCCCCAATCAACCCCCATTTCCATCATTAACCATGTTTCAACTGGCATACTTAAAACAAACCATGTTTCTTCACCATCAGGACATAAGCCCTTAATCATAACCATACCCTCATTATAACGGGTAATAGAATTACCAGTGTTATAATCTACAGTAACTAAAGATACAAAAGGTTGTTCTGGCATGAGAAGATGTTTCGGTAAGAGTGTTTTGTAAAGATCGATATTTGTTGGCTTAAATGCAGAAAAAATACCGTTTGTACCACGATCTCCTCTGATTTTAACGATTTTAGGATCGATTGTTCTAACCATTGGTCCATATCCCCAGTTGATAAGCTCATTAACTTCATCATTTTTTACGAAATCACGCACACGTTGAATGATCATCCCACTGAAATAAGCATGTTCCACTTCATTTTTAGGACTAAGTCCTCTATTTTTTGATTCTGTCATAATAATTCATAATCTTATTTTTTGAAATTAGATAACAAATCATCAATTATTAAACATAATTTATTTTCTAACCTATTAAAAATTATTTCGATTGATAAAATTGAAATTGATAAAATTGATATTTTTTTTGTCCTAATTTTCACGTATCTATTTCTGAATATTAACCGTGAAATTCAAATTAAAAGATGAATTCGAAAAATTAAAGAAATCTATAGAATTCTCATCAGATGATTTCTCAAGAGAAAAGTTTGAAGGTAATTTTGATATTTATCACAATTTCTTAGAATGGTTAGTTGAGATCGTAGAACTTCCTAGAAATAAAATAAAGAATGAATATTTTTAATAAATACTAAGTTCAAGATGCCACCTCTTAAAAAAATCAATAAACCTAAATTTAAGCATTAATTCAGAATAAAAATCATCTATTAGGAGGTAAAAATTAATGTTACTTACGAGTAAATATGGAAATCCTTATTATTATATTATTTCAGGGATAATTCTGATAGCTGTTATGTCTTATTCGATATCAATAAATCCCGGAGATATTCCCCAAACGTTTTTTTTAATATTTGGATTTATTTTTGTAATTATAGGAATTGTCATGTTAGTATATAAACAAAGCAAAAAGAAATCGAAAGATAATGAGTAGTATTTAGTCTTAATTTGGAAGAAAAAACGATTTAGCTTGAACAATAATTAACTTTTTTACCTTTTTCTTATTTTTTTATTTTTGTTATCATCAGTAAAATCTATTGACAACTTTTCTCATAATTAATATTTTTATTACGTTTTACTTATTTGAATTAAGAAAAAAATTATTGAATCATATTTTTTAGAAGAATCTTAGAAATAGGTGAGTCTTATAGTCTATGTGCTAGTAGTAATATATGGTATTATCTCCATTTTTCTTGGTGTTGGTCCAGCAATAATTTTTGCTCTGTGGAAATATGGTATTAAAGGCAAACTCTGGTTTGCTTGGTTCCTTGGAGGTTTATTTTGGTTTCTCGCATTGCTTTCAAGGTTGACTCTATTGATATTAATTTCATCTATTCCAGAAACGGCTCCATACAGAATATTTATTGGTGCGTTGTTTGCTGGTGTGTTTGAAACCTCATTTAGAGTGTTAGTTATTTTTTTGGTAACTAAATTCACAGCTAATACTGCTGAAAAGATTTACATGACGGGTTTGGGGTGGGGCACAGTCGAAGCTTTTGTTGTTCATACCCTTGCTTTATTGTCGATTATATTCCTACCATACGATAATGAAATTATAGTTTCGCTCGATGATGTAGAATACGCGCTTCTTTTCGGTGGATACGAACGAATAATTGTTGAAATATTCCACCTGTACTTATTTATATTGGTATTTTACGGAATTAAGCATAAGTTAAAAAAAATTGAACAAAGTAAACCAATTTTAGAAAACTTTTTCACGAAAGATCCGAAACCTCTCTGGATATGGATAATTATAGTCGCTGTTATCCATTTTGCCTTTGATTTCTTTTTTGTGAGTTTAGCCTATGTAATTGATATAATCACATTGTATTTAATAGGTACCGCTATTATTGGTTTGTTAGCGACTTATGTTTCGAACAAAGTAAGGTATTATCCTCTTTTTCCAGAAAAAATTTTGGAAAAATAAAATCCGATAAAAGTTCTTCTTAATATTTGGTTTACTACAAATTCACAGCATCAAGATAAGTTTTTCAAGATCAAGTAATCTGTTTGCAATATTGATTAATATTAGGCAAAAAATTGCTATAATCGCCGATAGTATTAATACCGTTGGAATAGAAAGAAAGGCAGGGTTAAACATTTGAACAAATATTATTGCTATCAGTGGAGTTACAAGAGCTCCAGCAATACTTTGTGCACTTTTAAGATCTTTTGATCTTGAACTTATAATAACGCTAATTTGTATGTTTAAAAGAGTCAGCAATGGAGATAATAAAAATCCTATTAATAGGGTCGTTAAATCTGTGAAAAACAGTAGGTTTCCTTCTAAATGCGAAATTAAAATTAAATTAACTATTAAGCCTGTGCCAGCAAAACAAAGAAAACTTATAATTATTGTTGGAATAAATGAAACTAGTATTTTGCCTAATATTAATTCAGTTTTCGTTATAGGCAACAGAGCTAAACTTTCCATAGTTTTCCTCTCTTTCTCACCTGCAAATGAATCGGAAGATATTAACGACGGTAGGAGTCCAGGAATAAATAGAAACATAGGAAGTATAAGCATTTTTATCATCATTGTTGCACCCACTAAATACATGTTATAATGCGTTGGTATTCCTAGAAGTGAGCTTACATCATTATATCCAAATGTCGTTGAAAATTCTTCTGGATCAAATAATACTCCAATCAACATTACAAGCGGAATAAAAATTGTAAAGATGAGAGGGAGAAGAATCATAGGAGCTAAAATTTCTTTTCTCTTAATTGAAGTTTTCCAATCCTTTTTCATTATTCTTATAGAATTTTTAAATTCCATGATATATTCTTTATTCCTCCATTGTCTTTAATTCCTTTTCTTCTTTCATTAGCTTAAGATATATATCTTCTAATGAATGAACCATACGACCAATTTCTAAAATATCTGCGTTAAGTTTCACCAATTCCTTCACGATTAAAGGCGTACTTTCGTCAATATCGTCAGAATAAAAGTGAATCTTGTTATTCTCAATTCTGAATTTTTTTATATAATCTAATTTTGCCAACCTTTCTTGTATTTGGGGTGTAATGGGATTTTTTAAAGTACATACCATCTCTTGCGCATCCCATAATTCTCTACTTAATTCTTTAGGCGCTCCTATTCTTTTTATCTTTCCTAAGTCTAATATCGCTACTCTATCGCAAAGTTTTTGAACCTCTTCAAGATTATGACTATTTATAAAAATAGTACGATGTTTTCCCTTTAAAGTTAAAATTAATTCTCGAACATTAACAGCCGCAATGGGATCAAGACCACTTGTAGGTTCGTCAAAAAATAAAATATCCGGCTCGTGGAGTATCGTTCTCGCAATCGCCAATCTTTGCCTTTGACCTTTCGATAACTTCCCCGCTTTCATATCTTTTCTCCCATACAATTCAATTATTTTAAGGACTTCTACTATTCTCTTTTCAATATCTTTGATGTTATAAAAACCACCAAAAAAGCTTAAATTTTCAAATACTGAGAGATTTTCGTAGTTACCATGATTTTCTGTTAGAAATCCAAGTTGTTTTCTTAATTTATGAGCTATGAATTGATTTAATTGCTGTCCATTTATAAATATCGTTCCAGAAGCGGGCTTTAATATCCCTGCAATACAACGAATAACAGTTGTTTTTCCCGCGCCATTAGGTCCTAAAAGACCAAAAATTTCCCCTTTTTTAACTACAAATGAAGCGTTGTTTAGCGCCCAAATTTCCCTATTATCTTCTGGGGCTTTCTTATTATAGAAAACCTTCGAGAGATTTTCGACTTTAATCGCACATTCCATGATTTTTGCTCAATTGTGTAAAATAAAAATAAAAATAATAGCAAGTTTAATAAAGAAATCAAAAAATTAAATCTTACTATTAGACGAAATGTCATAAATTAAACTAGAACGATATTTAAAGATTAAAAATCTACTCGAGGAAGAACCGATCTTAAAAAGTGAACTCGGTGGTATTGTTCTTTAGAAAGAATGAAAAAGTATGGGTTAATAAAATGAATATTTAGTCTACTATCAACAATCATTTCTTTTAAAGAATACATTTTAATTTTCTCAGCAATTTTATTAGAAATTGCACCTGTAGAAGCAATATCAAGTAAAGTATTTCGCATTAAATTTAGGAATAAGGTTCTAAATCCTTAAGAAAAAGATTTTCTCCCTCAGCTACATGCTTTTTTGAAATAAATCCGATCAATCCCTTTTGACCATCCTCAGCACATAAGAGTTTTGGACATAAACAAATATCGCAAGGCACATCATCTTTTTTTGCTACTGCTTTAGAATCCATACAAAATAGAAAAAGTTGGTAGTTGATAATTTCCTATCGTTTCCGATCCTCATACTATAAATAGTATCTAAGGCTTATATACTCAAAAACCCGACTAATTAATTTTAACAACTGCCAGGTGCAAAAGATATTAAACTTGCAGTCTCAGGAAAAGGTGGTGTAGGAAAAACCTTAATAGCAGGTACTTTGGCAAGAATGTTTGCTAAAGATGGTTTTAAGGTTCTAGCCATAGATAACGATTCAGCAATGAATTTAAGCTACACTTTAGGTATTGACGAAAGAACAAAAGAAAAAATCATACCAATTAAAGAAATGAAACCAATGATCGAAGAAAGAACAACTGTAAAAGATGCGGGTCCTGGAGTATATAATATTAACCCAAAAGTCTCTGATATTCCCGATAAATTTAAAGTGTCAGGTCCAGATGGTTTACAACTACTAGTTTTAGGTGGGATTGAAGAACCTGCCTCTGGATGCCTCTGTCCGGAAAATGCATTAATAAGAACTCTATTATACAATTTACTTGTGAAAAGAGACGAAGTAATAATAGTTGATTTCGAGGCGGGGATAGAACATTTAGGACGTGGTACAGCAAAAGGAATTGATTTAATGCTTGTGGTTGCAGAACCTTCCCAAAAATCATTGGATTTATGTAAAAAAATTATAGATCTTTCTAAAAAATTAGGTGTCATCAATGTTTTTCTAGTTGCAAATAAAATAAGTGAGGAATCGCAAAAGGAAGTCATTACTCAAAAAATAAAGAATTGGGAAGTCCCTTTATATCATTCAGTTCCCTTCGATCCTGAAATAGGTAAAGCAGACTTGAATGGAGAATCTCCCATAGATTTTAGTCCAAATTCAAATGGTATTCAATCTATTAAAAATCTATATTTTAAATTAAAAAAATTAAAACTAGAATTATTTGATCTGTAAGAAAAAGGTTTAATTACCTTCGGTTTGGCCTAAAATAGATTTATAATCCTCTACAAAATATCAGTTAAATCCAAGCCCTGCTCTTCAGCAAGTTCCTTCCATTGATCTATTGCTTCTAAAGCATCTTTTTCATCCATCATTTCAATAGCATAACCTGCGTGGACAATAACAAATTTACCTACTTCTGGATTTTGAATTAAGGCTATAATCACTTTTTGCGTAAGACCATCAAAATCGACTAAAGCAGAAGGCCCATCAATTTTCATAATTTTCCCAGGTATAGCCAAACACATAATAACTCATCATTAAACTATATTTTTTACAATGTAGAAAAGAATTAGGGATAAATAAAATTATTGATTTACCTAATTAAAGCTAATTCTTTAATTTTAAGTATCATTAAAACCTTTTAACGCTATATATAATGTTTTTAAAATTATAACAATAATGGTGAAAATACAAATTGTTTACAGATAAATTTAAAGAATTTCCTAAGAGTAAAATATTGTATATCCTTGCAGTAGTCGGATTTTTAATAGTTCTTTTTGTAGAAATATTTGTGTTTATACCCATCGAATCAACAATCTCAACTTATGGAATTTTGGATTATGAATTTGCTTGGAATGCTGACAGGATTCTCACAATCTTTGTCACTTGGGGGCCTACTGGGATTGCTAGCCAAATAAACGCAATATATTGGGATTTCTTATTCATTTTTGGTTATGTATCTTTGGCATTTAGTTTAATTGTCTTAGTATTCCAGAGATCAAATGAACAAATTCAAACTATTGGAAAATATATCCCAATCACACCAATTTTGACGGGTGTTTTTGATATTATTGAGAATGTGTTTTTACTAATAATGGCATCCAATCTAGGCTCTGTAAACGATTCTTACTCGATTATAGCTTCATTAAGTGCTTCACTAAAATTTGGATTACTGATTGTTGGAATAATATTCTTTATTGGAGCTTTAATCCTAATAATATTTCATAAAATACAGAAAAGAAATGAATAGGTATTCACTCCTGATCAAAAATTCCGATTCATAATTTTTTTAAATCTCTATTCTCTCTTAGAATAAAAGTCAATCAAATCATCAAGCCAATTAAAGATCTCTTCTTTTGATAGATTGTCAATGTTAAATTTGAGTCTTTCTAATTCTCGTACTATGTTTTTAACTCCTAATGGAACTGTTTTTTTGCATAACTCAAATAAAAACTCATTAGTTTTAGACACTAACCTTTTGATTTCTAAATCCATAGGTTCAAAAGCAGATTTTTTACTTACCTCGTCGATACTCTTATCTAACTCAACAAGATAATTAATTAAATCGAATAAGCGTCCAGTTATATTTCCTTTAAATGAACCGTCTACTTGATAAAAAAATCCTTTAAAGTCATCAATGGGTATTAGCTCCTTATAGCGATTATCTATTTTGATAACAGATTTTACATTCTTATAAAGATTTGATGGTGCCCAAGAATAAACATCAAGGCTTGATTCAATCTTATTGTTTATTGTCAATCTAAACTTTGGGTCATCTTTAAAATAACCAAAAGGTATTATTGCGAAATCGAATGAATTCATAGGTTGTTTGTTCAGTATATAATTGAGATTTTGAATCTCGTGAGTTTGATCAATAGAATGGTTATATATATCGAATATTATCTTTCTAGGATGTGGTCTATACATATAAAAAAGAATCCCTTCAAATCCTTGAATATCTAACGCTATTGAAAATTTTATCAGTTTTTCAACAATATTTCTATTATTAAACCTTATATTTAAAAACAGATGATAAAAATTTTCTATATGTTGGAAGAACCAAGGAGCTTCCCGATTTAAATTATAGTGAATCATCTTAATACTATACCTCAAAATTAAGTAATATATCCTTATATTCTTAAAACTCCAATGTATTAAAGAATCTCTTATTATTTAAATCTTACATTACTGGTAAAATAAAAAAAAAGAAATTAAAAAAAGAAATAATATTTGGATTGAGTCCTTTTTCTATATGCCAAGTTTTTCTAATAGATTTCTTAGACGTGTTCGATGGAATTTTAATCCTAATTCATCAGGACTAGCTCCCATTGCTAAAGCATAAAGTTCAGTTAAATATAAGACTGGAATGTTATATTCTGTATCAAATGCTTTAGAGAGATCCCTTTGTCGAGAATCAAATTGTTGGAAACAAGCAGGACAATTTACTACGATGACATCCACTCCTGCCTTTTTAATACTATCCATCTTAATCTTTAGATTCGCGAATCCGTGTTCCTCATAAGCATTTGTAACTGCTGAGCCACAGCAAAGAGCTAACTCATCATAATCAACAACAGTCGCACCACTTGCAGATACGAGTTCTTTCAAATTAGTAGGTTTCAGTGGGTCGTCAGCTTCCATCCATTCAGAAGGACGCATATAATGGCATCCGGGATGACATGCTACTTTTAATCCACTTAACTGTTTTGTAACTGCGCTTTTAATTTTATCCATTCCAACTTCGTTTTTTAAGACATCAACAAAGTGCTTTACATCAATAGAACCTTTAAATTCTTTACCAATTTTTGCTAATTCCGCATTTACTTTTTCCTTTTTAAGACTGTCATGCTTTAACTGATGCTGAACCCCTCTTAACGTATTGGTGCATCCATTACACAAGGAAATGATATCTTTTCCCTCGGCTTCTGCTAAACAAAGATTAAGAGCACCTAATGCTAACCAAGCATCATTATCGAAGCTCCGCATGCCGGTCGGGTCAGGACAGCAAGTGAAAGCTGCTTGAGATGTCTCTATTCCAACTTTTTGAAAAACTATCCTTGAAGCAGCTTCAATAAAAGGGATTCTATTTCCAATAACACATCCTTCGAACATTTTATATTCTGTCATTTTTTTCTTCCCTCGGTTTATTTTAATTTTTTATCAGATCCTATGTTTTTTAGTAATGTTTGCACCTCATTTACATCTGGAGCCATTACAGCTGGTAATCCTAATTGACTTCTCCTTCTTTCAATTGCTGGTTGTGAAGGAATCGCTTTGGCATTTTCAAATACTGCTTTCGCTTGTGAATAGACAAAGGCTGGACCTTTTCCGGATTCAATACTTTGATTCTTTAAAAAAGTAAAGATTTCAGTTAGTTCTATTTTTTGCGGACAAACCTCATCACATGTATCACATACAGTACAACCCCAAATTCCTAATTCATCTCCGCCCAAAAGTAAATCCTTATACCCTAAAAGAGCGGCCAAAATGTTGGCTCTAGGATTGTAACCGGTTGTTGTATAGAAATCTATTGTAACCGCAGATACCGGACAATTATCCGTACACCTACTACATTGATAGCAATATTTAATTACATCAGGCCCAATGTGAAAATCCATAACTTGTTTTCTAAACTCAAAATTTGCGATCATATTTTTCCACTTTTTTTGTTTTTTTTGAATGATTATTTTTTTCATTCGTAGGCTTTTACCCCACGCAAGGGGCGTCGTATCCAATTTCTACTTTTTTTATTGGATATTCATCCTAAGCCTACGTTCATCTGTCGAGAGTAAATCTCAGTGCCCTCCTCATCAACAACTGTGATGTGAGCCGCACAAGATAGTCAGCAATCAAAACAGCGAACTATCATTTCTAAGAGATTTACTACACCTTCTGGTACATCACTCATCTTTTATATTCACTTTTTTATTTAATTTTCAATTTATATATATTATTTAATCCATGGGTCTGGTAATTTTAAACCTTCTAAAGCTTTGTCCTCAAAAACTTGCTTAGCTACGTGCAATAATGTCTTTTCAATTCCGGCAATATTGTGGTTAGTTGCCACTAAGAGGTTTGCTTTTTTACAGATACCTTCTTCATCAGACCAAATATGATATAATAGAAGACCTCGTGGGGCTTCGACTAAACCTATACCCTCAGCTTCTCTTGGTTGAACATCCAAGGTTTTACAATCGGGATTGACAATATCTGGATCTTGAAGTAATGTGGCAATTGTTTCAATTGATTCTACTAGTTCTATGAGTCTAGCCCAATGATAAGCAAATGTATGGTGTGAAACTGCCCCTAATTTCGCTCTCATGGCTTGTAATGCCTCATCAGCTAATGGTGTTGCCATTTTATCTGCAGCATTAATCATTGCTAATGTATTAGCCCGATAAATACCCTCAGGATATCCCGCAGGTTTATAATACATATGAGTTGCATAGGAATGATCAGAAATATGCTCACCCATCACTTCCAGATATTTTTGAGGAGCATAATCGATTTTTTTCCCATCAGGAGTTACTATTCTTATATCTCCTTCATATATATCATGTACACCATTTTTGGTCATCCCTGCATAATATGTAGGAACAACTCCTACATTCGCAACTACATCCCAATAATCTTCTACAACTTTTAATCCAATTTCAACAGTCTTCTTTGCAAATTCGACTTGTTCAGGAATTATTTTCAAAAATTTATCCCGAGAACTTTCATCCATTGGTTTCTTCATACCACCGACAATCGCAGATACAGGATGAACAGATTTACCTCCAATATCCGCGCAGAGTTTTTGACCAAAATCCATCATCTTCATTGCCATCGCTCCAACATCTGGCATTTTGTTAATCACATGAACAACATTCCTTAACGCAGGGTCAGCAAACGGTCCTAATAAGAAATCTGGTGCAGCGAGTGCGTAGAAATGTAAAACGTGTGAGCTATATTGCTTGGCATTTATCAATAATTTCCTCAATTTCAAAGCTGGCGTAGGAATTTCAACACCCCATGCATCTTCCACAGCTTTAGTGGGAGCTAAATGATGAGGAATTGGACAAATTCCACAAATCCGTGGAGTTATTCTTGGAATATGTTCACAATAACGTCCTTCAAGGAATTTCTCAAAAAATCGTGTTGAAGTAATATTAAATTGAACATCTTTAACATTCCCATCATCTCCTAAAACTACCTTCAATCCTCCATGTCCTTCTAATCTAGTTACGGGTTCTACTTCTAATTCTTTTACCATTTTTATACTCCTCCTTTTCGTGAAGCTAAAGTAAATTTTTCAAATGTGCCAATATGATCTTTCACTTGAGAAAGAATTTCACCTTTGGTTAAACTCACATTAAAATCTTTAACTATTGTATCAGCAAATCTCTCTGCTTGATTAATACCCCATTTTGTTTGACCATAACAGCCAGAACAAGGAGTATTAACTTTTATACATAAACCACCGCAGCCAGCTTTAGTAACAGGTCCCATACATATATAACCTTGTTCAATAAGGCAATCATCCATATTAGGAAGTCCTTCAAAATCTCTTTTCACTTTTGTCATCGTTGACTTACTTCCGATTATTCTAGGACAGGTATCACAAACGTTAGAGATTTCGATAAAATCAGGATTTTTACCTAAGAAACCCATTAATGTAGATGCAATTTCCTCTGTTGTCGGAGGCAAGTTTGCTAAGGGTGTCTCAGGGGCACCACGTTTCTTGATTTGTTTTAGAATATCTCCGGCAAAATCAAATCCTGCCATTAGTGGTAGACCTAGAAATAATGTTGAGAACTGTAATAATGCCTTTTTATCCCCTGATGTAATAGACGTAAGATTGTTGACCATGCTATTTAATTTCTCTGCTCTTGAATCTACTGTTTTTGCTGGTCCGTAGCAACCAACACATGGTTTTTTATCACTTGTGCATTTTAAACTGCACCCAATGCTGGTAATAGGTCCGAAACATACTTTTCCTGCCTCTAATAAGCAATCATTTTTTATATCACAATCGTTACAAAATGATAGATCATTCATCGGAAATGGCTTTTGACCGAGTAAAAACACTATGGCACTAACAATTTGTTCTGGTTTTGGCGGACAACCTGCCATATAGACATCTACATTAATAAATTCATCAACATTTACGATTTTATCTTGAAATTCTGGAACACCTTTAGTTGGAATGGTTGGTGTCTCATTCGTAATAGATTCAACCTCAGTGAATTTTCTTTTCTTCAATGTTTCAATATCCCATTGGTTTGCTAATCCTGCTACATTTCCATAAGAAGCACAGCTACCAAAAGCGATAATTAAAGCGCATTTTTCTCTCATCAGTTTGACATGTTCTAAATCTGCTTTAGTTCTCACTGAACCTTCAATGAAACCCACTAAGACAGATCCCGCATCTCTTGCTTTCAATGAATCCAGTTTAAAATCAACTACAGCTGGCCAATATACAAATTCCAGTGCTGGAAGAACTGGTAACAATCCCAAATGTGCATTTAAAAGAGATTGATGACAGCCCCAACAATCACTCAATTGCATAAAAGCTACTTTCACTGCCATTTTTTCATCATCTTTTTATTTTTTAGTTTTTTAAGGTTTCGAATTTTATAAAAATTAATTAATTACTGTTTAAGTTTATGGTTTATATTATAAAACAATTTCTGAAATTAAAAAATTCTATAGATGAATAGAAAAGTTGAACTCTTAAAATATTATGAGAAGGATTTTCTTTTCGGTATTTTTATGCAAATAAATGATCTAGTATTTACATTTATCATGCACTATTGATCACTTTGGTAAATATAGATCAAGGTTTTTCTGGTATTTTTTCATATTAATATGTTTGAGCATTTACATCTCACATGTGGTCTTGATCATTTTGGGAATTAATGGTTGATTATTTGATGAAACTATTATCAGATAAAGAGATTGATATGACTAAAGCAATTTTCAATGAATAGATGAAAATCTAATTTATAAAAAATTACCAAAGAACAAAGAAAGGATGTTAATCAGGATTTTCAAATTTTTTCATTTTTTAAATAGATGCCGGGTAGGGGTAATAATTTCATAGATTGACAATTTTATATGACCATATTTTTCAAAATATTTTCCTCAGGATATTACAAACCTTAATACAATTATATTTTTCTGCCAAAATATTCAATCCTATGTATTTATAATGATAAATCCAAGCCTGTAAGAATCAACCATTTCTAAATGAATATTTAAACTTCTATCGAATCTCTACATTTAATAAATTGGAATAACGCTCTCTACCATTTTTATCTGTAATAGAAAACTTCAAGAGGGGCGTTCCTGTTAATAACAATTTAAAATATGCGCTTATACTTTCTTTATTTTCGACTTCTTTATTAGGAATAGCTACATCTTTCTTAAACTTGAGTTTTAACACTTCTGCTTCAATCACTATTTTTCACTTTGTATTTTTATCTTACTTTAATCTATTTAACTTAATATTAACTTTAAATTAATCATATTTAAATATTTCTCATACTGATTAATTCTAACCACGTGAATGGTTTTAGTTCAAATCTGCAACAATTTAAGTTAAGAAAGTTTCAATTTGAATTAATTTTTTACTCACAATTTATCTTTTTGGTATTTTCTCATAATAAAATGATCGAGTATTTACAATTCTCACATGGTCTTGATCATTTTGGGAATTATAGTTCTAAGATCTTAGATGAAACTTTTATAAAATTAAGAGATTAACAGAATTTTTCAATTACAGGATGAAAATCTAATTTAAGATGAATTTAAAAAAGAATAAAAAAAGTGTGTTAACCCAGGTTTTCAATTTGCGAATCTCGCATTCCCAAATGAATATTTAAGCTTCTATCGCATCTCTACATTTAATAAATTGGAATAACGCTCTTTACCATTTTTATCTGTAATAGAAAATTTCAAGAGAGGAGTTCCTGCTAATAGCAATTTAAAATATTCGCTTATACTTTCTTTATTTTCGACCCGTATATTAGGAATAGCTAAATCTTTATTAATTTTGAGTTCCAATGCTTGAGTTTCAACCATTATGTTTTCACTTTGTTTTTTAACTTTGTATTTTTTTTTGTAATTTGTTACATTTTGGTAAATTTAGAAATATTTTTTATTTAGTTTTTTTTTTTTAGTAATAATTTGTTACAATTTAGTAAAGATTTGTTACAATTTAGTAAAGATTTGTTACATTTGGTAACCTATTAAAAAAGAATGATCCAATACTTAAATAACTCACCGTGACTCTTATCATTTAAGACAATAATGTTCAAAGATCTTTGTTGAAACTTTTATAAAATATTGATCTGCTTTAATTTTTAATATAAAAAAGGTGATAAAGGATACTTATTTCCTTTATTTTAATAATTTCGTCTATTTAAAAATACCGAAGATGCCTAAATTCTTATAAATGAAGAGGATTAATCTGGATCTTCAAATTTCTTTAATTTTTTAAATAGATGTCTAAAACCCATAACAGGGTGGGTATAAATCATTCGAGGCCCAGCATACCGCATTATTTTTCGAATATTCTCTCTTGGATCAGTTTTATAACAATGGATGGGACATTTCTCACATATAGGTTTATTTTCACCAAAACGACAATATTCTAATCTTTTCTCAGCATATTTAAAGAGCTCTATACATTCTTCACAAAAATCTCCTATGGGTTTATGAAATTTGTTACAGTACATTTTAACCATTGTTTTTATTGTCTTTTTCTCACTTTCTAAACGACTTTTTGAAGTAGGCATATCAAAATCACATAAAGTAATCAGATTTAATATTTAAAATAATCTAAATTAAAATAAAGTATATTTTTGATCTAAAATTCTATTTCTTAATTTTATAAATACTACTTATTAATATCATGAGATACAGTATATCTAAATCTCGTTATAGGATATCAATGTAATAATATATCAATAAAATTAAAGTATTCAATTAATATCAGGTGTTAAAACAGATTTCACAAAACCAAAAAAATCTGACAATTGAAAAAAAACATGTTTTTCTAGCACTCACATTGTCATTTATGGTCAATTTCGATAGCAATGCAGCAATTCCGATAATTGCTACATATGCGGGAAAATTAGGAGCTTCATTAATATTCACAGGATTTATTGTTGGAATTTATTCCATGGTCCATATTCCTTCAAATTTAATTTTTGGAAGGTTAGTTGACAAATTCGGTAGAAAAAAATTAATAGCTTTCGGAGTATTCTTAGATGGTTTATCATTATTACTATATGCATTAGCTCAAAATCCACTTTTTCTTTTATTTGGAAGAATAATTCACGGAATAGGAGGTGGTTTTGGAGGTCCTGCTACAATGGCTTATATATCCGA
>Ga0114923_10000108_pt1 | contig 64291 bp, 91 predicted proteins | sample SumtaG_FD_89578 | JGI IMG/M metagenome (GOLD analysis project Ga0114923, IMG submission 89578) | Deep subsurface microbial communities from Indian Ocean to uncover new lineages of life (NeLLi) - Sumatra_00157 metaG | ecosystem: Environmental > Aquatic > Marine > Oceanic > Sediment | place: near... | reverse complement strand
GTGGAATATTCCACGGAACAAGGGAGAAAAATAGCCATGACAGAAAAGAAGATGATACGCCTATTCAACCAAGAACTTATCAGAGCACAAGAGAAGGCGCTAGAAAATATTGACAAGTGGGGGTTTCAGGATATTGAAACCCTACTACTAGCCCTGATGGAAGAGGTGGGCGAGGTATCACAGGCGTGGCTGAAGTACAAACACGAGCACGGCGCCCTACACCGCGTGATAGATGAAGTGAGAGATACGATGCCGCTCTTGCTTCAAATAACTGAGAGGTGGCACAACAAGATCGAGGAAACCAAGAGGAGAAAATAACCATGGAAAACGATCTCACTAAAGTAACAGCAGAAGTTAAAAGCGTCATTGGCGGAGAGGATCTTATCGTACTAACGATGCCTCGCAGCGTGGCGGAGACGGTAGGGTCGCTAACCGCCTTAGTCACGGGCGGTATAGGGACGTTTGACGAGTATGCCGAGCCCGTTTATGAAGCGCTCGACGCTGTACTCGACATGCAGTTGTTTGTTTCTATAAAACCGCACGAGATGTTTAATTTTAGCGAGAAGTGGCTCAGGGCTAAGCCCCTCCCGCCCGAGTCGAAGAAACTCCTACAGGTGGACCTTGAGCCAGGGGACATCTTTCGGTTTAAGAATACAAAGCCTTACGTAGGTATTTTAGCTGAGTATTTAAGGCTTAACGCTGTGAGCTACAACAGCGAACAGCCTAATACTATGAGAGCTAATTTCTCAACATTTCGGATGCACGGTGACCACAATGGTAAAGAAGTCGAGATCCTTAATGGTTGGGGCGGGGAGCCCGTAAAAAAATAAGGAGTTACCTTTGATCTCACTCAGGGAATATATGAGTACTACCACACCCGAGGGTGAGAGGAACGCCACGTTCTTCACAGCGGTTCTTTTCGCTCGAGAGGATGGGAAGAGCGACTCCTGGATACAGGACAATCTCATCCCTTGCGCTGCGCGGGATGGGTTATCAGAAGAAGAGATTAGCACGACCCTTCAGTCGGCCATGGAGCGGGATGTTGTTGCCAACCCACCCTGGGAGAAGCGCTCCCCAAAGAGTAGAGCTGATACCTCGAAGAGTAGGGACAGCGCCCAATTGACACATCCCGCTGCCATGGGCGGCGAGGCAACGGATGGTGATGTTTTCCACCATCCGTTTGAGGCCGATCCCGATTTTTACATGGGTGACACAAAGGAGTGGTTGGAAGCTCTCTTCGAGAAGGATGAGATCTTTTCCTGGAACGCCAACTACTCTGAGAGGGACGGAAAGTGCATCCCGCGAGGTCGGGGTACTTCGGCCAATGTGGGCGAGTGGATAGCCGACCAACAAGCCGGCAGCGTCTATGATTACAACGCCCTTGGTGCTGCTTACGAGAGTCCAGCGGGGGTGTGGGCAAGAATCAACCCTATGGACGGAAAGGGGATTAAGGATTCAAACGTCACCGATTACCGTCACGCCTTGGTTGAAATGGACAACCTGTCTATTACTGACCAATGGGATATTGTAAACCAACTCAGAGTGCCGTGCTCCACAGTAGTACATTCTGGCCGGCGAAGCCTCCACTTCACCGTGAAGGTGGATGCGGGCACCGACCGAAAGCTCTATGACGCCAGGGTGAAGGAGCTGTACGAGCTGCTGGATAGTTACGGTCGCTCTACGCCTTCCGGGATGTTGCTCGACAAGGACATCCCCCTGCTCGACAAACAGAACAAGAACCCCTCAAGGTTGAGCCGAATACCTGGGTGCTACCGTGACCGACGACCGCAGTTCCTGATCGCGCGACACGTGGGATGTGCCTCTTGGTACGAATGGATCGACCATCTCTCAGATGTGAAGGATGGCCTGCCGCCATTCCAGAAGTTCAGCGACTGGGAGGTACATCCACCGGAGCTGGCGCCAGAGGTGATAGAGGGGATTCTGAGGCAGGGCCATAAGATGCTACTGAGTGGACCATCCAAGGCCTCGAAGTCATTTGCGCTCATCGAACTGGCACACGCTATATCAATTGGCGGCGATTGGCTAGGTAACGTCTGTAAGAAGGGCCGGGTACTCTACATCAACCTCGAAATCGACCCGCCCTCGTTCTTCTGGCGAGTCAAGGAAGTTGAGAAGCATGTAGGATTAAATCCGAAGTCGCTCGATGTGTGGAATTTGCGAGGGTTTCCGCTCAGTATGGGCGATCTAACCCTCGAACTGACCAAGCGAATAGCAGGTGGGCGGTATAGCGTGGTCATTGTTGACCCTGCGTACAAAGCCCACCAGGGCGATGAAAATTCAGCCCAAGACATGAGTGAATTTTGTGCCTGCATCGACAGGATAGCCAGGAGTAGTGGCGCGTCTATCGTCTTCTGTGGCCATTTCGCCAAAGGGCACCAAGGCGGCCGGGCGTCCATTGACAGGACGTCCGGCTCTGGTGTCTTCGGTCGTGACCCTGATGCCATAGGTACGCTCACTGAGGTCCAGGACGAGAAAGACATGTTCTTTTTGGAGTGGACTCTACGAGAGTTTTCTCGTGCAGAAAAGTCTATCATCCGGTGGGAATACCCAATACATACAGTGTCATATGATCTGGAAGGGTACGAGGAGGATGGGGGGAGCGGAAGCTCTTCAATGGGCCGACCAAAGAAAGCGGATGGAGACAAGCTCTTCGGCGCCTGGTGGGCCATCGGTAAGGGAGCCCCTGTTCATGTGGACGGAATAGCAGACAAGCTGGATGTCACCAACAAGACTGTGAGGCGGATGTTAAAGGAGGCTAAGGGTCTCGGAGTTGATGATGGTATGGTGTTCCAAAAAGGAACAGCGCATGACATGCCCGACGAGAAGGACAACGAAAAAAATCCCTTGTTTGACGACAAGGAAGAATGGTAAGATAGTATGTAAATGAGCCCCGCTTTGGGGCGACAAGGCCCGAGAGGCTAAACCAAAAGGAGCAAGAAGATAATGGCTGAAGCGGTAAAGAGGGAAGAGGTTGTCAAGGTATCAAGTGGCGTAACGGTAGACATGAGCATAGTAGAGGCAAAAACTCTCGTTGCTATACTGGCTCAAGTCGGAGGCGATACACAGACGTCTTACCGAAAACATGCGGACAGTATCCGCCTAGCCATCACTGACGTAACCGGATTTAAAAGCGGACGGGGTATTATTGACTATCGCAAGACGTCCCAGGGGGACGGCGTTTGGATGGAGGAGATCTCTCATGAAGATAGTTAATCCAAGTGCAGAGGTTCTCTTCACGGAGACGGGTGACGAGATGATGAAGCGCATTGAGGCGGCTGGGCGCACAGCCTACAAGAGTGAAGACAAGATCACCGACCAATCGGCAGAAGCCTTCGTTCGAACAATCATTACTCGCGGCCATATGTCGGTGCTAGAGCATGTGTCCGTCAGCGCACGGGTGGTGTGTGACCGTGGCGTGACACACGAGATCGTGCGACACAGGATCGCAAGCTACACGCAGGAGTCAACGCGGTACTGTAACTATGCGGGGGATAAATACGGGAGTGAGATCACAGTGGTGCTGCCGGAGTTTTTACGCGAAGCGTACAGTATGGTACAGACAGGGTGTTTTGTCGATGAAGGAAATTCGCCAAAACTTGGGCAGTTTCTTATATGGCAGAGAGCCATGGAAAATGTTGAAAGTGCCTATATGGAGCTGCTTGAATTAAAGGCTTCACCCCAAGAAGCCCGCTCCGTGCTGCCTAATTCTCTCAAGACAGAGATTGTCATGACCATGAACCTTCGGGAGTGGCTCCATTTCTTCAATCTGCGGACATCGCCGAAGGCGCACCCTGACATGCAGGTGGTGGCGAAGATGTTGCTAGTGCAGTTCAACTTGGCACTGCCTTGTATCTATGGCGAGCTGGCTAAGGAGAGGATTGGCGACCATGGATAACAACAGACCGGTACTACTTGAAGGCATGCCCCTAAGCTTTGAAGAACAAGCCCGCATCAAGAAACTCAAGCAGGAGTATGAGACGCCGGATGATTTCTGGAGCGTGATCAGAGAAGAATTCCGACCAGATAGTGATGTGGCCGCGAGTGCAGGGAATGCAAAATGCGATAGATTTTTAACCGAAGAAGATAATGCACTGAGCAACTCTAGGCCGTGGCTGATTATGCATCAGCATAAAGATGTCGCTTGGTGTAACCCACCATTCCGAAACATGATGCCATGGGTGCAGAAGGCTTACGCTGAGGCACAGAAGGTGCATAACGGCTGTGTGCTGGTACTCGGGCCGACATCTAACGCTAAGTGGATGAGGTTCTGCCATGAGAATGCGTCTGAGATTCGGCTGTTGTGTGGAACGCGTATCGAGTTCGTGCTAGCGCCTGGGTTAGAGATCACCGCGAACAAAAACATGCACGACAACGTCCTAGTTGTCTTCCGAAAGAAGCTCACGAAGCAGCCAGCGCACACGTTCCTTTGGGACTGGCGGGCGGCGTTGGCGGAACTAGCCTCTCCCGAGGAGACTAAGAATAATGAAGGTACTGAGTAAATGAGCAGCGGAACTCTAGAAACCATAACACACCATCACGCTGAGAACGCAGTATGTGATGGTGTGTGTTTCCAGGGTTCCACACTATTGTCTGCGGGGTATACTTTGAGAAAATCAATTAAACCTATGGATCTCTACTCTGCCCGAGAAGGTGGTTTCGGGACTGACCCCTTTATTTCAGAGGGACAAAAGTCTGTCCCCGGGAGGGACATTAGAGGGACAAAAGTGAGGGACAAAAGTATTTTGAAAACACTAAGTCGTTGGTATGACACGACTTACAGAGGGACACGAAATGGGGGTCAAATTCCCGGTAAGTCTATGGTATCAAAGGGGTTACAGCAGAGGGACAAAAGGACAAAAGTCCTTATATATAATATACTTATGTCCCTGTCGGTCCACGGGGGAGGAGAGAGAGCCCTAAAGAGCGGTCTCTCCTCCTCCTCCCGTGGCCTCAGACAGGGTACGCAAATATTGGGTAGAATAATCGAGTTTTCGCGAGGGACTTTTGTCCCTCATGAAAAAGCGGTTGAAAGAGACACTAACCCGAGTGGGTTGGTGTAGATGGAACCGAAACAGGGCTTCGGCCTAAAGGAGCAAAGAGAGATGAAAGCAAAGACACTAGTGGCGGCGATACTTGATGCGGGAAACAGATCGGCGTGTAGGGATATGAGGGTTACTGATCTTGTAGGCGAGGCTGAGACTCTCATCCTGGCCTGCGGCGACGACCCAGAGGAGGATGTGACGAAATGAATGCAAGCGACGAGAGATTTAATAAGCTCAGAGAGTTGGCGGGGAAGATGCTAGGGGCTGTGCAGTGGCACTGCAGGAATGATTGTGATTTCCGTGCAAGCACATGTAAAAAGCATACGTGTGTTTCTTTTCCATTTCGTTCTGGAAAAACGGACGTGCTTAGCAAATTCCCTCCGCCCGAGTTTAGCGACGAGTTGGTTGACGAAGCACCCGCACAACGAGTCCATCACAAGCACCTCGTGGCTGACGTGGTGGCCGGGAAGGTGCCTAGTGGGCCGGGGGTTGGGTTGGCGATAGCTGAGCTGTGCGCGATGCATTGCCCTAAGCCTGCTCTTGGAAGGCTGATTAGCGACTGCTCTCACAGCACCTGTCCCCTCTGGCCGTATCGGATGGGAGTAGAGGAAGAAGTAAATAATTCTTCGAACGAGGCCCTAGAATCGCCTTGACCGACGGCCTGTGGTCGTCTCAGAGCGATTAAGAGGTATCTCGACCCCACCTTGGGGTCGTTCGTGGAGCCACGGTGTGGTTCTGTTCGAGGAGCGGGATTGTAGAGGATGTGTAACGTACCCCTAGGCATACCCTGGGCGGATGAGAGGAGGAGAATGATGATAAATGAAGCAAAAATGATGAAAGAGTTTGCCTACCTTGATGAGATAATCGCTAAATTGAGAGAAGAGGCACAAGTACTGAAGGATGCAATTGCTGAAAACTGCTTAGAACATTGTAGTGTTGGCCGTAATGGCTTGAGCGGTATTAGGGATTGCTCTAGGGATGTTTGTCATCTCTGGCCGCATAGGCCGGTAGCGGATGAAAGGAGAGATCAAGATGGAGAGTGAGAAAGTAATAACGCGCGGACGTAAATGGAGTATCCCTTGGTCGGAAGCCACCAAGCTGGCCAAGAAGAGGAAGTCCTATCCGGGCGAAGACCCTCTTTCGCCCGGCCACAGGCTCTTTGCCTCCCTCACCGAGGAGGAGGCCGAAGACCAGTGTGCCGAGTGTGACGAGAACAACATCCCTGGACAGCAGTGCCTAGGGATTTGTCCGAGCGATAAGCTCACAGGGAGGGCTGAGTGATGGGTTGGCTTTGGAAAGACGACACGGTTATACTTCGGGAGAGGATCTCCAAACTGAGGAGCGATCTCTGTTTCTGTGCAATAGAAAGAGATAATGCTCGTGCCTTAGTGGAGGATCAGCGAGATTGGATCTTACGATTAAAAAATAAAGAACAAGCGCAAGTGGATGAAGCCCTCTCCCTTCAGGCTGACAACATGGAGCTTCTTTTAGAGAATCAGCGCCTCAAGGCGCTGAACGAAGAGATAATGGCTGATGCCGTTGGTGTGGTCGCTCGGAAGTTTGCCGCCTGGGCAGCAAGGAAGGAAGGTGCTGAGTGATGGGCAAGCCACAAGTTGTAGTAGCCATTGATCCCGGGAAGGATGGTGGGGTGGCGACATGTGCTCCACTCGGGGTATATGCCTATAAAATGCCCACTAAGGGCAAAGGTAAAGAGAGAGTTTTGCACGGAACTATGTTAATGGAGTATCTCCGCAACGACAATTGCGAGGTGTACCAGAAGATCTACATTGAGAACGTCGGGTTTTATCGTCAAGGTAATGCTGGCCCCTCTTCTTGCAAATTCGCTCACCATGTTGGTATAATCAAGGGGATATGTTACGGGCAGGATCAGTCGACACCGCCGTTTGAGTTGGTGGCGCCACAGACGTGGATGAAGTGGTTGGCAACGGAACACCGGAATGGTGTGCCGTTTCACAAGGGCTCTTCCTCGAAGGACAAGACGATCAGGAAAAATGAGATTAAGGATGTGGTGGCTGGGCTGTATCCCCACCTGGATGTGACGCTATATACGGCGGACGCGTTGGGGATATTGACCTGGGGAATAAAAAATAATTTATGAATGCTGAAGCACGAAGGATTCACACCGAGCTGAAGAAGTGGAAAGAGAAAGAGCGGAACGCCCAGCTAGGAGTTGACTTTCACGGCGATGTATGTGCGAGCTGCATAGCCAACAACACAAAGGCTATGTGTGAGGATTGTGAATACAATAAGGAGCGAAGCGATGAGTGAGAACCTGAAAACAGACAAGGAAATGATTGCAGACGGATGGATCGACTGCGGGTTGTTCTATCAGAAGTGGGTGTGTTGGCCGAAAGATAAGGAGGGCAGCACCGTTACTGTTGAAGGGCTCGCCTGTGTTGACGATGAGCCTTTCTTGCGTATCCGCCTTGGTCGAGAGATGAATAGCCGGCACGAGTGGCGGTTTCAGATTGACGAAAAAACAGAGAATAGTAATAGGTCAACCTTATATTTTCGCAGATTGACCTGGGACATCGGCGAGTGTCAGGATGATGCGATAGTTGGGATGGAGTTTGAACTTGAGAAGATTCTTAAGGAGAGGGGGTTAACCCTATGAAATTCATTGAACCTGTGATAGGCACTACCCAGAAGCGCGCTGCGTTTCTTTGGTGGCCCAAGAAGATCGGGAGAGTGGATCGGTGGCTCGAGATGGCGGAGTGGGGGAGGAGCTGTGTGAAACTGCCCCTCAAGGCGAAGCGTTTTGGCGCGACACCCGCTGGCTCGACGTTGACGAGGAAGGGAGGGATGTGGTTTGAAACAAAACGCAGCTGATGATCTCATCCGGTGGATGCTTGACAGTCTTCACGTCAATGAGTCCGTGGCGGTTCCTGGAAAAGAATACAAGTGGGTACCGAAGGGGTTCTATCACAATCCCTGCAAGTGGCCTGATTTGTATAATTTCACATCTCATGCCGATCAAGTGTTTATTAAGAAGTTAGATAAAATGGCTGCAAGGCTTAGGGTGGATGTGGTTTATCTTTGGATCGAGAGCAAGACAAAAAGCTTAGGAAGGTATTGTCCCTTAGGGTGGAAAAATATAAAGGGGGATGTACCCCTGATAAAGCTTTTCTGTTTCAATACTCGAACGTATGCACATGAATTAGCACACCATATCAACCACCAGATTCCTGTGTATCCTCAGTGGTGGCCAAGGCGCTGGCGCAAGAAAAACACCATCCTTCAGGGCTCTGATTGCGAGTTAATAGCCGAGTTCGCGAGCGCTGTCTTTATGTGTTCTCTGTATGGGAAAGATGAGGACATATGGGAGAATTCTCGTCAGTATATGGCTCATTATAGTGAGGATGTTGATATAGATATCCGCCGGCTGATGCCGAGGATACGGAAGGTTGTGAAGCTTGGAATAGAGGCGCTGAATGAGTAAGGCCTCGAAAAATACCTTTGAGGGCTGGGTTGTTAAAGGTGACGCCCTAGATGGGGAGATGGTCAAGTCGGCTTTACTTCCCAATGGTGGAGTGACGGCTCACGTCAAGACAAAGGCCGTGCGCGGGATGTTTCCTTGGACTGTAGAGGGATTGGTTTACAATATAAATCCATACGCCACCCGTGGTCAAAAGAAGACGATACGGCTCGCGTTAGTGGCGGCCGACAAGGCGCTGGCGGAAGGGGTGGGGGTGTTGAGTGACGAGGGTTTGACATGGCTGGAGACGTATTTCAGCGGCTCCCGTCAAGGAGCCGCTGAAGAGGTGCGACCTACGGCTTGAGGAGGGTGACTAGGTAGTCGGTTGAGTTGTCGCCACCTTTCGTAAAGAATGTAGGATGTTCAATTTCCGCTCTTACCCTAATGTCGTTGTTGGTTTCGTCAATACCAAGGAAAATGTCCCTGACCCAGAGTTCGCTCTTGCTTGATGTTGGGTGCTTACATTCAACCCTCAGGTAGAGCCCACGCCAAGGAATAGCCCGAGCATCATTCTCGGGGTCTGTAATACAAAACACCCTCCCGATCGGTACGCCAGAGATGCGAAGGCCTTCCGGCGAGACCGCCGCCGGCGCTTTCTGGGCTGGCTCAAGGTCGATGTCGTAGTTTACTACAAGGAGGTCGAGATCGTCTTTGATTTTCTTGTCGACTTCGGCGTAGAGGATCTTCCTAAGGCCGTCTACTGCGTCCTGAATGGAGTGGAAGACGCGGGATTCTGGGTAGGAATATCCCTCCTTGTTGAGGTAATGGATGTCTGTCCATCCTCCGGTACCGCTATGGACTGTGCAGTCTTTTATGACATCCTCCGTAATGCGAGTTGTGCTGCCATCGTCAAAGGTGCTCAAGAAGAACACCTCGTCGCCTTGGTTGAATTTGTGTTTAATCGTGGTCTTGTGACTAGTTTTTTCTTTACTCATCTTTTCCTTGCTCCTTTTCTTCGGTTAGGTACCGCTGTTCTTTCGTGGTGACAGTACAGCCAGTGCATTGCCACCAGTGAATGGCTCTACCACCGCGTAACCACTTCACGCGGTGGAGGAATTGGGCGTTGCAGTTGGGGTATTGGCCGGTCATGCGGTCACTATTCTTCCAACGGGGCGCATAATCTTGTTGGCCCAAGCAATCATGCAGCTTTCGACTCCCATTTGCGAGCCCCTGTAGGTGTACCAGTTTGTGGTGTACTCGATATAGTCATCGACTCGGCAAATCCAGTAGTTGTTGCATTCGTCACTGTGCTCATCGAGAAGGCGGGCAACGAGAACGCAGGCATCTTTAATTGTGCCTTCCGCCTTCATTGTACGGACTTCCCTGGTAGATGTTGTGAGCGCTGTCTCGGCAAGCTTGAATGCCGCGCTACCGTTCATTACTGCCGGCTCGTCTATTTTTGTCTTCATTTCCCTTTTCTCCTTTGCCGCTATGCGGCGTAAGCCCTGTGCGGCGTTGTGTTTATACGTCTAGTATCACGACCTCGCCGCTGATTGGAATAGCTTGACCGCATCGAGTCATGACGACATCCCAGTTGTTGCCCCGCATGTTTTGCGCAAGGATACTTTGATCTCCCTCTTCGAGATTTTTTTGAGTTAACACCTTGCCGCCGATATAATAGGTGATATCCGGATCGAGCGTGAATTTGCCATCTACCGTTTCACCGCCCACCGTGAGGCGCGTGCGGTAGCCTAGCTGGAATGCGTAGAGACCTCCAGTATGCTTGCCTAGCAGTAATTCTTGTGCAATTTGGGTAGGACTCTTGCCTTCCGGATCATAATCCTTAATGCTGGAATCTGAACAGAAGCCTCCGGCGTACCACTTACAGATCATTTTGATTCGTTCTTTCGAAGAACTCATGTGTTACTCCTTTCGCGGGGTTTCCGCTTTGTGCCTAAAACACTATTACTTCCGTTTGCAGTTCGTCGTAGTCAAAGGTATACAACGTCATTTGCGCATCGACGGCGTGACCAAAAGAGGCGTTCCAGAAATACGAAAAGGCCACCTTTTCAGGATCGACTTTAGTAAATATTTTACCCCTTAACCGCTCGCTAGTCGGACCTAAGAATCTGAATTCATTGTGTATTGGCACGTCTTCAAACTTCATTCTGTTTACTCCTTTGCCGCGTGCGGCGTGAGCCTGGTGCGGCTTTTGTCCTTTTGTCGCCATTGTTTTCAAACTGTGGTGGCTCGGTTATTTGAGCCGCCACTCCCAATTCTCTACAACAGCGCGTAGCGCTAGGACATGGTAGGGTAGGCATTTCTGATGGCCTTTTTCGATACTGCATATACTCGAAGTGGTGAGGCCAAAGGCCATAGCGACGTCCGCGAGTGTCATAGCTGCGTTTTTACGCATCTCTTTGAAGCGCTTCTTGCGCAGGTTTCCTTGGGCTTCGATGTGGTCCTTGATCAGCAGCAGCTCCTCGGGGGTAGCGAGGGGGGCATTGAGGCGAAACCATCTGCGGCCACACCACATATGCTGCTTGCGACAGTAGGCCATATACTTCTTCGGCACCTTGAGATAGTGGCCATCTACCTCCCACAATTCCCCGTCGGGTACGACGAGGATAGGGATACGGCGGATGGGGGGTGTAACGTGCTTTGCCCTAATGGCTTTCCTCTCGGCATCGGTGCGTATTCGGGGTCGGCCTGCCATTGTGATTTTAATCCTTTCCGTCTCTCTCGACGGCTAGTCCTTGCCGCCTCTAGTAATATGGTCGTCAATGTAAGCCTTCACTGAGCCAGGGCCATCGTCATCGTGGAGATCGTCACGGAAATGATCCATGGCTTTTGCCATCTCTTCGTCGAAGTCGTGGCCGTTGATGTTGCACCAGTGTAGCATACCCAAGAGCACACTGCAACAAAAACCTTCAGGGTCTTCTTTGTGGTCGTACTCGTGAAATTGGCCAAAGTCCATCTCGGCGCGGAAGTCAACGACACGCCGGCCTATCTCTTGGCTGATTTGTGCGCCGGTTTTGTGGCCGAAGTCTATCTTGCCTTGATTCTCTTCGGCGGTGTGTGCCACGAAGCGCTCCCCTTGTGTGGGTGGGCGTAGAAAGCCTTTCTCGACCAAGCGATCGTATTCGGCAAGAAGTTCCTTTCTCCCAATATTGTATTCTATGCACTCAAAGTCGCCCGTGAGGTGGTTTGGTTTTGGTCCCAGTGGCTCAAGATCATGCTTTTGCAGGAATTGCTCGAATGTCATTACTTTTGGTTTGCACATGGTGCGATCCTTTCTTGGCGGGTTTCCGCCTTTGCGCTAATGCGCCCACGATAGGGCTCTTGGCAGAGCCGAACCGTGGGGGTATTAGGCTTCTTCCAATTCTTCTTCTTGCTCCATCACAATCATGCTTAGCTCTTCGGCGAATTCGTCGCGCCAGGCTATCTGTTCTGGCGTGTACTCCTCGAAGAATTCGTCGTCTGTGTCTTCGTACCCCATGGCGAAGAAACTAAGGAGGCTTAGCTGACTTGCTTCTGAGTCCCACTTAGTGCTTGGGGCTGGGTAGTATTCTTCACCTCGGAAGATTAGATTACCTTCGTGGAAAAACTTATAGGCTGTTCCGGTTTTTCCGTACCTGTCGTAGCGTCCGGTTGGTCGCATAATCACTCGGAAGCCGTCTGATTCCCAAATTGCCAGGGGGTCTTCTTTTTGACAGTCGGGGCACATGGCAAAAGAACACAGCTCATCTCTTGCGCACTTGAGGCACAGCTCAGCGCCGCATATGTGACATTCCAACATTACTTCCTCTGTCTTGCAAACGGGGCACGGATCTTTGATTGTTTTACTCATGGTGTGTTACTCCTTTTTTTGTTATTCCGCCCAGGGGCATTGGCCGTAATACAATCCGACACTAGAGCCTGCTAGGCTACCAAGATCGGCGTTATCTGGTTCGGGGTTTTGCCAGTCAGGATGCACTATCCTCAGACGTGCAATTTGTCCTAGTATGTAGAAGCAATCCTCTGGCGTGAGTATGCGCCCCGTTTGCCAGCCAGCGGCCTCTGCTAGTGTGAAGCTTGTTTTGTATGTCATAGCGCGCTACTCCCTTTCTAACACTTCGGTCAAGTCTATAATTTGTGGCTCTGCGTCTTTGTTGTCGCATTCCAGGATCTCCCAAGAGCGAGCAAGGTCGGGGCGCGAAGAGCATATCTCTTCTGCTATCTTTGCTGCCTCTTCTGGTGATTCTGCGTCAATTTGGATTGACCATGTAGCAGTGTATTCTTTTGTGTTACTCATAACTCGCAATCCTTATGTTGCGGATGTTGTTGCGTGCCATGAAATTGTCAAGGCTTGTATCAAGCCAACCAAGATCGTTGTGTACACACGTGAGGCGCAGGCATGCTGCCAATTCGTGCATGGTGCATTCTACAGGCTCTCGGTTTACTTTGCTGAATAGATACGCGGTGTCGCGGTTCACCGTGAGCGTGATCGTGCTTTTTGCCAGCTCGATGGCCTTGCCGAATTCTTGTTTTGTCATGATAGGTCTACTCCTTTTCCTTCGTTGTGTAGCACCACGAGACGATCTAGAAATGGTTGCATCTGCTCTTTATCTCTGTTAAAGAGCATGACCTCTAGTTTCATTGTCGCCATTAACATAGCGGCTTCACCTTCAATACCTCTGTTTTCGTCAACAAACTTCTGCGCGTTGTGTGCTCTGTTCATTTCTCGTTACCTCCCAAGTATTTCGTTGCGTTGCGTCTGTTTCGCTTCGTGTCTACTAGCCCGCACTCCAGAGAGTGCGGGATGGGAGGCACTAGGCCTTGGCCTGGGTTAGCTAAATCGTTTTTGATTGTTAGACATAGTGAACCAGACACTACGTTCACAAGCCGTCACGGCTTGTTCATAGGGTATTTTTTGACCTGTTTTGATTATTTGTTTTTTTATTTTGTCTTGCTCTTCGTAGGGTAAGACCTTGAATTCTTCTTCTGTGCACTTCGCCTTCCCTTTGTATACCATCCAGCGCCGCAGTGTCCAAAAGTTACTTCTGTACCAGTTTTCTTTTTCGTTTTCCAGGACTGTCGCTAAACCATTCTTGAAACTTAGTAGATGTGCTAAAATAGTGTTTGGCTGAAAATCAATATTGTTCATTGTTCTGATCTCCGTTGGTTGTGTTTCGCTTCGGTGTATCCTATTTGATACCCGCGAAAGGGTATCAAGTGGGAGACACTAGGCGTTACATCAAGCCTATAACGCAAGTACCGCAAACCGATTCTACGGACGTAAGTAGATATCCGCAAACCATGCATTGACACTCTTTGAATTTGTGAGTGTGCGCATGCTTCCTTATGGCTGTCAACATTTCTTCATGGGGTAATTCGCTTAATTCCTTGAGTGTATCTAGTCTGTCTTGGCCTGTTATTGCATTCATTTCCTTGATCTCCGTTGTTGTGTTTCGCTTCGTGTATCCTATTTGATACCCCGCGCTAGGCTCTCAGTGGATCTTTGATTCCACCGAGAGGATGATAAACTCTTAACGGTTCGCCGTCCTCGTTAGTTACGTGTACATAAGTATGTTCTTCGTAAGCGATTGTTTTTGCCCAGTAGTCGCAGCCTACATCGCTTGAAGTGTGGATCGTTACTCCGTCAAATTTGAGTGTATACATTATCGTTTCCTTTCGGTTGTTTCATTCAATTGTCGCGTAGTATGTAGCAGGTTGCGTGCCAATTCGTGGAAGTGTAGTATTTGCAACACCTTATGGCTTTTGGCATATTGGCATGAGAATTGCATGTCATTATTCACGTGACAATCTTTGTCACTTAGTGACAATATTTGTGTATATCGGCATTTTGCGATATACGCCTAGTGTTTCATTTTGAAACACTAGGAATTTGACATTTATATACAATAAGTGTTACAATCTATACAAAACGTAAAGAGGAGTTTTTTACATTGCGAAAATTAAACAAGAAAGAAATCGCTCTCATCGACGCATACGAGCTCACCGGCAGCAAGGCCGAATCCTATGCGCGCGTCTACCAGGACAAGGGGCGCCAGGTGAACGCCATCAACTGCGGAAAGGTGTTTGTTCGCCCACCCGTGGCCTATCACTTGAAACTTCGCGCTGACGCTCTCATGGAGGCAAACCGCATGGAGCTAGCTCATGTGGTATCTGAGTATTGCGGTATTATACGTACCACACTACCTGACATCCTTGACCAGTCACAGGATGGTACTATCACACTCAAACAGTTGAACAGCCTCACGCCTCAGGAGCGTGCCGCTATCAAGAGTATCAACACCAAGAAGGACGGCTCATTCAAGATCGAACTGTTCGACCGGCTCAAAGCCTTAGACGCTATGGGCAAACATCTCGGCATGTTCAGTGAGGCCGTCAACACGGCAGCAGTCACGGTCAATATAGACTTAGGCGACACGATACGCGAAGAGGTCATTGAACTGCCGCCGGAGTTGCCGCCACCCGTGACCGCGAAGCGGGCATTCAGTTACGGAGAGACGAGGGAGCCCCCTGCTGGAGAAGACCCCACCCGGGGTGGTTGAGATCGTATATACCTATTCCTCGTAAAAATTTCAGAAACCATGAGGAAAAGCACTGTATGAGGGTTATAGCATGGTAATGCACGAAGAAAGCACTTGACATCACTACCGCTTTCGTGTATGGTATAGAAAAACAAAGGAGCAAACTATGAACAATATTCCAACACCAGAGTTCAAAGCCGGTGAAACAGTCTGGACTGACAGAACTGACGAGATAGCCGAAAGAGTTATCGACAAGGTCTCTATAGAGTCGAGCCGAGATGGGATGCAAAGAGCCACAGAGTGGCGGGTGTACTACACGCTGATTAACGAGGCCGCCGGTATTATAGTAATCCTCAACGGATCTAAAAATATATTTAGAACTCCCGGCGACGCCCTTGAGGCACGTAACCACAAAATAACTCCTTGACATCTTCGCCAATTTGTGCTACAGTATCTTCACCTGGTGCGGCGTTGAAGGAAACGCCCGGTTATTACCATGGCTACCGCAAGACGCAGCAGGATACCTGCCCAAGGCGGAGCGGGTCGTCATGATGTTGCCGAGCAGGATGCATACTGAGCGGGTATCAAGCCCCGCCACCAGGTGATTAAAAATAATTCTCAACCCAAAAGGAGCAAAAGAAATGAGCGAAGTAACAGCAACACTCAAAACAGAAGAAACGATGGTCGTAGTAGAAATGCCGCTAGAGGTAGCCAGGACGATGCAAGCATTCACAATAGCCGCAAAGTTTATGCCTGGAACCTATGACGACCACGTGGAGGCGTTTCACAATGGTCTGGGCTCAGTAGTACCATTCACTTTCTTTAGCGACAGGTTCGAGGGTAAGAGCGAGCGCATCAGAGCCCTCCCTCTTCCGAAACCAAAGCTCACCTTCCGCGACGTTAAACTTGGCCAGATGTACAGGTATCTCTCAGGTGGCGTAAAGGGCGAAGAGCGCATGAGGATAGAGAAAACAGAGGGTGCCGGCTGTTCCGCAGTAACGCGAGAAGGAAGGTTGATGATGCCAGTTTCTGATCTAGAAGTCGAAATCATCCCTCACTTCACCGAGCGAGCAGAGGAGTAACAAATGAAATTCGTACTAACAATCTACGCAGACGACGATTCCGACATCGAAACAAAACTGCTGGAAGTAGCAACAGGCATCCACGGTGCCGGCCTGGATAGACTCGATGGCGACGAGGACGAATGGTCATACGAAGTAAAAGAGGGGTATGACGAATGGCTAGACGATTCATAACCCTTGACATCCGTCACCATTTGTGGTACAGTACCTTTATCAACCCACCCGTGTTGGCCTGCTTCGGGTTAGGAGGGAGCTGGAGCCCTGGTACGCCAGGGTCAGCCCTGGGTGCCGCTCGGCATGATAGCCGTAGAGGGAAATAGCAAGCCAGAAAACTTTCAAAACCTTCTCGAAGGGAGCGGAAAGATGGAAGAAATTGCAAACGTAATATTAGGAACACTGGCGACCATCATGGTCTCCGCGCTTTTAATTGTAGTAACGGTTATCTGCGTTGACATCACTGCCCACATACTCTTTGGCGGCGGTATACACGCGGTCGGCGACTGCGTAATAGGATTGTAAGCATGAACAATCCAGCACTAGCTCAAGCACTAGCCGCCATCGCCGCTGCCTTTATGTCCGGCTTGTTGGCCGGCTTCATGATAGGGAGGGCCACTAGATGACCAAAGTAAAACTCCAAACACTCGACACGGGCGACTTCTTCGAATTGGAACCACACCTCTATCTGATACTGGGCGACCCATCATACCCAGCGCACGTAAAAGCTGCGCGCGTTCATCCGCACAGCCAGGTAGTCGACGTGAACACCTTCGACGCTATTCACACAAGTGTGATGGTTGCCCCGCGCCCTGACCTGATGGTCTGCGCGGTGAAAAAGGCACCAACCGAGCTACTCTCAATTGGAGAGTTCTTTAATATGCTTGCATCAGGAAAATACGAACCCCGCAACCAAAGGAGCAATGAAACTAATGGCAACAGTAACGATTAAGAAAATAAATGCCGCAGACCGCTACGCCCACCTATGCGTAGAGATTTGTTCGCTTTGCGGCGGCAGATCACATGTAAAAACCGGAACGGCTCCCCACCTGTACGCCTATCCGCATCGCTATACCTCTGTGATTCATCTAGGTACCGACCAGACTTTGAGCGAGTATATCGGTGGCGTCACACAATGCCTCAGTAATGCCTTGCTGCCAGATATGAAACATATGGCCGAGGATCATGCCAGAATTCTGGCCGATACCATTCGCGAAAACATCGAAGAGTTCACGCGCATTTGGAAAGAGCACGACGAGGCACGGAGAGAAAAAACAGCCCAGCAGCAGGCAGCTCTGGACTACATCGACCAAGAGTGGTCCGCCTACCGCCGAGACAACCCTCGTTCTACACCCGATTGGTCGATGACGCAGCGCGACAGCGCAACCCGCGAGCTTCACATTGTGAAGCTCTACTTCACAAATGAGCTTTCAACTCACCATTGGTATAAAGAGGTGACCGGCACTGAGGAGAGGGTAAAGCGGGGCGGATCAAGGAAATATGTTAGAGGATGCAACAGCCTCTTCTACACCTACCACATCCACCTGCCACTGAACTGTAAGTGTGAAAAAGTACTCGACTCCCTCTTCGCTTCGCTTGGGGCCACGCTCGGAATGGAGTGTAAAAGCGTCTCGACCCACTTGTCGCAGGCATACATCGACGCCTGGAAGGCCATCCATAAAACAATGGATGAAGAGAACCACCCCACACCGGATTATGTCATGTCGTACCAAAAGGAGGACGGAATCGACGGCGTACTGAGACTCTATTTCGACATGGACAAAGAACCTGGCGGCGAGCCTGTCGTCATGGACCTTCGGGGACTAGCCTTCGGCAAAGATGCGTGGCTCCCTCTCGACACGCCCGACTGGAGTAAGGTGCAAGACCACCTCAAGAGGATAATTGACCTGCTAGACGTCCCGATGACGACCATCCCAAAGGAAATATCAGAAGCTTGGGGTAAAAAATACCCGGGAGAAGCGAGGCTTCTGGAAAAAACCAGCATGGATTTCGCGAACTACCAGTTCAAGAGAGATTTACGCAATGATCCTATTTTGAACTTCTGGTACGACTTTGATGCCGCCAGCTCTTCAGATGTCGTCTGCCGAGAAAACTCACCCGGGGTATGGAACATACTCCTGCCGATGGGGAGCAGCGAGTTCGGCCAAATTATTGATGCGTACCGCAAGGCCATGAAGCAGGTTGCTGGCTTCGGCAGTCCTCTCCCGCAAGAAATCCGTGACGCCTGGACCCGCCGCCACCTCGAAAAAGAGCTGGCAGAGATTCTGTCCAATTCTCACGGCCAACTATACAGCGCAACCGCCGACCAGCTAATAAAAAAAATCATGGAGTTCGTCAAACTCACTGAACCGGTTGCCAAAAACCTCGTCTGCAACTGCCTGGTCTACACGGTTGGTGGAGCGAAAAGCCACGACGATAGCGACCTGGCCAAAAACATTACGGAGAAGGTCATGGCGCAGGGGGATTCCGAATGAGAACAAACAATCAGCTCAAGAAACAACTATGGGGTATCCTCTCCAGACGCTCAGGGAAAAAGTACGCCGACACGTTCGAAGAGATGTCCGATGAGATCTTGCAGTTCGTTGACATCAGCAGAGAGTCTGCATACTGGATAAGCAACGTAGTCACTATTCGTGGATGTGAATTCATCGACGGGAAAGCAAGAGCTTCCGACGAAGAGATGTCTAGGGAAATCATCGCAAAAGTTTATAAAGAGAAGGAATATGAGGCGAACTGCCTCGACAGGAACGGAGACATCATCCGCCCGCGAGACCATAAATGCCAGTGCGGTGCCCGGGCGGTAGTCCTCCGAGAAAGCTTTGCCAGTGGCAACGAAGAGCCTGACTGGTCGAGATACCAGTGTGCGGCCTGCTGTCGAATAGAGGTTCGCCTCTGTTCGAAGAAGGATGCCTGCGATCTGAAAGACAAATGTATACATTCGGGCGCCTGCGTTCGGGAAGGATACAGGTGTCTTCAATGGTAGACAATTCACCAGACCTATGCGCCTGCGGAGAAATAGCAAGCGTAACCCACCAGAGCTTCGACAGAGGCGTCCTTATGTCGCAGACGCACCAGTGCCTCAAATGCTACGAGACTGACCACGAGAAGGCAGAGGCGGGGAAAATCTTCCCTGCGCCGAAGAGGAAGAAGGGATGATAGGAGACAAGGTTGAAATCTTCGTCAAGATACCAGGAACGGGCGGCATTGTCGAGACTTTGCCAGTTTCTTGTGTCGACGCCGACATAAAGATAATTGAAATCGACGTGCCGATATTGATGGACCGTCTTGATAGTTACGCGCACCTGTCTTCGTTCCCACAGTTTGCCCACTTCCTTGTTGGACATGATATTTTGGATGAGATGGGAATTCACGACGACCTGCCTGTGGGCTGTTACGTGAACACAGGGATCGTAATGTATGGCATAAAGGTCCACCTCTGTCCTTGGATGACGGAGTCTTGCCCTGTGCCTAGCCTGGGAGATAAGGTGTAATTTATGCCTGAAGAAAGAACCACCAACAAAGCAACACTTGTTGACGTTATGTACAAATACACCTGTATAGACTGCGACAAATCTTTCGAGATGGCGTCCAACTTAAGGCCCATCAGTTGTCCGTGGTGCGCGAAGGTGTTTATCGAGATAGACATGACAATAAGGGAGGGCGATGTCACCTGAACCCATCAGTATAAACTACCGCGCCGTGCCAACCGCCCGCCTCTTTCACCAAGACAATAGCCTTGTGCGCGGCATTATGGGACCAATCGGTAGCGGAAAATCAGTAGCGTGCTGTATGGAGATCTTCCTCAAGTGTAGGAACCAGATAGCCGTGAACGGAGTTCGCCGTAGCCGCTGGGCCGTCATACGTAACACCTACCAGCAGCTGAAGAAGACGACACTTAACACCTGGAAGGATTGGTTCGAGCACTTTTGCACCATAAGGGAAGGTTCTGAAATAACCGCAACTCTCCGTGTCCCATTGCCAGACGGTACTAGGATAGATGCGGAGATCCTCTTCTTGCCGCTCGACAAACCTGGCGACGACAGAAAGCTGTTGTCGCTCGAACTCACGGGAGCATGGTTTAATGAAGTCAGAGAAATCAACAAGCGACACCTGGATGCTGCAATTGGACGCATTGGTCGGTATCCCTCGAAGCGAGATGGAGGCTTTAATTGGTCCGGTATTATCATGGACACAAACCCGCCGGACAACGACCACTGGTACTATCGTATTGCCGAAACGGAAAGACCGGATGGCTGGAAGTTTTTCCGTCAGCCCGGAGCCCTCATCAAAACCCCAAAGGGCGGATTTCGTGCCAATCCGATGGCGGAGAATGTTAACAACCTCGAGCTGGGATTCACTTACTACACCCGACAGGTGGCAGGTAAAGATCCTGAATGGATTAAGGTCTACCTTCTTGGTGAATATGGAGCGCTGTTTGATGGGCGACCCGTGTATGATGGTATGTTCAGCGAGGCGATGCACCGATCTAAAGTCGACCTCCCCATCTTTAAGGGTATACCTATTCACCTTGGATGGGATTTTGGGCTCACCCCGGCTTGTGTCGCCATGCAGCTCTCCCCTGATGGTCAACTCAGAGTATTGCGCGAATGGATGTGTGAACGTGGCGGAATCAAGCAGTTTGCTGCGAACACAGTTATGCCGGCACTAGCCAACCTTTTTGGCGGTATGGACATCACGGGCATGGGCGATCCTGCCGGCATGCAGGCGAACCAGGCAAACTCAGATCTGAGTTGCATCTCTCAGCTCAACAAGATGGGGCTCTATACAGTTGAGGCTCCGACTAACCTTCTTATCCCCAGGCGCCAGGCTGTTATAGACTTCTTGTCTAAAACCGTTGGTGGCAATCCGGGCTTCATCCTCAATACTTGCTGTCCTTTCCTGCGTAAGGGATTTATGGGCGGCTACCAATTTGCTCGAGTGCAAGTGGCCGGTCAAGAGCGCTTTCGCGACATCCCCATCAAGAACGAATATAGCCACGCTCACGACGCCTTGCAATACGGTGTGCTTTCGTATATAATTAAGAAACCAGTTGAATCAGTTCTCACGACAACCACCCAGACCCGTGATGGCTGGGGCGGGTTCAAATAGCAAACCGCTCTGGCGGTGGATTCAAAACACTCACCCGATATAGTGGTTCCATAAGGAGCAAAGCAATGACACAAAAATGGTTGAAGTTATGCCCATACTGTAAAGTAAAAATGTGTGCTGACACCTGCAGGTCTTGCCCCAATTGCGGTGGAGATGTGTGGGGGTTTGACAAACAGGACTGGGAGGTTAAATCCAGAAACCAACGCAGGGGAGAGAAGGGCTAATGCAACTCTTCTCCACCCGTCTAGAGCAATGGATACTCGACAACGTCGTTGGTCAACACGCGCACCCACTGACGCAGCACGCCTTCCTCTGTACCCTCGAGATGGCCAAACTACACGAGAAAGAGCAAGCTCTTGCTGCCGCGAAAAAAGATCTTGACACAGCGACGGAAAACATGTATGATAATACCACTGAAGAAACAACAACCGAATCAGAGGAGCAAACTGAAAATGGACACAGAAACTAAACTCGAAATAATTAGCAGGCTGCAGGGCGTCAGGCATGACGCTGAAGATCGTGGCGACATAACGCCAGGCGAACGCGAAGACCTTAACTACGCTATCAGCGAACTAATGGTAGACCTCGGTAGCGACCCGGACTTCCGTTTTGAAAAACAAGAGGAGACCCAAGCCAATGACACCGAGAAAAAAGAAGAGACTACGGTGGAGACTGCGCCGATGGATACGAAGCTGGCTGTTCAAAAACCTGGGAATCTTGGTGAGTTAAGATGGTATTTGGTAGATCATTTTTATTGCCAACTTTCGAGTCGCCGGGCGACTTCTTTGGGATCGGTCATTTCTGAGATCACGGACACATTGTGGAATTTCTTTTTAGACCAACAGGACTGGGAAAAGAGCAACGATTATGGAGCCGGTGATCGGTACGCACAAATCTTCGAGGATGTCGCTAGTCTACACCTTCGCTATAGGCGAGAAGATTATGTAGATCGCGTCAGGGTTCTGATCGATTACGTCACCGACCGTATCATGGTGCGACGATTTCGAAGAACGACTCCTGGTCGATATGACGCCCCTCTGCTATAGTAAGCACTTTACTTTCGTAAGCGCCCTCGTAGCCTACGCAAAGAAACGCCTCGGCGACGACAAGGAATAGAAATGCATAACCACACCTTCACATTCGAAGACAAGAAGACGCCCAAAGGTATCAAGTTCATTGGCGTCGCCACCAGAGACGGAGAAGAGGTGTATCGCACCAAGCCGCAGCGTTCTCATATTAGGGCGCTTGGAGCCCTACAGGAAATGATTAAGAAAGCGAACGAGGATAGGATCGAGGAGGGAGAGTAAACATGAAAGACAGAAACAACGTCCGGTTGACCTGCCTGATTCCCATCATCTTGGTCGGCCACAGCATTGTGGCAGAAGACGCGAGCTTCGAACAGTCCTCGCACTTCAAACTACGAGAGTTTGAGAACAAGGATGGCATTGCCGTTGTTCACGAGACATTACTCCTTGGCCTCGAGCTGGTCCATAGAGATCTACGCGAAATCTACGGCCCCTTAGTAGAAGTAATTATCACAAACGGAACGCGCACAGAAAGGGATAACGATGCACTCGCAGAGAGATTCGGCTGGACCACCGCTGGTGGTCTCGTGTCGCCAGACTCTACGCACTTGGTCGAATATGGCGGGATAGCAGCAGACATTACGGGCTGGTATGGCCACCCTCCGGGAACTTATGAATACGAGTCCGGCATCAAGGTTGATGAGGTTACGTGGCACCGCGTCGACGAAAAGAAACTGGGCGACATCTGTAGAAAGCATTTCGATCACGTCAAGGATGACTATGAAGCCATACATGCTCACGTCCATGTCGACCAACGCGATGGCGGCAAGAAACTGAAGGATGCAATCACACCCGCAAAGCCGTCGCTCGAGCCGACGCTTGGGGAGGATTAGCCATGAGCGAAACCACACTGGGCGCAATTAGGCAAACCATTGGAGATGGCGAGAAGATTCCACGGTGTAGCCTCAGCATCGACGAGCACCATCCAGAGATGGCCGAGAGGGATATATTAGCCGCAGCTGCTCGGTTAATAAGAATCATCAGGAAGTACAGAAACGATCTAGTTGGACACCCAGGGTTGTGTGAAAAACTCCGTGGCAGAATCGAGCTAGATGTAACTAGATCTTTTTGGGCAACCGATTAGATTGGCGTAGTCTTTACCCCCGCGTGGTGTAGTTGATAGCACGCAATTGACCCTATAGGGCGAGGTACTGGTTTGATTCCAGTCGCGGGGTTCACTTAAACATTTCGAAGAAAACATTTGAATTTGCCTTCGGTAGCTTAATGGTAGAGCGCCGCCTTGCGAGGCGGAGGTGGGGTTCGAATCCTCCCGAAGGTAATGAGCCCGTAGCTCAGTTGGTAGAGCGCCGGCCTCATAAGCCGTGGGTCGTCGGTTCGAATCCGACCGGGCTCACCAAGTTTTTGCAAAAAACAAAGGAGCAAACGATGATTGAAGTAAAACTAATCACAGACGATAACCCAGAAGACATCAAGCCATTCCTACGAGACGACATTGAACGTTTCAGCTTCTACGACGAAAAAGATTTTGCCAGAATACTGTCTGATGTCGAAGACGGTATTATTAACCTCGTAGTTATAACGGAAGGTCTCGAGACGAACGTTTACGACGACGACCAAGATAACTCTGGATACTATAGATTTAACGAGGACATGGCATGGGTGCCCAAGACGCTCAAGTCCATGGCCAACCGCATCAATACCCACGAAGACCTCTTCAAAAGAGTTCATCGCTGGTTGGATGCGGGAGATCTCCAGGAAGCCAAGGCTATCATCGAGGATGAAGTGGTGTTGTCATCATGAGTAAATTCGCAGTCGAAATCAGACGCATCAGCGAAGTCAGCCATCACCCGAATGCCGACCGCCTCGACATCGCCAAGGTGGACGGGTTGGAGTTTCAGTTTATCACGGGTCGAGATGAGTATAAGCAGGGCGACGAGGTGGTCTATTTCCCCATCGATAGCATTCTGCCGGACGACATCATCGCTCGGCTTGGCTTAGAGGGGCGACTATCAGGCCCTGAGAAAAATCGAGTGAAAACCATCCGGCTTAGGAGTGAAATTAGCCAAGGGATCGTCGGCAAGCCAGAGGATACTCTCCCACATTGGCTCTTCAAGCACTTTTGGTATGATTTTATCGAGGAGCGCGACGAAATTGGTGATATAGCAGAGCGCCTGGGCGTCACCAAATACGAACCCCCCGAGGTCTTCGTCGGCTCTGCTAAGCTCACCACACTTCCGCCATGGGTACCCGTCTACGACATCGAGGGGGCGGACCGACACCCGAGAGAGCTGGATGAGTTGAAACGGTGTGGCGACGTTTGGATAACCGAAAAACTCGAAGGCACCAACTTCGCCATGACCTACGACGCCACCACCGGCGAGCACGAGGTCTGTACCCGGAAGCATACGGTGACGCCACTCCTTGAGGAGCAGGCGAAGGTCCACACCTTCCATCGGGTGGTGAAGGAGCTAAACCTTGTCGGAGTCGCCCATTATTTCCACATTATGTTATCTGAGATTTATCCTGAAGTTAAGACATTCTGCCTTCGTGGCGAATTGATCGGTCCCGGGATCCAGGGCAACATCTACAAGCTTGAGAAACATCAGGTCCGTTTCTTTGATGCGCTGCTACCCGACAGGAAGTACCTATCGTCGCGTCTTTTCCAAAGTATAATGGAAACCTTTGGTGATTTCATTCTCATGGATGAGGGGCATTCTCCACGACCGGCAGTTCCAGAAATTTTCCGTGGTCCGCTCAGCGAATTCCTAGCGCCATATGGCGGTTCAGTCAAAGACGCCAGCAACGGACGTTCCGTCCTAAACCCAGATGTCGCGCGAGAGGGAATTGTCATCAAGCCATGGCTGGAAGAGATCTGGAGCCCGAAGCTGCAGGGCCGTCTAATGCTGAAGCAGAGGTCGCCAGAGTACTTGGCGAAGAGTAAGTTGTAACCCCGTCTGGGGCTTGTGTCTCATGAAACGCAAAATATGAGACACTAACTAATTAATGTCTCATAGATGAGACGCAAAGGAGCAAAAGTGTTTGTCAAAAAAAACACACGAAGAGCCCGGAGGGTAGGCATAAAAGATGCAAGGGCTGCAAAGCTGCTACCAGTATTGAACAGGATCAAGATAGTCATCGGCTGGCTTGAGGGTGGTATTCGAAAGAAAACTCGTCATCAGATAAATGAAGACGTAGCCTCCTCTGTGGTTGCCCTCAAGCTTATCAGGGACGAGCTGGACGAGGAAGAGCGCCACAAACTGTCTCACCCGATACAAGGCGTCCTCTCCGCCTGGGCGACAGTGCTTGTGTTCTTGTATATGATCCCCGACATATGTTACCACCTGTGGGTATTACTATCCGCAATAAACTGAGAAGGAGTTGAAGCAAATGACGAAGAAAATTAAAAAAAATAAAGCGAAGCCAACTATGGCAAGCCTCAAAAGTGAACTGAAAGATCAAAAAGAAAAGTCTGATGAATACTATCGTAATATCGGTCGACTATGTCGAGAGGCAGAGGAAGATCAGGTTCAAATTCACTCAATCAAGACCGCCGTTATGGAGATCGTCGTTCAGCGTAAAGCGTTCTTGCGGATACTCATGAAGGACGGCAGCGAGATTACTAACGAAACCCCTATCCCAACTCCGTTCGATGCAGAGATGTCTATTAGGGCCAGTGCCATGGAAAACATCGGTTCCGCCGAGAAAATCTCGAGCTTCCAGCTCGGCTCTATCCTCCTTGCTCGTATCGACGGAGAGAACTTGCAGGGCAAATTCGTAGTAGACGAAGACACCACCTATTACTTCGGTGGATTGGTCAATGTTAACGATGACGAAGATCCTGAACGCTCGCGGGACTACGTCCACGCTCATAAGCTGGCAGTTGTAAAGACGATGTGTGGCAAGTTTGTGTTGCTTGCTGAGCTGGAGTCGGTACCTACCCCCACAGAAGGAGGAGCCGCAGATGACAGCGAAGAGAAAGACTAAGCTAAAACCTGTCAAGGCCTCATCGATGCTCCTCTCTGAGCCCGGCATAGAGCAGTACATGCTTGTCTACGTATTTTGGGATGACATAGTGGAAAACAACGCTTGGACCAAGCACGCCGACGTGAAAGCTGCTAAGCCGTCTCCATGTGTCAATACGGGTTTCCTTGTGTCGCTCACGGAGGAGTCTATTATAATCGCCAACTCCATATGCGATGTCAACAAACCTAACGGCGACAAAAGTTACACAGTCATCCCATATGGCTGCGTGAAGGAGATAGTGCAAGCATGAATAAAAAGGAACTAAACAGGGTTCGCCTTTTGAGTAAAACAAAGTCGCGTCTAGTTGATGAGATTGACGCAATCAATAAATTAGCTGAACGACAGCGACACAATTCCGAATGTGAAGTCCAAAGGAACGTAGCGGAGATCGTCGAGTTGGGGAGAGAACTTGTAGATGCTAAAAGAACCATCCTGTTCGATCGTCAAGAGATTGAAGACCTTAAGCAGGATCGGGAGTTTTGGGAAGAGTTAGCCGGAAAAATGGAAGAACACTCCAGCCTTATGGTTGACAGGGTTGAAATTCTCGATGAGAGACTTGCGAGAGGAAAATTAGCAGAATGAGCTACTGCCGCTCAACAGAATTCGACAGCGACATCTACCTCTACTGCACCGACGACGGCAGCGAAGATGGTATTTTAGTGTGTGGATGTGCATTCAAGAGCGCCCACCCGCCTCACATTATAGCCCACCTACAAGAGCACGTCGCAGCCGGCGACCTGGTGCCGGAGCGATTGATGGATATCAAATTCTGGGAAGAGGAGTTTCCCGATTGAGGAAGATTAAATGTTCTCAGTAAAACAAGTGGCGGGCTCGTATATAAACATAGTACTTACGCATGAGTGCAACAAGTCGTGCCAGTTTTGCATTGATAAATACAGGGGCGACAAGGGGTTTATTTCTCTTGACAGCGTAGCTAACGCCATTAGCTTCGCCGAACAACAAGGTCTCGAAGATGTCCTGCTAACGGGTGGGGAGCCGTGCATGCATCCTCGACTCAAGGAAATAGCGCACCTTGTGCGCGAGTCCAAACTTCGATCTGTCCTTACGACGAACTATACCCTCCCGTCAATACTCAAATCTGTGGACGGAGTAATAGATTGCTTCAATATATCAAACTACCCGTCTGGCCTTTGGCGGCTTCCTAGCCAATCTGACTTCTCTTCGGACCTGACTATAAGCACGATTATCTATTCAGGGCAGTTAGGAACGAGGGATAGCCTAGATTCGTTTATTGATCAGTTTGAACATCGGGCTCATCTGAAATTTTCCACACTCACTGATTGTAACGACTGGACTCACATTCGAAGATGTGTACCCTACCTGGATCTTCTGCCTTGGTCGGAATGGGTCGTTCTGTTCAATGAGATGATTGGGCAAATATACAGAGGACACATCATTAAGCGTTGTGACATGATTATTAACAAAAAGGCAGCACAGTCCTTTAAGTGCCATGTCGACGGCAAGATTACCAGGAGCTGGGATAGAAGCTCCTAGATTTAATTGATTTTCAAGAAAAGCCGGGATTATTTGTTCTTGACATTACTATCACCTTTGTGGTATAGTCACTTCGAAAGTTGAATCAGGGCAACAAGCGGATTGATCCCCGCCGTCCAAAGCGTTTACGCGCACAGTGAGTACTCACCTCATTGTGCGCGTTTTTTGTTGCCCTGATTGACACCCTCCCTTATGGGTGAGTTAACCACAAAAGGACAGAGCTTGGGAATATTAATCAGGAAATCGGTAGACGATCTAATATCTGATCAAGAAGAACGCGACGAGAAGCGCGAACGCGCCATAGCTCCCAAAGTCAATACCACCCTTTTGGCCGCATTTGTCAAGGGTAATTTCGATGAAGCAGCCAATCACCGCAACGCCATGAACGTAAACACTCGCCTTCAACAGTCACAGCGACAGCGCAACGGCGACTATGACCCCAACGATCTAGCCTTGATTCAAGCTCGTGGTGGCTCTGACCTATTTTTTAACATTACCGAGACGAAGTGCGACGCCGCCGAGGCGTGGATTCAAGACGTAATCTCTGGTCAAGGCGATAACCCTTGGTCGCTCGAGCCCACCCCCATCCCCTCTCTGTCCGAAGACGACAAAGCACAAATCGCAAACGAAATCGCGAAAGAACTCAAGGGGCAGGAACCAACCCCCGAAGAGATCCAGGAACTCGCATTCGAACTATATGATCAGCAGCTCGCATTCCTTCAGGACGAAGCTAAAGAAAAGTCTGACCGAATGACCACTCAGATCGAAGACCAATTCGCAGACGGCGACTTCAAAAAGACTATGGTCGAGTTCATCCAACATCTCACCACCTATCAGCTCGCAGTTATCAAAGGTCCAGTGCTGGAGCGCAGGCCTGTACTGGTGTGGAAAGACGGAACCCTTGTCTCGGAGATGAAGATCGTACCCACATGGAAGGCCATCGATCCAAACGACATCTATCCGGCTCCAAACGCAAGGAGTATGCAGGACAGCTACCTGTGCGAAACTATGGAGATGGATCGTCAGGCGCTTGCTCAGATGCGCGGCATCGAAGGTTGGGATACTAAGGCGATTGACATCATCCTTGGCAAAACAGAGGTTTCCGATCTTGCCGCTATCCCTGACGGGGAATCCGAAAGAGCCGATGTGGAAAACAGAGATGTGTCCAAAAATAGCGGCATGGCGCCGTCCATCTTGAAAGCCATCGAGTTCTGGGGGCCAGTACAAGGCAAGATGTACAACGAGTGGGGTGGTAGCGTAGAAGACGATCTGGCATACTACCAGATTAAAGCAGTACTCATCGACGATCAAGTTGTTAACGCAATACTTAATCCGCACCCCCTCGACAAGCGACCCTACTTCGGCACCTCCTTCGAGAAGGTGCCTTCTTCTTTGTGGGGCAAGAGTATCCCCGAGAAGATGCGCGATACCCAGGTTGGCAACAATAACGCTATGCGGGCTTTGGTCAACAATATGGCGCTCGCCTCCGGACCAATGGTCGGAGTAGACGTAAATGCCGTAGCGCCAGGTTACGACTATAGTAAAGTCGCTCCCTGGATGGTCGTTCCATACGATGGTCAAAAGACAGCCGGCAGACAGCCTATCACATTCTTCCAACCCGTCAGTAATGCCGGAGAACTTCAGCAGGTGGCCGAGTACTTTGAACAGAAGGCAGACGACCGCACCCTTATACCTAGATTCACGCACGGCAATGCAAACGTAGGCGGCGCGGGAGATACGGCCAGCGGACTCAGCATGCTGATGACAGCAGCAAGTCGCGGCATCAAGCGTGTAATTGGAAATGTCGATGAGGACGTGCTTCGCCCGGCAGTGGAGTACATCTATCAGTGGAACCTAATGAACCCTGATATCGATAAGGCTATCAAGGGTGACGCCCAGGTAGTCCCACGCGGCGCCCTGCATGAGTTGGTCAAAGAACAGCAACAGCTCAGACGTAACGAGCTGATGGCTAATACTAACAACCCAACCGATCTGGCAATCATAGGGCTTCGTGGCCGAGCAAGCCTCTTGCGCGACGTTATCGATGCCCATGGATTCAATGCTGACGATATTGTTCCAACCGACGAAGAAATGATTAAACAGGCAGAGCAACAGGCTCAGCAAGCCGCGCTGCCACAAGAAGGAGCAGGAAATGGGTAAAGAGAAAAAGGCGGTTGCTTTACAGACCACAACCCCAAAAGAAATGACGCCCAAGACACGCAAGAAGTTGCTAAAGGCACTTCAGGTGCAGGCGAAGGCACAGGCAAAAGAGATTAGTGAAAAGCTCAGCACGTCACTCAATAAGTTGCCGCTTCGAAAGCGAATCGCTGTAGCCTGGCGCATCTTACGGGGGAGATTCTAATGAAGAGAATTTCGATAGAACAACTACAGTCAATTATCAAGTTGGGCAACAACCAGGACTTCAAGGTAATTCTCGGCTGGTTCCGGGAGTCCCTTGAGTCAATCAAGGATATTAACCTATCAAATCCCGACCCGAGACTCGGCGGCGAAGGGTTGGCCCTTAAAGAGATACTGGAGACGGTTGACAATTCGAGGGAGTTACAAACGAGGTTGAGCACTACCACTTAAACACCGAATTGGGGTGGTCTCGAGGCCACTCGCTCGGCTTAAGTGTTTTGAATAAAAAGTGAATACCTTATTGGGGTACTTTACTCCACAAGCAGGCTCACAAAAGAGCAGAAAGCGAGAAAGAATGTCAGTAGAAACAGAAGTTCCGGAACAGGCGACAGAGAAATTGGAAGCATTATTGGCAGCAGCAAATAGCACAGAGTCCATGGGCACCGAAAAAACGTTAACCCCGTGGGTGACGTACCTATTGTTATCAATGACGTGCAACCAATCGTATCTCAAGTCCCAACAGATGTTGCTCCCGTGACACCAGCAGTGAACACCGCGCCAGTAGCGGCTCCTGTGGTCGACCAGGGAACACAGGATCTAACGGCGGAACAAGAAGCTCGAGAAAAAGCCGAGCAGGCCTACAGGGTTTTGCAGGGCAAGTACAACGCAGAGACGAAAGAACTCCGGGCGGATACTAAGCGTAGCCAGGAAGAGCTTAAATCTTTACGTGAACTCATCGAGAAAAAGGACGAGGAAGCAAATGTAGACCCGAATAATCCGTTCGGATTTACTGAAGAAGAGTTAGGGTACGGTGAAGAAGTGACAGGTATTGCGCAGAAGATCGCCCAGAATGTGGTCGGTCGAGAAGTAGATAAACTGCGTAACGAGCTTGAGTCGAAGCAGGCAACAGAACGCGCACAGTCAGACGCAACGAATAACTTTTTTTCTACGCTGGATAAGGTAGCGAAAAAGTGGAAAGACGACAATGACGACCCGGAGTTTTTGCTCTGGCTCGGTCAGGTTGATCCTCTTAGCCATCAGTTGCGTTCGGCTACGCTCGAGACGGCAGAAAAAGATCTCAACCCCTACGCGGCGGCTGCGATCTTTAACGCTTACCGAGCGAGTAAGGCAGTGCCCATTGTGGCGCCAGTCGTTACTCAACCTCAGCAACCATCGCTCCAGTCTCAGGTAATGCCGCAGACGGCAGCTTCCGCTCCGCAACCGGTGCAGCCAGAAGGCAGAATATACACCGTTACGGAGATACAGGCGATGGCTACTGCACTTACGCAAAAGGACTTCACAGAAAAACGTGCCGTTGAAATCGAAGAAATAATCGATTCTGCTTATAGGGAAGGTCGAGTAGTTCCTGACTAATAGAGAAATTTTTCTCTTCTCTATATCGCAGTTTCTTAAGAAAGGAAAACAGCAATGGCTGTATACCCAATCGCATCGGGACATCCGGATCTTTCTGGTAATTACATCCCGACACTGTACGCTGCATTGCTTCTGATCGAGTTCTATAAGGACACGGTCTTCGGAGCAATTGCTAATACGAAGTATGAAGGCCAGATCAAGAGTTCTGGTGACAAGGTAGAAATTCGCACCTTGCCGACAATCACTGTTCGCGACTATGTCAAGGGTCAGGATCTCGATTATGAGAACCCGCCTCCCAGCAAAGTTACGCTGAACATTGACCAGGGTAAATATTGGGCGCTCGCTATCAACACCGTTGATAAGAAGCAGTCCGATATCGACTTCGTGAAGAAGTGGGCGGAACATGCGTCCAAGACGCTCAAGATTAATATCGATTCCGATATTCTTGCGGCTGTCTACTCTCAAGTTCACGCGGCCAACACTGGCGCTACTGCTGGCCTCGAGAGTGGTTCTATTAACCTTGGCGTTTCTGGTACTCCGTTCCAGCTTACGGCGTCTACCATTTTGGCCAAGATTGTCGATTGCGCAGTTGTCCTCGATGAGCAGAACGTCCCCGACGAGGGTCGTTATATCGTCTTGCCTCCTGTCGCTTGCGGCCTGATCAAGAAGTCCGACCTCAAAGACGCCAGCATTACTGGTGACAACGTTTCGATTCTTCGTAACGGCAAGGTTGGCATGATCGATCGGTTCACCATCTTCTGTTCGAATAACATTGCTACCGCGACGGACACCGTCAAGGTTTGGCATAGCATCTTCGGTCAGACTGAGGCGCTCACGTTCGCAAGTCAGATGGTTGAGCACAACATAATCCCGAATCCGAAAGACTTCGGTGATTTGCTTCGTGCTCTGCAGGTCTACGGCTTTAAGGTTGTGAAGCCTGAAGCTATGGGACACCTGTACTTCAAGTTGTAGGCTAGAGATTTCTACCCTGCACAGTGCGGGGTAGAAATTCATTTTTCAACGAGTAAAGTCATGAGGAGATTAAAACATGGCGATTGTAGATCTTAGAATTGGCGGAACGACTAAGCTTCCGTCTATTAACCCGGGCAACCACCTCGTCTTAAAGAGAACGTGGGATGCCTCCGTCGACAACGGGGACGACGGGGATTTTGTCAAGCTTTTCAATATCCCCGCCAACACCTACGTGATCGGCGTCTTTGCAAGTGTTACTACCGCCGAGGGCGCCGCGTCTACTGTTGACGTTGGTGATTTTGGCGGTGATCAGGACCGCTGGATTGACGGCCTCGACATTAACGCTGTTGCTGTCTCTGGTTCTAAGCCCGGTATTTTGGTTGATGGAACTCCAAATACATTCTTGCCCGCGTTCTCGCATGGTAGGCTGTATACATCCGCCGCCGTCATTTCTGTCGAGGTGAACGACGACGACACCGATACGGCGGTAATCGAATTCGCTTGTCATTGCTACGAAGTAATCTAGTAGCAATTTGTGCGCCAGGGAGTCCTGCTCCTTCTTCCTGGCGCACATCATAAAGGAGCAAAACAAAATGATTGGAGAAGCAAGATGGAAGACAAAAATATTGAAGCAACCCATATGGGTGTACCGGAAGATCTCGAACTGACCGACATGACAATTACTGAAGAGCTGGACGTTGAGCTTGTTTTGAACGTCTCTTCCAACGATTCGGCTCCGGCGGTCGTGCCATCCGATCCTGGAGTTGATGTCGGTTTCGATAGCAGCAAAACGAGAATAGTTAGGCGCCCCGACGGAGTGGTCTTTACATGGACTAAGGTGCTGGCCAACATCCATCCGGATTGGGAAGTAGGGTACGTCAAGCAAGGGGTGGTTACTATGCTTGACGACATAGTGCTGCGAGAACCCGACAAGAGTCCTGTTAAGCCAATCAAGGCACGCAAGAAGTTTCCATGGAAACGGATAGTTAAAAAGTCCGAAATGGTGGAATATGTGAAGAACCGATGGCACATGGATGTACCCGGTCACACCATGATTGAAATCAAGGAGCTATGTGAGAACATGGAAAAGCAGGAAAGCAACATAGCCAAGGAGAGACTCGCGAAGGCTAATAAGGCGGCTGGAAATAATGGCTGACGTAGAGCTGAGCACGCTCCTTCCTCACATAATCCCCTATGTTCCGGGGTGTCCGGAGAACTTCATAAAGCAGAAGCTCTATGAAATGGCTCGCCTCTTCTGCAAAGAGACGAACATCTTCCTGGATACTCTTGATGACATTGCTACGGTAGCAGATCAGGCGTCGTACACACTCGAGCGAACCTGGGATACAGACATTGAACGCGTGACCGAGGTCTTAAGGGAAGACACCATTGTTCAGGAGAGCCAGTACACTGTCTCTCCTGGTGGCGTTATAACTTTCGATCCGGCCCCCACAATCGCGGACGACGTGCTATCTATCACGGTAGTGCTGAGGCCTCGACTTGCCATGTCTCTGTACCCTGAGCGAATGGTCAATAGATGGAGTAGCGCCTTTGTAGCAGGCACTTTGTATACGCTTCTGAACATGAAGAGGCAGTGGAGAGATGAGGTTAATTCTCGTCTCAACTTTCAGCTTTTTGAACAAGAAATTGTTACCGCAAGAAGCGAGTTTGTTGTCGAACGCAGAAGCCAGAATATACTAGTGGAGATACCACTCATATGACACAGTCATCCGTAGTAGCTCTAGCGAGGCGCCTACTGAAAGACACCTTTTCTACACCGAGGTGGGCGACCGGAACATTAAATGATTATGTCGACGCTGGCGAACAGGAGATTTATCGACTTCGACCAGATCTCTTTATGACTGACTTCGAGACAATTGGTTCTATCTCTGTAGTTACGCTCAATTCGACTACCGGAGACAGATACGAGAGCGCGCTGGCCTACTACACCGCTTACCGCGCTCTCTTGGAGGATAATGCCGATACGGCCAACGCACAGGAGGCGCAGAAGTTCCTCGCCCTCTTCGAAAGGGCACTATGATAATCAGTACTGAACTTCTAAAGACCGTTGCTTTATTGGTGACTATCGTCCTGCCTATATGCGGATTCATCAGTCACCAACTAGACAAAATAAACAAAACATTTATCGACATAAACAAAACATTCACCAGGCTCGAGCTAACGATGGGCAAGATGGTCCCCCACGAAATTTGCGAGAAACGTCGGCTGGATTGTTCTTGCAAGCAAGATATTGATCTTATCCGTAAGGATCTGAGGGAGAAACACGCATGACCACCACATTCCTAAAAGTAAGAAACGCTGCCGGTAGCGCACTCGATGCCGGTATCGACAATTCTCAGACCACCTTTAACGTCGAGGCTGGCGATGGTCCTCCGTTCGCTCCTGACGGCAGTAGCGAGGTACATATCACAGTAGGCGACATCGAGAGCAACTTCGAAATTATGACAGTGACAGGTGTGTCTACCGATACGCTCACCGTCACACGCGCTCAGGAAGGCACGAGCGGGCAATCGTTCCTCGCAGCAGTGCCAGTTCGAGTCACGTGGACTGCGGCCTACGCGGACGATATTACTGCGGCTATCAATAACATTGAGGACGGTACCACCCGGCTAGACTCAATTACCGGCGCCATTGATTCGGATCTGACCATCTCTTCCGACAAAGATATCATTCTCCAACTCGATGCGGATAACGACGGTGCGTCTGAGGAGTTCCAGATCAAGGACGGTGCGGGGGCTACCGTTTTTGCAATCAACGAGGGCGGACAGCTAAAGATGTTACGCCACCTTTTGCATATGGGTGATGAAGGCACCAACCTGGAATTTCTACCGAACGTAATCAACTTTAACACCGAAAGCGGAACTACGGCACTTCAGCTTGGCACTTCTATTGTCAACTTTAATGAAGATCAGAAAGACATCAACATTAATATGTCATGGCTGGGGAATAACTTCGGCTTCTACATGGACGGCCTGACGGGGCGCATTAGCCAGGGTAAAAACACTGGCAGCTACGGATTCAATGCAGTTGGTGACATTGACACGGAGGGCGTGTATCGTGTTAACGGAACGGAAATTTCTTCATCCAATCTGACCAACGATTCTGCGATAGTCAAGAACACCGGCGCAGTGACGCTCAACTCCGGCTCAGCCGATGTTGACTTTGTTGTCAACTGGGACTCGGGCGTGGCCCTGACCATCGACGGCACTCAGGGTGACGCTACCTTTGGTGGAAACCTCGATATCGCCTCCGGGAAACTCTACAAAATCAACAACGTGCAGATAACGTCCGCCGCCCTGAGCGACGGCGCAAGCCTCCTCAAAGATGGAGACGTATCCATCTCAGGAAACATGGACGTAGCTTCTGGCAAAGTCTACAAGATCAACGACGTACAGATAACTTCTGCCGCGCTGAGTGATGGCGCCAGCCTCGTCAAAGAAGCCTATGCGCATATTTACAGAGACGTAGACATGCCACACTTCTACGACGAAGACGATGTGCCGGATGATACGTTCGTTACTTTCGGGGCCATGATTTCTGGCCATTCAAGCGGGGCAACCCTTTTGGCGTCCAACATCGTGAACGAAGTCCAGACGCTAACCATTGGCGCATCTGAGACGGTTAGCTTCAGAGGGCAGGCCACATCGACTTTGAGCCCGGCCTCAACCGCGCAGGAAGTAGAAGACGCACTCAACTTACTGAGCACAATATCTGCCGCTGGTGGCAGCGTTAGCGTAACTGGCGGAGCGGGAACTTATGTTGTTACTTTTGATGGCGGAACCGATCTCATAGGAATCGATCTGCCCCTTTTGAACGCAGCGGCAACCGGAGACGCCACGGAAGACGTGAAGGGCCGTAGTGCATTACTAGCCGGCTCTGCGGGCGGCGGAATTTATCACGTCGACGCTTCTGTGACGCTCAAGGATGCGACTACTCCAGATAAGCACATACAGGTTAGGCTCAGCAAGAATGGTTCGTATGACGCTACGCTGTCAATTGCGCATGCCACCATGGGGAATAATGACGACACCTCAATAGGAGTCTCTGGATTGGTAACGCTGGCAGATGGTGACTATATAGAGATAGAGGCATCCAGCGACGGCTCCTTGGCCGATCCGATGACAATAGAGCGCATTGATTTTACTGCGCATCGAGTAAGTAACAGCTAGGAAGGATTCGAAGCAATGGCACGAAGAGACAAAGCAATTTTGCGTGAGATTCAGCAGAACCCAGGTGTAGTGTTCGACTGGCTTAAATCCAATCTCACGGCACCACAGAAACAAGAGTTCAAAACACTCATGGATCCCGGCCCGAGTGTGGCCGAGCAAAAACATGCGCTCCTGGGCGCAATTGATGCACTTGTGCCTGGAGCAGATGACGCGCTGATTGCGCTGGCGACAGACAAATATAACGCAATTGTGGCAGCCGAGGAAGCCTAATGCTCGGTGGCGGTGTAATAGGTAGCGTAGCTCTCGCCGGAACATTTCGCGAAACAGATGAGTATGTCTGGATTCGTGATGGCGGAGCTTCGCATTCTCACACCGTTGAGAATGTTACGCCAATAATTGTTCATGCTGATCTATCCGTAGCGGATGGAGAGCTTGTACACACGGTTGACCAGGTAACGCCAATAATCTTGACCGCTACGCTAATCGGTCTTGACAGCCATATGGTAATGCGGTCGACTGTTCCGGAGTTCAGCCCAACACTAGTGGTGGACGATGCGGAACATGGGCATACCGTGCCGCAGCTAACAGTTTCGGCTCACTTCGACCTGACGGTCAATGATGCTGAGCACGCCTTTATAGACAATCTTGGTGCGCTCGAGGCCGGAATAACCGTCAATTCATGCGTGCATGGCCATACAGCCGAGAGTGCGTCGATGGTATCCATTCTCGAAATAGACGGTTGCCAGCACGGGCACGTTGCTGACAAGCTGACGTTTACGGATAACGCAATACTAATAGTTCCAGACGTCAGCCACATTATGACTGACACAATGGCAGAATTCTTCTCAGACATAGAGCTAGTTGTGGGCGATTGCGAACACACACATTTGGCCGACCAGGTAACACCGATTATCGTTCATGCGGACTTATCCGTAGAGGACGCGGAACACGAACACACTGCCGACGAAGTGACGCTGGTAGTCTAAACACCGCGAGGCGGTAAAGGAATAAGACAAATGGCTAAATCAGTTAATGATGCTGTACTAGATGCGGCAATGGACAAGATCGCGACCTGCGTCAACATGAATCTCTGCTCGGGCGAGCCGGCCAACTTTGCGGGTATTGCTGCCGTGAGCCTAGCGGACGTTGTTCTCACGGCTGGTGACGGCAATGGCGACTACGTTGTGGGAGATGGTGACACCAGCGGTCGCAAGATCACCGTAGGTCAACAGGCGAGCGTTACCGTCGACACCACGGGCACCGGTACGCACATCTCTCTTGATGATGGGTCTACCCTGCTTTACGTTACCACGACAGTGTCTCAATCTGTGACGTCTGGTAATACCGTGACAGTTCCCGCGTTTGACATTGAGATCCTTGACCCGGCCTAGAAAGGAACACCTCCTTAATGCCGATCCGTATCAATAAATTTGACGGACTGATTCCGAGACTTCAGCCAGACAAGCTGCCCGAAGAAGGTGCGCAGATAGCACACAACTGCGAGCTTACTTCGGGTGCCCTGGTGCCTGTCTCTGTGGTCAACGACCCCACCGCCAACGGTGTGTCTGGATGGATTCCGGCCACATCCACTCCAAAAGACAGTAATGTCGACGAGAATGGTCTGCTGAAAAATGAGATACCTGCTGAAGACTTGATTAGAATTGCCAAGCCAAATCCTCCAAGCAAAAAGTCGGTAGATTATGCCTGCAAACCAGCAGAATGGTTGAGTATTACTGCCTACGCTTGGAAGTCGTGGATTCACCCAACCAACGGAACCTATGAGGTAGAGAGGTATGCCGACAATCTTGAAATACTAGACACCCGATACACCGATACTGGTCTGGAGTTGGTCTGCAAAATGCATGGCTTCTGGGCCAACTTCGATATCGATATCCCTTACAGTTTTCGCGGGCCTCATTATCAATTCCACTTTTCGCAATTCAGTATTGGTGGACCAGATGAGACCATATCACATCCAAATCCAGTAACACTTGAAGATCCTGAGTTGCCCGGAGGGAACGTTCCTCTGACTATTTCGGCGCCGGGGTACGGAAGCCATATCTACGGTAGCTTCCAACCTATTGATGTGAAAGGCCCAAAGTTCGACAACGAGTTTTTGAACACAGACTTTAGCCCGACTGTCACTTATACATTTCCTGGTCAGGACGATAGGTTTGTTTCTGGAAACGAAGGCATCGTCACGTTTATTGTGAACCTGAACTACGTCCTAAGAACGAGACAGCACCTGTTCTACGTTCAGTCTATGCTAACCAGCGAAGACCCGGGAGAAGAGGGTCCGCCATCAGAAGTGAGTGAATTAATTACCGTGATGCCTGGACAGTTCCTGACGCTCAATACTCCGTTCGCCAACATCCCGGATGATGAGGTTGGCGGAGGAGGGTTGTACAACAAGAACAGACTCTATCGCAGCGCCACGGGCACTGACAACTTCCTTTTAGTCGACGACATTAATCTGGCGACAGTGTTTGAGCCGAGACCATTTCTTCAGGGCGAGATTATCCCACCATTTGGCAACTACCCCGCAGGCGTAGACAAGGATCAATTTCTGTCCGGGATAGTAGTACACCCCGCGCAATTCGCTGTCGCTTTCTTCGAGAAGACGTTGTACCTATCGGATATTTTTAGATTTTGGTCCTGGCCGGATGAGAACACCGTTCCTTTCCAAGAAGACATTGTTAGCATAGCTATCACTGGAAACACTATTCTTGTATTCACGACCAATGAAGAGGGCGGCGGCAGAGTCTTCGGTGTGTCTGGCAGTAATCCTAAAATAATGAGCAAGTATATAATTTCGAAAGCCCACCCCCTTCTGTCGCAAGCCGGACTCGCGCAACTGGGTCAGACAGCGTATTACGCCACCGACGACGGTTTAGCAGCCGCTAACGCCAACGGTGTATCTATCATAACACAGAACCACTTTACAAAGGATCAGTGGCAAGAATTTAATCCGGCTGCAATGGCGGTTAGTGTAGAAGGCAGGGTTGTGTACGCCCAGGCTCCAACGGATTTTGGAGTTAGGTTTGACCTAGACTCGTCTCTCGCGGTGACTACTTTTGGGGTGGAGAAGTCCGTCCCTGATAGATATCCGCGATTCGCTCGAAGCCTCGTAACTCCTCCCGTCACAGTCGCTGAGAAGACTACCCATTGGAAATCTCGCAGGTACCGCTTTGACCAACCCACCCTGTTCGAGTACGCCCGTATCGTGGCCGACGGAGAGGTGGACATTATTGTAACGGGTGGTGCCACAACGGCGACCTACACCATTCCGGACGACACGCCTGTTCTGCTTGGCCAGTTCGAAGCAAATGACGTGACTAAAAATACAGGCGTTGTCGGGGCGGGCGGTATCCCTCCTGAAGTAATTAACGGCAGCGCGTCTCCCCCTAGATATGCGCCACCTCCAGCGGCCTCCGACACTGACGAGGAAGGCATTACCTACATGAACCATTCGCGAGAGTGGGAGTTTGAGGTCAGGACCAACAACACCGTGCGCAGCATGGAATTTTTCGAACGTCAAGTTCGCGAAGCGGGAAGCGTCGTTCAATTGACTCCAGAAAACACCCCGGTATGGGAGTCTATCTGGCTTGAGTTTCCAGATCGAGGGCATTTCGTTGCGGGAACATGTTCTTTCGAAGGAGCAGGGACGGCTACGATCAAGTTCCACGAGAACGGCAAAGTGCTGAGGCACACAGAGGCTGTGACCAGCGGCACCGTGTTCTCTCTGCCTAAGACAATCGCCGATTCAGATCTGTGGCGCGTTGAGGTTATTACGACAGGTAAGGTAAACAGCCTTACACTGTTCGCGCAGCAAACGCAGCCCGTGGGTAAGACCCTGAGCGAATTTAAGTCCATCGTTCAGCCGTGGCTATTTAAGCGATACGAGTGTGTTGACTCCCAGACGTTCCTCAAAGGACTTACCGTAGAAGCCGGCGGAAATATCACAGTCAATCTCTACCTTAACGGTTCCGACACGGCGACAACCGTGCTGCTGACCAACGACGAGGAATACAGATTCGACGACATTAGGTGTAGCTCTCTTGAATTTGATTTCGGCGGTGACGATTACAAGGTCAATAAGGTTTTGTTCACCACAAGAATGGTCAACCAGTTGCCAAGCGGTGGCGCCATTAACATGGTCAATGCGCAGTCTTGGCGAGGCAATTTATTCTCCTTTCCTGACAGGGGCAAATTCGTCGCTGCTCAGGTAGTCGCTGATGATTATGGGATTGGCGAAAATCTCGATAACGAGTCAATAGGCAACGTCACTATGATCATCTATGCAGACGGCGTCGAAGTGTACAACGAGATAGTCCAAAACGGAAACGCCTTCGAGCTTCCTCGCACGCTGACTGAGGCCACGCTGTGGGAGATTGACGTCATCGCCAGCACTCAGGTATACAGCGTGACCCTTCTCCCAAGATCGCAGGTACAATCCGGTAAGATTATCCGTGTCGGTAGCAACGAAAACGGATTTCCTCCGTGGATTCATGCGCGATATGAGTTCGTCGGAGAAGAAGAAGTAAAGAGCATCATCGTCCGCTCAGATAGCTACCCGGTCACTATGAATACGTACATTGAAGGGGCAGACGAATCGACCAGGACAATGGTCATCGAGAATGCTCAAGAGATTCTGCTCCCGACCACCTATAGCGAATTCGATGGATTCATAGGTGAGGTCCGCGCCCACGCTGTAGATATTTCATTCGGCGCGGACAACCACTTAATCAACGAGGTTTTCCTCTTTGCGGCAGATACACAGCAGATTACTAGCGAAGGAGTTAGTCTCTCTGGATCTCACACGTGGCGAGGGTTGCGCTACAGGTTCCCTGACAAGGGATCGTTTGCGGCTTGCTCTATAGGCGCGTCAAACTATGCTGGCCTTAATCTGATACTTCGTGCTGACGGCGTAGAAGTCTTCAATAAAGCAGTAGGTAATGCGGACTACTTCCAACTGCCCCGGACGCTCCCGGAGGCGTCGCTTTGGGAAGTAGATATTGCCGACACCGAAGAGATACAAACGCTCAATCTGATTCCCCTTCAAGTTCAAGATGTCGCCGGTACCGCGCGATGGAACAAGAGAGCCAACTCCCCCCCGCCATGGTTTTGGCAGCGGGTTCGATTCTCTGAGCGGGTAAATATCAAAAGCGCAGTTGTACAGTCAAACAGTTACCCTGTTACTCTCGAGGTGTATGCGGACGGGTCAGAGACCAATTCGGTATCTGAATCCAGAACCAGGAGTACAGCTCAAGTTGTCGCAGCGACTCCGCCAATAACCACAAACAGGTCTAGTAGCGGTCGCTATTTTGTAGAGCTGGGAACACCCGAGCCGAGCACTACCTCAAATTACAATGGCGTAGTGTCCGACACAGATCTAAACAACGAAGTTCCCCTGGATATTTGGGGAACCGAGTTCGATATAGCGTTCAGCGCTGCCGACACCGACGAGGTTCGAAGCGTTACCTTGTTCGCTGACATTGAACAAGGTGTGGGCGATACAGTTACCCTTGAGCAACCAGAGTCGATCAGGCGCATTCGATACAAGATGGTGTCCCCGGGATCTTGGGGTGCGATTATCGTGAGCGCCGACTGGTATCCAGAAAGCAAGCCTATAATCATCAGCCTGACCGATAGCGACGGAATACAATACCTCCGAGGCATATCAGACGGTAGGCCGGCTTATTTTGCCCCGACCATGACCAATCACGAGAACTGGACCCTGGACATCTTTTGCGAAAACGCAGAGCAGCCTAAGATAAGAAGCGTTGCTATTATACCCAGGCAGTCTATCCCTACGGGAACCATAGTGAGGGAGCGCGTCGGGGAGATGAGACTGACCCCTTGGTCACAAAAGGTCTACGAGCTGGATGGTGGCCACCAGATAGCAAACGTCCGCGTTGACTCAACGTCAGAGACGCTCACGATGCGCTTTTATCTGGACGGGTCCACCACGCCGACCGATGTAAAGATCACGTCCGGCAAAGAGATGAGGATTAACCTCCCTCGATGCGAGTCTTTCAAGTTTGACTTTGGGCCAGATACGGGAGATTACCGTTCTGATGGTCGAGGCTCGAACGACACTGTCAACGAGGTCTTAATTCAAATGGTGCGGCCAATTCAAATGCCGGCCAATGGTGCAGTAATAATCAAGCGTGACGACATTCCATACACGTGGTCGAGTACCAGGATAACGGCAGCACGACCTACGGCCTTCTCGTGTGCGCGGGTGTTGGCCGACTACAGCGGCGGCGCCACGATCAATCTTGAGTTCTTCGTGAACGGAACAAGGATCACTAATGTAGTTATCTCGAGCGATGACGCCATCCGCTTGCCGCAGATGCGCCCAGAGCGCGAATGGGAATTGGCTGTCACCACGTCTAAGCCGGACATGGATATCGTCGAGCTTGGCGTTGCCACCAGCATGGGGGTACTGCAACGTGCGTGAGGAGAGAAATAATGGTTGACATAATCAGATCGCGCCACAGGTCGCAGATCCAAGGCATGACCATGCCGAACGAAGTACAAGACCCCGCTGCCCAGAAGACCATTCGAGAACTGCAGGAGATTGTCGAGGTGCTAAGGGCGCAGATTGATGTGTTGACAGCGCCCAGGCAGGACGGCATCGGAGGCAGGACGGAAGAGATACCCCCCGATCTGGTTGTGGAAGGTGCTGCGCGGGCGCCAACAACAGAGGAGGAAGAAGTTTCTGGTGTTGTGAGGGGGGACTCCGCAACAGTTCTAAGGGGCGGTGGAGAATCTGACGGAGGTAGCGGAGAGGCTTTGGCCAGAGCTAGTCATGCTCACGGAATTAAAACAATACAAGACGAAGGGGATAATCCCGGTCAACTTGTATACGATTCTACTGACGATCTCACCGTGCTGTCTGGGGAGGATCGAATATCTTTAATTTTCTTATCATAAAGAGGGCAGGCATAGATGGCTTGGTTTAACAACGGAAATTATGACGGGGTCAGGATAGACAATCTGACGACAATTCTAGCGGAATTCTGCTGGGCCATTAATGAGAGAGAAGATCTCTTCGGGGACTTGTTCCCCACAACATGGCCCATTGCGGGCAAGCGTTTCCCGGTGGCTTCCGATTTCTCCGGCATGAGGAGAGATACAGATTTAAGATTGCTGATAGCCACGATCAGGCAAAATATGAAGTCTAGGCACACCAGTATAGATGCAATACACACAAAAGGAGCAACAGACGAGACCGAGTTTTCAGGCATAGCTCTGGGATCAACCCGCGTCTTGTCGGAGGGTTCTTATGGAGACACTTGGCTACCGCTGACATACCAAACAGACTATAGAATATACGACCAAATAAAGGAAGCTCTAGATATAATCGTGTATTATAAAACTGACACGATACCCAGGTCTTTAATAAGCCAGGTAGATGAAAGGCGTGTCGCTCACGCATTAGGTGTGAACGGAGACACCACGAATGCAGAGGTACTTCAGGCGTGGAACTCCGCTTATAATGCCCTGGGAACGTTGGCAGGAGTGTTATCGGAAGCGCACCTCACAATGACTTATGGGAGAGACATCTCAAACTTATTTATGAGGGCAGACAAAGCCGTGGTACTTACATCTGACGGGACGCGAGTTTTCGACCTAAGTTCGCATCCCGGAATCTTTACTAAGGGCCAGATTGGTCTAGAAGCAAAGTTTTCTTCTAACGACTCGTCCCCAGATCGCTCATTGGATGCTGAAATTACTTTCGCATCCTCTGCCGGAGATGTGTCTATAGGGCCTGCGCCCGACGACGTAACCGAGAACGAGGTATACCCTTTTACCTACAACGTTGGAGGGACTATGCCAATACCTCAAGTCAGTATGGCACTTCCGGGCAGTGTGCCGTTTCCGAACTCAGCGTTTTTCCCAGACCAAGTTTTTAGGGGGTTTGAAGTGTCTGGATATCTGAAACGTTCTGACCAATTTGTTATGGCCGACATCTCAGGAGATCTCACATTTGGATAATTTGCAATACAACACCCATTTGGTGTAAAATACAAGAAAATTACGAAAGGAAATAAAATGGCACTATTCGGACAAAGATTCAGAGGGCTTGAAGCAAGGCGAGAGCTGCGAGAAGCCGCTGGCGCAGGTGGTCAGCTCACTCGAATAGCGCCTGTTGTTGCACCTCCACAACCTGGTCAATTCCAGGCGACACGTAACCGAGGTATCCAGGCCAAGAGGCGCCAGACGATCCTCGACTTCCAGATTCGCCGGCAGCGTGATATGGACGAGACGAACCGCATCCGGCAGACCGCCCAGGATGCCCTCTCTGAGGAACGACTTCGCTTTGGTCGGAACCAGGCACGACTGAAGGGCGCAACTGGACTCATTGCCCAGGGCTTCACCCCTGAATCGGCACAGCAGTTCACGGACTCTGCGTTACTCGACCCGACGACTCCGGGCGGACTGCAGGGCGAAAATGGCTTCGCCAGCAATGGACAGGCGAGGGGACTGACGCTTCGCCCAGAGGTTGTTCAAGAGAGGGAATTCGAAAGACGATCTCAAGAACAGAAGTTTGCTCTCGGAGAAGCACAGCTCGAGCGAGAAGGGAGACGCATAACCCAAGAGGAAGCGACACAAGATCTAAAGGAGAGAGAATTTGCGCTCGACGAGCGCAGGGTGGCCGCCACTGAAGCCAGGGGGATTAAAACGCCCAAGGCAATAATCCCCTCGCCTGACGCGACCATCGGGTTCTTGAATACCAGCGGTATAAACACTATTGGATCTGGAGATGAAGTTATTAACGCCAAGGGCATTGTCACCAAACCGGCAACTGGCGCCCTTATCGACAGCACTGGAGAAATAACTCCGCTAGGATTGTCGGTTCATGGCATGACAGAAGTGATTGCTAAACAGAATCCACAGCTATCTGCCCAGGACGCAGCCTTTACCGCCGCATCACTCGCGGGCATTCAGCCTTTGATCGGCGGACCCCCCGCCGCACAAGGCCCAGTTTCTCCTGCCGCGCGACGAGGTCTCAATGTCGATGTGATTGATACCCGCGAAGCTACCCCGCCTTCGTCCGCATCCGGGATTGGCATAACCGAGTTTGCCGTAGGCGGCAAGGGGGACGTAGAGCCGGTGGTTTCAGAAGTCCCAGAGATCACAACGCCGGCCCAAAAGCCAGCCGCAGAGGTCAAGGCGTCCAAGAGGCCTAAGCGACGTCTCGGCAAACTTGGCGGCGCGCAGAGGGAAGTAGAAAAGAAACTCAAGCGCGTACTGACCAGGGATGAGCGCAGCGACTTGGGTAAACTTCTCGAACAGGGAGTTACAGTGGAAGACATTCTGGAAACACTATAGGAGTCTTAGATGGCTACCATCTTTACAGGTTTATTGAAAGAAACAGAAGGCAGAGTCTCTACCGAACAACAGGCGCCGCCCGTTCAAGAGGGGGGCATCTTCTCCGATCTCTTGCGCAGAGGCGAAGAGCCGGTACCGCAGCCGGTCGCCCCCGCACCAGCCGAAGCCCCTGCGCCGGCCACGGGCCCCGCGCAATTCACTACTATAGATGTCGAGGGACCAACTGACGATACACTCCAACCTCCAACAGCCAAACCTCTTGTCGTGGGCGACCCGAAGGTAGTCAAACAAGATACCCTGAATCGCCTCAGAAGTACCGAAGCCAACCAACACACCCTCGACTTTCTCAACGAGAAGATGGGTGACTGGGAGAAGCTATCTGGACCGAATTTGAAATCAGCGGTTGATTCATTCCGAGAAAAAGCGCAGTTACCCAAGGCGACTCTATCGGACTTAGCCATTTTCAAAGAAAAGAAGTTTTTCAACGTAGACTTTACTGAAGCCCTCGATGTGTTTGGGGCTAAGACTTTCATCAAGCTTGGCAAGCAAGGACTTACTCTCTACCGATCCCTCAACGGCGCCACTGATGACGCAACATATCGTGACGTGCTAGACATACAGAATGAAATGTTCGATAGATCTCTGCCTGGCAGTACGGGGTTTCACGTGGGATCTGGTATTGCGCAGACTATACCATTTATTGCAGAACTTGCCGCGACCGGACCTGTTGTATCTGGCGGCAGAAAGGTGGCTCAGGAAGGCATAGAAAAAGCTGCCAAGGTCGGTATTAGGAAAGCCTATAGAGGAGCAGTTGGCACGGCGGCAGCCAGTCTAACATGGAAGCAGTTTCCAGCCAAAACCATCAACGCTGCTTCACGTATCGCAAAACGAGAATTGTTGCGTACTCCCTTTCTTCTCCCGAAATATGCAGCCAAAGCTGCGCTCGACGCCGTACAGGCAGCGGACATCCGCGATGAATACAATCTGAATTCAGATGAACACCAACTCACTGTAGTCAACTTCGACGCCAAAGAATTTAAGACAGACATCGCAAAGGGTTTTATTCGCAACACAATCCAGGGCATGATGGAGCGTGGTACCGAGGGTATTGGAGAGTTTCTGCCTGGAGCATCTCGCTTCGTACTTAGCAGGCCGTCTGTGCGCGCTCTTCTTAGTGGCGTAGATAAGTTATCTGTCGGCCAAATAAAGAGAGTGTATAAGGGCATGCTTTCTTTTGCAGCCAAAGCAGCAGCGGGCGATAAGGGTAAATTTCTACAGCAAGCATTAAGAATCAAAGCCGGATTTACCGCGTCTCCTGGTGTGTCTGAATTTACCAAGAATTCTCTATGGAACGGATTCGCCGGTGAGTTTGCGGAGGAAACAATACAGCATACCGCAGAATGGCTTTCCTCAGAACTCGGTCTGGCCACAGGCCTAGATGTGTTTGATTTGGGAGTTCGTTCCCCCTTTATGAGCAGAGAAGAAATGAAGATCACCGCCCTGGTTCTCGCGGCTACAGGCGGCGGATTTACAGGACTCCGGGGCGCAGCTAACCTTAAGAGAATAGCACAGCAAGATTCAGCCCTCGGAAAGGAAATGAAAGAACAGTTCGGAGATTCTGTTAAAGCTTCAGACACGCAGATAAGGGCATTGTCTGCCGACATACGTAACAGTGACGACGTAGAAGAATCTCGAGAAAAAGTAGCCGAATTTGTTGATGAAAGGAAGAGTAAGCAGACCGAAGACATCAGCAAAATTGCGCAATTGTTTGCAGACAACGGCGTTGCAGTAACTGCTGACGAAGCTGAGCGCATCTTAGATGAACGTAATGAGGCCGCCCCAGATCCCGATGCGGTCATGGCGTCACTGACTGGAAACATGCTCGGCAAACGAATGGAGCAGGGACTGTTTGTAAACGACCTTATTCAAAAGGGCGTAGACCCAGACAAGGCTATTGAGATTGCCAGATCGCCCACCGTTGAAGAGCGCGATGAAACAGCGAGCTTGGCGGTGAAGGACGCAGAAGATAGGCTCGACCGCGAACAGAAAGATCTAGTTAATCCCACAACGGAGATTGATCAGAAGACCAGGATAGAAGCCGACATAGAGGTGTGGCATAACAAAGAAGACCAAGCTATCGAGGAAGAAGAACAAGAAGAACTCAGGGGATTTGACGAGTTCGCGCTAGGAGTTGTAAATGAAAAAGACCAGGAAAGAACGCAGGCGCAAGCGCAGGAAGGCCGCGTTGCGCCGTTAGATCTCTCTCTTTCCACGTCTCCAAGAGACACAGTCAAGGGATTGACTAGTGCGAATGTTGAGGCGATAGCCAAGAGGGTTGTGTCTAAACAGGCAGTGCCGCCCAACAACTTGATAGTTGTGGACACCATAGATCAACTGCCTCCAGCCGCGCGAGAATTTGCGCAAGAACGGGCGGAAGAAGGACTCAGGGTTAGAGCTATGTACCAGACCGATACAGATAGCGTGTATTTAGTTTCGAGCAATCTAAGAGACCCGGACGAAGTATCTTTTGTTGCCACTCACGAGTTAGTGGGACATCGAGGCATCGATGCTGTTCTTGGTAAAGAAGTGGAGCCGTTTTTCAAGGATCTGTTACTCGCTCGCAGAAAAGACATTAAGGAGTACGCCGACGAGCGAAATATTCCATTAAACACCCCATCTGGGAGACGTCTAGCCGCGCGAGAGTGGATGGCCGACAGTGTCGCGCTTGGTCACTTCGACAAGGCAAAGGTTTGGTGGAAACGATTAATCGCTATGTTTAAGAAAGCACTCGCTAAGATATCTGGCGCCAGATTCACTAATGAACAGCTCGCCGACATAGTATCTGCGGCAATGTTCGCACGTCCAGCTACGGCAACTGCCGGCCTTGCCTTCTCTACATCTGAGGATAAGGGTGTAGCCGAGAAAGCTATCCTCAAGAGAATTGACAAACTGCTCAACGAGATAGACCCAACCTTTGGTGAAGCAGCCAAGATCACTCGCCCCGTTGTGGTCGACATCGAACGCCTCAAGGCCAAGAGGAAAGAGACTAAGGCGAAGCAGCGGGCGGTGAAGGCGGAGAAAAAGGCTGCGCTCAAGAGCGTCAAGAGAAAGCACAAAAAGATCACAGGCGAAGTACCGGAAGCGAAGACGCCTGCCGGAGTAGTGAGCGAGGCGTTTAGAAAAGGCACCAAAGATCAGAAGACCAGGGATAAACAAATCGAACGCTTCAAGAAAGAACACAAGAAACTGACAGGCAAACCAACCGAGGCGAAGACTATACCTAGTGTTATGCGCTCCACCTTTAACGAGGGCAAGAAAGCCGGTAGAGAGCTGCAATTCGTGAAGGGAGTCAACGCCGCAATCGACCAGGCGCTGAAAGAGATACAGGCCATCAATGCAGGCAGACCAGATAATCTGCGCACCTCTATGGATGAGTTCGATTTCATGATTACCCATCTGGAAGAAATCCTTGATGGCCCAGGAACGGAAAAAGAAAAGACCAAGAAGGCTCGGGCCGACATGAACGAATGGATCGGCGAAGAGAACAGGCTCGCCATACGTCGTGCGACTCGCGGCGACATTGCTAAGTCTCTCGTCCATGCACGAAAGCGCCTGAACACACTTGAGAATCGATACTGGAAAGCCGATCTTCGTAGGTGGTTGACCAAGACGGTACCAGAGAAGATGTTTAACGGCTCAGCAGAAAACGGTACTGACTTTGGGGACCAGGCGAAGAAACTGATAAGAGATTACAAGGGTATTCAAGGCACGCTCAGCAGACTGCGCGAAGAGAAAAACAATCGCCGTCGCCTGGTTAAAAACAAAGCCCCGCATGCCGAAGTGGAAGCCTCAGAAAAGAAGATAGCAGAACTGAAAAACGATGTCGAAGCAAGACTTGAAAAGGCTAACTGGAAAGACAACAGAACTCTCGCGCTTGAACTTTCCGCTCTTTTCAAAATGTCGACCCTAATGCAGCAGAAGTTGTCAGACAAAAATAAGACGCAGAAAGGGGACGCCGCAGGACAGCTCAATAAAGATCTGACCTCTACGTTGCCCGTGCTTAAAAAGTCAATCAATGAAACGCAGAAGACGCGAGGGTGGTTTCAAAGCCTTTTTGGCGATGGTCGAGGCGACGAGAATACCATGGCCTTGGTTATGGGCGGCGGGAAAATAGACACTGTCGGCTATAGCGTTTTCTACGAATCACTCCGGAGGGCAAACATTGATTCCTTGACTTCGGTGGCTGATATCCATAGGGATTTTCAGGATCTGCTTAAAGACAACAATGTCACTAACAAGCAGATGGGTTTGTGGATCGTCAAACTCAAAAAGCACAATATTGATGGTCGCGTTCTCGAATTCACGGACGCAGAAATAATGGAGCTATATGCCCTGATGCTTGACCCGCAGGCGCGGCTGCACCTTCGATCTTATGGCTTTAAGGCTGAGCGTAAAAGAATTCAAAACGAACCCGGCGTTGATAAGTTTGGATTCGAAGACATCGGACCCTTAATAAACACCCTGTCTTCTTCACAAAAGAAGATCGTCGAAGAGATGCGTTCGCTGAAGAATGCTCTTGTCCCGGAGGCAAACCTGGCTTCCTTGAGTGTTTTTGGAAGGGAAAGGTTCTTCAATGAAGACCATTGGGTGATGACTCCTGATACCTCTGACACCCCACCGCAGAAGTCTGAAGACTTTCGGGGCAAGGACTACAACCAGGTCGCGTCGTTAATGAATCCCAATTTTACCAAGAACAGAGTTCCGCATAAGCACGTACTTATGCTTGGCGATGTTTTCGATAGGTTCCAAAAGCAGGTGTACGACATGGCCACTTGGACTCATATGCTGGTACCCGGATCGGATGCAATATCTTTACTTAATGATCCTAAAGTAAAAGAAACCATGGCTAAGACACTAGGTACGAAGTTCGCACAGAACATGGTGGATAACGTCCTCGCACTCGCCGGTGTTACCAAACATTCGGACAAGTGGACCGATATAGATAAGTTCCTTCAGGCTATCCAGCGCCGTACCTCTCCGGCCATTCTGGGGTCAAGGCTTAGCACCGTACTTATGAACAGGGGGCCGGGTAGCGTGTTACTCGCGAACGAACTGCGCAAATTGGGTATATCTACATTTGCTACGGGTAAGCTGGCGATACCTACTAGATTTTTCGCCGACAAAAAGAACGAAGCCATTCGACAGAAGTTGCTCAAGCAAGGCTATTTCTACCATCGCTGGGTAATGGATGAACTTCGCGTTATGTCCAACTTACCGGTAGATGTAAAGGCCAGTAAATCTTTAGCACAACTCGCAATGCGACGCTGGCAGAGCAAGGCCCTACAAGGTATGTCTATCGCAGAACAGAGGAATGCAGTAGCCGCCTATAAACTCTTGAAGGATCAAGGAAGAAGTGAAGTCGAAACGATTGACATCCTTGACGAGATTATTCGCAAGACTCAAGACCCAGCCACAGCCCTCGAGGAGACCGTGCAGTATCGCACTCTCAAGAGTACAGGCTTCGGCATCTTCTTGCCGTTCTTTGGTCAACCTTCTGTCGCTGCTAATATTTGGTACAAGGACTGGCTAAAATGGAAGTACAACAAGACCCCGGAGAATGCCAAGAACCTGATGGGCACAGCACTAACGGCTGTCGCTAATGGTTTTGCATCTTCCCTTATCCGGAAGGGATTCAGGATGGCCAGAACCGGCGCGGCATCAGTGCTTATAGTTAAGCTCGCTGCGGCTCTTGGTTCTAAATGGAAGCCTGACCCAGATGATGTCAAGGAACTAGAGAAAGAAAACACATTCCTAGATTGGTATGCCGGGTTCGGCGATTATGACGTTATGAATTTCCTTTCTGAATTTCCGTCGTCTTTCGTCCCCTGGGCGGGGAAGTTATCTCGCGTTATCCTGGGGGCCGCAAAAAAAATCAATGATGTGGAATGGTCAGACAAGAGCGTAGGAGAAGCTGCGGTTGAAGGCACGGAGGCATTTGCGGAAGTACTGTTTGGATTCTCCGAGGAAATTCACGAATCTCTTGTTGGCAGCACAATAAACAAACTCGGGTTTGGCGCAAAAGATCTGGCGAAAGGATTATCCAATGCCGACCACGGTCAAACGTTACGCGGTGTTTTTGAGTTGGTCGAAGGTAGTAGCAATATCGTTGGCGCTCCCCTGGGTGGCGTTATCCAGAAGATTGAATCTGGTCTCGGTCTAATTGGTGCGCCCGCCAGGAAGAAAGCTAAAGTGAACGCAGCTAAAAGAACGAGGAGAAAAACTAGAGGTAGAGGCAGAGTGCGAAGCAGAACAAGGAGATAACAAACAATGCCATTCACAAACAAACTAGTAGTAACCCCATTGGGTGACGGTAAGCGATGGAGGCTAATGCAGCCCTTAAGGTATCGATACGACGAATTAGGTATCGTCATCACAGTGCCCGCCGGCTTCGTCACGGACTTTGCGTCTGTACCGCGCGGCCTCTGGAACATAGTGCCCCGCTGGGGGCGTCACGGGGAGGCAGCAGTATTGCACGACTATCTGTATGATATTGGTGTTTATACACGTAAAGAGTGCGACAAGATATTCCTAGTAGCCATGAAGGAGTGCCGCGCGAAGAAGGCACGCATCATCTGGGCTGGTGTTCGCATGGGCGGCTGGCTCGCGTGGCGGAACCACAGGAAGAAAGATGCGCTGTAGAGTGGGCTGCGCCCCTCTAAAAGTTTTTTGAGAAAGTACTTGACAAACGGATCGTTTTCGTGTACACTTAGGTCAAGTTGAGGGGAGAACGGGTAAGACACCCATCAACAAGTTGAAAATAGAATTTGTGCCCCGCACGGGAAAGCACCCAAAAGGAGAAGACCAATGCCTAATGTTTGACGCGAGACTACTCGCCAAGAGCAATGACTACAGTTGAACAATCGTAGGAGGCATGGATTACTTTTGCTGGCTAACCAAACTTACAGTGATGGCGTCTCACTAAAAATATCGCCACCTCCTATGTCGAGCGGAAGGGCGGGCATCCTTAAAGGGCGCCGCCCTTCCGCGAATGCAATCATAAAATTTGAATGAACAGTTTTAAGGAGGAGATGCAGGTTCGAGTCCTGCCGACGCCCCCTCAGGGCGACGTAGCTCAACTGGTAGGTAGAGCACCTCCCTGTTTTAGGGAGGAGATCGCGTGGTTCGAATCCGGCTACACCCGTCAGGGGTGTATATAGAAGTGGTCATCTCGCCTCCCGTGTTTGCGCCCGTCTCTCGATAAAAATACTGAAACCGTATTGCTTCGCATAGGCCTTTGAAGCCGCTAGGCGGGCGCCCCTGAAATTTGAATAAGCTTTAGGGAGGAGGTCGTGGGTTCAAATCCCGCCACGCCCCCATACGTGTAGCTCAGCGGATAGAGCACCTCCCATATTTTTATTCCTCGCACCGCATCGAAACTTGATGCGTTCGCCGCCAAAGTAGACGTCTGTTCGTCGAGAAGGGGTGCGAGGATTAAGAATATTTGACCATTATCCGCCCTACCCGCTGGTCTACGGGGCTAAAACGCTTTAGTCGGGATGACTTCCTGTGGGGTGGACCTAAAATTTGAATAATCTTTACTGGTCACCCACGTACGCGAATTGGCATAGCGAGCCTGATTAAGAGTCGTGGTGTTTGCGGGTTCGAGTCCCGTCGTCGGGTACCAGTTTAGTCATTGCATACGGAGGATGGCATCCCTCGAAAAGCGCGGATAATTGCCCCCACAGAGGACACTAAAACAGGCGCCCGCGATGGCGTGGCTCACCAATTAACGAGCCAGCTTTGATACATAACATTTGAATAGTTTTCAAGTCCCGGAGGAGCTACACCAGTGCGCACTCCTGAGTTTGCTGGAAATTCTAACCTAGCACAAGGCCACGCCTTGATGGTTACCGGGATGTCAAATTCTGTGAGCTATGGTGAACATGATGCTCATCGCACCGGAAAGCCATTAGACTGATGCGGCCAAGTGGTTTGGTAAGTCGGATACGAGGACGCCTGGAATTGGACAACCACGGAACGGCGTGACAGCCCGGAGAGACGGGCATTATACAACATAGGCGGTACAACAGAAGGAGCAAACAGATGCACGAAGCATTCGAAACGGACTGCGGTATTCATGTCAAGAGTTGGTGCCCCAATATCGAGGCGGGCGCACTCGACCAGATCTATAATTTAGCTCGTCTCCCCTTCGCCTTCCACCATATCGCAATCATGCCGGACTGCCACATGGGCTACGGTATGCCTATCGGTGGTGTGTTAGCGACCGACCAAAACGTCGTTATACCCAACGCTGTAGGGGTTGATATTGGATGTGGCGTCTATGCCTTCAGGACCGTGCTGACGGCTGACGACCTAACCTATGAGCGTCTTGAGCAAATAATCGACATCATCCGCAGCACGGTACCGGTTGGCTGTAAAAAGCACGCCAGGACGCCATATACATACAGGCAACTCCCTAATGATTGGCTGTGTCCTATTGCGGGTAAGCACAAAAAGAACGCCACCCAACAGCTTGGCACCTTAGGAGGAGGCAACCATTTCATTGAGATACAAAAAGACGGGGAGGGGTGGGTCTGGGTGATGATTCACTCAGGGAGCCGCAATGTCGGCAAGCAGATTGCTGACTACTATAACAAGGTAGCTAAAGAGCTGAACGCCGCCTGGTTTTCGGATACGCAAGACGACCTGGCGTTTCTGGCAGATATTATGCCGGGAGAGCATTATATACACGGAGTTTCTCACGCGACGTATATCCGAGAGATGAACTGGTGTGTCAGGTATGCCCAGATCAATCGCTTTGAGATGGGGTGCAAGGTGAGGGCAGCGCTTGCTAATGTGTTTCACAACCGTAGGGCGGAGGGGTGGAAACACTTTCCTGTCACGTCTATGAACCCTAGCCAGAAGGAAAACATCGACATCGCCCACAACTACGCGGCCCTTGAGAACCACTTTGGCAAGAACGTGATGGTTCACCGCAAGGGCGCGACGAGGGCACGTGCTGGTGAGCTGGGTATCATCCCGGGCTCCCAAGGTACGAAGAGCTACATTGTCAAGGGACTCGGCAATCCAAACAGCTTCATGTCATGCTCGCATGGGGCCGGACGGAGGATGAGCCGCAAGAAAGCGAAAGAGACATTAGACCTTGCCGATCAACAGGCGATTATGGAGGGCATCAAGCACACCATGACGAATGCTAACGACCTCGACGAAGCCCCGGGAGCTTACAAAGACATCGACGAGGTTATGGCTCAGCAAAGCGACCTCGTCGAGATCGTCACTGAGTTGACACCGATTGCGGTGATAAAGGGGTAGCGAAAGCTGCACCAAAGGAGCAAAGACGAATGTCTGAGAAACCCCCAGAAAAACTCACTGTCAGTATGATACGCTGTAACGCCGGCTGTCCGCGTAAGGCATGCCTCGCGTATCGTTGCAAGATTAGAATGGTCGACCCACCATCGCCGCTCAGGATTGGTACGGGTGTACATTACGGTTTGGACTTGATGGCGAAAAGTTCTCTTTTGGCTGGAGACAAAGCCAAAGACCCCACCTATAAGATGCTTACCATTAATGAAATTATCGGTGCCGTCCGCGAAGGCTGGTTCTCCTGCGAACCGAAGACAGAACGCGGAAAGAAGATGTACTTCTATGATATTGAGATGGTCGAGGCTCTCCTGCGCGGCTATTGGAACAGGTGGTCCGGGGCGCCAGTCAAACCAATCCACTCTGAGTTAGCATTTAAGGTTCCTCTCGTCAACCCGGGTACAGGTAGAGGAAGCCGCACCTTCGAACTCGAAGGCGTTATTGACAAAGTCATTAACATACCAGACTATGGTATTTGCATCGGTGAGCACAAGACCACTGTCGACGAGATTGGTCCTGGCGCAGACTATTGGAAAGGCCTCGCCATTGATCTGCAGGTGACGGCATACCTAACCGCTGCCCAGGCAATGGGTATCGATGTCAAGTCTTGCCTCTACGACGTCCTTCGCAAGCCCGGGATAAGGCCGAAGGAAGTCAACCACCTTCACCCAGAAGATAAGCTGCCGCAAGTGATGACTCCGTCGGGCGAAAGACTCATCAAGAAAAATGGCGAGCCCTACAAGACCAAGCCAAAAGACAGGCCTGACTCGTTTATTTTGAGGCGTCCCGAGACCCCTAAGGAGTTCGGTGCCAGACTCAAAGCGATCCTCACAGAGAATCCCAAAGAGTATTTCCGGCGCGAACAGGTGCAGCGCATAGGCAACGACCTCGAGGACGGCCAACAGGATCTTTGGGACTGGGGCCAGGCGCTGCGAGAAAGCATTAAGAACAACCGTTGGCCACGCAATGATAAACATTGCAAGTCGCCCGGAATGACGTGTCAGTTCAGAGCCCTGTGTACGGCAGGGTTTAACCCGATGAGGGATGGGCTTGAGGACTTGCCAGAAGAGTTCCATGTCATTGAGACAGCTCATCCCGAACTAACAGAGAAAGAGGAGGTATAAGAGTTATGACAGGTAGTCCATTTGGCAATGCAGCAGAGGAAGCACCCAAGAAGCCCCTGGCTTTTGGCAAAGCAACCAAGAAGACGAAGACGCCGTTTCGAATGCTATTAGCGGCGGTGGAGGGATTTGGCAAGACAACTATGGGGGCGTTTGCCCCTAATGCTGCCATCCTTATGAGCAAACGCGAGACCGGATACACCGTGTTGCGTGAGCACAACAGGGTGCCGGAAGTGATGACCCTTCTGAATGAGGACGGTACCCCTCGCCCGGTCTCCGATTGGAACGAATATATCGAAACACTCAAATGGATGCGCGACGGTGGCGCCGAAGGCATTGAGAATCTCAGCATCGACTCAATTGGCGATTTCGCACACATGAACAACGAGAAGGTGTGTCGAGATGAGTACAACGGCGACTGGGGCAAGTCTGGCTTCATGTCTTACATGCAGGGATACTCTGCGGCCATCCCTTCGTGGATTGAATCCCTGGCTCTGCTCGACCAAATCCAAGCGAAGTGGGGTACGAACGTGATCTTCCTGGGTCACGTCATCATTAAACCCTACAAGAATCCGACAGGGGCCGACTTCGACAGGTTCCAGATCGATATGCACGAGAAGGTGTGGGGTCCGACACGAAAATGGCTCGACGCCATCTTTAACGGGCAGTATGTGTCCGTTCTGGTTACTGACGACGGTAAAGACAAGGGCCGAAAGAAAGGTATCGGCGGTACGGACCGGGTGGTATACACTGAGCGGCGCGATGCCTACGATGCAAAGAACCGGTTCGGCCTTCCCGAGGCAATTGACATCCCCGACAATCCTACCAAGGTGTGGTCGACCATTGCGGATGCTATCGAGTATGCAAAAGAGAACTGCGTACTGGTGCCGAATGACCTTTGGCCTGGCGGGTACGATATCAAGGACAAGTCTGAAGTAGACAAGAAATAACTTGGGTGCTCATCACCCCACAAACGCGCAATGCGCAAAGGAGCAATACACAATGAGTGAAGACAAAGGAAATGACCTGATTCCAGAGGGTGCCTACAAGGGCACACTGGAGAGTATCGAGGCCGGCAAAGGCGAAGAGGTGGATGGTAAAAAGAAGGCCTCTTTTGTCAAGCTTGTATGGAATATCACGCACTCTAAGAAGGGCGAGGTATGGGAGGAGCGAGACAATATCAAGGAGAAGTTCCTTCGCACCATGTACCTTTATCTCAGCGAGAAGGCCCGCAAGTATACGGCTGACAAGTTGGAGATGATCGGCTTTGCACCGCCCATTTCTACCCCGACGTTTGACGCTGAGAAAGCAACAGGCGTCGAACTTATCTGCCGACACTCGACCTACCAAGGCAAGACAAGCGACAAGTGGGATTTTGCGCAGTGGGGTGGTGGAGAAGTCACTCCGATTGACGCGAACGTAGGGCGAGAGTTTGACTCCTACTTCAAGGCAACCCACGGAGCATAATTATGACGTCCAGGGAACAATATGAGAAGATGAGTTCCTGGCTGGCAGGGGTGGAGATCGAGGATCTCCCCCCCTGCCCATTTGTTTTGAACAAACAAGTGAAGGTGATTTGCCCCGAGCCATTTCTCAAGCAGCTAAAACATGACTGTAGGAAATTCGACGCCCCTCGAGTCTTAACGGGCGCATGGCAATCAGACATCAGATCCCTATATAGGAGTATGGTAACTCATGGAACTGCGCAAGTATCAGAAGGAAGCGATGGAGGCAATCCGAACTGGCTGGTCACAATTCCGGCGTCAGCTCTTGGTTCTTCCAACCGGAACTGGGAAGACAATAGTTTTTTCACATCTGGCGAAGCAAGAAGCGGAGGCCGGAAAAAGAGTAATGGTTCTTGCCCATCGTTCGGAACTGCTCGAACAAGCGCAAAACCAACTCCTTCAAGCAGCGGGCCTCCACAGTTCACTGGAAAAAGCAAGCAGCCAAGCACACGACAGCCTGCTGCCAGTAATAGTGGCAAGCGTTCAAACCCTTTCAGATAAGAGGCTACAGCGATGGGATCCCAACACAATAGATCTAATCATAATCGACGAAGCGCACCACTGCCTGGCCGACTCATACCAGAGAATACTAGACCACTTCGGAAACTCACGGGTGCTGGGGGTTACGGCCACACCTGACAGGGGCGACAAGAAAGCGCTCGCTGATATCTTCGAGAACATAGCTTATGAATACCCATTCAGGACGGCCATTAAAGAAGAGTTTTTGTGTCCTATATCGGCCAGGCTACTCCCCATATCGGTTGATCTGGGTAACGTCAGGGTCACAGCCGGCGACTATAATCCAAAAGATATTGATGTGGGTATCCGTCCCCACCTCGAAGCTGTGGCGGATGCTGTGGCGGAGCACGGGTGGAAGCGTAAGTCCTTAATCTTCCTGCCGCTCATAGCGACGTCGGAGCTATTCACTAGGCTGCTATGCGACAGGGGTATTGGCGCCCTGCACATCGACGGCAAGTCGAAAGACAGGGCGGAGATTTTGGAATGGTTCCACCGAATGGATGGTGGATCCGCCCTCTGCAACTCCTCCCTCCTCCTCGAGGGCTACGACCAGCCGGACATCGACTGCATAGTCTGTCTCCGCCCGACCAAGGTACGAAGTCTATACGCCCAGATAGTTGGTCGAGGGACACGGATTTCGCCCGGTAAAGAAAACCTTTTGATTTTGGATTTCCTCTGGCAGACCACCAGGCACGACCTATGCGTGCCGGCGTCCTTGGTCGCCAAGGATATCAAAGAAGCCCAAGAGATCATGGAGAAGTTTACTGTCGAGGATGGCGAAGTAGACCTCCTGGACGCCGAGAGAGATGCCAAGGCAGATAGAGAACAGGCGCTCGCTAAAGCCCTGGCAGCCTCTGAGAGAAGGAAAAAGAGGGTTATTAATCCGCTCGAGTGGAGTCTGTGCCTACACGACGACGCGCTTATGGAATACGTGCCGCTGATGGCCTGGGAAAAAGCCCCGGCGTCAGAGAAGCAGCTTAGCGCTATCAGAAAGTTTGGCATCGACGCGACCATGGTTACGTGCAAAGGGCACGCCTCTATGATAATCGATAGGTTGTTCGCTCGAGCGAAACAGAAACTCGCGACAGTTAAACAGGTGATATTTCTTCGCAAACTAGGCGTGGATGGTTCCCTCTTGACAATGAAGGAAGCTTCTGTTAGAATAGACGAAGTGATAAACAAACCAAAGCCACCGCCGACGTTTGGCGGGGCGACGTAGGAGGTAAGAGGGATGATGACCGTAACAGTTTGTTACTGTACTACAAAAGGTCTGACCACAATACTACAACACACCAAAGAAGCAGAACATGTTCACTGTACTCGCTGCGATTGCTGGGTAAAAACGCATAAGGGGTATTTAGGCACAACCCACACTCATGGTCGCGGCCAGTGGACACATAATGGACAACTTGGAGGAGATTATTGAATAAAAAAATCTTGACACAATACGAGGCAACTAAAGCGCGTAGCGCATAAAGGGAGAACGTTGATGAAATGTGCAGACTGCAAAAAAGAACTTAACAAAGATCCCGTTTGTCTATTAAAGGGGTCCACAACGGTGGACCATGAGAATGGTATATGCGAAGAGCATAATTTTTCAAGTCTAATCTGTATGGATTGTAGAAAAATATTCCTTGATGGAATGAAGGAATTATCTAATGACTGATATTATTCAGTCCACTACCCCCAACTTCACAGTAGAGAGAAAGTCTAAGTGTATTGTAGTGTCGCAACCGCTCGAGGTCGGAGAGGTTCAGCACTATCTTGTGCGGGCTGATGCTCATCATGACTCGCCATACGCTAACGTCAAGCTTGAGAAGGAACTCCTCGACGAAGCGCTCGAGCGAAAGGCACTCATCTTCGACGTGGGGGATTGCTTCGACGCAATGCAGGGAACAAACGACAGGCGCAGCAGTAACAAGGGCAAGATCAAGGCGCTGCAGGACAGAGATGACTATTGGAATGCCTTGGTCGAAAACGCGGCAGAATTCTATAGACCATACGCCAAGAACTGGGTGATGTTTAGCCAGGGCAACCACGAGTCGTCCATACTTAAGCACAATGAGGTTGACATCACTAAGATGTTGGTCGAGAAGTTGAGAGCGGAGGATGGCTCACAGGTTTTGGCCGGCGGTTACGGTGGTTACGTGAAGTTGCGATTCACGGTCGGCGGAACATCAAGGTTTGCCAAAACTATCAAATACTTTCACGGCACAGGTGGGGCGGCACCCGTGACTCTTGGTATGATCCAGACGCAGCGGCAACAAGCCGACCATGGCCTAGTGGATGTGTTTTGGGGCGGACACAACCACAACTACTTCAACTGCATCAGACCAGAGAGGGTACTCCTGCCATCGTGCAAAGAAGTAGTAAAGCAGGTCCGTCACATGAACATCCCGTCGACCAAAGAGACGGGCGGTGCGTTTGATATACAGATGAACATGCTAAAAGCCGTGGGTGCGTATTGGCTTCGTGTCAAGGCGTATCCGAGATGTGTGAAGATGTCAGTTGAGGAGGTTTACTCGTGAGCCACGCTATTTCAGTGTCAAAAAAGCAGGCTAGAGATTGCGCCGATAAGTTATCTTTGTTGGCGGATTGGTTTGACATGAAAGATCGGGAGTCGGCTAATTTAGACGACGAGGTGCAGACTACTTTACGGAAAATAGCTGCGCTCTTTAGCCATAAACAGAAAAAGCAAGTGTCGTTCAAGCAGCCGCAAGCCTATTGGGATTCGATAGAAAATGGCGAATCTCTACATAGCTATCTGCGTAAAAACAAGAGTGGAGTTGTGAAATGAGCCACACGCAGAGGCATAAGGGTGGTCGAAAGAGCGAGCGATGGAAAGCAGAGCGACGGTCGAGAGGCAAGTTCGCGCCGAAGACAAAGCGATACAGGCAATTACGCCAGCAGGAACGAGACCAGGAAGACGATAGGAGCGTAGAGGATTATGTCGAAGACACTAAAGAGCGCTAAGATTGAGCGGATACCTGACGATGAAGTCGATGTATGGGGTGTCGATGTCCAATTAAGTGATGGAACGTTTTTCTTTATCACCGATCCCTCAGAGAAGAATGATGCTGCCGTGGATTTGACTCCTTACATTAAGCGTGAAATCTGCTTACAACTAGGTGCAACCGACTCATCTGTCGAAAACTGGAATACTGAATCGTGTGAGTATTTTATCAAGCTTAGGCTGCGCACGGCCCAAGAGGAATTCGTCAAGGTCATTGACGGTATTGTTGAGGGTCTGGAAGAATCCACTAGCGACGCATCGCCCATCTTCGAGTCGACCGGCGCAATCGTTGCCCCGCTCGCTAGAGAGGGCGATGCCTCGATTAAAGACTCTGCCGCAGGCGAATCCTTGATCAAGGATTCTGGCCACCGCCGAGAGTTTGAGAGCGGGGCCGTGAGGGACAGGGGCGCGGATGATAAAGTGAAGGGGGCTTATGACCTCCTCTCTCCGTTTGCTTTCGCTCGAGCGGCTATCCACATGGAGCGTGGCGCCAGAAAGTATGCCGCCAGGAACTGGGAGAAAGGGATGCCGTTGTCTGAGTACTACAACAGCGCCATGCGCCACATGCTGAAGTTTGCAGTGGGGCTCGACGACGAAGATCATTTGGCTGCTGCCTTCTGGAATGTCCACTGCCTCATCCACACCAAAGAGATGATTGACGCAGGGGATCTTCCCGCTGAGCTGGACGACTTGCCTGTGTGGTCGGAGAAGGCAAAGAATCGATTGTTGGAGTTGACAGGGGAGGAGGTGGAGAAGAAAGAAGAGGAAGAGAAACCCCTTAATGAGCCCCAATATAATATATGTCAAAAGGAGTGCATGATGTGCCCCAACACCGTCGTCGAAGGCGCTAAGTATGTTCGAATATTTGCAGGTAAGTTATGTAGACAACATCATCCAAGCAAATGCGTCGATTGCGCAAATGTCCCAACATGTGTCCACTCGGGTACATTCGCGTGTGAGAATTTTGAATTAAATTAGGAGTGAAGCGACCAATGACTGAAGCACAACTAGAGAAGAGACAAGCTGACTTTAAGCGAGAAGTTGGAATACAGGCGCCAGGAACACCTACTAATCGACCTCGACGTGCCGGTTGTCCGCGTATTTTAGCAGATGGTTTCAGGCTTTGTGTGCGTCGACAAACAGCGTGGGATTTGTGGCTTCATGGGAAGCTACTTGAAGAAAGGGTAAAGGAACTAGAAGAGGAAAGGAAAGAAGAGTCATGACAAACAGAATGATGTTGATGACCAGCCTGGTATGTGGGATGCTTTCGAGCCCGAGCGGGGTTGTAGATATGGAAAAGGCCCGTGAACTTGCAGACGAGATTCTGGAAATGTGTAACGCAAGCGCGGATCACCCGCTGTGTGTTAAAACCACATAGGGAGAAACAAAGCTATGAATGGTTTAGGAATACTATTGTTCCTCGCCGGGAAGAAGCCCGGAGAAGAGAAAGGTTTGTCTTTCTCGACGGTGGAGGAGGAGGAGGAGACAAAAAACAATGAAAACCTGTGCGAAAAAAACCTGTGCGAAATATGCGGCGTAGAATATGGCGCATACATTTGTGACGGGTGTGGTAAGCGGGTGTGCAGTCACTGCTGTACCGCTAGTGCTTCGGACAACAGGGTTTGTTGTTCGGGATGCCGAATCAATAGTTAGGCATAGCCTCATGACTCTCGTCGGCGCTCGCTGGACATATGGTAAGAACATCCTGTATATTGAGTGTAGCAACTGCGGGATTCAATTCGAACATCCGTCGAATAGGTTCAACGTTGTCTGCCCTATGTGTGGCGGACACGTGAATTTGAAAACATTGCGCTCAGAGTTTTTGAGCAAGCGACTACTTGAGGCTGAAATAATCCAGCCGACTTAAGGAGCAACTATTATGAATAACAAAAAGCAAGGCGTAGGTGGTGGCAACACCATTTATTGGGACATGGATGGGGTATTGGCTGACTTTGCGGGGGCAGTTTTTGAAGCGCATAATGTGGGCAACCCACAAGGTGATGACCTGGCCCAATGGTACGACTACCCAACCAACTGCGGGTGGAAGATTGAGCCGGCGCTTAAGGAATTAGGGGTGGAGGTCGAGTCATGGTACGACCCGGAAAAAATGAACACCGGCTGGTGGGCAAACCTTGCACCACACACGGAGATGCTTAAACTCGTAAATTTCTTCAAGGGTTTCGCGGGATTAATGTCTCCTCGTGTCCTAACCTGTATCGGTGCTGGTGACTATGCAGCTCGATCTGCTGCTGGCAAAGCTTTATGGCTCAAAAAGCACCTTCCTTATACCAGAACCATCATGGTCTCGTCAAGCAAGGACAAAGCCCTGCTCGCTCGAGAGGGTAATGTGCTAGTCGACGACAAGGAAGAGACCATCGACGCCTGGAACGCAGCGGGCGGCACGGGGGTGCTGGTGCCTCGGCCCTGGAACTCTCGCTGGAGCAAGGTTCTCGGGCCTGAGCAGTCGGTGGATTATGTCAGGAGCTTTTTAGAGGGGTTCCTGAGCGTGGTTGACGAAAAATCTTTTGTACCTAACAAACCCCTCGCTCACGAGTGGAGCGATATTGAGTGGAATATTCCACGGAACAAGGGAGAAAAATAGCCATGACAGAAAAGAAGATGATACGCCTATTCAACCAAGAACTTATCAGAGCACAAGAGAAGGCGCTAGAAAATATTGACAAGTGGGGG
>Ga0114923_10000107_pt1 | contig 64476 bp, 92 predicted proteins | sample SumtaG_FD_89578 | JGI IMG/M metagenome (GOLD analysis project Ga0114923, IMG submission 89578) | Deep subsurface microbial communities from Indian Ocean to uncover new lineages of life (NeLLi) - Sumatra_00157 metaG | ecosystem: Environmental > Aquatic > Marine > Oceanic > Sediment | place: near... | reverse complement strand
CGATTGGGCTTTCTTGACTTCTTCATCATCGCCAAAAACCATTTGAACAAGACCAATCTTGGCATACTCGTTCAGGATGTGACCGGCCCTTTTATCGTCCATATCGACAATGTGAGCTTTAGGATCTATCACCAACTTAGGATCAGCCGCTTTTAGGGCCTCAATTTTTTCAGGACTCTTATAAGCCGGAATGACTCCATCAATTCCCTTGTGCATATATTTGATATCATCTGGGGTAAAATTTGCAACAATCATTGTAACCTCCTGTTTCGACACCTATCTAATGATTCCTCACTAAACAGATATCATTTTTGAAGCTCGTCTAATGACTTGCCTCTTGGTTTAGGGGTAATCCTTCGATATGTTGAAGGTTTCCCAGGGTTATTAAAAACTTCTCGATAAGCATTTTGTAATTGGACCTTATCTGCTTTGGTTGCATGGCGAATATCGTCTGCTCTGGATTTGGCCTCTCTTTCACGATAATCTGCAAAATAAGCCGCTGTTTCGTCAAGGCATTCCCTCATGTCCTTTCTGTGAAGGTCTCCGGCACATAGCCGCAACAATTCCCTTCTGTCCGGTTGCCTAAATCCTACCTTGCTTACCACCATGATTTCATCAGGGGGTCCCCAGAACTTTTCCCAGGTGATGACAAACCTGTCTAGGTCTTCCCGAAATCGGCAACCAAGTCTCTGATCAAGTTGTTTGAGCTGCATCATAAAGAAAGGGTCTGGTTTATACCGTCCTGAATAGATTTTTTGAGCCATTATGGAATATCTCCCAAGTAATAAGGTGAAACCTTTAAGTCTTTGTAGGCTTCTGCATCCACCCTCACAATTTCGTCCGGTTCGTTAAAGCCTTTTAAGTCTTTATCTGTTTTGTACCTAGTTCGAGCATTCCGATCCACAGCTTTAGCCATTTTTTTAATATTCAGATCTACTTCTAAAAAATCTTCGATCTGCATAGCAGTTACTTCTGGATATTTAACAACTTCTTTATATTTCAAAAACAATGTCGGAATGTCATGTTTTTTAAGATGGTTGCGTGTCCATTCAATCGCTACGGGAATATTTTCGTCCCAGATACTTCTCATTGAAAAAAGGGATGAAACAATCTCGCAGATATCGCGCTGCATGAAAATAGCCTTAACAGGTCGATCTATCGGAATCACGCTTGCATATGGGCAAACAATCTTGACAGCCTTGTTCGCTGTTTCGGATTTATCTAACTCCAATATGCTTTTTCCAACATTTTCTAGTTCCTCGCATCCATACGGCGAATACTTGTGCTGCGGTCCGATTGTAAGCTCATCGGCAAGAACTTCAATGCTAGCATTGCGAAGCATACGCATCATCATGGAAGTCCCAGAACGTGGGAATCCGGTGACAACTAATGTGATTCCATTTAAGTCAATCATTTTAAACCGTTACTGAAGCCGTTTTCAAAGCGCTCTTGCAATTCTTCAGGTCAACTTTTGCAAGAACCAGTTCCTTTTTATATTTCTCAACCGCTTCTTTCAGATTTTTGACTTCGGTTCCATGCGCTTCTTTTGCCTTGGCCGCCTTAGCTGCAAAAGATTTCTTTGAATCCCGAATATTTGTCATGAGACCTTTGACATTTGCTTTCAAAGCATCCACTTCGGGTTGAAGATCTTCAATTTCAGCAACTTCAGCGACTTCAGGCTTATCTACAAATTCTGGAACTTTCTCCACATCATGATCAAGAATAGCCTTGACTATCTCAAGAGCATTGAGAACACCCACATCGTAAGGTTCATCCATATCGGCATTCCGTCTGTGAAGCTTGTGGATCCATAAAAGCTGTTCCTCCGGCTTCCGCTTTCCATTCGAATAGGCCCATAAATGCTGGTCGGTTAAAACCATTTCCTCAAAAGGAACCGGGTTCATCAAGGTTGCGGCATAAATGGAATAAAGCCTTTCTGCCACATCTTTTGGTAAATTAATCATTTTCCTGTCCTTTGTTAAGGGGAGTGGTTAGCTCCCCTGTTGGTTGATTAAGCGTCACTATCAAGATCAGGAACTCTATGGGTTTCGTTATCAGCACTCGTGATGACGTTATCAAGAGCGAGTTTATTGGTCCAAGTGTAAGCAGTTCCAGAACCGTTATTGGTATCTACTATACATCTGTTGCCGATAATATGAAGTGGCATAATACCGGAAGGATCGTTTATACACTTCCCAACAGTATTAATCACATTATCCAGTACAAACGAATCAAATCCAAATTCACTTGTACTAACAGTAAGAATACCAACACCAGCAGCCGAAATTCTGTTATTCTTGATTTGAACCGTATTAGACTGTCCCACTCCAAACGCAATAGCAGCAGTTGTAAAACCGCCACCAGTCTTACCTATGAGATCACAGTTGTCCACGATCAAAGACGGACATCTGGTGGTAATGTTAATTGCGTGAGTTGCCAATCCAGCAGTTCCATCAAACTCACATTCATGAAATTCAATGCCACCACATTTCGGAGTAAGAACAAAAATAGGATTAGTAGCGTTTTCACGAAACCAGAAATTATACCAACGGCAACCATAATAATCAGCATCTTCAATAATGTGAGTACCAGTCAACCCAGGCTTTTGATTATGGTTATAAGAACCAAGACCAACAATGTCAGTCTTTTGGGATAATTTGGTTAAGTCCTCAGTGAAAGTATCGGCTATACAATAGATGGTATTTCGCCTTGCCCAATTACGGTTAGCAGCAACGTCAGCATGAGCAATGGCTAAAACCTCTGTTAAGGTTTTATAGGCTGAAGCCCAACATCTACCATCAAGACCAGTAGTTGCAATATTACCATCGGCATAGAAGATATTACCATCAGCGCCTCGTGCCATCGCAGCCTCTTTGCCATGACCAGCATGATAACGCCAATCTTCAGTTCCCCAGTAGTTATTGTCATACCAAGAGGTGAATTTAGACAAAGTAACCGGCGTTTCGCAGTTTATCACTCTATTGCCGACCATTGTGAAGGTGCCTTCGTTTGGAGTGTTGGTGATTTTAATACCCGTATCACTTGAATCCACACCTATGATCGTATTATTTTCCAATACAAGATCAGGTCGGCCGTCAGTGTCTTGAGCAAGTTCAATACCTGTCGCTGATGCTAAAGTCATAAACTGACAGTTGAGAACCTTGGCCCTGGTGGTATTCAGATACAGCGCACAAGTCACCCAATATCTGAAATGACAATTTTCAATTACAAGATCAGGAGCGTCATAAGTATCATCGGCTTTAATTCCATACTCACCATCTGTGCTATCGAACTTACAGTTAGTGAATTTGATCTTAAAGAATTCCTCTGTCGTACATATACGAACAGCATCCTTAGTGTCGTCTGGACCATTAAAGCAGATATTGTCAATCCAGACTTCATGAGCATTGATTGTCATCAAATGACCAGTATTAGTAGGAGCAAGAAACATTGCCTTTGCGTGATTAGGATCTTTGTTTCCCATACCGATTACCTGAAGGCCTATAGTGGTAATATCAACAGTATTCGCTTCTTCATAGCAAGCATTCGCAGCAGCCATATAAATTGTGTCATTACGAGTAGTAGCGACTGCTATGGCAGCAGTAAAGGTCTTGAATGCTGATGCCCAAGACCTACCATCACCACCAGTCGTGACATCACTATCACAGAAGAAAACTCGACCTGGATGCTTGTCGCTATCCGACATGGAGTGATACTTGTCATCATCAACTCCCCAATAATTACCGTCATACCATGTGGTATACTTGGCAAGTGTAATCGGAGTAGCGCAGTTGGTAACATGGTTGCCTGATATATCCAGATGAGAAGTAGATATAGCAGCACCGGGTAGCTTAATGCCTGTATCACCAAGAGTAAAACCACGAATGGTATTTCCTATAATCCTTCCGACTGGTCTTGCACCGCCTCCCTGTGGATACTCAATGGCAATGGCGCTACTTGCAATTATGAATAGGTTGTTTCTGGCAACACAGCGAGTACCGTACATATAGAACCCTACAGTGACGCATCCTACAAAAGTACAACCCTCAACATGAGTATCAATGCCGTCTCCACCGATTCCTGTTCCACCGACATTGACTCCATATGTATGAGTTCCATTACCATTGAAATGACAATCCCTGATAATGGTCTTGTAACAGGTAGCTGTATTGGCAACCGTGATAATAGGATTAGCCGTATTCTGAATGAATGACAGGTCATGAATCTCGCACTCATTAGCATTTACGGACATAATGGTATGACTGGCCGTGGCTTTGATTGAAGTCGTACCCCACATATCACCAGTCTTGTTCTGTCCTCTCAGGATAGTACCTTCTACAGCCAGATCAATAACAGCAGCTTCAGTGTAAATACCTTTCTTGATATAAACAGTACAGTGAGTTGTAGAACCTATTGCAGTAATGGCCTCAGCAACTGTCTTGACCGCCGTATTCGGAGATGTACCCAGACCGCTTGTAGTCCTGTCTGAATCAACCCAAAAAGTACCACTTTGACCCTTGGGTAATGCTATAACTTCCTGCTCGCCAGAATAATCATCAGTTGAGGTAATGGTACACAGGCTCATCATCTGATATGTAGTCAGGTTGTTATTGTAGATAGCATTACGTTTTGCAGTAGGATCACCAGTATTCCATGTGTTAATTACTGCCGTAAGTCCATCACCGAAATGGTTGTCATGGATAAAGGAGTCAGTACAATCGACAACTATACCGTTTGTGCAATTCTGATCAATGTAGTTGTGTCTGAACCTGAGCCGGTACATTACGGCGTTAGCAGAACTGACAAGGTAAAATGCATAGGTACATTCTTTAAACACGCAATCTTCAACAGTAATGTCATTGGCACCTTCGGACTGAATACCCACTGAGTCCGAAGAGGTTGACCGGAAAGTACATTTGCGTATGATAGTACCTGCTGCATTAGAGGTAAGCAGAGTGTTCTTGGCAAGAAAGATCGCCCGGCCGGTTGCACCGTTTGGTCGGAACCTGATATTCTCAACCAAGGCGTTTAAACCGTTGATGGTCAGGCATGTACCGCTAGCAGAAGCTACCGTCCAAAGCACACCTTCAGGGCTATTACCACAACCCTTAATATGAACGCCGTTGACTCCAGCAGCTATGACTACATCCTCACTATAATCGCTGGTCTGAGCTACGGCAGAAGTTCCGAGGATCTTGACAGTATCATTGTCGCCGCAAAGTGTAACAGCAGCCTGAATGGTTGTTACAGCAGTTTCCCATGTCTTACCATCCCCACCAACAGTGGCAGCACTATTAACATGCCAGTTATATCCACCCCTGGAATTAGCATGAGTCTTTTCCACATCTTCTGCGGGAAATGCCTCATCCGGGCCTTGATCGGTAAAATCATTCCACCGGTTACGAGACATCTCAAGACCACCAGCATCTATCGCTGTTACCTTGGAATCCGTAATAGCTAAGTTTCGGACAATCTTACCAGTTGAAGTTGTACCACTAACCTGAATGGCGTGTTGACCGGATGAAAGGTTGACGATCTCGTTGTCGTGCATTTCACAATGAACCTGAGCGTCTCCGACTGAAGGAATATCAATACCGGCTAAAGCGAAATAACCGTAGATATTGTTATTATCAACTGTAACACCAACCTCATCTTTGGCAAAGTTAATTGCGGAATTGTAATTACCATCAGTAGATGTGTAGAATTTACAGTCATGGATATGGCATCGGTCGGCTTCATTGTCACTGGTCACGCCGATTGTGATAAAGTTGAGCCCGGTTGCCGTACCCTCCCTGAATTCGCAATTTGAGATTTCAGCATCGTCACCGGTCACTTCAATCATCATGGCCTGAGATGCAATATTACATTTAAAGACCAGGTTTTCGATCAGGACATTCGCCGCTGCGATTTTAAAATCAGCGGTCGTTAAAGTTGTGAAAGTAAGGATGGGTCGATCTTCACCGTTCCCCAAGCCAATAATGTTAAGACCGGCAACGTCAATATCTACCGCAGAATCAGCGGCAAGATTTTCTGTGTGGTTGGGTAATACATATATCGTATCCCCACGATTAGCGCCATTATCAACACCGGCAGCAGTAATAGCCGCATCAATGGTTGTGTGAATATATTCGCTTTTAACCCTCGCCCTAATCCAAGTAGACATTGCCGTAGCAGCGCCCTTGATTACATAGCGAGGATTGCCGGACAACGGCCCCCTCGCCCCTAAACCTTGAATTTTCGACAGAGAAATAGCTGCCGATTTATGAACGTTTTTATCTCGAATAGTCATTTGGTCCTCCTTTTACAGTTACCCCCTGCGACATGCAGGATACTGAAGGATGTTAAGGTTAGTCTTTGGAAATCCAGCCATCTTCGATTCTGCCATCACCGCCACAGTCAGGGCAAGATTCACTTCCGTCATGGGAAGCCTTCGACCCTGTTCCCGTACAATGTGAACATTTACGATACTTGTTTTTATCCAACTCAACAGCGGTTTTAACTTCATTAATCTTGGCTTCCAGATCGTCACATTTATTTAAAACATCTTGGATTTTGTCTATTACATCTTGTTCGGACATTTTGTACTCCAGGGAAGGGTTGCCCCTTCCCGTTTAAGGTTAATTAAATAGGCTTATATGGCATATTCCCAAGCAGGAACACCGGCACCAATTGAAACGATGTTGCCCATAGTGTTATAATTGGCAAAGCCACTAATTCCGTCAGTGCCAGCCTTGATGTTATTATAATGAATCAGGGTTAGGCTATCTTCCCCCTGTAACTGCCGGATTCCGTATTCAATTGGTCCACCCGGGGCCTGCATACTGGCCATTGTGTTATACGAAATCAGAGAGCCCTGGTTGTTTGAATTGCCGGTCAACAGGTTGATTCCGCGCTTATGGCACATGAACATATTGTTAAAGATATGACTTCGTTGGAACAATCGTTGCGCCTGATTGGTAGTACTATCGGCATACACGCCGAAATTAATCCCGCAATCAAGTTCATACGTTTTGCTGGTTCCACCAAAGTAACAGTTAGCAATCAAACTGTCTCGTATGTATTCCCACGTTGCCGAACCTGCCTCGCCACGGCCACCAATCTGTAGCCCGATTCTGCCATCAGGTGAAGCTGTTTGACCATAAAACCCACAATCTATGATTGCAGAACTGATCATTGTTTGGTCTACGTGAAACGCTTCCACGGCATCGACAGTGCTGGTATTGCAATAAAAGTCTATACCGCTGATTGTTGAATTTGACAAAGCCCCACTGTAGCATTGTTCATTGGCTGACGCTTGAACAATGGGTCTTTTCATCCCACCAGAAGAAACACCACGGAGCCATACATCTGCAAGATCCTTCTCAATAAACTCCGTATATGTTCCCGGCAAAACGAAAATCACATCGCCAAGATCTTCAGTTTCCAATGCCTGGACTGTGAGTGCTCGGCTAATAGTTAAGAACGCATTTTCAACCGACAGCCCATCCCAGGAGTCCGACCCGGTTTTCTTAACATAATAGGTCTTGCCGAATGTAGGCATGGCCGGGATCACATAGTTAATATAATTTTGTAGGCTTTTAGCTAAACTTCTGTATTTTATACCCATTTTCTTTAATCCTCCCTTATAAACCCCCCGGGAGTGGATTAGACCCCCGGGGTACGTGGGTTAAGTTAAGTTGTTTTTACCAAGGAGCGTTTGCAGGCTCGGTCAAATCCTTAAGTAAAGTAAGGGCTTGGCGTTCCTCTACGCCTAAATTAGTATACGTGCGGAGAAACATGGTCGCCTGATCGTAATCAGGTCTCCAGTGCATTTTGTTCGGATCGAACCCGCCCCAGCCAATCGGAGTCAGTTCGTACTTCTTGATGGTCTTTTTGGGTTCGAAGTAGATCTGATTCGGCTGAGTTACCGGGTCAACGAACATCTCAACAGCGGCATTCTGGCTGAATGACAGAACCTCATACCCGCCCTTGAGTTCCTTCGGTGAAAAACGGATATCCGGGGCCAACAGACCGAAATACTTCCGGCGCTGTCCGAGTCCCAATCTTATACAATTAACCGGAGTGTGAGACCGTGCGGCACTCATGTCCATGGCCGCAAGCATAAGGTCGATGGAAAGCTCACGGTTTACATTGGCGTTTCTCATGACGTTGGCTTTAAATTCCGGGTCACTCGTAATGGTAATGCCCTCGAAAGTAGCCAAATTTGTACCATCGTCAAACATTCCGTCTAGGCCAGTAAGTTCTCTGGAAGTTCCCGTTGTGAGATGAGCGGCCAGCCTTGCACCGTAGCGCACCAAGAATGACCCGCTTGCCTGGGTGCTTGCCGCATTGGTGTACGGCGAAGTCCGGGCGGCTGCGATGGGGTGATATGCCCTATAAGCATCCGCAGCCTGCTCAAACGTAACAACCTTTGTGATCGGATTAATCGAGCTAATCCTGACAGATGATGCTGATGTTGATAAGGTCGTGGAAGTATAAAAATCGCAGATCATACCTTTTTTCATGTATCGAGTTCCGCGATCATTATCGAACGCAGCGGTCCATGTTCCAGAACCGTCCGTATCAGGCGTACACACTGCCGAAGTCGTTCCCAGTAAACCCCAACCATCTCCATGACACTGACGGTTAAGATCGTTTACCAGTGAGTTATAGGCGTTCATGGTCGCGTCTGTCTGTGCGTTCACGAAAGCCATCTGATCACTTTTGCCGGCCTCGATTGCAAGGCCCGACATTCTGATCACGGCGTAAATCAGTCGGGGGGTGATAATCCCCTGTACACCGTCACCGGGCAGAGGTTCGGGCAGAATAGCGTTTTCTACACGGCCACCGACGCCCTCAACATCTCCCTGCCTGGTTGAAAAATAAAATCCCGTACCACCGGGTCGAATCTCGGCTTTCCGCGGGGATTCATCGAACTGATTATATGTCATTGTATGACGCGCAAACAGGTCGGTAATCAGTTTCCCGTATACCTGCTTGAACTGATACGTCAATGCTGATGTATCAAGTACACCCATAGTATTTATTTATCTCCTTAATGAATTAAGGACTTACACCACCTTTAGCGAGTTCCAGAAGCACTTTGTTGGCTCTGGCAAAACCTTCCTCAACACTTTCGTTTTCCGGAGCCTTTGTTTCTTTCACAACTTTCGTGCCTTCAGGAGTCTCGGTAGGAGAAATCGGGGTGAATTCCGATTTTCCGGCCGCATATTTGTCAATGGCATCCTGTTGAATGGCCTTGACGAAATCACCAAGCTTTTTCACACCGTTATCAGCCATAGCCTTGACTGCTTTTGAGTCGGAAATATCCACGGTGTTAAATGGATTCTCAACACCCAAAAGCATTTTTGCAATTTCAGCCGTATTGTCATCAAACCCTTGATTATCAACAACCTTTCCAACTCGGTCATTGAAATCTTTAACCAAAGTTTTGTTCTCTTCAAGCTGGTCAGTTTTGGCCTTTCTGCTGGCCTGGTCACTTTGAAGATCCTCATACGCTTTTTTGTACTTATCGGCTCGTTCATCCGGATCAAGACCTTCATCGGCCTCTCGGCGTTCTTTTTCTTCCCAAAATGCCAAGTTTTTTCGGTGTGTTTCGGCGTACTGTAAGTCCTGTGTTAGTTGATCTGCGTCCCTGGTCCCCAGGATATCTTTAAGGCTCTCACCTTTTTTTATCATCTCGGCAAGATCTTCAATACTTTCTAACCCGTGGGCTTCAAGAGTCTCGGTCAGACTTTTTTCGGCTGCCCGAGCTTTCAGCCACTTGGGGTCCTGGTCGTAGGGAGCTGCTTTTTCCTCTTGGTCTGGTTTTACTTCTGTTTCTGTTTCTTTGGAGGCAGCGGATTCCTCCATCTCATTTGCCGCTTTTACGATCTGTTCTGTAGTACTCAACTCGGTGGCTGGGGTTTCCACCTTCTGTTCTTGCCCCGTTTTTGCCTCGTCGGTTTGGGAACCCGACTCTTGCCCTGTTTCGATAGTCATTTTGTTGCTCCTTTATTAAGGCAACCCAAGAGGTTTAAGGAGATAAACACCAGAGATTGCAAGGGTTATAAGTTAATATTATCTTCCAAATTCTTTTTCAAGACGCTTTAAATCCTCTTTTATTGTTTTCTTCACAGGACGGCTTTTTACTCGGTCATATGGCCCACCCTCTCTGTTCGTACCAAACAATACATCCAAGACAGCATCCTTAATAGTGGTCTTGCTTTTCTTTTCCAGCTTCTTCTTTTTCTTAGGCTTTGACTTCTTGTAAACCCGTTTATATTTATAGGCCTCTCTTAAGGTCGGCATTAGTATTTAGAATCCTTTATAATATTAACAATATCCCTCAGATTTTTGGCCTTCGGACGTTGTTTCATGGCCAGGTCTGTAATCTGAAGGGAAACATCGGCATGGGAATTGTTTTCGTTTACCGATTCGCTCAGGCTTACAACTTCTGCCTCACAAACCAAGTCAACTTTCCCGCCGATAGAGAAATCATCAACATCCAGGCCAAGGCTCTCAAGGCTTTCTTTTTCGAGACGAATTCTTAATCCGTATGGATAATCTTCGCCCTCCATTGAGTCAACCGCCATAGTTTCCTCGTACTCTTTCTTTTCCTTCTTGGTTCGTTTCATGCTTTGGAGTTTCATTTATGCCTCCGCTGATACCGCCGCAACATTCTCTTTACCGGGGCTTTGTGTCCCTGTGCTTGCAGCTTCTTTTTCTTTGTCACCATATTTAAGCTCTGCCATTTGTGCGGCTCTCTCCATTTCTGCTTGTTCCTGGGCCTGAATCTCGTAATGATGCATATCGGTATGATTAATAAGCACTTTTTGATTAGCTACCGGCCAATCTTTAAAGTCTGGATTTAAAATAACTTTGGTGTGATTGTCATAATGTACCTGATGATTGTCGTATTTGTAATAAGGATCATTGCTTAGAACTTCCACTTCTTGAGTTTCTTCGTTAAGCTTGGCGAAAAACAAACCTTCAAGAACCGGTTCAATCCCGGTCCCTTCATCGGCATCAACTTCAATCTCTTTATCGGTTGCCTGAGAAGCCATGCTGTTTTCACGCCCGGCCCTTTCCTCATGTACAGCATTTACAACCGGCAACCAGGACATTCCAAGGCGCTTCATTATTTCATACTGTAATCTGGGGTTCTCGGGTATGGCTCCGAAAAAGCCTTGTTCGATCAGTTTCATAATAAATTGGTTCTGGCCGGCATTTGTAGTCGCAACACCGCTGTCTTTTTCCATGCGTACATCGGTATTATCGTAAAGATCAGCACCTTTAAATGCTTTTATGAGAATTTCGTTCCCTTCCCCGGTCATTTTCAAAAGTCGTGTCTCTGTGATTAGTTCCTTTGCGAGAATCAATTGTTTCTTTTTAACCCGGTTCCAACTTCGATAAAATCTTTCTACGTCTGGGCTATGACTCATTTCAGCTGCTTCACGAAGTATGTCAACCATGATTCCGGATGCACCACTCGTAGGAGACTGACCCTTTAAAATATTCTTGGGATCTCCACCAGCATCTTGAATGTTTTCGATATTAAGTTTTCTTTCAGCCAATACCTGGTCGGGAAATGGGGTGCCTTTGACGACTTCGGGTTTTGATCCATATGCCTGAGTAGCTTCATATTGTAGCACCAAAAGGGTTTGTCCTTGCTCTGACTGTCGTTTAAGAACAAGATCTGTTGGAGTTAATACATAGGGACGGCCCAAGCTTGCACGATTAGAAGAAAAATCTTTGTCGATTTCGTTGATCATCTTCTGTGGACTGATCAGATCGTCTACGGAAGATGTTGCCCAGAAGCTTCCAGGGGTGTTATTATATTTAAAATCAGTAATGGTATAAAACCATTCGCCTTCATCATTTACCTTAATGGGCATTTTGGTCTCATTTTCTAAAACCTTACCGTCTGCTACAGCAACATACCTGCCTTTGGGATATTTTTTGGTAGGTCGATATTCAACTTCTTGGAAATATACTAAATCCTTGCTGTCCTTTTCAGTAAATGATCCTTGTTCTAAGCTGCGAGTTTTCCATGGACTGACATTCGCTACAAGGGTCATGAGCCGTTTTTCATATTCCAGGTCTATGCCGCCTACGCTGGCGGTACCCAATTTCACCTTGTAAGTATCTTCAACCCATTCTTTATCCTTTAAAGATCGAATTCCGACATAGCTTTTTTGTTTTAAGAGAACACCCAGGGAGGGAACCACTATGCTAAAGCCAATTATGTTTTCAATCGTAACCTCACCCTTGGATTGAACCTTTCCGTCTGCATCTGTAAAATATATTCCATTATCCAAATTAGCATATGTTCTGATAAATGCATTCCCGGTCAAGATAAGCCACAGGGCTGCCCATTCCTTAATGTCTTCAATTTCATTGCAATTATCGTTATCAAGAGAACTCATGGCCATGCCTCCGAGTTTTGCAGCATCTTTATCTTTCTGGGTCTCGGAGTTAGGCCATATTCTGGCAGCATATTTTTTGTTGAGAATGAGGGCTTTCATTGAACGGACATGATCTCGGATCTTGTTGGCAACGGGGGTAAATTCGGCAGGATTAATAAAGGACGGTCCAAAACCACCCTGTTCTACAAACCATGAAATCCATTGTTCCCCTAAATAAAACAGGATGTTTCTATACCATGTTAATTCCCGGATTGTTCTGGAATAGTCGGCATTATACCGGAATATGGTGGAAAAGTCTGTTAGGATTTCTGCATCATCTGGTTTAGATTTTGCCATTATGTCCTTGCCTTGGGCACAAAAAAAGCGAGTAGCATGGACGGTGAACCGAATTTGTCACCGCATGGAGTCCATGCTACTCGCTTAAATTTTGCATCCCCCGGTTAATTAGGCCGGGGTTAGCCCAAGTTTTTAGTTATGCATATATGTTGTCAAAATGCCTTTCGATATTGCATTTATTGCAAACTATTGTATTTCCAAACCGATAATTCTCTTCGGAAATATAAGTGTAATGAAAAATTCGACAATATAAAATCCGCAACCATGATACATGCTTTATCATTAAGTCACCGGAACTCTCACTTCATCTTTCTGAGCATCAATAAGCTTCTGAGCCTCGATCGCCAGATTGTTTTCAGCCTGAGTTTGCTTGAGCTTATCCTTAGCACTCGTTTTTTGCTCTTTATTATATAGGGCAAGTTCGCCCAAATTTCTTGAAATTAAAGCGGCTACTAGCTTGTCTTCGCGGTTTTTGGAGGCCCTTCTGTCATAAGCGTTCATCAATAACAGAAAGATTATGAATAGTATGAAAATGGAGGTTTCCATGATTAGTTTTTATCTGTACATGGAATTTAATGTTAAGTCAAGTGTTTTCCATGCGTCTAAATTCCCACGTTACACTTCCATCAGAATGTTTTTCAGCTATTATATTATACTCTGGTATCAACCCATGCTCTTGGATTTCATCAAAATCATCAGAAATTGCTTGATATTTAATCGCATCATAATGGGGTTCGGGAGCTGCATGAACTATAATACATCGTCCCATAATTTCTTTTGCAACCTCTGGATTGTCAACAATGAATATTCCTGATATTACAAACCATCCATACCGCATTGAACCGTATCTGAGTTTCATTTGTTTTCCCCCGCAAGAGCCTTGTCCAGAACGGCAAAAGCCTCATTCCAACCATCTGTATGTCCTCTGCGATATTCTTTCTTGATATTGGCATTTCTGTGGTGAGCTTTTTCAAAGCCTTCGGCGTAACCGTTCCGATAAGATTCAAATGAAATGCGCTCTACCATAGACAGTTTGCGAATTCGGCTAATTTTAAGATAAACCCAGTAGTATGCGTTTCTAACCCACCTGACGACCTTGTTTAGAAGCAACGGATAACAAACACCAATGTCTCTGTCTGGTAAATAATATGAAACTCCGTATCCTCTTGGAATGATTCCACCCTGAGAAATTTCTATTCCTGAAATCAGTTTTTTAATCATTTTTTACCTCATGTGGTGTGAAGGTGGATATTGGGTTAATTTGTAACAATAATTCTCTGGGCCAAAGTCTTGCATTTCAATTATAACCTCGTTAATATCATCGATTAGGATGGTTGCTGGAAGCTTTGGGCAATCATACCCAACTCCTGTTATTTCGTCTGCATGAGTTTCTTCAACAGTTTGGCGTGTTTTCATTTCGGGCCTCCTTCAACCTCCGTTTAATTTCACGCTCCCTGATTTCTTCGGGATATGGGATGTCTTGGTTGGTTCTGTGCTGTTTGCCAGCAAAAAGAGTTTTAATGTGAGCCTCTACCTCAGTCCTGACATCCTTCGCAAACCTTTCAATATTGCGAGTCAGATATTTTCCCCAAGGTGTCTTCGGTCCCGAAATCTTCACTGAACCATAGATTATTTTAGGATTAATTGGTTTCATACTGTTTTGCCTTTCCATTAATATATCCCTGCAAAGCCCTTCTGGGAATGTCTTCCATTAAGTGTTTTAACCATTTACTTGTTTTAAATATCCTGTCAAAGTTATCGTTGTAATCCTTGCTGTTTGACTTCTGGTTTTTGCAAAAAAGATTCTGTGTCATTTAGTCCTCCATCGGTATCCATTGCTCTCCTGTTTAATTCTGAGACATCTTAATAATATCAGCCGGTGAAGCACCAGGACGGACCATTAAAATTTTAGATTGATTCTTAGCCTCCTGCTCTCTAATAAAAGCAGAAACACGAAGTAACGCATTACATAAAAAAGTTATAGCCGTACCATGATCCATCGGGAAGTGCCGTACATCAACATCAAAATCATCATACATATCAATTTCCATCGTTCCTATAAGCTTATGCTCTCCCTGGGCCTGTTTTTCTTCACGCCTGTTTTCTTTTGATTTTTTCTCACTCATTTTGTTCACCCTTTGTCCACTACATTAAGTATAAGTTTTGTTATATCTATATTTCCATTTTGTCCATTAAACGGGAGAGGGAAATCAGGATTCCTGGACTCAATTTCTACAAAATGTTCGACTTCCTTTCTGGAGTTGGCAAAAACCACAACCTCTCCTTTAATGTTAATATCAAAAGCTATCCCAAACATTTTATATCCTGGCTTCACCTCTACTATGTGTGATCCGTCAAATTTAATCATCCATACCTCCCAGTATAATTCTGCTCTGCCTGAATCTGAGCAACAATCTGCTCATACTCTTTTTGAGCTGCCATAGATGCAGGATCTAAATCAGACTTTTTCTTTTCATGAACCTCTGGTAACTTCATTGGTCGGGCCATAACTATGTGACATGATTCATCATATGTATGGTCAGCTTGTAAATCAGCCAAATCCTCGACATTATCATCATCCATACACAGCGATGGAATCGTGCTTATAAAATGCTTGCAGGTATCGTAAACCTGAAGCATCGGTCTTGTTTTACCGTCCTTTGGTATTGCCAATCGCTCCCTGAACTGCCTTATTTTAAGCTTTCTGTCTGGATCTCCTGGCCGAAGGGTAAGCCCAAGACCATTAAACACCTCTGCCGTACTCGGACCTTGACCACCGCCCTTATAGTCTGGTTTTTTTTGAAAGCAATCACGGCCCGCTAACCTGATAATCGGCTTGCCTGTAATTCCAAGCTTCAACTCTCTCTGAATAACACCCTTGGCAACATCTGAATCTTGTATTCTTAACCCATCATTCGCAACCTCGTCCCATCCATACCATTCTGCAAAACGATATATCCTGCCATCTCCATCTACCCACCACCAGCCAATAGAAAACGGTGCGCCAAAACCCCAATCGTATGTCATATACAAAGGAGCTGCATCTGGAATAGGCAGTGGTGTGATAATATGATGATCTTCAGATAAAAGAAACGCCTGCCCGATATAAACGTCCCAATTACCATCAAGCCATGCCTTCCGAAGCATAGGGTCACGAATTGACATCAATCTTCGAACATACTTAGGATCATTCTCGCATAGAATTTTATTATCTTTAAGGAATGATGGAATAAAAACCCGCGATTCCCCAATATCATTATACATTACTGTCCCGGGTTTCATGTTGAATTCAGAACCAAGCTTAAAAGATAGCTTTACGTCATTGTGTCCCGGTCCTCCGGGATTACCAGTACCAAACATCCTGCAGGGAACTCCATGGGGCGATCTGAGAGAACCTTGAAGCTTGTCAACCATCTTAATAAAGAAAGGAAATGTGGTACATTCATCAATGCTGATTTCCGTATAATTCTCTCCAACATGGTCATTACACATCTCTAACAGTTTGATTGCAGACATGATAAATTTACCACCGTTTTTAAACCTAACGGTATTGACCTGCTGGTCCCCTCCAATTCTTTCGGCCGGGAGTCCACCCCTGATCAATTCATCAATCCTATTACGGATAGTGGAAAACTCCTTATATTTCCGGCGAACAACTAAACCGTTCCATGCGTAATTGTATTTTTCAACTCCGCGGAGATGCCGGCCGATTAGACAATCAGTTTTTCCTCCACCGCGGGAACCTCCAAATAATGTAAAATCAGCCGGGCAGGTAGCCGCGTCTACTTGAGGGCCTGGTTGTGGGGTCCATATTGCCATTATTTTACGTTTGTTCCTTCAACTCCACGCATTGTGCGATCCGCTGTCCGGCTCTGCAACCAGAGCAAGCCTTCTTGAATTTTTGTCAGCGCCAGTGCATTTTCCCTGCACTTGAACTCCCCAGCCTGAAAATGTTCGAGTCGGTCAATAACAATTGCAAGTAAATCTTCCTGGTGACATCCGTTCACACCGTTTTCTTTTATGGGGCCGTTCTGAAATCGAATATTCCCAAACCGTCCAGCGATTTCATCGGCAGAAGTAACGGCCGGTGAAAGATAATACTCATGACAAGCTCCACCTTCTCCCGGTTCATCAAATACTTGAATCTCTACATTTTCATTTGAATTTTTAACTGTCCTCATTGTCTTTCTCCTTTTCCGGTTTATGGTTTTTATCCTTCTTACACTTCCCCTCACACCCCTTACAAGGTGCTTTCATAAACTCCATTGATTCAAGAACTTCTATGTATTCCTTTTTAATCAGCAATAGGCACTTACCATATTCCGGGCATGGTGTTTGGAATAGACAGGCTTTGAATATCGGGCAGTTTATTTCTTTGTCTTTTGGCATTATAATTAATAGCCTCTTTTCTGTCTCCAGTTCCAAAGTGTCATGTTTTTCATGCCTAATAATCGTGCGGCCTCTGTATTGTTCCCTCTGGACTTTTCAACCGCTTTATCGATCAAAGCATGTTTATAATTTTCAAGCGCCTCTTTTAAATTTATAGGCACTTCAATATTACACAAAGCTGAATTTTCATCTGTAATAATCTTAACCCGATCATCTTTGCTTTCTCTTGTCCTATCAATCATCTTGATAGCATCCACTATACGTTGCTGAATATTCAAATTAAGCACAGATATTGATTGGTTTATTATGATTGGAGCTTTGATGTCTTGCTCTATTTTTAAAGCATTAAGGGCATTGATTGAGGTTTTGGATGCTTGACCGCCTTGATTAGCGAGTATGTCTAAAAGTAGGTTTTTGGTGGTTTCGAGTTCTTTCATGCAACCCCGCAATAAGCATCAATTAAATCAAACAACTTCTCCATAGATTTTATATTCTTTCTCCAACCTAAAACCAACTTGCTCTTTTTGTCAAGCTTACGACCTAAATGCCATTCTCCACATTTAGGACATAAATAAGGCTTTCCCCAGACTGATCTGTGCTTATCTGTTCGTTTTAAAACTGAAGCTGCATGTTTTCTGCTTTTGTAGCCTATTTTACGGCAATTTCTCATTTAGACTCCTTGTTAAAAGTAGGGGAGCCACCCGCCGACAACGACCTGGCTAACCCTGGCGGGATTAGGAGGGTGCCGTGGCTGGAACACGGCGAAACGGGCGCTCCCCGTTATTATATTCTCACAAATCCAAGAAAATTACGAGTTTCTAACCCTGCTGGAATCTTCTGGGCAGGAGGCCATGCCCCTTGGCATTTGTCGCAAACATTCCACCCATTACGAACCGGTCTCAATTTTTCTTTGCATCTTGGGCATTTCATCCGAAATAACCCCGCGGATAGTTCTTAATCCCATTGAAAAAACCCTTAAAAGCTCTCTTGGCATGAGACCTTTTCTCATAAGCGCCTTCACCCCTGGCCAGAACCTTTTTTCTCAATAACCACTTCCACCGCCATCTTTCACTTTTTGGTAGCTGATAATATTCTACTGTGTGCATGATTTACTCCTTTCATTATAAATATAGTAAATGTTTCCGGATCGTCTGCAAGACCGCATCCATTTGGATGTGGATCATGTACAATTTCACCATCAAACCAAACTACAGAGTGTAGAAAATCTTTATTTCTTGGACTTGTACCGTTGGCTATAACGTAGCAAGAGTTTATTAATGAGGGATCTTCCATGGTAATGTCCAATAAGATAAAATCCTGTGATTTGCACCATTCTGCCACGTTTTTGTCAAAATCTCTCGGAGACTCTGTATGAAAATTCGGAATATTCTTCAAGGGAACCTCTAAATTAGAGGCAATACATGCACTAAAGCAATTTCCAGATTTAAACGTGATATCATCCTGCACTATTTCTCTCATAATTCCCCCAATTTTAAGCATGGGGCGCTTTGGTTATGAGGGTGCGCCCCGAACCCACTTCAAAAAGGAACACTGTAAAGGCTCCTTTTATCTCAAGTTTAATGTGGAAGTTGAGAATTTTCCCTTCGCCCAGCAACCCCAGAGCTGTAAGAAGCACAGGCTGCTGTAATTCCAGCGCCAGTAGCGGCAAAAGCTTGTGCATCGGCGGCCTTAATCCCGATTGAATGGGCTTCAGCAAAAGCATCCTGATTGGCCGCTAAAAACATGAAATCCCACGACTTTTTTTTGTCCAGCTTTTCAATCATTGTTTTGATTTGAGATTTTGAAAACTCCCGACTGGCATTTTCATGACCATCTGTGAGGATGGTGAAAATAACTTTTAATGGCCTCTTTCCTTTGTCCATATCCGCAATCCGCTTCTGAACATCATTCAAGGTCTTTCCAACCGCATCCAAAAGCGCCGTAGTTCCCCTCGGAACATAAGTCTTGTCCGTAAAGGGTTTAACCTTTTTCAGTGCCAGATTTTCGCAAATGACCTCATACTCATGGTCGAACTGCACAAGGGTCAAAGTTGCTTTCCCAGGAAGCTTCTGTTGCTCTTTGAGAAAGGTGTTGAAACCTCCGATAGCATCATCAACAATAGATCCCATAGATCCTGACCTGTCAATAACGCATACGATTTCGCAATAACCAGTTTTTTTAGCCTTTTTAACCATTGGTTTATATCTCCTTTTATCTTAAGTTAAATTATTCTTCCTCCCATAAACAATCAGTCAAAGGATCTAATCGACCATCATAATTCCTACACCACTTTGGACGATCATTATAAATCTTGCAACCAAACGCGCTCAATTGAGGACACGCTTCTTCTATTACAATCGCCAGCATGCCAACAAGATTAACACAGGTCAAACCTCGGGCACGATAAAAATCCATCGCATGAGCGTCTATGAATCTATAATTGGTCATGATTGCAACTTTCTTACAGCATCTCATGCAGGATAGGCATAGATCAGATTTAGACATCACTTTCCTCATGCCGGGTGTTCCATGCTTTAATTGCTTTTTGCTTGGTTTTGCCAGATTGCATTGCTCCACACTTTCCAACAACATGAAATCCTGTGCGACAATGTATTTCCCACCATTCCTCATTTTCCTTGGCACCATAAAATATAATTGGTTTTAGCGGCATTTCTCCACAAAACGGACATGGCAATAATTTCATCATTTCCCCCAATTCCACCCGGCATTCTTAGCCCAGAATAACCGGCCGGCAAAGAATTCTCGCTTGAAACACTTTAGATGTAAGCCTGTACTAGACTTTTTGTTCTTTTGGAATATTCTCTGCCAAAACCAGATGCGCCTTTTGCAGATAAAGCAGTTCATTTATTTTCTCACCAACCTATTCCAAGCCAAAATTACCCCGACAAATTCAGGATGCTTCGCTACCAACAAACAACATCGGATAGTCCAAATCAAAGGCATTTCATCCTCTTTTCTTGGCTCTGGTTTATTACCGCAATCGGAACAGGGTTCTATCATTTTGGAAACTCCCTTGCTTTATCAATTCAAAAGGGGTTAGGGTTGGTGGTTATCTATCTTCCCAGTCTTGTGCGCTAACTACACTTAATTCATCCCTGTTCGTGCCACAATGAATACAACTTTTCCTGCCGACTTCATTTACAGCTCGGAAACATGGTTCCACTTTTAATTCTCGACAGCATGTATGGCATAAATAAACTATATCACCCATCACACACACCCCTTTCTTATCAATTCAATTCGCTCGTTAAGCGTTCTGGTAATCTCGCCCCCTATTTTGCGGAGTTGTTGCTCGGCGTGTTGTAGATTAAACTTCATTTCAATAAGCGGGACGCGGTTTTGTTGCCTTATAATTGCGGCCCTAAAGCCTTGGTTCGGTTGCTTGATATAAGGATTAAAGTTCTTGTGGGTATCTTGGCACTCAAAATGCCACGCCACAGCATCCCGCAACTCGGCAAGCTCTCTATCGGTACGTTCAAGCGCATCCCGCAAAACCAAGCTTTCCTGCATTAATATTTCTTTGTCTTTCTCGGCTTTTTTAAGTACCAACCACCTGTCCTCAAGCTCGGTCTTCAGGCGTATGATTTCGGCCTGTAGGTTCATTGATTCTGGTGTCATTTTTTCACCTTCTTGCCTTCCTGTTGATCCTTGGGAGCCAAAACACTATTCGCCAAAGGATTGACCCACGGCTTTTCTTTTGAAGGTTTTTCTGATTCGATCTTTTTGGCAGGAGAGGATTTAATCTTTTCCTCGGTTTTCTTCATTTCGTGCTGATCAGGTTGAGGTTCGGGTTTCTGTCTGAACTCTGCTTCTAACTCGTGAGAAACAACGACTCTTTTTCCCTGGCTCATATTTGCCTTATGTAAACTGACCAGATAATTACTTACAGATCTGTCAACAAGCTTTGCCTCTGCTCTAATAGATTCCCAAATCTCAGAAGATGGTAAATAAATAAGTTTTCGGATTCCCTGGGCCATTATTCCTCCCGAATAGAATATATACTTTGTTAATACTTAGTATATACCCCATTCAGAAGATGTCAAGAACTATTTGTCCTTAACTAAATCCCGGGCCATTAAATTAGCCTTATGCAAATCAGTCAAATAACGACCTGCAGAAACACGCTTCCCGGTTAAAGACGACAACCGAAACGACTCCTTCATAACAGAATCCCAATCATCAGGATCAACGTAAATGTTTACCCTTTTTCCTTTTAACATGGTGTTTTCCCTTGGTTAAAATAGTTCTAGTTGCTTGGATTTATTTTCAAGCCGGGTTCTCATATCCCAAAATCTAAACATATATCCCCGATACATTTTTTCTTTTTGGTGCTTATTTATTTTCTTGCCGTTAAGCCGCGGAGGTCTTTTCTTTTCTAAACACTTAAAAATGCCATTCCTTTTTTTAAAAATCTCCATATGCCCTGCATATTCAGGAACTTCGCTGGTCTTAATTAACCCCGAAGGTGTTGCAAACCAAAAATAACGCTGGAAGCATCTCTGATCTTTCTTGAAAAAATGGTGCTTTAGTTTATTAAAATCTGCCTTGAAGTCTGCCCTGCTTACTTTAATTTCGTATTCAGAAATATAACCGGCTTTTGTAACAGATATTAAATCGGCTTCTGACCATGCCCCTCCGGACAAATATATGTTTGGTATAATAAACTCATGGCCCTTGGCTAAAAGATGGTTATAAAGAGCGTTTTGGATTGTAAATTCATTCATTTAAACCTATTCCAGCCTTTCTGCTTGGTTGACTTCTCAATACGCGGTATTGCATATTGCAAATCAAGATCAATACCGACATATTTTATGCCCAACTCTTCACACACCACGCCTAAAGTCCCAGATCCAAAGAACATATCTAAAATCAATGCATCTTTCGGAGGCGCAATAAGTTCGACCAAATATTTAATTAGTGATAGTGGTTTAACTGTCGGATGTTTATTGTCTTTTCCTCGTTCTGATCGTGAGGCTTTGGCACAATAGAAGAAGCGGGAAGCTCCGCCAGAATCGCAAATTTCTGTTGGGCAATCTGTTCTTTCGTCCCCCATTTGATCTAAAAACTGGCTGTTTCCATGCTTGCGGATATATTTCCCTTTTGATGGCTGAATTCCCCCGCTTTGTTCATCCAATATCCCAACAGGACAATCAGGGTGACAGTTCCATTTTTCTATTTCCTCTAACCCGTTATTATCACCATGTTTATTAAATTCAGTTCTTTTATATTCCCCATAGCAAGCCGTATTTTCGTCTCCGGTATGGCTTGGTTCATTTCCTGAAACTGACCCGCTTTTATTCTTGATCTCTTTCGTTCCAACACATTCACATTCTGGGTGGTGAGTTAATATTATATTGGCAGGGAACCGGCCTTGTGATTTCATATGCCAATCTGTTTTATGGGTATAGCTCGACTTGTTTTTACGCTTATACCCCTCGGCAACATTATCATAAACAGCCCCGCCGTGTTCACGCTTTGCCCCGATGTCACGCGTTGCTATTCGGCTTTTGTCAATATTCAACCCCGCCACACCATGGTTCAGGGCGTTCTCGGCAAAGGTGCCGTCAACGGACTTCATGGCTACTATTATAGGTTCCCATGCTGGCTTTAGGGCTGTGCCGTATCCGTTCCATTCTTGGGCTTCTGGGGTTGCTGGAATGGTCAGTTCTATTTCTCCGCTTTCACTTTTGTTCGCAAAATTATTGCCTTGCATTCCGATGTTTGTTATTCTCGTTCCAACAACCTCACGATCGGTCCCTGCAGCTTTGTCAATCGCTTTTGAGATATCCAAAGATTTCGGGAAGCCAGAGCCATAGAGCCATTGCATACAGTCTCTAATTTCCCATCCGGCATCCTCGATAGCGCACATCAGCCTGTGGTGAGTACGAGTCCCGCCAAAAGCCAAAAGGAAAGCACCTGGTTTTGACACCCTCAAAACCTCTTTCCATGTATCAATCTGAAATGCAACACCAGAAGCATCCCACTTTCTGCCCATAAAACCAAGTTCATAGGGCGGATCCGTGACAATACCAGTGAAATAATTATCCGGAAATGTCGGCATAATATCATTACAATTTCCTTGATAAAGAGTCCCGAGTAGTGAATTATAATCTGGATCCATTATTACCTCACCCTCCAACAATACTTCCTCTCACACGGCAATCCGTTACAGCAGCGACCATCTTTAAAACACGGACATTTGGGATTAGGAAATTTCATGGGGTTTTTTTGCCATGTTTCCAGCTAATTAAAAAAATGCTGAATCTGTGAATTTTCTACACCATACAAAGTATATACTAAATAACCTAAATATACGTACACACGATCTTAAATAAACTAAATAACACCATACTATACGTATATGCTTGTGTCAAGTGAATAATGTGTGTAAGGTATTTAAGGGCGATTTGAAAATTTAAACCCGAGAAATACCACCACCAGACCACAAAACGTCTATAAACGTCCTATCCCCGCGATGCCAGCGGTTATGGTCGCCCTGGTTACGAAATACCATCAAGTTATTAGGATCATTATTATTACAGTTTCCATCTTCGTGATGAACAACCTCACCCTCAACCAGATAATAACCGCAATCACGAACAGACTTACGAGCCATCCGCATGCCGTAAACAGACCGAATATACTCTGGATTCTCAAGATGCTTCCAGTAATGCTCCTTACAACAATAATGATTCCGGGTACGCAAAAACACAGAGCGAGTCTTTAAAAAATTCTTCCCACAGGACGGTAACGCGCATTTCGCGGCCTTACGGGTATCAGAGGTCTGGATACCGCTTCGATTCAAAAACCGCAAGACAGAACGACCGGTAACAATACCCCCCGTTAAAACAGCTATCTTGTCCCCTGAATAGCCCTCGTCCCATAATTCAATTATCTTGTCACCTATAACGGAATCCTTAATCTTATCAACCATATTACCCTCCTTTTTAAAGAAGAATAACACACCAATGACGCAAAGTCAACGTCTAATATCGTAAAAGACCTTTTTAGGGGAACTTGAAATCTACTACTATTGGTTTTTGGTATAGGTATACGTATATCCGAAGGGGGGTTTTGCCGGGGTGGGGGGGTCTGTTTTGGTAATGTCTTATAATGTATGGCCGATAACATGTATTATGGTGGCTTTATAATGAAGCGTAATCAATATAACTATCTAACATCACACAGTTATTAAAACCGTCATAAGTTTACACTTAATTACGGTCCATAGATGCACTGTTCATAGGGCTCTATGATCCAGTCTTATCCTCGATCTGTCCAGCCGGCAGCACTGGCGTGACGTCAATAGCCTTCCTGGACTCTTCAGCCTCAAGCCTCTGTTGCTCCCAATCTGCAATTGTTTCGGGTTCCTTTGGAAAATCAGTTAGTTTGGTCTCAATAGGACCACCACCAGGGCCGGAGTGTTCGCGCTTCTCCGGAGCATTCATTCCACGGACCTTTAAAGCCATATCAAGAGTCTTGCGCTGCGTCTCAATGGCCTCCACTTCAACCTCTTTGACCAATATATCAACCACTTGACCCTTTTCGTCTTTAACTGGAGCATGAAAGAACTTGGTTTGCTTTGCATCGATCAGGGATCTCAGCTTGAGTTTCAGGAAATTCTCAGACAATCCGGTCTCATCGAGCCATAATTCTATTTTGTCCGATAGGATTGTGAAGTTTTGACATCCGATATTTCTAAAGGAATCATTTGACTTTGCATTATATTTTGCAGCGATAGCGGAAGCGGTTGAATTTAAGAAGGTGACACTACTTGACTCATTAAGATAGTGCTTGAGCCACACATGGCGCTTTGTAGCTTTGTTTATCCTTCGTTTTTTTTTTTGACTGGGAGATTTTTAGATTTATCCGGGTTTGATTTGGTTACGATGGCAGGTGAGTTTTGCATTTTGTTTAGTTTCCTGATTTAGTGGCGCTAGATTGCTCTGTGTTAGTTCTTTGTTTGAAGGGATAATAGTAAGTATGGGTGAGATGGAACTCTTTCTTATAATGGTGTTTGATATGTTTAGCGATAGTTTGAAAGAATCTTTTTAAATGGATTGATTTTTGTATTTTAGGTCTGGCGTCCATGATGATTAAATGATTAGCATAATGGTTTAGTGAATGTCAATGATATTTTAAGGGTTGTGTAAGGTTGTATAAGGTTTGAAAGGTTGAATAAAAATGTTGAAAATAAATATATTTTTAATTGGGTGATTTAATGGTGTTTTATTGGATGGTTGAAATTAATTGCAATAAAAGTGTATTTATTTTGTATTTTATGCTTGACACGGTATATTTAATGATTTATATTCAATCATACTGTAAAAAGTACATTAGATATTAACCCTTAATAAACGGAGATCATAACATGGCAATTTATTCAAGATTTGGAATAGAGGTTAAAATAGTCAACTACTGCCAGAAAAGCAGTATGGTAGAAGTGCAAGACGTTGAAGATGGTGAAAAATATAAGGAGATCCACATAGCTGAACTAAAGGCTGATGGTGGAATTCATGAAATTCAAGACGCCATCCATGCAGTTGTATATTAATCTTTTAGTTTTACCCTTGATTACGATTGAGGGTAAACCGGATTGATTAACCTATAATATAAAGGAGATGTGAAATATGGAATTAAGGCACAATTTAGGCAATAGGTTTTGGCACAAGCTTGACAGGTTGCCAGAAACAGAAGGGGATTTAAAACATCTTGTTAAATTATTTCCTCAAGCTGTTGTCACCAGGAAATCAAACGATAAAGCCATATTGTTAAGTGAGGCAAAACTTAAAAATCTTCACTGGTATAAATAAAAGGAGCTAAAGCCATGAAAGCTAACTGGACAAATCGCAAAAAGGTCTTGGATAAGCGGGAGTTAAACCATTTGCACAAGGATGCTGGTTGCCGGACAAAGGCACAATTCCAAAACAATATTAACCAGCACCACAAATGGAGAAAAGAAAATCCCGGCAATCCTGATCCTTGCTTAGAATGCTTGTGGATTGCATCTAAGCTCAATATGTTGCCAGCCTAACTCCAAACCATAGCCGCTTAAGCTACCATCAAGCGGTTATGCTGGGGAGTTAAATAATAGGATTGAAACATTATGAACATTAAAATCAAACCGTCTGAATTGCCAATTATGCCCGATTATTTATTGCCGGAAAACTTTAACCGTAAACAGATAAACGCCGGGATTAAAAATGCAGGGCAGGCGGTCAAGAAGAAAGCTAAAAACAAAAAGAAGCGCAAAGCAACACGAAGACAAAAACGCAAAAATAGATAGTTTGGAGTTAATCAATTAAAAGGAGGGTTTACACTATGAAAAACAATTTGCCAAAATTCAGGAGTTACGGAAATTATTCAAGCGACAATTACGGCGTTAATTCATTGGTTTTTGAATTACCCAGCATTTCAATTTACTTTAGCTATGAGACACCGGTTGCTTTTGAATCAATCAAAACGGGTTTGATTATCCGCGAAAATGACTGGGGGCCGACTACCGGGAAACATTTAAACTGGATAGATTCAGACAAATCAAAAAGGGTTTCCGGTGATGAGTTTGAAAAGAAATTGGCAGAGGCCAGCAGATAAACCCTAACGTCCTGAGTATGACAATAAAAGGCTCGAAAGGCTGATACAATGACACCAAGTGAATTAAAATATCAAGTTGAGCAGTCGGGGAGCAATCCGTATTTTTTCACCCGCAAGACTATGAAATTTTTCGGAGATACCATGAGAAATTATGGGGTCCGGTCAAATGGCAATAGTTGGGAGCTGTATCGGAAACGACCGGTTAAACATGGATTGAACTCATCGGCACACTTTGACAAAAAGACTTTTGAGCGTGTCCATGATGCCTAAAACCTGCCCAAACTGCGTACACATGCCGGAGTTCAATAGTCGCTCCGGTGTGTGTCAAAAATTTAGAGATAGCTTTATAGTGAGGGATCTCACCCTTGCTAAACAATGTATTTATTACCGGGAAACCGGAAAGGATTGAATCATGGAATGGACGGAAACAAGGATATATAAAAATTTTGAGGATGTAGCTTACCGTATGGCTATTTATAAAAAAGGTGGTGATGAGGTTTGCTCAAAAAAAATGATGGGAGCAGATCCCGCCGGGCAAAAAGACTTCAGGCTAATCGCGGCGGCACCGGATCTGCTGGAAGCTTTGCAACACTTATGTAAAACCGTAAGGCCATATATAATGAGCCTTAAGGTCAGGAGAGGGTTTAGCGAAAAAGTAGCATTGACCGAAGCAGAGAAAGCAATCGTAAAAACTAAATGCTGAACCGTCTACTTTATCCCCTGGTTTATGATCAGGGGATAACGCAAACGATTAACCGATCAGAGGAAAAATGGAGAATTCAAACAAAAAAACAGGAACATCAAAGCTTAGAGAATTACAAGCTTTACCGCTTGATGAAAAAATAAAGTTATCTATAGACGCTGTTAAATGTTGGCATGAGGCCTGGTCCGGTGATGTTTATATTAGTTTTTCAGGCGGCAAAGATTCAACGGTATTAAAACATTTGGTTCTGTCTCTTTTTCCTGATATTCTTTCGGTCTTTGTCAATACTGGCTTGGAATTCCCTGAAATTGTTAGCTTTGTAAAAACACATGATAATGTAAAAATTATAAGGCCAAAAATGCCATTTCATAAAGTTATTGAAAAATGGGGTTATCCTGTAATTTCTAAGCGGACAGCTCAATATATTCATGAAGTTAAAAACGCAAAAGGAAACACAGCCACGAAGCGGTTAAGATTGACCGGTATTAAAACAGACGGCCGGTTTTTCCAAATGTCTATGATTCCTAAAAAATGGCAGTATCTTTGCGATGCACCCTTTAAGATTTCTCATCGATGTTGTTTCGAGTTGAAAAAGAAACCCTTTGCGCTCATTGAAAAAGACTTAACTGCCTTCACCGGCATGATGGCAGGAGACGGAAACCAGCGCGAAATGACCTACTTGCAGCATGGTGGGTGTAATCAATATGAGATCCGCATCCCAAAATCAAACCCTTTGGCTTTTTGGATAGAAGCCGACATTTGGGAATATATCAAGCGTTTTGATGTGCCATACTCGAGCGTTTACGACATGGGATACGAGCGTACAGGCTGTGTTTTTTGCTTATTTGGAGTCCACCTGGAACACCAAAAAACCGGAACAAACCGGATTATACGGTTAAAAAAGACACACCCTAAGCTTTGGAAATACTGTGTTTATAAGCTTGGGATCGGCCGGGTCATGGATTATATCCATATACCTTATGAAGACAGACAGCTTAAACTTTTTTAAAAGGAGGAACCATGCAAGAATTCACAGTCATAGGATTTTGGGAAGATACCGGGCAAAGGTTTGCCGATTTTATCAGGGCCGAAAGTGCGGACCAGGCCGAAGGGTTGGTAGCGGACAAACAAGGCCCGGAAACATCGGCCCCAATAGTGGTAGCTGTTATCAAGGGTTATCACAAACCGAAAGAAACGGCAGTACATATAATCGGAACAACAAGGGGGATACCCTACACTCTTTCAGAAGTAAGAAAGGTGGTCGAAACGCAGCGCATGGATCCTTATCACAAAGAGTTGATGTCGTGGCTTTGTGATGAGATAGACAAAAATAACGCAAACCCTTGATTATTGGTAAAGCCTTGGACATGCGCCAGGGGGAGAAAATTGATTACAGGGGCATATAGAAGGATAAATATCATGAAAAAGCCAAAAAGAAGGCGTAAAAGCGAAAGACGAAGGTTTTACGACCTGGACAACAGAACCGTTAAAGAGGGAATTGAACGGAGAAAGGTAAAAAGGCGAAATGAAGAAACCAATTAATACTAAAGAAGCGGCCAAGATCCTGGGGGTTATTCCCCGAAGAGTAACGGCTATGATTACAGCCGGAAGACTGAAAGCAAGAAAGCATGGGCGTGACTGGCTAATCGAACACGCCGACCTTGAGCCTGTTATGGTACGCAAACCTGGCCGGCCGGCAAAAGCAGATTAACCACCCAAAAATAAAGCCCCCAGCATGAACGCTGGGGGCTTTAACCATCCAGTTGCAATTTCAGTATATAATCAAACTCACAGCCCCGAAGGGCTTAGCAAGGCCCCGGCTTGATATGGGAGGCCGATTATTGACAGTGGGCGGTTTCCGCTACTCCGGTCATATATTTTATTTAATTTGTGCCCGGCGCTAAGGATATCTAAGAAGATCCGGCCGGAAAGTCTTTCGATCATGGTATTATACTTTTTGCTCAATTCGATGATGAATGCCCACAGGGTCGGCAAAGTGCAGGTTTTAAGCCGTGTGCCACCCCCGACCAGATATTGAAAAACCGGCTCGAAAATCATCATGATCAGCATGACAAAAAGCGATACAAACATTGAAAATAAATTCGATAAAGTACGGTAAAGCATCTTGTTCCTCCTTTTCAGTATATCCTCTAACGTTTCATAAAAAGCCATAACACGGCATGGCCATACAATCAACCATTTTCTTCTTTAAAAACACTATCCGGCATGTTCTCATAATCCGGAAATATAATATCAAAGAAATGCAGTAGAAACAGCACGAACAGCAAGCCGACAAAGAACAGCAGCCACAAAAGCCTGAGCGTCCAGAGTGTTATATCCATTACTTTTCCTCGATCTTAAACGGATATAACGACTCAACAATCTTCTTTTTAGTAATATACATGGCGGTTCTCTTTCCTTTGGTGTCAACGACATGAACCGTTCCGTCCATGTGGAATTCAACAAAATCAGCTCGGTATTTTACGTTCCCCGGTAGATGTATCGGAACTTCCATCCAAAAAAAAGACACAATGCCGGCCCTAACTTTCAGCTTAAGCTCATCGTAATACCGCGCCTGCTTCTTGCTGGGAAATTTTATACCATCCCTGATCGTCTGGACAGCTCCGAATTTGTGCCTTGGCTTAAATTGTTTCATTTTTTAAGGTGTAAATATATAATAACAGCAATAAAAACAAGTGTTATGCCTAATAGTATGTTGCCAAACACAGTTAATGTCATTATGCCCCGCTTTCTTTGGTTAATAGTTTGGTTCATATGCTAAATTTTTAAATGTAGTTGTTTTTTTATTCCAGTGAAGTTTTGCCATACCAGTAGGCCCGTTGCGCTGTTTTGCTATATTAAACTCGGCAATACTCTTGTTCGGGTTGTTTTCATCGTCGTTATAAACTTCATCTCGATACAGAAATGCTATAATATCGGCATCCTGTTCGATATTACCAGAGTCGCGCAAGTCTGACAGCCGTGGTTTTTTATCGGTTCGCTTTTCCAGTTCCCGGTTTAGTTGTGATAATAAAATCACAGGCACTTCTAGTTCCTTCGCAAGCGCCTTTAATCCGGCCGTAATAGAGCCAATTTCACGATCCCGGGTGGAACCCTTATCCCCCTGGACAAGCTGAAGGTGGTCAATAATAAATAGTTTAATCCCTTCTTTTTTCTTTATTTCCCATGCTCTCCTGCGGATCTCATTGTAATGAAGAGAAGCAGAATCATCAAGAAATACAGGCCATGTGGTTATTTTACCCAATGCCTCTGTGATTTTAAACCAATCATCTTGTTTGAAATTGCCAGATCTAAATCTTTGGGAATTAACTCCGCTTTCCCCCGCTGTCTGTCTTGCGTAAAGTTGACGTTTAGACATTTCTAAGGAAAATATCGCCACGGGAACACCTTTTTCTCCTAAATATCCAGCTATATTAATCGCCAACGCTGTTTTTCCCATGCTCGGCCTTGCTGCGATGACAATTAGGTCTGTGTCTTGAAGGCCGCACGTTATTGAATCAACCACATGAAATCCTGTTGCCAATCCGGTAATTTTCTCTTTCTGGTTGGATATTTCTTCATAATGATCTACTTCTGAGTTTGTTAATTCTCCATATGAAACAAACGTACCACCGGCCCCAGTATCGATTTCGCTTATTTGCTTTTGGGTTTGATCGATTATAGACTCGATATTTTCCTGATCTTCAAAACATTGCCTGGCAGTATTGTGTGATATTTCAATCATTTTTCTTAGGGCATATTTGTCTCTGATTATTTGGATGTGATGTTTAATATTATGACTTATAGGGATCTCGTCTACTAATCTTGCTAAATAGGTGGCTCCACCAATTTCTTCTAACTGTTTCAGTTCTCTAAGTTTTGTCGAAACCTCCACTAAACCTGGCGCAATATCTTTGTTTAATAATTCAAGAATAACGGTATATATCTTTTGGTGAGCAGTTTTATAAAAATGCTCTGGTAATAATTGTAGTGCAATATCGTCTGTATAACCCAAAAGACATGAGGCTAATATTGATACCTCAACGTCTAAATCTTGTGGCGGTACATGGTTAGTTATCATATAATTCATCCACGTTTTCTGGAGTTATTTCTTTTTGTGTTCTGGACTTTTCCTGTTTCGGCATCTTAACCCATAATTTATCAAACTGCTTCCGTAGTTTACTTGTAGACAAAATATTTGCTTTCCAAAAATCATCTTGTTGACACCAAATAATTACTTTTCGTAGTTCATCCGGTGTGCGTTTATCAATCCGTATTGATAGATCAATATGGGAACACCATTTCTGTAAATTTGGTTTTTTAAATTTTGGATTATTTTTAAGGATAAGATTAAATAGAAAAGAAGATAATTCAAATTCATCTGAATTCTCACTAAAGATATTATTATCATTCTTTTCATTCTTGTTATGTACCGCTGCTGTACCGTCGCCGTTCTCCTGCTCGTTCGTTCGCTGTTTCTTTCGTGGTTTCAACATGGGTTGTAAGTCGTTATAATTACATATAGTAAACAAGGTTCCTGCCTGTATCGTTCGTTGTGTTATTCGTGCGTCCTTCGTAAGTTCTTCGCAAATTCTTCGTACCGTGCTCAAAGACGGCTTTTTTAACCTGTATCCGATCTTATAAGCACAGTCGTTTTGTATGGTCCGGAGACTTCGGATTAACTGCCCCCTTTTTATCGGAATACCTAAAAATTTATTATCGGCATGATTGGCCTTCCCTAATAAATAGAGCCATATTTTAAGCTTCCAAGGGCTTGCAAACCAGATGTCGGAACTGAATATCTTCCGATCAATTGTGAATTTAGTCCCTTCACCTTCCCTCATCTATTCTCACAATGGGCCGCACAGAGCCCTATGAATTTTTATATGACCGAATCCTTTCTTGAATAGCTTCTTCAACATCCAAGGGAACGCTACCGTGGCGTTCATAAAGCCGTTCAAGATATATCTTCAGTTTGTGAATCCGTATTTGTCTTTCGGTATTTTTCATTCATCACCTATTTATATTTTCATTAATTTTTATTTAAAGTAAGCTTTATGAGCCTGCGAAGGTGGTCGCTCGGGGGCCTACCTTTTTCTAAATACCTTATATACCTTGGCGTAACGCCCAAATCAGCCGCAAGTAGGTCATATTTCATTGATTGCGGATAACGCTTCAACAGTTTGATAATATAGGTTTTTACAGATAGTTTGTTCATAATGGCATACATTACTATGAAATGGTTTCAATTGTCAAGGAAAAAACAAAAACAATTAAATGAACTTATTTCAAAATAAAGGTTGACAACTCACATTCCTTTATAATAAGGATGAACCATAAAAGTAATTTGTCCTGATTATAATAAATGTGACAAGCAGCCGCTTAATAAAGAATCAAGCAAACATTGCTATCCTCACGCTCCAGACGAATTGTGTAAGGGCGGGTGTGGTTGGAATGAAAAATTAAATCAAAACAAACCGTGTGTTCAATTTCCAATAGAAGAAGAACGTCCCGATTAGTAGCCGACCCCAATTCCGTGTGCCACCGGCCGGGAATCAGGCGAAAACTTGGGAACCGACAAAAACCCGTTGGCTTGTAATTCAGAACAAACTTACAACTGGCAGAACCGGTGAGAGAGGCACAGGGTCTCAGCTTAAAAGGGAAGGCAACTCGCCGTTTCTGCCAAAACAAGAGGATAGAAGGATGAGATGCAAAATTATTAAAATAGGACCGGCAGACGCTTTTTGTCGTGAACGTGATATTAAGAGGCTTCACAACCAAAAAGGGGTGTTTAAAAGGTCTGATACAACACCTTGTAAATGGTTGCAGGGCAGGTTTATTTTTGACGATCCAAAAATAACCAGCGGCGGACGGCTTAGTTTCTATCAAATATGCATTCAGCCACTTGAGCCGTGGTCATAAGGAGAATTAGATGTCTGAAAAAACAATGGACGTAACAGCAGCCCTTGACCATTTAAGAGAATCACACCCAGATGAAGCTAATTGGCTGGATCAGGTTTATAAAAGGGATGTGGTGGCTCTGGGAACGGATGAATCATACGCTTTAAGGGACTCAGAAGGCGAAATAAGGTGCTATAAAGAAATGTTGACCCTTTCCACTGCTAATGATGGCTTGGTGAAGATACAGGGCAGGCATACCATATCAGCACAAGGATATGAAGCCTGGGCCGATGCTGTTGGGGCCTCCGTTATTTTTCCGGCCTCTGTCGTGGTAGACGGTAAAAAAATTGGCAATCCACATCTAATCAAAGAAAGTGGAAAGGTGGTTTCTGTTTATGCCCGGGCAATAGCTTTCAGATTTTCCGGCAAAGGTGTACCCATGGCATCTGATTGGACCACCATTCTTGATCTTCGTATATATAAGATGATTGATTTCTTAGCCAAAACAAAAGAATTCCCACAAGCATTTCAGTTTCTACCAAAAGAAGTGCTACCAGACGGAGCCGAGACAAACAGGTGGGCCGATTATCCTTTTGATGAGAGCACAACCCTTTGGTTCAACACCGCCCATCCAGAGGCTTTAAGGTGGCTATCAACGATTTTAAACCGAGAAAAAAAAGCCGTTGATTACGCCCAGACCTTCGCAAAACGAAATGCACTTAAACATCTCTCTGGACTACAAAAACCTCCACAGAACGCAAGCGCGTGGCCCATGGTTGTATATTCCTGGCGTCCGATCCACGGCCAGATGATTAACTGGAATGCCACGAAATATCTTCAATTGCAAGATTCGGTTGAAAAACATATCCATGGTGAGCAGATCCAGGTAGAAACCGGTACCGAGCGAGTTGAAGAAGATGCTGATCAGGTCGGCATGGAAGATACCATTGATATTGAAGATAAGCCCGAAACCGACGAGCAACCAGAGGAAATCACCCCAGAAGATAAAGAGGAAGCCATTGACGTAGAGGTTCAGGAAACGGAGCCCGAACCGGAAGTTGAAGAGCTGGACGCTGTTGAGGAATATTCTTCTGATGATAAAAAGATTGTCGAGTCTTATCAGAAAGCTAAATCCTTTTTTGATGATTATGCATATCCAGAAGCATGTAAAAAATTAAAACTAGACCCCAAAGGAAAACATACCGTAGAACAGATGGAGCTAATCAATAAGGCTATTAATAATATGGTGTAAAAAAGGAGTATTTCATGGAAATAATTGGGAAGACCGCAAGCGGGTTTATTGTAAGCATTCCAAAAGATGATTTAGAGATGTTGACCGGACATTATTATGGGAAAAGCAGGTTTTATATAGGGCAGAAATTGGTTGTTGACAAGCTGTACAATCAATTGACCAGGCTCACCACCCATGAAAAAGATATCAAAAAACTGGCTCACAGCCTAAAGACCGCTGCCGGAATGCTGGAAAAGATAGATCCGGTTTTTGAACAGAAGAAATAATCAAAGGAGTTTCGTAATGATATCAGCGGTAAAAGCAAAGGGATTTAAAGGTCTGACTTTCACTCAAGAACTCGGACCTAAAAACATTTTCTTTGGTGGCAATGGTTCAGGGAAGTCTGCCAGGAAAGAGGCGCTTATTCTTGGAGTCAACGGCCCTACAGGAAAACAAAACTCCGCGGTATTAAATGCTTACGGCAAAGGGGAAAATCCCGTTGAAGTCGGTATAAAGATCGTTGATACTTGGTTTGATCGCATATTCAAAAAGGCCAAATCCAGCGTTACCCAAATCCACAAGATTAATAATAAAAAGGTGGATAAAATTAAATTCGCCACCGAAATGGGGAAGGCTATCGGGACAGTCAGCGCCTTTGATGTTTCCAGTTTTGTGGATGCTTCTGATAAGAAAAAAATCTCACAGGTATTTGATTTATTCCCGCCCGAAGGTGATGTTAGCTCTGTGGAAGATGAAATTGACGCACTTAAAACAGAGATTAACGCCAGGCATGCATCTATACGAGTGGCAGAGGAATTGGTTGCCAAGCTTACAAAATCAATTGCCGAAACCGAACTACCACCCGGGACCTTGGCTATGACAGTGAATGATAAAGAAAAAATTGCCAATGAAATCGATGTTGTTCAAGCTGAGATCCAAAAAGAAAAAGATGCAGAGGCCAAGCGTATAGCAGATGAAAAAACGAAAAAAGCAGAGGACGATGCCAGGGTTGAGGAAAAGGCAAAAGCCAAGGAACAGGCAGATAAAACGGCCAAGAAAACGGCAGCAGATACCAAGCGCCAGGTAGAAGTAGCCGTAATAGAGACAGAAAAACAACACATCTCTCCAGACGGAGTCGCTGCAGAACAACAAATGCTTAACAAAATGTCACCCAAAAAACGCGCCCAGATCGTAGATCCTCAACAAGTTGCCTCCAATAGTTATGATGTGGGCATTAAAGCCGTTGAAACGATCATAGATGTTATCAATAACATGAAAGAATGTAATAACTGCTTTGCGGAAATGGTGGCCAATGCAGAGCTTAAGAAGCTGTTTGAACTTAAAAAAACTTCGATGATTAAATTCTAAAACCATGAAAACAAGACCGATAATATTTCAACCCGACTCGGTTCGGGCGATTTTTGGTGGTAGGAAATCGCAGACACGAAGGATTGTTAATATTCGCCCTGGAGATCATTTTAACACCAACAAGATTGAAGTCGGAATGGTTTCCGGTGATAAGGGCGAATATTACGGGTTTACGTCAGAAGAATATGACTACAAATGCCCCTACGGAGTTCCCGGCGACAGGCTTTGGGTCAGAGAATCTTGGTGCGTTCATGCCCGATATGACGGACTCAGACCAAAGGTGTTGCCCGAGATAAAATACCTGCAAAATGCCGTAACGCATATGGCAGATGTTTACAAAGCCGAAAAGTCTTTATGGATGGGCAAGACACGACCATCAATATTTATGCCCCGTAAATATTCCCGCCTTACGCTCGAAATCACGAATATCAGGGTTGAGAGGGTGCAGGATATAAGCACGCATGATGCTTATTGGGAGGGTGTTGAAGATTGCGATGTGTTCGGTCACGATGATTGTTTTTATGGAACTGTTGGCAGGGTGTGTTCATTCGAAAGACTTTGGGACAAGATGCACGGCAAAAAATACCCCTGGTCAAGCAATCCCTGGGTTTGGGTGATTGAATTTAAAAAGGAGCCATAATGACACAAATACCAGAACTAGAACAGCAACTACAGGGACTCAAGGCAAGAAAACTTGAACTTGAAGCCAACGAAAAGATTTTTATAAAGGTCCAGGGTTTGACAGAAAGCATGGAGAAAACTCGGGCTGAAATTGGGGGCCTAGAGGATGATAACACCCCAGCAAAAGAGTCTCTATCCGAACTCGAATACAAAAGGGCTCAGTTAATCAAAAAACCCTTGATGATAATGCAAGAATCTATGGACTCTGTAATGCCAGAAGGGAAATCTGCCATTATAGAAATTACAGATGAAAATGAGGTTAAGTTCGGAATTTTATCAACCGGTCCCGATGGAGTTGTGTTTTCGCCACACGCAGGTTTGTCAGGATCAGAGCAGGTCATGTTCGACCAGGCCCTCACCTTTGCGCTCATGAAGAATTCTGATCATGTGATATTGTGTTATGAAGCAGCCGAAATTGATGATAACGGTCTGGTAGAACTGATAAAATCATTACATGACCAGAAAGGCGCTCAGATTATTGTAAATTCATGCCACAACCCAGATGTAACATTTAGCAAAGAATGGAATACGGTTCAATTATAATATAAAAGTGGTATGGAAACCGTTATTACATATAAAGAGTTTTATGAAAAATCTAAAACAGAGCCGCGCCTACAACAGCTTGTTGGTCAATGTCTAATGAGTGCCCTTAAGGTCGCCAAAAAAGCAGAAAAAGTATTTCCAAATAGCCCAAAAGCGGATATTGGTTATTTAATATTGTCAGCCATTAAAACCATAGGTCAAATAGAAGGTTTCGTGCTTGTTGGCGAAGAAGAAATTGATGCTGAATATATGAGCGAAATATTAAATTCTTATCAAGGAGCAAGGCCATGAATTGTCCAAAATGTGAAGCTGAATTAAATGAAGATAATTTTAAAATAGTTGTGTGGGACAGTTCGGCCGATATCGAGCTAACCTGCCCTTCCTGTGAAATCGAAGATGACCCCTTTCTTTCTTTCGACCGGAATATTTAAACGAAAATATTTATTAAAAGGAGCAAAGGTCATGCTGAAACAAGAATACGCATCAAAAATGGTAAAGGTTAACTTCACACAAGCTGAAATGGTTGACCTCGGAGGAAGATTAGCTGAACAACATCAGGATTTTGAAGATTTAGAAATCCAGAAGTCCGCAGCGTCTTCAGACTTCACGGCCCGGATTAAGGCTGTACGCCTTGCTATCGCTGGATTATTCCGCAAGATTAAAGATGGTTTTGAAATGCAGCGACATGATTGTCTCGTTGAATATGATTACAATCTCAACATGGTTCATTATGTTTTTGAGCGCAATGGCTTACGAACCATTGTTGAACAGCGAAGCATGACCCCGGCCGAAAGACAAGTGGCCTTGGCCTTGGAATTCAAAAAGAAACTTTTCAACGGCAACAATATCGAAACCTTCATTTCCTAATAAATCATGCGTGTCAAACACAAAGCTGTCATTCGCCACGGAAAAATGAAACTCGATGATCCTGACTTGTTCAAAAAGGAGATGAAGTCTTTCAAGGATGGATCTGAGGTTTATTTTGTCGTGAAGCCAAAAGAGCCCACCATAGATGACCAACTCAGGCGATATTACTTTAGCCAGGTGCTACACTTGATATCAGAAGAAACCGGAATGTTATCGAAAGATGATCTTCACCTAAACATGAAAATCAAGTTTGCCAGCTATATTGACGAGAGAACCGGCATGACCGTGACACATTCTGTCTTTTCAGATGGATCTACCATGGGTGTTGCTATTAAAAGAAAGTTTATCTGGAATGTAAAACAGTGGGCCTTTGAGTTTTTAAACATTACGTTTCCAGAGAAGGGTGAGGCTGAAAGTGACCAATGATGGAACTTATAAAATTTATATTTAGTGGGTTTTGGATATTTTTTGGGTTCTTGGTATTAATATGTGCAATTTCAAATAGACATTGGAATATCAGAAAACACGGATACCCACCATCCCACTGTGATGCCGATGGAGATTTCAAGAAAGAAGAATCTTAAGATGAAAGTGATTAGTTTATGGCAGCCATGGGCCTCCTTGATGGCCTGGGGAATAAAAACAATCGAAACGAGACATTGGCCGTTACCTCAAAACATAAAAGGGCCGATAGCTATCCATGCCGCAAAAAAGTTAGTTAAAGTCAAAGATCCTTATTTCGAGGATGCTTTGTTGGAGCGCAATTTGTCTTACAATGATCTGCCGAGAGGGTTTATTCTTTGCTATTTTGACACAGTAGAATGTATCCTGATCAACTACCGGCAAGATGGTGTGCCGGATTATCCAGAAAGAGCTTTTGGAGATTATACACCAGGACGATATATGTGGAAAATGAAAGGATTGAATGTATTGCCGTGGCCACTAATGATCCAGGGAAGGCAGGGAATATGGAACTGGAACACAAGCGAACATCCAATTCCCTCAAATGATGTAGCAAAACCAGAACAGCAATTAAAATTGTTTTAAATATTAAAGAGCTTATGGCTGAAAGGAGATCAAAATGCCAACGGGATACACAGCAGCAATAGCAGATGGAATATCGTTTAATGATTTTATCATGAAATGCGCTCGGGCTATGGGAGCTTGTATTATGATGAGGGATGAATCGGTAGATGCAGAGATTCCCCAAAAGTTTGAACCAAGTGATTATCACAAGAAAGCCCTTGAAACTACCAGTCTTGAACTTAAAAGCCTTGATGGTATGACCAAGAAAAAGGCTACTGAATTAGCAGGGCAAGATTATAAAAAAGAAGTTGCTGATATTCAAAAAGCTATTGAAAAAAAAAACGAACTGAAAATTAAATACAAAGTAATGTTAATTCAGATTCGAGGATGGAATCCCCCAACACCTGATCATGTAGGATTGAAAGATTTTATGATTCAACAGATTGAAAGCTCTATAGATTACGACTGCGATAATACCTTCTGGCTAAAAAGAAAGCCGGTGTTGCTTTCTCCGCAGGAATGGATCGGCAAGAAGCGTACAGCGTTACTCAAAAACCTTGATTATCATAATGAACAAAATTTGCAGGAAATCGAACGAACAGAAAGCCGAACCGCATGGGTAAAAGCGTTAAGAAAAAGTTTGGAATGAAACCATTTATCCCATACCAAAAACCAGAACCATATCGATCAAAAGGCTACAGGGAATACATTGCCACACACCCATGTTGGAGGTGTGGAAAGGGACCAACAGAGGCGGCACATTCAACCCTTGGTCGAGCCGGAACGTCAACCAAGGCCCCTGATTCTCAATGCCTACCGGAATGTGTCCATTGTCACCGAATCAAAAAGCATATGCAGGGCAGGAGTCCCCAGGCAATAGCGGCCAAAGAAAAAATCATTGAGCTTATGTTAGACTATATTGAAAAAGAATATCGGGCCATAGACAGCAGGATGGTTGTGATCGATTTTTTAACTGATTTCATGAAGGAGAAAAAGATATAAAATTCATCAAAAGGAAATTCGAATGACCTGCGGTAACGAAACAAAACAGCGCCACATGGAAATGACCCAAGAAGAGAGGGATGAAAATTTTTCTTGGATGTATGACTCATATCACAATGCCATTAAGCATGGAGTTGTCCAGTGCAGGGGTTGCTGGGAATGGCTTTGGTTAAAATATTTATTTAGATGTTTTCATTGCGGTAGTTATTTTTGTACTAAATGTGGTTATGATCATTTCGGACCACATCCAAGGATTACGATAATAAAAGGGAGATAAAAATGTTAAACCAACAACAAAAAGAAGCCGCTGAAACCAGCTCTAACCAGGTTCTTGTATTAGCACCACCCGGCTCAGGTAAGACCGCGACCATTACAGAAAGGGCTGCATATCTAATTGAACAAAAACAAGTGTCTGGATATGAATTATTACTTTTGACATTCACAAGACGAGCTTCAAGAGAGATGCGCGAAAGACTTCATAAACGAGTCGGCAATCAGGCTTACAAAATGACAATAGGGACATTTCATGCTGTGGCCCTGAACCTTCTCAATCGATTTGGGGAGCTTATTGGATTCCAGAAAGAATATAGTACTGTGTATGGAAATTTTGAGGAACAATATCTAATAAAAGATGTTGCCAGAGATATGGGATATTATGACGGAAAGCGGTGGAAAAAGATCAAAAAAGGGCAAATTGATGCCATTTTTGCCGATTATTATCACAGAGGTATTGAGCCTGGTCCAGCCGCACCTGGATATGATTTCTTTAAAGCTTTCGTTTTTAGATGCCGTGAGAATAATAGTTTTACTTATGGATCGTTACTCATAGGGTTAAGATCGCTTCTGCCCAAAATATCACAGTATTTACACTGGAAGCACATAATTACAGATGAAAGCCAGGACACCGACCCCTTACAGTGGAGCATAATTCGTCAAATTCAAGATCTATGCGAAGCCACCCTGTTTTGTGTTTCAGACACGGACCAGGCTATTTACGGTTTTCGTGGAGCCGATACTGGATATTTGATCAGGCACCAGCACGAATTTGACATCCATGAACTGAAAACCAATTACCGTTCAGATGCCAACATAGTCAATGCCGCCAACCGATTAATCGAACACAACACAGACAGGCTTGAAAAGACAATGGCCCCCAACTTGGTGTCGATGTTAGAAATACTGGAGATCCCCAATGTTGACAGTGAAGGCCTGGTAAAAGTCATCAAAACTTTAATAGAAAACAGTCCTGACACAAAACGAGCCGTTCTTGGCCGGGTCCATGGTATCTTGCAGAAGTTATCCCGGTTATTGGAAGAAGAAGGAATTGATCATACCTACATCGGAAAGAAAACGGCCTTAACCAATTCGGAGGATTTTCGTCGGTTTCATGCATTTTTTAAACTGATCGTAAACCCCTTTGATAACTTCAGTTTTTTACTTGCTCATACTTTATTGGGTGTTTCCCGTGAAACATACGGAAAAATTCGGGTTGCAGCTTCCCAGGAGCACAAAAGCCACTTTCAGGTATGGCAAGAGCTGCCGGGCATATTTAATTTTGCATCTGCTCATGATGAACATGGATGGGAATTAAAAGCTACCATGGCGTATGTTGGGTTGACGATAAAAGAACGGTTTGTAGGATGTGCAGATGATAGTACGGAGGAAATCGAATCTTTTGTCCAGGCATGGATAGACGATAATCCCAACGGAGATATCAGAGACTACATGGAATGGCTTGCAACTTTTGATATCCAGGATGAAATGGCAGAGGAACAACCCCTTTTGACGCTATTAACGGGCCATGCCGCCAAAGGGTGTGAGTGGCCGACTGTTATTATTGCGGGGACTAATGAGGGTTTGATACCGTCCAAACAGGCTATTAAAAGCGGGGATATTGAAGCAGAAAGAAGGCTTTTTTACACTATGATTACCCGTGCGGAGGATCGCTTGATAATTACAACCCGGCCCACAGAGAAGGTCAACGAATATACCGGAGCGATTTCACTGGAGCCGGTGTCACGATTTATAAATGAGATGAAAACTTAGAGGTATTGAAATGAAATTCGACCCAACAGAAAAAGAAAGTCAAGAAATACAAAATTTGTTTAATGGATATCACCAGGTCTACTGTAATCTTGTAAAGCATTTTCCTGAGTTTAAAGTATTGATAGACGGATTACCGAACCTAGATAATATCAATTTAATATTGCCGGAATTAAAACCGATTTTAGCAGATGCGCTTTGTCGTGTGCGTAATTTGGCTGATGGATCGATAGAGATATAAAAAAACAATGCTAATCACCCATCTTTTCGACCTGTACGTTCGCAGAAACTATCCACCGGACATCCTTTCGAGAGAACACGGAGACGATGACAAGATGTTTATCCGTTTCGAGTGGATGTCCGGCAAAACCAGAGAATTTGGATATACCGAAGCATCTTATGATGCAATCTGGAAAAGGTTTAATGATTATTGGGCAGGCGCTACTTTAAGTCTTTAGTCTTGCTTCCACGGCTACTTCCGAACTCAAACGCAAAACCATCTCCGATCATCTTAAGCAAAGCCCCGACTGACATATTGAAAATAGCCAGCACCGCAGGTTTGATTTCTGCATTGCTGTTAATTTGATAGATAATAAAGACAAGGGCCGCAAAAGCCAGAAAGAGCATTATGTCGGCACGATAATTGTGATATCCCGCCTTGGTCATTGCCGTATCTCTTGAACGGGCATCTTACCGGTCAGCCAGGTAAGCCTTTTCGAGTTCGAGTTCTATCTGGGCCATGCTCTGTTTAAATTCTAGGGCTAATTTAGGATCATTTTTAAAAGCCTGCTGTGCAACCTGTAATCCCTCCGGAGTATCAATATCCTGCCCTGTGAGCTGTTTTGCTGTATTGGCAACAGTTTCGGCTACTTTTCCAGCCTTCTCGCCGGCAAAGTGTTTGATTAAACCTGGCGCGAATTCAGTTGCTAACTTTAACGCGGCCCCGATTGCTAATAGTGGTAATGGCATTAGACTACCTCAAAGTGAACTAAATCTTGGAAGTCTTGATCAGTTACAGGCTCTCCATCCATGTCCCAGTTCCCGCCCCATCGGATAGCTATTCCTAATTTAGCCGCGGCTGCTTGGATAATTCCAGCGAGGACACAACAATGAAGCTTGTTCCAGCTAATCTTTCCATTAATATATGGAACTGCATCAAAAGCTTTAGCTGGCATCGAATTGTGCTTACTATTCGGCCATTTGACTTTGGTCTTTTGTGGAGATGTATGGAAATAAGAATCCTGAACCTCCTTCTTTCTATGACTCTCTATTATCGCAAAGTCCATAATTCCATAAGCCATAGCTTCTCTAGCTACATAAGCTAACCCTGATTCAAGATTTTCAATATGAAGTATCGAGTTTCTACCAAATCTGTATTCGCCCATTTTAATCAGCCCTCATTTCTTCAAGCATCTTTTCAATTCGTTCGTCGGCATCAATAATAGTAGTGTCGATTTCTTTCAAAGACTTACATGATTGCTCTGTCTCGCGCTCCTGCGCTCCATTTTTGCCGTTAAATCTCTTTTTAATTCTATCGAGAAGATTCACTGCGCTGTCTCCTTACGATTTCTTCAAGCAAATCGGTTAGTTTTGTTGTGGTTTTAGCCATTGCCAGTGCTTGGCTAACCACTTCTTTATTATATGCATCCTTTGCATCCAAAACAACGCCCATTCTCTTGCGCTGTGTATATTGCTCGTATTTGGTCCAAAGGAGTAAAGCGAATATTAACATGCCAGTAGTACTCAAATCGGCAATTATCGGGTCTAAGATTTTAGTAACTATTGTTTCCCACATCAGCTTCCTCCGCTACCTCTTCTTATCTGGATATATAAGATCTGAATTTAAATGATAAAGCATATGACGTATTTCATGAGAGAGAACTTCATGGCTTATATAAATCTTTCCAAACTTATCTTCCCCCTCGATTATAAGCAACCTGTGATCTTCCCACCAATATCCGAACTTGTCTAGTTTAGGTACTATCAAAACCTCAAACGCAGGAACCTTAATGGTAATATTTTTGGCTATAGGAGTGGCGCAACTAACAAAAAATATTAGACTAAGTAATAACATTGTTCTCATTCTACACTCCTACCCCCATTACCTTTCCAATGCTCGCACTAGTTACTCCATCCACCTTACCCGGAGAAGCGACTCCGCAGAATTTATGCGCCCATCCAGCAACTTGTCTCATCATCCAAATTGGCACATGCTCAAACATCCCGTATGGATTTAAGTATAGTTCTGCTATTTCTTGTAGAGTTAGTTCTTGGTTATACACAGAAACAAATGAAAGTAAGCCATTCCACTCATTCCCTCCCGCAACAACGTCTGTCCCTATTATGTTCCTAGCGTCTAATCCAGCAAACGCACCTGTCGCTGTCAGTGTTTGTGACATGCCATCTACATAAGCCTTGAAATTTCCTTGTATTGTAGCTCCAGCCCCATTGTATGAAACAGCATAATCTCTAGTAAATCCCAACATCTTTGCTGGTGGATAGCCTGTCCTTTGTCTTGTCCAACCAGCATCATTGCTGCCAAAGAATAATCCGTAATAGCTAGGGCTGCTAAGCTCATCATTGCTTACACCAAAAACAAAACTACCAGAATTGGTTTTTAATGTTAAGATTATGGGATATGCATAGGAATCTTCCCATGCATCAACTTTTCCCCTTCCAACAAGAGTGAATGGACGGCCTGTATCCAAGAAAATCTTATCAGTTCCTAAATCCACATACCCAGTAGAACCGTCAAAGTCTATACCACCAGCTATCCAGCCTGTTCCACCTTGCAACTCTCCCTCATTACCATTTCCACTCAAGTCATAAATCCGATCACCAGCACCTTCATTCATTACCCAATAACCGACCAATCCCCTTGACAAAGGATGCCTCCAATTAATCTGAGTGCCGGGCAAGGGTTTTTGAAGCTGTGAACCCATTATATCCCCGTATTTAAAGTATAAGCCGAAAAAGTATAAACATCTGGTCCATCTGTATCATAGTCAGCATTATAAATTATTCTTATTCTACTTAATGAAAGGCAGTCTATTGTTAATGTCCACTGAGCCACAACCTCACTCCGAGCATCATCAATGTCCATAATCACAGATGCAGCATTAGTTTGTTCATTAGCAAGACCGTCAAGAATGGTGATTGTGTCAGCGCCGTCGCCGCCATTTGCTGTCTGAAAAACGACCTCCGAATTAGCAGCTGTTGTGTTTTTGATGAATTTAAACTTGCCGTCATTGTCAATCCCGGCAGTTGCAGGATTAGTACAGGCAATTTCTGTTTCACCGGCTGGTTCAGTAGCATCAAATGCAAGCGGAGCAACCGGAGTTCCAACAGGTCCGACAAATCGAGTATAGTTTGTCCAGTCATCTTTAGCTGGCGTTGCTTCTCCCGTAGTCTGAATAATAACTTCAGGTTGGCCGGTTGATGCAACCGCTTCGCCCAAAACGGCTTTAATATTTAAAGTAACCTGATAAGCAGTACTTACGTCAAGCTCGGTGCCGAGTCGCATGGCAGTATTTGCCGTCAAAACCCATTCATCAAGCGTTGTTTGTGATCCTTTTGTTAGTGCCATTTTACATCTCCAAATTATTATTTAAAAAAGTTACAAGATTATCCATTTTAGCATGATTAAAAACCTGCTGTTCATTTTTATATCCGTTGATAGCAGACTGCATTAATCCTAAAATTTCTTGTTGTTTGGCATCAATATCCTCACCAAAACGATATTTGATCGAAAAGTTCTTGCTGTGAACTTCAACATCTTCGTTAAATATTTTGAGATTCACTACAATATTCCACATCTTTGGCATTGTTTCCAAGACAGAAACCTTTGATATTTCTATTTTTAAAGCCATGAGCTACTCCTTTTAAGCAATTTCTACCCAAGAATTAGATGGATCAAACAGAATCGTATTTGTATCTGGCTGCTGATAACCGACAACCCTAACTATGTCAGCACTTCCACTTGGCCTAGTCGTCGTCATTCCTCCAGCAGTCGTAGCGTCAACATAGAGCGCATCACCAGGACTTGTCCAGTTCCAATCATCCTCCCTGATATAGCCGTATTTTAAAAGTACACATGCATCACCGTCAGACGCCCCGGAAGATATAACCATTGCCAACTCAACATCTCCCGCCGTTGCCTCTGCATCTGCATCAGTCTTTTCCCACCTACCATCAGCATTAGCAAGATAAACAAGCTCTCCGAATGCAGCACTCGCATATCCAATTACCCCTGTTGCTGTGATGCCTGAGTATTTACCATCGGCTGAAATGGCTGAGTCGAGTAAGATTGGATTTTCAGCAACCGTAAGTGTTCCACCTATCGTAAGAGCCGCAACTGTCGCACTTCCAGATGTATTGATATTATAGGTATCTTCATCGGTATGAGTAGACATTGCATGTGCAGCAGCGGTAGTTGCTGTAATAAGAAAGCCATTTGTATCAAGGACTGCTATCTTTACACCGTCTGTATGTAGAGAATACCCAATCCCAAGCGACATTGTTTCTGGGATAATATATCTCGGATTACCTCCATCAGCCGGATCAAGCCTAAGTGTAATATCCACTGCAGCACTATGCGTATTAACCAAGGTTATCGCCATAACAACGACTATATCCCCAGCTGTATAAAGTGCGGCAGTCAAGGTATCAGACAACGATCCCGCGGCGAGTTGAGTCAGCACATCTCCAACCAACCCATGAAAGGTATAATCAACAACCGCATCTACACTTGCTCCACCTTCCAAAACATCTGTATTGTCAAGAACTAACACTCACATTCCTCCGAAGACAACTGCCCACTTAATTGCCTCAGCCTTATGATTATGCAAACTTCCTGCATCAGAGCTTCCCCCGACAAGAGCTGTATGCCTTGCCGAAGTCAAATGGTAATGCTCAGCAGCAGTTCCACCCAGCAAACCTGCCAAATTCTCATGATCCGAAGCTTGAGCCGCTGTAAACTGAGTTTCCCAAACTGACTGAACTTGAACTGGAGCATCAACTCCTTGCTTAATTATAATCCGTCCGATAAGAACAGAATGCTCAACATGATGTGCGCTTAAATTAGTTGGGGGTGCTTCTGCTTCTGCTCCAGCAGCACTGACAAACTGTGCTTGTCCATATACAATAGCTATCTCGTCATCGTCTGCTTCGACATAAATCCAAAGATTACAATATTTGTTATTAGCAAGGTTTGCAAGCGCAGCAGCTCCGGTCTGGGTTATATCATTCCACTTATCAACCCTATATTGATAGAGATCATCATCATACCAGTCACCCTGATCGTCTAAATAATACGCTTCGAACGTATCTGCATCCCCCACACTCGTAAACTGTGTTATGGGGAACTCGTTTAATAAACCCCAAAGGGTTCCCCCGCTTACAGTTAATCTTCTCGTAGCAGTTACACCTGGTACGAGTCCACCAATATGATTATCTCGAATTAAATGTCCCTGTCCTCGAAACCTCTCGATTATATTGGTAATCCCGTCAGTAACCCACCAAGGATTTTGCAAAATATGCAAGGTCCCACCAACATTAACTACACTTCCCAGAGAAAATTCCGTATCAAGGTCATAAGTATCGGCTGTCCTTACATCAACCACAGGAGGCGTGCCATAAACCACACCAAGGAACCGAGTCGTGTCTGTAGGAATAGCCTTATCCGCTTGAGCCCAATCAAAGCTTAACAATTCTGCGGTATCATCATCGGTTGCTTTGATAAATCCAGTCCCAAGAGCAACCCTGACAACTTCACCGCCAATATCAGAAATAACCCCTCCGGTTGCCCTACCCGCCGACCCAAAAAGATTTATGTATTCTCTAACATTTGTGTAGGTGGCTCCAGCGATAATAGGGATTCCTATCTTCTCGGCACCAGAAGCACCACCAGCAGTAGTCGCACTTAGCTCGGTTTCCGTGTAATACCTCGCATCATGAATATGCAAACCACCTGCATCGCTTCCGTCTGTAAGTGTTTCCAACTCCGTCCCCGTAGCCGTGGTGTCAGCATGATCGGCAATATCGTGGTCAGATCCAGGTTGAGCAGGAACTAATTCAGACTCAAAGATAGATTCATCAGAATTGAAATTCTTTAGATAACACGTATAGACAAATATAACTGCATGATCGCCAGCAGGAGAAGGAGTGCCGCTAAAAGCGTACTCTCCCGCCGTGTTAAACGTAGTGGTGATATTATTTCCGCCCGAGTCAACAGGCGTTTCCCACGTTGGCTTCCCGTTTGACAGAATAGAAACAAGCGCGTCCGTGTCCGTACCCCACTCGTCTAAAACAAATACCACATCCGGGCCATTGCCAGCGGGTTTCGTAATCGTACCGCTTGTTATACCGCTACCAGCAGTGTCAAACCAAGTGGCTTTAATGTTTTTTTCTGCTACGTTTACAGGTTGTGGTATGCCATTTATGATTTCGGTCATTTAAAAGCCTTTAATAATTAACATAGCGAAACCCAATCGCCCATTCTATATCCTTCAAAGTCAATCCCCTATATTTAATTCTCTCTTGTTCTGTAAGCGGCCACCGTTTATTCTTAGAACAGTTAAGTTTATTCGAAAGTATTTGCAAATTTCGCTCATGATGTTTTCCGTTTTTAGCCAAAGGCTTAATATGGTCAACAACATATCCCCCAATTTTAAGTGAATTAAAATATTTACACAAACTATATAAAAACATAATTTTAGAGAAGACACTATCGTCTGGTTTTTGGCTTTTTATTCTTGCCTTTCTTTTTCGTTGCTTGTGACATTTATATCTTTTCGACTGTGACAAACCATGTTTATAGTAGATGTGGTTTTTTCCGGGTTGGAATAAATTTTTACTTTTCTTGGCAGCCTCTCTCGTTAAACACCCACATGATCTGGTTTCTCCAATTCTAAGACCAGACCCAACAGCACTGACTGTACCACCACAGTCGCACTTACACTCCCATATCGCATGACTGTTTTTAATACCAGCCATTTTTAATACAGTCAGCCTTCCGAATTTTTGCCCATTTAATTCCAAAATTTTCCCCATTTTATATTATCCAAACAATAGAACCAAAAGAAAAAAATATAGCAATATTAACAAGAAAAAATTCTCTCTTTCTGTCAGGCGAAATCGTGAAGATATCTCTTTGCGCGACATTAACCCCTTTAAGCGTTGACTTCCAGATAGCCACCTTTGGAATAGTCGTGCTTGTATTAGCGCCCGATTAGCATATTTTGAAAACGGAATCGACTCCCGCACCAGCGGGTTTCGATACCGTGCCGCTTGTTGTTCCCGAACCAGCCGTTGAAAACCAGGTGGCCTTAACATTTTTCTCTCCTACATTAACAGGTTGTGGTATACCGTTTATAATTTCGGTCATTTTAGAACCTTAAGCTTTGCCGACTACCGTGATTCCGGTTTTTGAAGGCTTGTATCTCAGGTGCCAGGTGATCGCTCCGGCAGTTGGGGTGCTATTGCTCATAATCATGTCAATCGTTCCCGGAGGCAATATTAAAGGCGTGGAACAACCCAGAGGTAACGCCGTGGCTGGCTCTGCATAAACAACCGCATCTCCAATAGCACCAGTAATATATGCCCATGTGTTTACGATAACAGACTGAAGATCAACCGCAGTACACATCACAGTATCAGCACCGGCAGTCGGATCCATCTGTAGCTGCATTGTACTTGCACCACCAGACGTAACCGCCGTTGTGAATTCCCCGATAAGCGATATGACCTCAATCGCCCCGCCTGTAATCGTAAAGATGTCGGCCACCGTTCCCCCGGTTACAACCTGAGCACCGGCAGATACGGCTTTTTCGGCCATGTCTAAAAGAGCTTCATAAACTTTTCCATCGACCAATTCAGTCATACCGTCCTCCTACACCAATGCTCTTGTAAATAATGTAAGGCCCCAGGTGTTCGTATCTGCATTGGCAAATCTACAATCGAGCTTATCGCCAGAAGCCATGGGTTTAGGATCATCAAACATATAATTGATCCACTGTTGCCCGTTCATATCTTTTGTATAAATCCGATTATCCCAGGCAGAACCCTTGGCCGCATCAACAGTAATGGTGAATTCTTCAGAAGCCGTGGCTGCTGCTGCGTCCAATGTGAGATAAAATCCCAGGAATTCCCAAGGGGGTCCGGCCCGAAGTTCACCCTGCATCCATGTGTCATAGGTGAACATAGTTTTCCAAGTATCGGTATTAGCTAATGTTTCAGCTACATACTTGGCGTAAATCAACATACTGTTTGCATCGGGCAAGCTGACTATAGTTCTTAAGCCATTGTAATTGGTGGTAGCTTCGATGTAAAGCAAGCTGCCAGCCAATAATCCATGCCCCGTATCAGCCAGATCGGTCGTGTACGGAGGATTTACGCTGTCACCTTCGATAGCGGCCGCAGCGTTGAACGTACCGTTCATTGCTTTAGCCCCAGTGAAAAACCATTCATCCCGTTTGTTTTTAGGTAAAACCATTTTTCTGTCTCCTATTTTATTTGATATGCCTCTTTAAGTGTTATTGGTTTTTTAGTGTATGATATTGCAGGGGTTGAGGGTGATCTTTGTCTTGACTCCTGCTTTCTCATCATTAATTCATAGGCCCTTTTTGTTTTATCGTTTTTTCTTTGTATTAACGTATTAAGTTTATTCCTTTTCTCTTTAGGAGTTAAGGTTTTAGAATTGTATACTTTTCTGATCTGCACATTAATATCGCTCAAACTTTTTCTAATACTATTCATGCGCGGCATTAATGCAAGCTTTTCCTTATTTCTATCACGCAATTTACGGGCTTTGTCAAGATCGCCTGTTTTTTTGTAATCATTTATAGTTCCTACAAGCTGATCTATCTCCCGCATAGTTTCATAGAACCTTGTGGCATGCTTGGTGTTTCTCGCCGGTCCAGCCTCTTTAATAAATCTTCCCAATAAAGGATAGTCATCGATTTGTTTCTTTGGTTTTGAAGGGAAGTCTCCTAGTTGATATGCCATAATATCGGTTATTCCCAAACCAAACGTTCCTACAGTTGACAAATAACCTTCTATGAGGGCCTGAGCCCTTTTCGGAGGTATGCCCCACTTCTCGCCTAATAGTTTAAGCGTTTCGGATGTCCAGGGATCAAATCTTTCACCCGGGATCTTCTTTTTGAGTCTTTCGGATTCAATCGGCCGGCCAGTGAAAAAACTTTTATTCGCCCATTGCTCAATCAGAGGTTTTGCTAATTGGGGAGTAGGATTCATTGCAAAAGTATCTCTGCCCATATGGTACATAAAATCAATAAAGAATCCTATTTCTTCTTCGCCCGACATGACCTCAGCAGCGGATTCAAATGCCGTGCTGAAAATAGCGCCCACTTCAAACGGTTTGGGAATCCTAAAATGCTTATCGCCTATCCAAAAATGATAGTACGTCCATTTATCCCAATCTTCCAACTCCTTCCATTCGTCTTTATCTTTATTGATTGCGTACAGGGTCATGCTTGCCAAGGTAATAAGTCCACCTTTAAGCGCAAAAGATTTCGGGTCTTGCACCGCGGCCCGGCCTAATTTATATAAGCCCTGCATCCGGGCATTCATAAACGGTACTATTTGAATAAGAAATTGAACTACACCGGCATCGCCACTCATGGTAAAATCTAAAAGATCCCTTGCTTCGAAAGCAGCTTCAAGGTGTGATTTTTGCTCTGATATTCTCTTTGTATAGAGCGACACCCTTGCAGCATTTTCAGAAGCGGAACCTATCTTCTCCCAAATATCCAAAAGTTTCTTTGGAGTATCCAATATTCTCGAAGCAACACCTTTGCCCTCTCGCTTTGTTGTTCTCTTGATGAAATTCGATAAAACCTTAGCGTCATCGGCCTTGACATAACTGCTACCAAATGCAGCTCCGGACGCCGCAAACTTTACAAAATCTTCATCCTCGCGCATGGATTTCACAAAACCCTTGGCCGAATCTAAAATAGGAACAAAGGATTTTGAGATAATAGCCGTGTGAAGCGTGTCCCTGATCATATTGGCAACCCTGAAGCCAGGTCCAAAAGTAGCGCCATAGGTCAAAGCTTTTTTTGATAACCGGAACATCTTCATTGCAATATTATTAAACGAATCCTTTTTCATATTGCTGAGAGCATTGAATAATTCAGCATCGTTTACCCTGAAATAAACCCGTTCACCTTCTCTCTGAAATGATAATATGTTATTGTCTTTTAATTGGCCGAATAGAATGACCGTAGTTTGCCGTGGAGATATCGAGTATTTCTTTTTGTATTTTACAGATAGCTCATTTGCGAACAGGTTGGCATCTTCTTTCGAATCAAATAGACTCGAAGCTCTTTTTGCACCCGCACCTTTGACAGCGTATCTTGTTTGGATTTTACTGCCAAGAACCCTTACGAGTTCCTTTTTATCAACCTTTTCAACAGCCTTTACTCCTAATCTTTCGGCAGAATCATAGGCCTCTGCCCTAGCCATGTTCCTCATAGACTCATGGATAAGATGCATCCAGTTTCTAATTGTGTTTTCTAACGGATCTCCTAATTTCTTTTCCGCACCTTTCAGTCTACGTATCTGAGCATCAATATCACGCTTGTTTGATTTGGGGCTATGCAGATATTCTTCTCGCGCTTGTTCGTCCTCAAATACACGATAAAAAGGAATGTAGAACTCTTGTTCCCATTGCTCCCGTTTTCCCTGGTTGATAATGCCAGCATTTACAGCAAGATCAAGTATTCCGCTATTAAATTCGTTGAATTGTTTGTGGAGTTCATCCCATGTGCCCTTTTCTGGATCTCCGATAGATTCGAATATCTTTTTCCTTTCGGTCTCTGTCAGCCAATTTTCTCTATCTTCTGTCTCGAGTACTTCAGCACGTTTGGCCGCAATCCAATACAGAAGCTTTTCACCATCTTTGCCAAGGGATTTATACCATGTTAAAAATCCTTTTCTATTGGTATCAACCGTGAGCGCCTTGCCGTCCCATTTTGGTATGCCATGTCTCATGAAGGTGGCAAGTACGCCTTCAATGCCGGTCTCTATCCTGTGGAGCATGTAAGCTTCTTCGCCAAGCTGATCTTTTATCGGGTGGAGCCGGTCGAAAACTCTCGTTTGCCAGTTATCTCTGACATCATCGATCTGCTCCATGGCTTTATCGATTAAGTTCTTATCTTTAACCCCGAATAGCTCCTTTTTCCAATCAGAAGGTTTTTCGGTCTTAAGTTCCTTTTTAAGTTTTTCCCGGCCTGTTTTGTGAAGTTTCTCCGGAAAGTGCTTTTCCAGAAATGCCCGTTTCTTTTCAACAGCTTCTTCCTTGGCTTTCCTTTCGGCTTTTCGCTTGGCTATCTTTTCAACAGCAGCAGAAATATCAACCTCGCCCGCTTCGCTTATTATCTTTGCGGCTACGCCTTTGGGTTTTGGAGGTTCTTTAGTTTCTGTCTCTAGCTTTGCGATTTCACGCTTTAAATTAGACAATAATGAATTGTCAGAAAGCATGATATTTTCTTTTTGCCGCCATTCTTCCATTAACGCCTTTTTGGATTCAATACCTGCAGCTTTAAGCGTTATTTCCTTGTTGTCGATTTTCTTTCGGAGAGAATCTATCTTTTCAAATTCTTTTTCGGAATCTAGAGCATCTTTTTCGTAGTCAGGCAATTCTTTCTTTTTCCTAGCCAATTCATCTTTTTTTATTTCAAACTCAAAATCCTTTTCCAGAAAAGACCTTCTGAGTTTTTTGCGGGTTCCAGGTTTCAGGTCTTGCTCCAACAAGTAATTTATAAATCCCGTATAAACATCCTCGTTAGACTTTTCCGCTGAATAGATGGTATTTTCCTCAGTTGCTCGTTTTAAATATGTGTCAACCTCTTTAGGGTCAATTTCTTTGGGGTCTAAATTTCTCAGGATTGTTTTTTTGTAAAGGTTTTCTGCGTATGCCCGCCTTTTCTTTGGTTTGATTCTGCCTGTTTTCTTTAGCTTATACGGCTTTGGCATTGTGCCAGGGAAAATGCTTTTGACACGTTTCTTGAAATCAAAGAGTTTGGTTGCTTGTATACTAAATTCCCCATCTCCTGGAACATGAAATGTGTAAAGGTTAGATCCTATGCTCCACCCTTCGGGATTTTCTTTTATGTGTTCAACGGCTTCTGGATTTAAATTATTCCCTTCAACATATTCCTTAACTGCCACATCAATCGCCCTGTCAATCTCCGCAATCAAATAAGCCTTCTGTTCCTTCGGGGTTAATTCAGCGGCTTCTTTTGCAGGAATGTCTACAGAGACCTCCTTTTTCTCGCCCTTGGTGGTGACTTCGATTTCTTCAGCCGGTTTCTCGGCTTTGGGAATAGCCTTGGCTAACTCAGGATAGTCGGGATGGCTTTCTATCTTGCCTTCGGATATGGCTTGCTCAACAATCTTCTTGTGCCGTTGCTCAAATGCTGTATCAAATTCTTTTGCCGCTTTTCGTGCCACGTCCTGATATTTAATTTTTCCTCTCGCAGAGGTTGCTTTTGATGAAACACCGGCCATGCTTGTTTTTGCATTAATCCATCGGGTTCTTTCTCCAGCAGGCTGATTCCCCTCAAATTCATCCTTGCTCAATTCCCACGGCTCTTTCGCCTTTTCCACGGCTTCAGGCTCAACCTCTACCCTTGCTTCAGGTTCGATAGTCGGCTCTACGGCCTCTGTGGGAGTTGGTTTTGCGGGTTTTTCGAGTTTTGCCAGCTTTTCCTGTTCACGACGCTCCATTTCAGCTATCTCGGCTTTTGGAGTTACGGGTTCGGGTTCGACTACTGGCTCAGGCTCAATTGGCTTGGTTAATTCAGTGATTTCCTCCTGTGTTAAAACAGGTTCTTTTTTGGGAGTAACTTCTGGTTCAGCAACAGGCTCTTTGGGCTTCAGGATCTCATCAATTGCAGAAACGGTATATGGTTCATCTGACCAAATATCCTTTATTGCCTCAAGATCCTCAGTTGAGATTTCATCCTTCTCGAATTTAGTGCGTATTTCGTCTATCGGTGGAGATGGAATGCCTTCAACATCAGCTTTCCTTGCTCTTGCAACACCGCCAGCCAAAGGGCCCATTAGTAATGTTTGAACGCCGGCCGGTCCAGCAGAGGCAACCGCTTCTTCCCATGCGCTGATTTCAGGTAATCCGGCCTCTTTCCTAAACTCTTTTCGGGCTTCTGCTTGAATTGCTCCTGTAACCATTTCACCAGGGACTTCAACAACACCTAATTTTAATGTCTGTCCGGTTAATCGTTTGAAGGCTTCCTTGACTCCCTGGCTTGCTGCTTTTTTACCAATGATACCAAATATCTTTGCACCAATTAAATCAGTTGCAGCCTCTATTCCACCTTCGGCTATCGCTGAAATAATTGCATCACTTTTAAATTTTTCACGGCTTAGGCCAGCTTCTTCAACTTCCTCCAAGAACCTGTCATATTCAGCAAGGGAAAATAATGTTCCGGCTCCCCCGGCAAAACCAGCAACGGCTCCCACCGGACCTCCAATAGCCCCACCGACTACCGCGGCCGGAGCTCCACCAAGGATAGACTGAACCGTTGATTCTATACCCTGAGTAACCGAATTCCAGAAATAACCTTCTTTTTCAGACTCGAAAGGTTCCGCAGTTTTTTTGGCACGTTCAATGATGTTTGTGGTATCCAGTCCGATTGTTCTGCCGGCCCGGGCATACATCTCGGCTGTTCCGATCAAACCCTTAGCTATGGATGGTCCGATAACGCCCTCTTCGCCCACCGGTAGACCCAATTCTTCATAAATAGGTTCTGCCTGAAATTCATCCCAAGGCTTATCACTATCAAGAAAAGCGTCAAAAGAATCTCCAGGAAGCGCAGGAGTCCCTTGGAATTCATCCCATGATTGATCGCTATCTAAAAATTGGTCGAATGTACCCATTTTATTTTGTAGTTATCTGTAAATAATATTGTTTTGCCTGTTCCCTGGTTATAGTACCGGCTTTGAAAGCATTCCTGATTTCTTCCGGGGTTTTGTATTCTTGTGCCTCGGGTGCTTCCGGTGTTACTGGTTTAATGATTTTCGCTGCTTCGGGCATCGTATCGCCTATCATACCATCGGCTTCCGTAATCAGTCCCTTTAAAATGTTCTCCCATTGAACAAGCTGAGACATTCGGGGAGAGACTTCTTCGGGAGATAAGGCCTCTGCGTTTAATTTCGCTATGGAATTATTAACCCCGGCTAAATCTCTGTGCCATTTTGCACGATTTGTTTTAGCCTTTTCGACCTTATCTCCTTTATCCTTTACAGCTTTCAGGGCTTTCTTTTCCCTGTCTTTTAAAATACGCATACCGCTTTCAAATCTTTTTCTCGAAAGTTCCCAATCCCTCAATGTTTTGCTGTAAATCTCCTTTTTATCTTTAGCAGAAGCATCATGTGGAGTATTGATCTCGACTTGGGCATCAATATCTAGGTCGGGTTCATAACCAAATTTATCTTGAAGTGTTTTCGTGGCTACTGGCCAATTAATATTTGCAAAATCAACCTGAGCAGACGCAGGAGGTCTTTCCTTCGGTGTTTCTGATATCCGCTGCCACTTTTCCTCTTTGTATGGATCTTCCTCATATTTCCCGGTGGTAGGATTCCAAACCCGCCCAGATTCATGCAGTTCAGGAGCATCAGGAGAAGTTGCCGGTATATTGGTAAACTTTCCAAGGAATTCAGGCTGTTCAAAAGGTTCTGCTTTGACAGGCTCTTCGGGAACTGGCTTTGTCCTTGGAAGTTTTATATCAGGCTGTATTTTCTGAGCCTCATCGAATTCTTTTTTCCTCTTTTCAAACTCTTCCTCGGATTCTCCGGATTTTCTTTGTAGTGTTGCCATTGCCTGTCCCTTTACATTTCCCAGTATGGTTTTTGGGTCGGTTCTGTTTTGGTTTCAAAAATGGTTTCTGTGCCAGTTTTAAAATAAGTATCCATGGCAGATTCAAAAATAGTCATAACTCTTGTATTTTCAGAAGCCACCCTTTGTCTTTCGCCTTCAACTTCAGCAGCAAAAACCTGATTGACGGCATCAAGCTCGGCCTGATATTCATATTTGCGGGCTTCCATCTTGCCAGCATATTTATCCCGAACAGACTGTACAGCCATAGACCAGTTTTTCTCAGCAGCACCATATTCAAAGCCATATTCATCTCTTTGTAGCTGTACCTGAGCCGTCCAGTTTTTGGTAGCTGTATCATAAGCTACCCGATATTCCTCATTATATTGTGATTGGGCTGTTTTGGATGCCTCACCCATAACTCTTTCAAGGTTTGTGCCGTAAACACCAAGAGATTCTTTCAGCGTAAGTCTGCTTTGCGGATCTCCGCGCCTTCTTGCTCCTGCCGTAATAGCGGCCTGTGCTTCTCTTAGAAGTCTAACTCCTGGTGCGGCCGCTTGTTGTTGAAGTACACGTTGCCTTGCTTCATCTCTTTCAGGCGCAATAAATTCAGGTGCCGCTTCCATTTCGGGCGCTGCAAATTCAGGGATAGCCTCCATTTCCGGTAGTTGAAATCCGGGAACATCGGGACGTTCGGGCATTTGAAATTCTGCAAATTCTCCCATTCCAGGCTTTGGGCCAGGTGGTGTCCATGTTTTGGTTGAAGTAGCTGTCGCTGTGTCTCCACCAGCCCCAGCTCCCCCATATTGCCCAGATAACTTAGATTTTGTAATATCAGCTTTTTCAGCAGTAAAATCATACCACCAGATACCAGAAGGATTCGTAGGGGTTTTATTATTCACCCAATATTTTGAAGCCCCGCTTGCGCCAGCAGCCTGAACAGCCTGCATAGCTTTTGGATCGCTTGGACCTCTATGTGTCGAATATCCCGGTTTTACAAGTGGTTTTCCAGAAAGGATTGAACCATCTGTTGTTGCCATTTTAAATTACCCCTTTATGTGGTAAATACTATATTTGTAATACGGAATTGATTTCCCGAAATTGGCTGATCTTCATTCAATTGAAGTTGATTTATTTCATCTCCAACACCCCAACTCAATACCAGCGAATCTCCCGAAGTATAATTTGAATCTCCCCCAGCGTCTCCTGCTCCAGTAGAACCAATCTTGAACTCAAGAGGATTCACTCCACCAGCTACTAACTCCCACGTAACTACTACAGATGCAGGTTGATAGCCAACATACCATGAACCTGTAGGAGTTAAGTCAATTCTAGTATTCTCAAAGGGTCCAAAACCTTGGGTATCAGAGGTATATTTACCTCCAGCATAACTTCCTCTATTAATAGTCCAGTAACTTGGACCCATAGCTGTTACGGTTGCAGGTAAAATAGAGATATTATAAATGCCCGTTTTTGTTTCGCTTGGATTCCACCCATCTTTAAAGGCTTTTGCTTTTAATGTTGTATTAGAAGACAGCACTATTCCCGCTGGTGTGTATTTTGTTTTATTTTCAGTAGGTTCAGTACCATCAATAGTGTAATAAATATCAGCATCAGCCGGAACGGTTATAATATAAACGGTTTGTGCAGAACCATAAGTTCCCGCCACTGGAACAAATATAGGCGTCGTAATGGTAAATACTGTTTCGGCTGTGGCAATCGGAACTGTTCCCCAGTCTACATCAGGAGTAGTTTGGGGTGGCAGGGGTGGAAAACTTGGTTCCGGTAATTGCTCATACTCCATCTGTTCGTAACCTCCCCCGCCCTGATCTTCTGGCAAAGCGTTCGTAATATAAGGACGTACAAATTCAGACTCAGGCTTAACAGTTACATCGGCAATAGCCTTTTCTGTTGAACGACGAAATTGTTCTTGATAGGGTTTATTGCCGCGATATGTCTGTCTTACAGCATCCCTATTTATTAGATCGCTTTTTACGTTTGTTAATCTGCTCATTTAAAATGCTCGATGTCGTTTCTGGCTTTGTCCAAAATCCTTCTTTATTTAAAGGTGGATCTTGTGGAATCGGATCACCTTTTTCATCCACCATTGGCACTGTCTTAAAAAATTTCTGTTTCCAATTACGATGATCTGGCTTCATTATCTTTCCTTATATATTTGGGTCTTTAAGCCCATATCAAGCAGTCTCATTTCCTTGCTTGCCGTAGCGTTCTGGACTTTGATTGAAATATTCTGATCATCTATATTAAGTTCAAACCTATGCCGCTTTATTGTCTGATTGGTAATTTCCGGGGACATAGACAAAGTTTTTGATCCTGCCGATATTGTGTTCCTGGTAAAAGCAACTGTAATATCTCCAGCACTTGCAGCCACGGCTTCGGCCCTCAAAAGCATTTCAATTAATTGAATATATTCACCCCTGGCGTTTAATTCCATAATAAAAAAAGAATCAATCGCAGTTGAAACGTCATTTGTGCTGTTGTTTAATAGATATACGAAACCATCATCGATTCCACCGCCTGCCTGAAGTACTGTGATATCACCGGAATCAGCCTCAACTTCGGTCATACAGGATAATTCTTGTGCAGGCGTATCGAATGACCATGTTTTTCCTGTTAAATCGAACACCGGGAATACATTCGGCTTGCCAGGGACAATACTATAAGCTTCGCTAGATGTCATAATGTCGGAATCTATTGACAGGATTGAGGCGCTATCTATGGCAGTTACAGATGCAGAGGTACTATCGGTTGTGTTTTTTACAGTATCACCAACCGCAGTGCCATCGGTTGTAAACGCCCCTTCGGTATCCACCAGCTTGTTTGACGATGTGCTTGTTGTGGTACCCGTAGATCGAGACGTACTTGTGACCAAACCTATCCTGAGTACGTTAAAAGCAGAATCATGAGCAAGCCACATTTTGCTTTCGTAACCACGCCGGATATATTCTGATTTAGTCGGGTCAAAATAATTCTGAATATCGTCTGATATGATCGAAACTGTTAATCCGTCTGTTGCGATTACTCCGTATCGAGATAGTGCAAAGCACAGCGTCTTGATTCTTTCATCAGTCTTGGTAGCTGTAAGAACACCATCGACAACCGCAACCGACTTGTTATTCATCGTACCCACTTTGGAAGATATTAAAAGCTTACCAAAAGTGTCCGGTGAATAGCCCTGAAACAATGTAATGGTACCGCCCTCAACACCCTTTTCTTCCTGAAATACCAAAAGTTCATTGTGAAACTTTCGCATAGCAGCAGTTTTATTGGTTCTGCCATCCCCGGCCCTTAAGATTCCGTAATCCGTACCATTAAGACTTGTTGGCAAACCCACCGCCGATACATAAATAAAATTAGGGAAAAGAGTGAATGTATAAGCTGCACGGTCTTTCCAGGCTGCATTACAATAACCCTTTCCTATTTCTTCGATATCAAAATAAGGCATTACCTGAATACTAACCACAACACTAGAACTGAAATCGGCTGTGGAATCTTCAATATAAAGATAATACCAATATGCATACCACTGAGAAGACTGAAACTGAGTCGGCTCTGCAGATGTATTTCGAGCCCATGTAATCCATCCGGAATTAGCAAAACCATTCGTACCGTCTGAAAGTGAACTTACCTCTGTCCAGCCTGCACCGGTCCATACCTTAACATGAAAAGTAGATGTAGCTGTATTTGGGGTTGCTCCAACATCAACATAAATACCTTGAATCGGATCGGCTGTGCTGAAATAAAGCCTGTCTCTATCATCGCTATCATTCCCAGACTCCCTAACCATATCGCTCAAGGTGATAGAGCCGGTTGCGTAGGTTAAATATGCCGTGGATGACTGATCGTAAAACATAGCTTCAATAGCATACGGAATTACCCCATCCCATGTATTTACAATATTTTGAAAGCCTGACCCAAAAGTTATTTTTGTTAATTCTACATTGGAATCTAATTGAATTGAAACACGAATTTGATACCAAAATCCTACTTGACCATACATATACATGGGAATTTCATCTGAAGGTTGAGTAGTCCATGCCATTGATCCTGTTACAGCCAAAGTTTCACCATCATCAATCGTACCGTCAACCCAACCATGAGTACCGTTAGTTAGTTGTGTCCAACTATTATTACTCTTACGATAATACATGGTAGCGACCGAATCTGTATCATTATCCGCACTTACCGTAAAAGTTATACTGGTAGCCGGTACCGGAGTACAAATAAAAATACATTCGTTGTTGCCATATGTGTTTAAAGAGTCTAAAACAACGACAGTTGAAGTTAATCCATCCGTTGCTTGAATTGTATAATCAGTTCCCTCTACCGGCACATTTGCCGGAGCCGCACTTCCAGCAAATACAATAACAGCCGAAACATAATTAGCTGTTCCTGTGTAAGTTTGATGCTGATCAACACCATTGGAATGAATAAGGATATCATCAATCGTTGACCATGACCCTGCTATCTGACCGGTACTTCCTGTGAACACATCAGAACCAAACACCCCCGTTGTGACAGTAGGCGGCGCACTGGTCGCATCCATTACCACACCGTCCGACATCTGAGCTAAAAAATGCTTTTCGCTTATTCGCTCTTTCCGGAACTGATAAAGGGATAAAACTTCGTTCGTGCTATCAGCGGTCGTATGAAGTTTGATTTGTCCGGGTCGTTTTCGAAAACTTGGATGCTCACCCCTAAGATTTTTCATATCACTGAATGAACCAAAGGGCAGCAATGCCTTATGGTGACGAGTTATACAACCACCGGATAAAGGTATCGCTGATATTTCAGTGTAAGGTGTAAGCATCTAATTAGCTTCCATTTTTCCAAGCATTCGCTCCATCTTCACTCTATGATCATGAAAAGCACCATTGGACATTTCCAAAGTTTTTTTAATCTGAATCGCATTATAACCCTGCTTTGCTAAATTAAAAACTTGTAACCGCCTTGGTGAAAGCTTGCTGATGAATGCTTTTTGAGTACCATTTAAATTTTCAACTCTTCTTAAGAGCAATTCTAATTTAGTGAGCTTCCTCTTGAAGCCCATCTTTTCATGTTTTCTGATAGTGCCATAGGCTCCATCGGGGCCAGACAACCGACTAGCCACCGAGTAATGCGTTGTTACATCCTCTAAAAACCCAACTGTCTCTGGACCAGTATACCCCAAATAGTGCCTGAGATACACAACCCTTCTCATCTTGTCAGTCAACAATGGCCAGCTTTTATTTATTAAATCTCTTGCAACTACTTGATCTTCACAGCTTTTAACAGCCACTTTCGGATGCTTATGATATTTAGATATGTCATTTTTTTTAGGATGGTGCAGCTTATACCACCAATGATCTTTTCTTTTCTCGTAAAGAATTGTATGCAAGCTCATCATATAGCCACGCACAAAACTGTTTGTATAAGTATTAACCGCAAATTCTGATTTATTGGCCTTTCCCGATCTTTTCCGTTCTAAAGCAACCGACATACCAAGCATACCTTCTGAATAAAATTCTTCTCGATCCTGAGCAGGAATTGCTTTAAGGTTGCAATAATGCCCAATAATGGCTTCAGCCTGCTTGATACATTTATCTATAGTCTGTTGATCAATTTCCATTGAACTGTCTCACCCTTAAACCATGATTCAGTAAATCGTTGGGCTTTCATCCTGTCAAAGTCTTTACAGGAGAATATATTAACAAAAACTTTTTCTAATACATCTAAAGTATGGATAGTTACATTGCTAGTTTTAAGAAATTGAACTACTGTTGTTCCTTTTAAATGATCTGGAGCTTTTTGATATTCTTTATCGTCATATAAATAATCCCAAAAATGCAAATCTTCACCTTCCATTTTGATCAACTTACACAACTTGCTCAGATAATTTTCAATTGATTCCCTTGTGAAAGTATTCGGGTCACAATTATGAAGATCAAGGATTAACTCTTTTCCGTAAGGCTTAGCCATATTAATGCCCCGGTATATTATAAGGGTTGATATTCCACTGCCTACCACTTCCGTAACTGGTCCAGATATCTTCGGGATAAGTATCAAGTGTAGGTCCAGCATAAGCCCTCAGTGTGGCTAGGAATTGCTGATTCCAGAACTCAACACCGGAAACTTGAGGCTTTTCTTTTGCAATCGGATAATTACCTGTAATTTCAAACACAGCTCTTGGGGTCATCAGGAAGTGAAAAGGTTCGGGTAAATCTGATACCGTACCGTAATAATCATCGGCGGCCGCGGTTTCAGATATAGTGGCCACTCTTGCGGCCGTATAATCGTCAATCGTATCGACCCAAATTTTTGTAATATTTTCAATGGTTATGCCATTATAATAATCGGCTATGGATTTGGCTGTTGACGCAAGTGTAATCGATAGCTCACCCCCGGCCGCAGCTTTACCCTGTTCAATATCACGGCATTTGCGATAATAAATAAGGGTGTTGACATCTGTTACGCCGGCCTTGTCGATTATAAGGGTGTTTCCCTTACGATAATATCTCTGGTCTGAGCCTGATCCACTCGTAGTTCTGCGCTGATCGGTTTGTATCGGGTGAATCTGATTACCGTCAGAATCCTTGAAAAATCTTAATTGTCCGAAGTCTGCAGGAAGGGTATAGACAGAAGCCACTCCGGTCAAATCAATTTCTTCCTCAAATACATAAGGAATTCTTGTAAATAGGGTATTATACAGAAACCTCTGGGCAGCGTTAATACCGTCCATAATCTGAGCATTACTATAAGGCCCGGTTGTATCCGTCGCCTGCACGTAAGCGGTAATATTGGAATTGTACCCTACAAGTTGGATCCATAGTTTTTCAAGGAGGGTATAAGCGTTCAAATAGGTTGCCATTATACCCTCCTTGAGTAGATATTAGGTGGGTTTTTCGGCAGGATACGGAGTCTGATACATTTCTTCGTACATTGATATGATTTCAAACCGATTTTCCTCCGGCATTGTTTCGATTTCATCCCAATTGTTTTTTATAAAACCTGACATGGTGCTAACTTTTAGTGATTTGTATCTCTTTCTGTTTTTCGCTACTAATTCCGTGAGTTCCTGAGCCTGGTTTGTCTCGATTGCTTTTGCGTCCTTTTCTGTCTTGAGCATGTCTAAAATCTGTTTCATCTGACCAGACAAGTTCGAAACAGTTTCTTTTAGTTCAACATTTTCGGCCTTCAGGGCCTCTACCTTTGCATCATCTCTTTTGGGCACAGTAAATGGCTTCATGAGTTCAAGACCATGCTCATCGGCCTTTTTTACAAGCAAGTCCGTAGGTTTATTAAAACCCTTGCCGCCCTCTCTCTGTGCCTCGTTTTGCTGATTAAACACTTCTACCTGGTGTTCCCAGAAACGATTATACTGAGCAATCGATTGGGCTTTCTTGACTTCTTCATCATCGCCAAAAACCATTTGAACAAGACCAATCTTGGCATACTCGTTCAGGATGTGACCGGCCCTTTTATCGTCCATATCGACAATGTGAGCTTTAGG